>Ga0335081_10006472_pt1 | contig 18659 bp, 18 predicted proteins | sample Lox_Sample_35_FD_206713 | JGI IMG/M metagenome (GOLD analysis project Ga0335081, IMG submission 206713) | Soil microbial communities from Loxahatchee National Wildlife Refuge, Florida, United States - Lox_Sample_3.5 | ecosystem: Environmental > Terrestrial > Soil > Wetlands | place: USA...
ACGGGGCCGGTGCCACTGAACGATGACGAATTCGCAACCATCAAGGAGCATGCCGCGATCAATGCCGCTGTGACCATCGCCGTCGTGCTGTTCATCTTGTGGATGGCGCTGCGCTGGTTCCGGATCATTTTCGCCGTCTTTGTCTGTCTTATCGTTGGGCTCTCGCTGACGGCGGCGGTCGGGCTGATGCTGGTCGGCGCGCTCAACCTCATCTCGGTCTATTTCGCGGTTCTGTTCGTCGGCCTCGGCGTCGACTTCGGCATTCAGTTCAGCGTCCGCTACCGGGCCGAACGGCACGACATCGACGGCGTGAAGGAGGCGCTGCTGTCAACCGGTCGGCATGCCGGCGCGCCGTTGACGTTGGCGGCGCTCGCCACCGCGGCGGGATTTCTCTCATTCCTGCCGACCGAATATCGAGGCCTGTCCGAATTGGGATTGATCGCCGGCTTCGGCATGCTGATCGCCTTTGCCACCAGCATCACGTTGCTGCCCGCGCTGCTCAGCCGGCTCAACCCGCCGAGCGAGCCGCGGCAGCTCGGCTACAAATACCTGGCTCCTGTCGACAGCTTTCTCGAAAGCCATCGGGTGCTGATTCTGATCGTCACGGTGCTGGTGATCCTCGGCGCGTCGCCGTTCCTCTATCGGCTGCGGTTCGACTTCAATCCGATGAACCTCCGCAATCCCAAGGTCGAGTCGGTCTCGACCTTCCTGCAGCTTGAACGGGACGGGGCGAGCAGCGCCAACAACATCGTGGCGCTCAAGCCTTCTCTCGCCGCGGCCGACGAATCGGCCGCCAAGCTCAGGGCGCTCCCGCAAGTCGGGCGCGTGGTCACGCTTTCTACATTTATTCCCGACCACCAGGAGCAGAAGCTTCCGGTGATCCAGAAGGCCGCCGCGGCGCTCAATGAGGCGCTATACCCCAAAGCCCTCAGTCCGCCGCCGACCGATGCGCAAATCGTTGCCATGATCAAGCCGACGGTCGATGTGCTTTACAAGCTTGCGGGCGATGCGACGACCCCGGGCGCCTTGGCAGCAAAACGCCTGGCGGTGAGCTTGACGGCTTTCGCTCAGGCCGACGAGGCCACCCGGCAACGGGCCGCAACGGCGTTCGTGCAACCGCTGCGGATCGCGCTCGACGACCTGCGCGATCTGCTTAAGGCCCAGGAGATCACACGGGACAACCTTCCATCCGACCTCGTGACCGAATGGATGACGCGGGACGGCCAAGCGCGCATGGAGATCTCTCCGAAGGAGGCCAATGACAACACGGAGCTGCGGGCTTTTGCGCGCGCCGTGGTTGCCGTGGAGCCCGACGCCACCGAGGGGCCGATTTCGATCATTGAGGCGCGGCGCACCATCCTCACCGCTTTCGCCGAGGCTGGCGCTTGCGCGCTGCTGTCGATTACCGTGTTGCTGTGGATAACGCTGCGGCGGTTCGGCGATGTGCTGCTGACGCTGATACCACTGCTCGTCGCCGGCGTCGTCACGCTCGAAATCTGCGTTCTCGTGGATCTGCCGCTGAATTTCGCCAACATCATCGCGCTCCCGCTGCTGCTCGGGGTGGGCGTGGCCTTCAAGATTTATTACATCATGGCGTGGCGCGAAGGGCAGACGCGCCTATTGCAATCTGTGCTCACGCGCGCCGTGACCTTCAGCGCGTGCACCACGGCGACGGCGTTCGGCAGCCTTTACTTTTCCAGCGACCCCGGCACGTCGAGCATGGGCAAGCTCTTGGCTATCTCGCTGCTGACGACGATGGCGGCGGCGGCGCTGTTTCAACCGGTGCTCATGGGCAGGCCGCGTGAGCGGCACAAGGAGCAACGGCCGGCTTAACGCTCGCTCAGCGCTGAGCGGAATTTTGCGGCTTCGACGCGGCTCCCGACTTGCGCGCCGGCGCCGGTGCGCGGCCGGCGCGCTTGGGAGTTATCGAAGGGTCGAGGTCGTTGTAGGCGGCGTCCGGCAGACGCGTCCAATATTGATTCTTTCCCAGGAGTGAGATTCCGAGATAGCCGCGCACGACGAGGGTCTGGCCGTCGGGCGAGAGCGTCATCATGGCGTTGTAGACGTTGCCGTCGCGCGGATCGAGGATGGTCCCGTTCTGGTAACCCAGGCCCTCCCGCCGCATGCCGCGAATGATGTCCAACCCGAGCCACGGCTTGTTGTGGCGGTCGTCCCTGCATTGCGAACACACAACGTTGGGGTTCTGGCCCGGCTTCAGGAACATCTTCGCGATGATTCCGTCGTAGACGCCGCCGACGTCGCGGATGAGGAACCAGCCGGTCGGCTGGCCGGTCTCCTCGTCGACTGCTTGCCAAAGGCCGACCGCCGTCGGCTCGGCGAAAGCGCTCGCGCCGCTAATGGCCAATACCAGTGCCACGACTGCCGTCACAAATTTGGCTCGCATCTTCGGATCTCCGAACCTGATTGCTTGACTGCTATAAATCCCAATCGTGGAGCGCACGCGTTTGCGCACCCGATATCGTCACTAGAGGCCCCCTTCGCAATGCATCCACTGCGCGCCAAATCGTTCCCCGGCGATGGCGAATTTTAACGAAGCGCGCCCCCATGCTCAACCGTGCCGCCCGATGAGATGTTCCAAATGGCGCGACTGGACTAAGGACCAAGTGACGGCTCCGTTGCTTATGGCCTGCGAGCGATTAGGCCAACGAACATCAGATCGAGGGCAAAATTTTGAATTCGGCGGGAAGTCGTGTCATTGCAGTGGCAGAACTTTGGCGGCGAAGGGCGGCGAGAGCCTGCCCAAAGACGCGCGGGGCGATGCGATGGTGGCACGCCGTTCGGCGTTGAACCCGGCGCATCGCAGCAGAATGCCGCGCAAATCATGAGGCGAATGCCGGTGACCGATCACGGTAATCCGTTGCGGTTGGCGATCAGCCGCAAGCCACTGCCGGATTAACATGGACGTTGTGCTCGTCGGCGGCGGTCATGCGCACCTCGGCGTACTGAAAGCCTTCGGCATGGTGCCCGAGCCGGGCGTGCGCATCACGCTCGTCGCGCGGGATTTGCAGACCTCCTATTCCGGCATGATGCCGGGCGTAATTGCCGGGCTTTATCCGCCGGAGGAGTCTCGCATCGATCTTGCGCGGCTTGCCGTGGCGGTGCGCGCGCGGCTGGTTCATGGCCAGGCGGTTGGCCTTAACCGCGCCAGAAAGCAGGTGCTGGTCGCAGGCCAAGATCCGGTTCGCTACGATCTCGTCTCCTTCGACGTCGGCGCGGCGCCCGATCTCGTCTCCATCCGGGACGCCGACAAGGCCATCGCAGTCAAGCCGATCAACGAGCTTTGGGGAAAGTTGGAAGCGCTACGCGCTCGCTGCCGCGGCGGAGCAGGGCGGCTGCGGATAACCGTCATCGGCGGCGGAGCGACCGGCGTTGAACTGCTGCTGTCGTTGCAGGCGCGGCTGCGCGCCGAACTGGCCGCGGCCGGACGCGATTTGTCCGCCCTGTCCTTCGTGCTGGCGACGGACGGCCCGGTGCTCGCGGGCCACAACCCGCGGGTGCGCGCTGCATTCCGGCGCATCATGCGCCAGCGTCAAATCGTGCTCGAAGAGGATCGACGGGTCGTCGCGATTGCCCAGGGCAGCTTGATCTGCGCGGACGGAATGCGGATCGCCGCCGATGAGGTGCTGCTGGCGACGCCGGGCGTGGCCCCGCACTGGTTTGCGCAAACGGGTCTTGCCCTTGACGGCAGGGGCTTCGTCGCGGTGCATGACACTCTGCAGGTGCTCAATGACCTCGACGCCTTTGCGGCCGGCGACTGCGCCACACTGCTCGGGTTGTCGCTGGAAAAGTCCGGCGTGTACGCCGTTCGCGCCGGCGATTGGTTGGCCGCCAATTTGCGCCGGCGCGCCCTCGGCGAGGCGCTTGAACCCTGGCGGCCGCAACGCACGCGCCTGGCGCTGATTTCGACCGGCGAGCGTTTCGCGGTCGCGTCATGGGGTGCGTTCAAAGCCGAAGGCGCATGGGTTTGGTCGGTCAAGGACTGGATCGACCGGCGCTGGATGCAGTCGTATCGCCGGCTTGGCGGGAGTGGAGCGGATTTGCCCCGCCGAAAATAGTGGCGACGGCGTAAAAGGCGCGATATGACGCCGCGGGTGGGCAATTTGTCAGCCGTCGGCAACGATATCGAAAGCGCCGCACGGGCGTCGCGCCGGGTAACGGCCATGAACGCGCCGATCCTGGCCCTGGACAAGATCTCGAAGCGCTTCGGCGCGATCGTAATTGCCGAGGGGGTGGACCTGGCGCTCGCCGACGGCGAGGCGCTCGGCATTATCGGGCCGAACGGCGCCGGCAAGACCACGCTGTTCGGCATGGTCAGCGGCACGGTGGCTCCAGATTCCGGCCGCGTCCTCTATGACGGCCGCGACATCACCCGTGCCGCTCCGGCCCAGCGCTGCAGGATGGGTATCGGCAGGTCGTTTCAGATTCCGCTTCCCTTTTCCGGCATGAGCGTTTTCGAGAACCTCGTTGTCGCCGCCGCCTTCGGCGGCCGCCGGCGCGAACACGACGTGTACGACCGCTGCGTGGACATTCTCGATCGCTGCGGCCTTGCCGAGAAGGCGAATCGCCGCGCCGGCAGCCTCACGCTCATCGACCGCAAGCGGCTCGAGCTCGCGCGCGCGCTGGCGACCGACCCGCGGGTGCTCCTGCTCGACGAAGTCGCCGGCGGCCTCACCGAACGCGAGTGTCAGGTGCTGGTCCAGCTCATCGGCGACATCAGGCGGGGCGGCGTCTCGATCATCTGGATCGAGCACGTCGTGCATGCCCTGCTCGCGAGCATCGATCGCCTCCTTGTCCTGCACAATGGGCGTTTCATCGCCGAGGGCGATCCGCACACGGTGATCCGCAGCCCGGAGGTGGCGGAAATCTACATGGGAATGGAGACCGATGTCTGAGGGGCCGCTGCTTGTCGTGCGCGACCTCGACGCGTTCTACGGCGATTTCCAGGCATTGTTCGGCCTCTCCATCGAGGTTGCCGCCGGAGAAGCGGTCGCCGTGATCGGCGCGAACGGCGCCGGCAAGAGCACACTCCTGAAAACCATTGCCGGCCTGCTGCGCGCGCGGCGCGACGCGATTGTGTTCGCCGGCGACAACATCGGAGGCCGGCCCGCATACGCCATCGCCGCGCATGGGATCGCCCTCGTGCCGGAGGGACGCGGGCTTTTTCCTTCGCTTAGCGTTGAAGAGAACCTGTTGATAGGCGGCCAGCTCAGGCGCCCCGGGCCGTGGTCGCTGCAACGCATCTACGAACTCTTTCCCGCGCTTGCCGAACGCCGCAATCTACCGAGCACGGCGCTTTCCGGCGGCCAGCAGCAGATGGTTGCGATCGGCCGCGGCCTGATGGCAAATCCGAAATTGCTGCTGTGCGACGAAATCAGCCTGGGCCTCGCGCCCATCATCGTGCGCGACATCTATGCGCGCCTGCCGGCGATCCTCGCCGAGGGCGTTTCGCTGGTGCTCGTCGAGCAGGACATCGTGCAGGCGCTCAAGGCGACGCAGCGCGTCTATTGCCTGCAGGAGGGCCGCGTCGCGCTTGCCGGCGCGGCCAAGGATTTGACTCGCGAGGCGATCGCCGCGGCGTATTTCGGCGTGTGACGATCCTTCGCGGCTGCAAAGGGGGAGACGAAGAGGGCGCGATGGATTGGGTCAACGTCATCCTTCAGGGCGTGCTGGTCGGCGGCCTCTACGCCATGTTCGCCGCCGGTTTGTCCCTGATCTTCGGCGTCATGCGGCTCGTCAACATCGCCCACGGCGATCTCATCGTGCTTGCCGCCTATCTCGCGCTCGTCACCACCGAAACACTCGGCATCGGGCCGCTGGCATCGCTTTTGATCGTTGTGCCGCTGATGGCGGCCATCGGCTACGCGTTGCAGCGGCTGGTGCTCAACCGCACGCTCGGAGAAGATCTGCTGCCGCCGCTCCTGGTCACGTTCGGCTTGTCGGTCATCATCCAGAACGGATTGCTGGCGGTGTTCACGGCCGACAGCCGCAAGCTGCAGGCCGGCGACTTCGAGGTGTCGACGATCCGCCTCTTCGAAGGCGTCTATGTCGGGTTGTTGCCGCTGTTGCAGTTCGTCGTCGCCATCGCGGTCATCGCGGCGCTTCAGTTCATATTCTACCGCACTGCGCTCGGGCGCGCTTTCCGCGCCACCGCGGACAGCCAGGCGGTGGCGCAACTCATGGGTCTCGACAACCGCCACGTTTTCGCGCTGGCGATGGCGCTCTCTCTCGCCGTGGTGGCGATCGCCGGCGTGTTTCTTGCCGTGCGCGCCAATTTCGATCCGGCAATCGGACCGGCCCGCCTGATCTTTGGCTTCGAGGCGGTGATCATCGGCGGCCTCGGAAATCTGTGGGGCACCTTCGCCGGCGGCATCGTTCTCGGGGTCGCGCAGGCGATCGGCGCGCATATCGACCCCGGCTGGCAGCTGCTCGCCGGACATATCGCCTTTCTGATCATTCTCGCGGTGCGACCGGAGGGTCTGTTTCCCAAGGTGCGCACATGAAGGTTCGCGTCGCATTCGCAAGCCGGTCGAGCCAGATCGGAATGGCGCTCTTCGCCATCGCCCTTGTGGCGCTGGCGGCGGCGCCATTCTGGGGCGGCCGCGACGATCTGCAGCTCCTTTCGGAGATCTACGCTTATGTGGCGCTGGCGAGCTTGTGGAACCTGTTGGCCGGCTATGCCGGTCTCGTCTCGATCGGACAGCAGGCCTATGTCGGACTTGGCGCCTATCTTCTCTTCGCCTTCGCCATCATCGCGCGCATCTCGCCGCTGCTCGCGATTCCGCTCGCCGGCATCATTGCCGCGGTCGTCGCCGTCCCCGTCGCCGGCCTCGTTTTCCGGCTGCGCGGCCACTACTTCGCGATCGGCACCTGGATCGTCGCGGAGGTGTTCCGCCTGCTCGCTTCGCAGCTCTCGATCCTCGGCGGCGGGTCGGGCATCAGCCTTCCCGCGCCGCTCGTCATCGCCATCGCTCCGGGCCGGGAGATGCGTGACTTCCTCGAATATTGGATCGCGCTTGCACTCGTGGTCGCGATCCTCGCGCTGATCGTATTGCTGCTGCGCTCGCGCTACGGGCTGGCGCTCAAGGCGATCCGCGACAGCGAGCTCGCGGCGACCTGCAACGGCATCGACGTGCTGCGCACCAAGGTCCTCGTCTACATCGTCACCGCCTGCGCCACCGCGATGGTCGGCGCCCTGATCTTCCTGCAACGGCTGCGCGTGTCGCCCGACGCGGCCTTCAGCGTCAACGACTGGACGGCGTTCGTCATCTTCATCACCGTGATCGGCGGCATCGGCCGCATCGAGGGGCCGATCATCGGTACGATCGCGTTCTTCGCGCTCCGGCAGACGCTCGCCGATCTCGGCACCATCTATCTGCTCATGCTCGGGCTGGTCGCGATCCTGGTCATGCTCCTGGCGCCGAAAGGCATTTGGGGGCTCATCGTTGAGCGCTTCGGCTGGCAGGTTTTTCCCCTTGAACGCACCGTATTCGTTGACGATCGTAGCCGCGCGTTGGCAGGAAAGCCGGCGCACGGGCGCTAGCGGGAAAAGGAGAAACGGCAATGGCCAACAAGATCATCATCAGCTGCGCGATCACCGGCTCGATCCACACCCCGACGATGTCGGAGGCGCTGCCGATCACGCCCGATCAGATCGCGACGCAGGCCGTCGATGCCGCCAAGGCCGGTGCGGCGATCCTCCATCTGCACGCGCGCGATCCGAAAGACGGCCGGCCGTCGCCGGACCCCAATGTCTTCATGCAGTTTCTGCCGCGCATCAAGCAGGGCTGCGACGCGGTGGTCAACATCACCACCGGCGGCGCCGTCACCATGACGGTCGAGCAGCGCATATCGGCGGCGCAGCAGCTCTCGCCGGAAATGTGCTCGCTCAACATGGGGTCGATGAACTTCGCGCTCTACCCGATGGCGCGGCGCTACAAGACCTGGAAATACGACTGGGAGGAGAGCTATCTGCTCAACTCCGACGCCTACATCTTCCCCAACACGTTTCGCGACATCGAGAAGATCTACAGAACGCTCGGCGAGGGCCACGGCGTCAAGTTCGAGCACGAGTGCTACGATACCGGGCACCTCTACAATCTCGCGCATTGCATCGACCGCGGTTTGTTCAAGCCGCCGGTCTTTCTGCAGCTCATCTTCGGCATTCTCGGCGGCATCGGTCCCGACCTCGACAATCTCCTGTTCATGAAGCGCACCGCCGATCGGCTGTTCGGCGACCAATATCTCTGGTCGGTGCTCGCCGGCGGGCGCCACCAGATGAACTTCTGCACCAGTGCGGCGATGATGGGCGGCAACGTCCGCGTCGGCCTTGAAGATTCGCTCTATATCGGGCCGGGGAAGCTCGCCAAGAGCAACGCCGAGCAGGTTGCGAAAATCCGCCGCATCGTCGAGGAACTCGGCCACGAGATCGCGACGCCGAGCGAGGCGCGCGCCATGCTGGGACTCAAGGGCGCCGATCGCGTCAAGTTCTAAACGCGGCCCGAGCGGCCGGCGCTTTTCTTGCCCGCATCCCGAGCGCGCGAAGTGCGCCGCGGCCTTGACCCTGCCGGTACCCCGACGCTACATCGAGGCTCGTGACCGGGCGGTTAGCTCAGCGGGAGAGCACATCCTTGACATGGATGGGGTCACAGGTTCAATCCCTGTACCGCCCACCATCACATCAATAGCTTGAATAAGCGCCCCCGGCGCTCCAGGTGGAGCCGCCCCCGACTGCGGCGCCGTTGGGTTTGTGCCGACCCCGGCAAGTCGATTGGGCAGAGAAACGACCGGCCGTAGCGCCGGTCACCTCACATGCCTTCGGCCTTCTTTCGCTTGTTGCACTGGCTCCAATACTGCGGCCAATGCATCCCCGCCGGGATCTTGCCGGCGGCCTTGTCGGCCTTCCATTCCGCGGCGCAAGCACGCTCGCGCTTGATCATCGCCAGACGTCCCGGCGACGGCGGCTTCTTGGCCGGCTCCGCCGTGGCGGGCGCGGGCGGCGCCGCTTCAGGCGGCGGCGGAGGCGGTGGAGGGTTGGCGCCGGCCTCGGGCGCTGCCGCTTCTCCCGACATGCACTTCTTGGTGAAGTCGCGATACTTCATTCCGGCGGTCTGGTTCGCCGCTTTCATCTTGTCCCATTCGGCGGCGCATTCCTTCATGGTTTTTGCCTGAGCCGGAATGGACGTGGCGGCGGCGGCGAGGGCGGCGAGAAAAATTCCTGACGCGATCAGGGAAACGGTCCTCATGGCGGCAATTCTCCTGTGCCGAAAAGCGTGAATGTCACGTGCGGAGGTGGGTCGAACAGTCGGCGTCTTAGGAGCCGGTGGCGTCCGAGACGCACTTCTTGGTGAAGCTCGTTTTCGCGGCGCCTGAAAGCTTCTTTTCGGTTGCCTGGGTGTCGCAGCTGTCCTGGGCGTCTTTCGTGCACTTGTTCATGAAGCTCGTGAGCGCGGCGCCGGCGAGCTTCTTGGCCGCCGCTTTATCCTTGCAGGTATCCGCGGCCGCCGCGGCGGTCACCAGACAAAACGAGGCAACAACGATTGCAATCGCTTTCATGTCCTCCTCCCAGTTCGGACTTGGGCCAGATTCTAACAAAATCCGTTGGTCGCATTTCGCATCACGCGGACGGCTGCAGCTTGCCGTTCGGGCTCGCCTTGTCGACGATGTCGGGCAGATATTGCGACAACAGCTTCAGGGTTGCGTCGACGGGCAGGCCCAGATGCCGCGCGAACTCCTGTACCTGGGCATCCCCGAGGATCGCCTTCAATTGATCGGCGGTCACCGGAAGATTGTCGCCATTGCCGAGCCACGATTTGACCTCCGCATCGAGGCCGCCCTGCTGCAGCTTGGTCACCAGGCCGTTGAGGTCGTGGTACTGCGTCTTCGCCAGCACGGCATTGACCACCGCCGGCAGGGCGGCGGCTTCCACCTGACCCAAAGCGCCCTTGAGAGCATCGCCAAGGCCGAGCTCGTCCAGCAGACCCATGGTCGTCTCCTTGCGTGGCCCTGACGGGTGATACGGCAAAGCCGTGGCAGATCCGCGACGCAAGCTTAGTCCAGCGCCGCCCGCGGCGCCAGAGGTGCGCAGCCGAGCGCCCGCTTATTCGCTTTATTTTCGCGGCTCGTTGTCAGCGCATTATCAGCTTATTTTCGCAATTCGTCGGGCACCTTGCCGCCGTTTTCCGCGAGTTTTTGCATAACCTGTTTGTGCAGCCAGACATTCATCGCTGCTGAATCGCTCTTGTCTCCGGCATAATGCAATTCGTCGGCAAGCTGCTTGCGTGCACTAAGGCTGCTGTCCAGATTGAGCAGCTTCATAAGATCGACAATCGATCTGCGCCAATCGAGCTTTTCCTTGTTGCGCGCCGCGAGCTTGCTAAGCACGTCCGCGACATCGACCGGGGCCGCCGGTGAAGGCGCCGACGCTTGTGCCGTCGCCGATGACGATGCCGCCGGTTTGGCTGGCGCGGGCTGCGCCGAAGATGGCGTCGGCTTCGATCCGGCCGGGGCAGCCGAAGACCCGGGAGCGGACGGCGCGGGCGCAGGCGATGCGCTCGCGTGGCCGAAGATCGCTGAGATGATGGTCCCGAGAACGCTCATTGCCTCCTCCTCGATCCAAATTTTGTGACAGCGCCGCGTCTGCCGGCGCGAGGATTGTAGCAATGGCGGTACGACGCGGACAACCGCCAACGAGCGCCTGTCAAGCCGCTGTCACACGCGCGCGCAATCCAAAAGCGGCGATCGCCGCCATGGCGAGCGAAATGAGCACGTTATAGCCGGCGAGCGAGAGGCCGAGAAAACGCCATGCCGCCTCGTCGCAGCGCACGACGTGGATCGACTGCAACTGGTCGATCAGCGGACCCTTCCGCGTAAAGTCGGTCACCGGACCCGAGCAATCCGTCGGGCCGGGCCACCAGCGCCACTCGACGCCGGCGTGATAGGCGCCGAGCGCGGCGCCGCACAGCGCGGCAATGCCGATCGCGAGGAATCCGACCGCGATCAGGTTGCGCGGGGCGCGCGCGAGCGCGGCGATCGCGACCAGGAGCGAGAGCGGAATGATAACGTGATAAGGCAGGCGTTCTTCAAGGCAAAGCGGGCAGGGCGCAAGCTTCAACACGAACTCGAAATACCACGCGCCCAGCAGCGTCGCCGCGCTCAGCGCGAAGATGGCAAGCGCGGCGCCAGCCGATTGCTCCCGGCTGAGACGTTCACTCCAGGTCGCCTTCATCGCCATCGTGGTCATCGCAGTTCGCCCGAACGTTGGTCCGATGCGCAGCAATTGCCGATCACAATGGCGGAGGCAAGGCCGATCCACTTACGCTGCAGGCACAATGGTTTGATTATCCTTTGCCGAAGCCCGCCGCCGAATATATAGGTTGCGGCCTGTGCCCGTGTGGCGGAACTGGTAGACGCGCACGACTCAAAATCGTGTTCCGCAAGGAGTGGGGGTTCGATTCCCTCCACGGGCACCAGGCGTCCGTCGCGGGCGCTAAACTTTCAGCCGAGCCAAAGGATGGATGGCCTTCCTGAGCCCACCGGGACACCGCAACCGCGGCAACGGCCGGCGATCGGTGCAGTTGCTCGACGCGTGCAGTGCCGCAAGGCCCGCAACCGAAAATCGGCAGTCAAACCGGATATTTATTACTGAAGGCCGGCTTGACTGTTGCATCGCACGCGGGCAATGCTTTTTTCGCGTTTGCGCTTTGGGATCGTCGTTCTCAGGATCGTCGCGGTGAAAGTCTGGACGCTTATCGGGGCCTCTTGGCCCTTTATTCTGGTTGCTGGTCTGTCGTCGCCCGCTAGCGCGTCCACGGCTGCCAGCCTTCTCAACGACTACAATCTCATTGTATTCGGCGACGCAACGAGTTCGTCGGACGTCGACGGCAAAGCCTTCGTCGGCGGAAGTCTCAGTGGCGGCGGCTTTGACGAACACAAGGTGAGCGGGGGTCCGGGAGTGAATGCGCTGACTGTCGGCGGCAACCTATCCGGCAGCGTAACCGTGAACGGCCCCGGCGTCGCAGTCGGGGGCAATTTGGCGACCGGCAATTACAACGGGAATGGCGGCGGCAATGCCTTCATTGGCGGCTCGTGGACCGGTTCGGCAAATTTCAACGAGAACGGCTCGGGAAGCGTCTACTTGGGAGGCACCAAGACCGGTTCCGGCAATGTGAATGGCGGCACACTCTATCAGAACCAGAACTCAAGCTCTTTTACGTCGAATCTTCCCACCACGGCGACAACCAATTCCATCGAGAGCACGCTGAAGTCTTATTCCAGCTTCCTCGGAAGCCTCAGCCCGAACAGCACCTTCACCATCGCGGGCGGCAAGGCGACATTCAACGCCGCGCCGAACGCCGAGGGCATTGCCGTATTCGACATCACCAACGCCCAGACCTTTTTCAACAACGTCGCCGAAATCCTGTTCGACGTGAACGGGGCCAAGGAATTGATCATCGACGTGTCCGGCGCGGGCGCGGGCAATTTGAACATCAATGTCAATTTTCTCAATGGTCAAGCGCAGTCCTTAGCGACCGATGCCATTTGGAATTTCACGGACGCAAAGAATATAACGGTGAAAGCGCAATTCGGCGGCGATCTGCTAGCCGCCTATGCTGCGGTCACGCTCGACCAAAACGAGGAAGGCACTTTGGTCGCGCAAAGCCTGAGCCAACACGGCGAGGTTCATTACGATGGGGCAAACACGAACTTTCTAACGCAAACGCCTCTGCCTGCTTCGCTGTCGCTGTTTGGCGGGGGACTTGCTCTACTTGGCTTTCTCACTCGCAAGAGACTTGGAGCAATTCGCGGTAAGGCGAGCTAAAAGACGGTGCGCGGCACGGCCGCTCTTGCGTTGCTCCTCGCTGTTAATTTCATAACTGACGCCGCTGTCCGAGGCTTTTTGCGGCCGCGCAGCGGTGGGTTGCCGCGACAGGTGCCTTGACGGCTTGCGTCGCCGCGTCAGGAAATCTTGGGCTCTATGGCAAGCCGCTGCGGCGCAGCTTCGCTCGGCGCCGCATCCTATTGGATTACGGATCGAGCTCGGTGTCCCAATAGAGATAGTCGAGCCAGCTCTCGTGCAGGTAATTCGGCGGGAACAGCCGGCCGTTGCGATGCAGGTGCTGGACCGTCGGCTGAAACGGCGCCTGCGAGGGCCACATCTTCGACTCCTCCGGAGTGAGATTGCCCTTGCGCAGATTGCACGGCGAGCAGGCGGCAACGACGTTGATCCACGTCGTTAGGCCGCCGCGCGAGCGCGGAACGAGGTGATCGAAGGTCAAATCTTCGCGCGTGCCGCAATACTGACAGGAGAACCGATCGCGCAGGAACACGTTGAACCGCGTGAAGGCCGGGTGCGTTGAAGGCTTCACGAAAGTCTTGAGCGACACGACGCTCGGCAGCTTCATCTCGAAGCTCGGGCTGCGCACCGCGCGGTCGTAATTGGCGACGATATTCACCCGCTCGAGGAATACCGCCTTGATCGCGTCCTGCCACGACCAAAGCGACAGCGGGTAGTAGCTCAGCGGGCGGAAGTCCGCGTTGAGAACGAGCGCGGGCCAACCTGATGGCGATACCTGAGCGTTCAAGTGCGACGCCCTCACTTCGACTCAAAATGCCGCACTGCGGCCGTGCGCCATAGTTTATAGGGAGGCGTGACAGGATTGTGAAGCCTGTTCCGGGGTTTATAGGACACCCGGTATTCCGGCATCGCATCGAATTCGCCAATGCCGAGCTCAGACGAACGATACGACGTTCCGACTCACAGTCGAGGTGCGACCGCGGCGATCGGACTCGCCGCAGCCGTCCGGCCGATCGACGGTTTCACGCTCCGGGGTGACGTCGCGCTCACGCAAGCGTGCTATGAGAATTTCTATTTCGAGCAGGCTCAGCGTTTGGCGCCGAAGCACCGCGCCAGGAATTCGCCCCCGTGGCGGAGACCCTCGCCATCAATGCCGTGGCCGACGCCGGCCGACAAATGCCACTGGACGGGCACTTCGAGCGCGGCCAGGCCCTGCGTCGTCTGGAAGAGCGCCTGGGCTGGGATGAGTTCGTCGCGGTCGCCATGCACCAGCAGCACCGGCGGCCGCGATTTGATTTCGGCGGCGAAGGTCTCGACGGCAGCATTCGGCGGCAGGACGAGAAGGCCCGAATAACCGACGATCGCCGCTGGCGGTACCACGCGGCGCAGCCCCACATGCAGCGCCATCATCGTCCCCTGGCTGAAGCCGACGAGAGCAAGCGCAGCGGGCGGCAGTCTGTGGCGGGAAAGCTCCGCTTCAAGAAATCGCTCCAGAACCGGTGCCGCCTTGTTGACGCCGACCCAACGTTCGTTCGGATCGCGGAAGGTGAGCGCGAACCATTGCCGGCCGCCCGGCGCCTGCCCGCAGGGCTCGGGCGCGTGCGGAGATACGAACGCGGCGTCGGGCAACAGCGGCTGCCAGGCGCGGCCGATTTCAATGAGGTCATTGCCATCGGCACCGTAGCCATGGAGAAACACGACGAGCCGTCGCGCGCTCCCGGAACGCGGTGCGAGCCGCGGACCGTCTAACTCAGCGGCCATTCTGTCCTCGTGCCGGCTGGATGGGCGCGCCCTCACGCCCTTTGACGGCGCGATAATATGTCCACAGCACGCGCGCCGCTATGGAGCGCCACGGCCGCCATTGTTCGGCCAGGGCGTGCATGTCCTTGGCGTTCGGCCGGGACTTGAGAGCGAATGCGACTTTCGTCGCCTCCTGCAAAGCGAGGTCGCCCGCCGGCCAGGCGTCGGCGTGCCCGAGGCAGGCCAGGAGATAGATGTCGGCGGTCCAGGGCCCGATGCCGTGCACCGCGGTCAGCATCGCATGGGCCGTGTCCGCGGGAAGATCGGCCAGCGTGTCGAGCGCGAGTTGGCCGCGCTCGATGGCGCGGGCGATCTCCTTGAGGGCGCGGATCTTCGGCCTCGACAGGCCGATGCGTGCGAGCCGCTCCGCTCTCGCGCGCCGCATCGCCGCCGGTTCGAGCGGATCGAACGCGGCGGCGAGCCGCGCCCATATCGCGCCGGCGCTCGCGGTCGAGAGCTGCTGCGCGACGATAATGGCGGCAAGCCCGGCGAATCCGTCGGGCCGCCGCCGCAATGGCGGCCGTCCCGCCGTTGCGATGAGGCCGGCAAACCGCGGATCAATGCGGCTCAGCGCCTTGAGGCCGGCGTCGAGGTCAGCTTCGGTGTGGATGTGGGTCAGCATCGCGGATATTCGGCCGTCCGCCGGTTCGGTCTTCGCGCGATCGCCTGACGAAACGGCCGCGCCGATCTGAGCGATCGCCAGCGTCTCGACCGCGAAGTTCGCAGGCGCTTATGGCACACTCCCAACAAGCCTCCCATCATAGGGACCGGCGATCGGCCCGGCAGTAGCAAAAAGCAGTTCCCCGATGTACACGCGCGTTTTCCGCTTTGCGCCGAGCCCGAACGGATATTTGCATCTGGGTCACGCCTATTCGGCGCTGCTCAATTTCGACATGGCGCGGGAAACCGGCGGACGGCTGCTCCTGCGCATCGAGGATATCGACCCGACGCGCAGCCGGCCCGAATACGAGGCGGCGATATACGAGGACCTCGGCTGGCTCGGCATTTCATGGCAGGAGCCGGTGCGCCGGCAGAGCGAGCATTTCGCCGACTACGAACCTGCGCTCGCCCGTCTCGATGCCCAGGGATTGATGTATCCAAGCTTCGAAAGCCGCAGCGAGATCAGCGCGCTCGTGGCCGAGCGCGAGCGCCAGGGGCGCTGGCCGCGCGATCCCGACGGGGTCCCGCTCTACCCCGGCCGCGCACGCAAGATGTCAAGGACCGAGCGCGAACGCCGCCGCGGCGCCGGCGAGCCCTACGCGTTGCGGCTCGCCATGGACGCGGCGGTGACGCGGGTCGGTGTGCTCACCTGGACCGAGACCGGCAACGGTCCGCAGGGTCAGAGCGGCCTCGTCACTGCCGTGCCGCAGATGTGGGGCGACGTCGTGCTGGCGCGCAAGGAGGTGCCGGCCAGCTACCATCTTGCCGTCACCATCGATGATGCCTTGCAGGCCGTGAGCGATGTGGTGCGCGGGCAGGACATGTTCTGGTCGACGAGTATCCACCGCCTGCTGCAGGCCCTGCTCGGGCTGCCGGAGCCGATCTACCATCACCACCCGCTTATTCTCGACGGCAGCGGCCGCAAGCTCTCGAAATCGGCGCAGGCCAAGAGCCTGCGCGAACTGCGGGAGGCCGGCGCCACGCCGGCCGACATCCGCCGCATGGTAGGGCTGGGCCGCTGAACGCCGCTGTCGGCTTGTTTTGTTGCCTGCGCGGCCATGGCATGCTCGACGCGGCGCCGAGGGGCTTGTGATGGCGCGTTTGAGGTCGAAGAAAAAATCCGCCGCGAAACCGGCGCGGCGCCGGACACGCCACAAGCGGTCTGCCGGCGCCGACGACGCTGCGCTCGCCGCGTTCGCGCACGACATCCGCACCGCGCTCACCGGCATTTTGGCGCTCGGCGAGTTGCTGGCGAGCTCCGATCTCGGCGAGCGCGAGCGGCGCTGGGCCGCGGGCGTCAAGGAGAGCGCCGAGCATCTCGCTTCGCTGACCACGCTGGTGCTCGACGGCGCGAAGGCCGATGCGGACCGGCTGACCCTGCGCGAGGAGATCGTATCGCCGCGCCGCCTCATCGAGGCGCTGGCGGCTTCGCTCGCGGCGCGGGCGCAGACCAAGGGCCTGCGTTCGGAACTCAAGATCGCGGGCGACCTGCCCGAGATGCTCGTCGGCGATCCGGTGCGACTGCGCGCTGCGCTGGAGAACCTCATCGACAACGCGGTGAAGTTCACCGCGCAGGGCGTGGTGCGGCTCGAAGCGCGGAGCGACCGCGCCGCGCGCGGGCGGGCGAAGCTCACCGTCACCGTCACCGACAGCGGCATCGGGCTCAAGCCCGCGGAGATCAAGCGGCTGTTCCGTCCGTTCACGCAGGCAAACGCCGACATCGCGCGCCGCTATGGCGGCTCGGGCCTCGGGCTTGCCGTCGTCAAGCGGCTCGCCCGGCTGATGGGTGGCGATCTGACGGTCGAGAGCATTGCCGGCCGCGGCTCGTCCTTCACGTTCTCTGCCTCGCTGCCGATCGCCTCGCAGGCGACGGCGCAAAGCCTGCAGGCCCGCGAAGCCGCGGCGCCGGCGCGCCGCCTGGCGATCCTTTGCGCGGAGGACAATCCCTATGGCCGCGTCATTCTCAACACGATTCTCACCGAACTTGGGCATCGCGCCGACTTCGTCGGCTCGGGCGAAGAGGCGGTCGCCGCGGTCGCGCGCGGCTACGACCTTGTGCTGATGGATGTCACGCTGTCCGGGCTTGACGGCCTCGAAGCGGCGCGCCGCATCCGCGCGCTCGGCGGCGCGATCGGCCGCACGCCGATCATCGGCATTTCCGGCCGCAGCGAAGCGGAAGACGAAGCGCAGGCGCGCACCGCCGGCATGGTGAGCTATTTGCGCAAGCCGATAAGCCCAAGCGCGCTGAGCGAGGCGATCGCCGCGGCGCTCGCGGGGCACCCCGGATAGCGTTTCTGATCAAATCAATCGCGCCGGTCGGACGCGCCTTCGACGATGCGCACAACATCGGCCATGATGCGGTTGAGCTCGAAATCCTTCGGCGTATAGACCTCGGCGACGCCGGCTTCTTTCAGCGCGCTGGCGTCCTGCGGCGGGATGATGCCGCCGACGACGACCGGCACGCCGTCGAGCCCCGCTTCCTTCAGGCGCGCCATAACGTCCTGCACCAGCGGCAGATGCGATCCGGAGAGGATCGACAGGCCGACGACGTGCACGCTCTTCTCGGCCGCTGACGCCGCGATCGCCTCGGCGGTGAGGCGGATGCCGTCATAGACCACCTCCATGCCGGCATCGCGCGCGCGCGCCGCGATCTGCTCGGCGCCGTTGGAATGGCCGTCGAGGCCGGGCTTGCCGACAAGGAACTTGAGGCGGCGTCCGAGCTTCTTCGACACCCGGTCCACTTCCGCGCGGATGTCGTCGAGGCCTTCGGCGTCGTTGCGCATGGCGGTGCCGACGCCGGTCGGCGCACGATATTCGCCGAAGGCGCCGCGCAGCGCGAAGCTCCATTCGCCGGTGGTCACGCCGGCCTTCGCGCATTCGATCGAGGCCGGCATGACGTTGACGCCGCCGCGTGCGGCGCTGCGCAGCGCGGCGAGCGCGGCAGCGACCGCCGCATTGTCGCGTGTTGCTCGCCAGGCGGCGAGCCGCGCCACCTGATCCGCCTCGGCCTCCTCCGACACGGTGACGACTGCCTCGGCGGCGTCGGCGAGCGGCGACGGCTCGGTCTCGACGAAGCGGTTGACGCCGACGACGATCTGCTCGCCGCGCTCGATCGCCTCGACGCGGCGCGAGTTCGATTCGACGAGCTGCTGCTTGAGGTATCCGGATTCGACGGCGGCGACGGTGCCGCCCATCTGCTCGATCTGCGCCAACTCCTCGCGGGCCGCGGTCTTGAGCGCTGCGACCTTCGCGGCGATGACCGGCGAGCCGTCGAAAACGTCGCCGTATTCGAGGAGGTCGGTCTCGTAGGCGAGGATCTGCTGCATGCGCAGCGACCATTGCTGGTCCCACGGCCGCGGCAGGCCGAGCGCCTCGTTCCAGGCCG
>Ga0335081_10006473_pt1 | contig 18658 bp, 12 predicted proteins | sample Lox_Sample_35_FD_206713 | JGI IMG/M metagenome (GOLD analysis project Ga0335081, IMG submission 206713) | Soil microbial communities from Loxahatchee National Wildlife Refuge, Florida, United States - Lox_Sample_3.5 | ecosystem: Environmental > Terrestrial > Soil > Wetlands | place: USA...
TAGATCTCCGGCTGGGTGAGATCGACGCCGAGGTAAAGGTACCGATCGTCCCAGCCAAGCGCGTAACGCCCGGAGAAGGGAACCGGGGGCGGCGGAGCGGGCGTGGCGCCCGGCCGGGGCGGCGCCGGATCTAGGCTATACGTCTTGCCTGCCGCCCATTTGGCAAAGTCGCCGTCGAGCGTGGGAGGGGTGGCGACGCGTTCCGCGGTGAGCACGCCGTAATCCTCATCCCACTGGACTGTGCCGTCGGGCAGATGCTTGAAGGCGGGATCGGCGCCCATCGCCAGGGCCCGCTGCCGGGTGTTTTGGACGAAGGGCGCAAGCTCGGACGCAACCTGGGCGAACTCCGGCCGGCCTGCCATGGCCTGGAACGCCGGGTCCATGGCGGCCAGGCGGCGATTCATCTCCGGCAGGTCGATGGGCAGCCGGCTCGGCGAAAAAAGCGGGGTGAACACGCTTTCCTGCCAGCCGTAATCGCCGTAGGCCGCCAGGATGGGCGCGAAAAGCTTGGGGGCGCCGGGGCCGTAGAGGGCCGTCAGGGCCTGCTGCTCGGCCTGCCGCGAAATGTAGGCTAGGGGATTCCACAGGTAGTCGGCGATGGTCCAGAGCGGCAGCATGGAGGCGTGGGCTTCGTTCATGGGGTTCGACACCAGGCCGCGCACCACCGTTTCGAGGTTGGGCGCGCGGCCGACGAGGGGCCCGAGAAACGGGCGCCAGCGGCGGAAGTCGTCCACCGGATAGTTGTCCCACACCAGCGGCGGCCGCCGCAGAAACTTCGACCACTCGCGCGTCTGGGGGACGGTGATGACGGGCGACACCACCTCGGTCCCGGTCCACACCAGGTCCACGTGCGGATCGACGGCGGCCCCGAGGTCGCGAATGTAATCGCGGCCGCCGAAACCGTTGGTGTAGGTGGTGGGGGTGACCACCAGGTGGTTGGCGGGCGACTGCGCGATCAGGGTGTGGTAGAGCTTGTTGATCACGTAAGCGTGGGCGGCGGCGAGCGATTTGAAGCGCGCCTGATCGGCCGGCTGCTTCAGCTCCTCGGGCACGTCGTCGAGAAAGAGGGCGTAGCACGAGGTGCCGAGCTTGCCCACGCTCGTGAGCTTGGCGGTGAGGGCGTCGAAATCGGCGTCGCTCGAATAGGTCATGGAAAGGCCGGGGCTGACGGCGAAGCAGAAGTCCACAAAGTTCGCGCGGGCGGCCTGCACCAGCTCGCCGAGCTCGGCCAGCTTGTCGGGCGGATAGGGATCGCGCCAGTGCTCGCGATGGTAAGGATCGTCTTTAGGCGCGTAATAGTAGGCGTTCATGCCGTGCTCGCCCTCGAAGCGCAGAATGTCGAGGCGATCCTGATGGCTCCAGGGCGTGCCGTAAAAGCCCTCCACCACGCCGCGCGCGGCGAAGGAAGGGAAGTCCTTGATCTCGAGGAGGCCGGCCCGGCCCCCCTCCTCCTCCATCACGCTCTTCGGCTCGGGAACCCTATCGCCGACACTGCCGGACGCGAACGACGTGAGCAAAGCGGAGAGCCTGATCAGCGCGTTGTGAAGGCCCTCGGGGCTGACCGCCGTGATGCGCACCCGCTTCGCCTCGAATCGACCCCGCCTCGCGTCGTAAGCCACGTTGAGCACGTAGGCTTGGCGGATGGTTTCCGGCCCGGGCTGCGGCCGAGCACCGCGAAAGCTCCGCTGGAACGCGCGGGCGTTGGGGGCGGTGACGAGCTCGAGGGTGAGCGACGGATGCAGGCGCGCCGCCAGGGCGACGGACTTGACCGTGCTGAGGGTGGCCTGCCGCTGGGACGCGAGCTGATCGAACTCGGCCTGGATGCGCGCCTCGACGGGGGCGCTCGAAACCAGCGCCCATGAGGCGCCGGAAGCGGGCGCGGACGGCGCCGCGGCAGACGCCGCCGCCTGGGCAGCGCTCGAAGCCGCAGCAGGATGGGGAGAAGCCGCGAGGAGCGGAATGGCGGAGATCAGAATGGCCAATCGAAATGATTTCATGGCTATCGATTTTAGCAGCACCAATGGCTTCAGTTCCCGGCGAATTGTATTTCGTCCGTCGTCAGTGGTCCGTTGTCCGTCGTCCGACGTCAGGAGACAGGAGACAGGAGTCAGGAGTCAGGAGAGCGGTGGCGCTGTCATAACCCGTGCCTCGCAGATCGTGGTTCATATCTTCAGCTTTCTGACTTCAGCTTTCTGACTTCCGCTTTCTTGTTTCTGACTTCCGCGTTGCCCTTCAGTCGTTCGTGGGGGCCCATTCCTGCTCCCACCAGATATAGATGGTGCGGTCGAGCCACTCCAGAAACTGGCGGCGCTTCTTCACGAAGGCTTCGAGCGGCGGCAGCGGCATCTCGCTCCCACCCTCCGCCGGGCCGGCCTCCTCTGCCAGTTCGTCCGCCGAGGGAAAAACCGGAACGGCGGCGGGAGCGGGAGCGGGGTCGAGGCCGAGGTCCTGGCGCAGGGTGCGCTTGAGCTCCGGCTTGAACCAGACCTCGGGCGGCTGGAGGCGCTCGAACTCGGGGTTCTCGCCGTGCAGCGCCGCCAGCAGCCGTCCGAGGGCGCGCCGCAGCCGGGCCAGGCGCTCCGCCCCGCGGAACTCGCCTTCGAAATCGTCCCTTTCGCACGAGGCTACATAGCTAGTCAGCGTGTCCGCCGGCGGCGCCGGGAGCGGGGAGAAGGGGAGCTCGGGAGCCGCGGGCGCCTTCGCCTGGGGGTGCGGGGCCGGCCCGGCCGCGGCCCTCCGCTTCAGGCGCCGGGCCTCGCGCTCCGCCCGGCGCTCGCCTTCGTGAGTGAGCAGCCAGAGCAGGCGGGCCACTTCGGATTGCCGATTGACGATGGCCGAGTGACGATTTGAAATTGGTGATTTGCGATTGGTGATTTGCGATTTGCCGCGACGCTTGGATGCTTTTCGAATGCGAAAATCAGCGTGCGCCACAGGGGCCTGAACGACGGTCAGTGGGCTGGAAACAGCAGCCGGAGTGCGGCGGCCGATCGATGATCGACGGCGGGATCCGGGCGACGGGGAACGGCCGGCAGGCGACGGAGGATGGACGACTGACAACGGACGACGGACAACTGACGACTGACGACGGACAACGGACGACTTGCGCTTCCGCTTTTCAGGCACGGGCGCAGGCGAAGAAGCGGGCGGCGCGCCATCGGCCATCGGAGCACTCATCCCGAACGCCCGGCCCACCAACCGGCTGAGCTCGGTGTAGCCTAGGGGCTGGTGCTTCCAGGCGCCGCCGGCGTGCCGCCTGCGGGCCTGCACCCGGGCGCGCATTTCGGCCTCCAGGCCTTCCGGCCACCACCCGAACTCGCGCGAGGCAGGGTTCTGGCGCACCGGCTCCACGCGCTCGCCGCGCCAGCTCCGGATCGTCATGCAGAAGCCGCGCTCCGGGTGCCAGAAGAGGCGCGCGGGCGCGAAACCGGGCAGCGCGGCGCGGCGGCGGCGCATTTCGTCCAGGCTCAAGCCGTGAAGGGCGGCGAGGTCGCGATCGACCGCGTCGGCGCGCTCGCGCTCGGCCGCAGGCAGCGCCTCGCGCTGCAACGCTTCTTTTTCGAGGTCGTTTTGCACCTGTTCGGCGGACCGCGAGGGATCAACGCCGCCCTCGGGCGTGGGCTTGCGCTTCGGGCGCACCCGGCCTGAGGCGCGGTCGTTCACCTCGGAGGGGGCGGCGAAGGGGTTGCCCAAGCTCTCCGCCGATCCGGCTTCCACCACGGCCAGCGCCTTCAGCCGGCGCCGCTCCGCCCGGCCTTCGGCGAGAGCGATCTCCACCGTCGCGCGGCTCTCTTCGAGCTCCGCACGCACGCTGCTACCCGCGGGTTCCGTCCCTTGGCAGGCTTTGAGGGCCGCGCGGATGCGTTGCCGCTCGGACTGGAGCTGGGAGATCGCTTCTCCGGCGGCGGCGACCCGGTCCGCCAGGCTGGACGCGCCGGGCGCCTTCGAGGACGGGTGGGCCCCGGCCTCCGCCGTCCCGCCGGGATCGAGCCCGGCGGCGGTGTGATAGGCCTCGAGCAGCAGCCGGGTGCGATTGCGCAGGCGGGTGCGCTCCAGCCGCGCCTGGGGCGAGGGCGCAATCGCGTCGCCGATCATTTCCGCGAGGTAGCCGTGAAAACGCAGGGGGAAAATGGCGTAGGGGTCGCGGCCGTACATCCGCGCCAGTCTGTATTCGTTGAGGGCGGGCCCGAGCGAAGGGAGCAGGGTCTCCCTGAGCCGTGCCTGGGCTTCCACGCCGCGGCGGCCGCGCAGGACGGCTTGCATTTCAGCCATGGTGCGCAGGCGGGCTTCGAGGCGCACCTGAAGGTCGTGGCTTCGTTCGCGCATCAGGCGCACCCGCAGCCAGAGTACCTGGGCCAGGGCGCGAGCCACCTTGGCGGCGATCCAGCGGAACCAGGTGCTGTTGCGTTGCCCGGTGTCAGTCGTCCGTGGTCCGTTGTCAGTTGTCCGTGGTCCGTTGTCGGTGGTGTGGTGTTCGTAGATCGTGGATCGTAGTTCGTGGTCGATGACTGGTTGTTCATGCTTCGTGATTCCGGGTTCCAGATTCCGGAGGCTTACGCTTGGGCCGGGGACCAGCCACCGCTCGAGGCGCTCCCAGAGGCGCTGGAAGGCGGCGCCGTTTTCGCCCAGGCGCTTGATGCTTTTGGTGAAGGGCAGCACGTAATGGCCCCAGCGGTGCACGAAGTAAAAGCCGTGCTGGCGGCACCGGGCGAAGTGCTTTTCGAACGCCCGTTTCTCGCGGGCCTTCTGCCGGGCGGTGATTGACGGCTTGTGGGTGGGCATGGGCTGGCGGCCAGAAGTCAGGAAACAGGAGACAGGAGTCAGAAGTCAGGAGTCAGTTGCTCGTAGATCGTGGATCGCTGATCGCTGCTGGTGGATCGGTGGTCGACCGTCGATGACCGTGAATCGCAGCTGCTCGATAGTTGATCCTGGTGTGACTTGTTTTGCTTTCTGATTTCCGCCTTCTGATTTTTGCATTTTCCTCCTGTCTCCTGACTTCTGACTCCTAATTTTCTGACTCCTCTCAGGATGACACTTGAAAATGGGACGGTGGGCACGGGCGGGAAAATCGGGACGGAATGTTTTCGGCTGTGTTTTGAGTGAGTTGGGCTGGGGAAACTGAGCGCCAAACGCCCGGTGCAGGGGCGGGTGTCCACAAATTGGACGGAGTACGGAGGCGGCTTTCGGCCCGCTACCCGTTTGAGCGGATCTTGCATCCAGGCGGTGATGAAGCGGGTAGCCACGGGACGGCTTCGTGAATAATCACCGTTAGAGCGGCCAACAGAAGGGCCTACGGCACAAAACCCATGCCGTGGCCACCGGCATTTTCCCTTTTCTGGAGGTGGCGTGGCAGGAGCACCCTAGACCCGGCTTTCCTCGCGCCCGCCCGAGCGTCTCAGCAGGGTAGGAGTCTCGCAGGCGGCACCAAAGCCCGGCCGCGTTCCTCCGTAAACTTGAGTTTCGCGGGAGAGCGTGGCAGAATCAGCGTGAGGTTAGGTTTCCATGGAACGTCAGTCGGATTGCAATTCAAATCCGGAGAAGGGCGCCCGGCTTGAAGGGCGCGGGCGGCAGTTGGGCGAGCGGCACCCGCAGTCGAGTCGAGGGCTGAGGGCCCTGAGGCAACTCCTGACGGCCGCCGCGCTCCTGGGGTTGATGGCGGGCGGCAGGCCGGTGGGGTTGCGCGCTCAGGCACAACCGTCAACGGCGCCGCCGGGTCCGCACTTCCCACGACCCAATCAGCCGGCGCTGCCGGGCGACCGGCGCCTGATGCTGCCGGCGCGGGGGAGAATCGGCTTGCAGCGGCCGGTGCCGCCGGCGCGGGGGAGAATCGGCCTGCAGCGGCCGGTGCCGCCCGGAACGCCGCAAGGCCAGCAACAAAACTCGGCGCCTGCTCCGCAGGTGTATAGCCCGGTCAAGCCGGCGCCGCCCGCCGTGGTGGTGGCTCCGGGATCTTCGGCGGGAGTTGCCGGGCCTACGCTCCATGTGGACTACGCCGCCGGCCTGTTGAGCGTGACGGCCGACAAGGTGCAGCTTTCACAGGTGCTTCAACAGGTGGGCCAACGGACGGGGATCGAGGTGCGGGGCCTGCAGGAAGTCAGCCAGGCGGTCTCGATCCATTTTTCCGGTGTCCCGGTGGCGCAAGGGGTCCGGGACCTGCTGGGCGGGTCGAACTACGTTGTGTTCGGCAGTCTGGCCTCGGCCGCGGACGCCAAGCAGGCGCGCGTGATTCTGCTGAGCGCCGCCACCGGGGCGCAGGTGGACGTGGGGCCGCCGGCGGCCCCGGCGGCCAGCCCCACGGCTCCCGAAGAGCGCGAAAGCCTGCGCGCAGCCCTGATGAGCGCGAACCCGGTGGAGCAGGACTCCGGTTTCACCCGGCTCCAGAAACTGAGTCCCAGGGAAGCCTACGACGAGCTTGAGAACGTGATCGTCAACGGAGACGGCGTGGCGCGGCTGCGAGCGCTGCAGTACCTGGAGCAAGACGGACAATTGGATTCCAATCTCGTGCTGGGATCGCTGCGCGACGCGCTCAACGATCCGGACAGCAGCCTGCGCGACTACTCCATCCAGGCGTTGGGCAGGATCAACGGGCCCGAAGCGCTCGACCTGCTGCGGCAGGAGCTCAGCCAGAGCGACCCCGCCGTGAGGCTGAACGTCGTCGAGGCGCTCTCGCAGCGCGACGACGGGCACGCGCTGATTCAGCAGGCGGCCCAAGACCCCGACCAGGCAGTGGCCGGGCTGGCCAGTGAGCTGTTGCGCAGCCTGGACGCCCAACCTCAGCCGGGCCAGCCGGGTGAAGTCCAACCCCAGCCGGTTCAGCCCGAGACGCCCCCCGATGCTGAACCGCCGGCCGCGGACCCCGATCCGCCGACTCATTGAAGATTGACCCTTGCTGATTTTCGATTGCCGATTGCCGATTGACTCCCCGCCTTTTCGCCGGGTTAGCCAAACCCTTCCCGGTTTGCTGCGTCTAACGTTTCGTCGAACACTCCGTAAGGCCTCCGCTCGGGCAGCGGTCGGGCGGGGTGTCGGCCTCGTAGGCTGAAGATCGTTCGGAGGCGCAGCCCCCCTTCGCTCCGCTCAAGATCCCACTCGCTACGAGTTCGGCGGCGGTGCCACCAGGGCCGCCGGAAAGCGCCGCACTCCGCGCGCGGCGCCCCGGCGTGCGCGGCTTGCGCTGGTGGTTCTCGATGGAGGATAATCGTGTGAGAGGTGACCGCTTGATACCGAGGCTTGGGACGGGCAAGGGCCGCGCGCTGGCGCTGGCCGGCGGTGCGGTGTGGGTGCTGGCGACGGCTGCTTGCAACCCGGAGTCGGCAGCGTACCAGCAAGGCCGCAAGGCCGAGCTGAAGCGAGACTACGACACCGCGGTGATCGACTACCGGAAGGCCCTTCAGGCGTCACCTGAGAACCCCAAGTACCTGATAAGTGAGAAGCTTGCGAGGACGAAGGCGGGCAACTTCCACCTCGCCCAGGGAGCCGAGTTGCTGGCCGAGGGCCGGACGGACGAGGCCGCCGGGGAGTACGACCGCGCGGCGAAGATTGACCCGACCAACGAGACGGCCAAGCAGCAACTGCGCAAGCTGCTCAACCAGCAAGCGGCCGCCAAGGAGGCTCGGGAGAAGGCCCTCAAGCAGGCCCTGACGCCGCCCGAGACGCCCGCCGCTCCGCTCGGCGTTCAGCTCAAAGCGCTGCCCACGGAGCCCATCGCGCACTTTCACCTCTCGGCCGACAGCCGGCGGGTGTTCGAGGCGCTGGGCAAGCTGCTGGACCTGAACGTGGTGTTCAATTACGACTATCAGCCGGGCCGCAACATCGCGCTGGACCTGAACAACGTGAAGCCGGCGGACTTGCTGCAGGCGGCGGCGTACGAAGCGCACGTCTTCTGGAAACCGATCAGTACCAACACCATCCTGGTGATCCCCGACTCGCCCACCAACCGGCGCGAATACCAGGACGACGTGCTCAAGACCATCCACCTGTCGAATCCGCTCGCGCCGCAGGAACGTACCCAGATTTCAACCGCGTTGCGCCAAGTGCTCGGCTTGCAGCGTATCATCGACAATCCCGCCGCCAACGCCATCATCATTCGCGATACGCCCGACAAGGTGGCGGCCGCGGAAGAGGTGATCAAGAACCTCGACCTCGGCAAGGCCGAAGTGCTCGTGGATGTGACCATCATCGAGGCAGACCGCGACCGCATGACGCAGTTGGGGCTGATTCCGGTGACGAACTTGTCCGTGATCCCCAACCCGAATACGGCGGTGAGCGGTACGGTAAACGGCCAGACCCAAACGGCGGGGGTGGTGGGGCTGTCGGGTCCTCTGAGCACGGCGGATTTCGCCTGGGTGCTGCCGAGCGCCACGGCCAACGCCATGCTGAGCGACTCCACCACGCGCGTGCTGCAAAACCCGGAGGTGAGGGTGACGGACGGCATGACCGCGAAGCTCAAGGTGGGCAGCCGCATTCCGTACGCGGTGGGCAGCTTCCTGCCTTCGTTCACGGGCGGCACCGCCGGCGTGGGGGGCACCACCGGCTTGCTGGCGAGCACCCAGTTCCAGTACCAGGACATCGGCGTGAACCTGGAAATCACCCCGCACATCACCCAGACCGGGGAGATTGCCTTGCACGCCAAGGTGGAGATCACGTCCCAGGCCGGCACGGAGACCATCGGCGGCTTGAGCGAGCCGGTGTTTGGCCAGCGCAGCATTGAGCACGACATCCAGCTTCAGGAAGGCGAGGTGAGCCTGCTGGGCGGATTGATCCAGAAAGAAAGCACCAACGTGGTGAGCGGGTTGCCCGGCCTCGGCGACATTCCGCTGCTGAAGTATCTCTTCTCCGAGACCACGAAGAACACGATGGACGATGAAGTGCTCATCATGCTGAATCCGCACGTGGTGCGCCTGCCCGACGTGATTCCGAACTCGGCCACGGTGGTTTCGTCGGATTCCGGCCCCACCCCGCCGTTACGCCCGGAACTGGGAGTGCAGCCGTAATGAAGCAGCCGGTGAGCGTTCCCATGCCGGAAGACGCGCGGGCCGCGGGCCGGGGCCTGGATGCGCAGGCGTTTACGCTGGTGGAAATGATCGCCGTCATGGCCATCATGACGGTGCTGGCGGGAGCCGCCATCCCCATCGCCCGCGTCCACGCCCAGCGGATGCGCGAGATGGAGTTGCACCGCGTTCTGCGGGAGATTCGCACGGCCGTAGACCGGTATAAGGATCTATCCGATCGGGGCATGATCCCGAGCGAAGCCAACACCTTCGGATACCCGCCGGACCTGGAGACCCTGGTGAACGGCGTGGTGCTGAAGGGAACGGCCACGGCAAAGTACAAGTTTCTGCGCCGCATCCCCGTGGACCCGATGACGGGCAAGGCCACCTGGGGCATGCGTTCGATGCAGGACGATCCGGACTCGAAGTCGTGGGGCGGGGAGGACGTCTTCGACGTTTATTCGCTCAGTTACGGAACCGCGCTGGACGGGACCCAATACTCGGATTGGTGAGATGACGAGGGCGAAACAGAATCTGCGAAGGCGGGCGTGCCGGGCGCAGCACGGGGAGCGAGGCTTCACCCTGCTCGAGCTGGCCATGGTGATGGCCCTGATCATGGTGCTGGCGGCCATCACCTTTCCGGCTTACCACACGGCCATCCAACGGTCGAAGGAAGCCGTGTTGAGGGACGATCTGGCCACGCTGCGCAAGGTGGTGGACGAGTATACGGTGGACAAGCAGGCGCCGCCGCAGTCGCTGCAGGATCTGGTGGACTCCGGGTACCTGCACGCCGTTCCCGTCGACCCCATGACGGGCACCGCCGAGACCTGGCAGGTGGACGTGCAGGAGGTGCCGGTGCCCCCGGACCAGACGGCCACCGGCGTGGTGGACGTGCACAGCGGCTCCGCTGCCGAAGCGCTCGATGGGACGTCGTACAGCGCCTGGTAGGCGCCGAGCGGCCGGCGGATTTTTCCGATGGAATTTGTCTGCAAAGTTGGAACCCCGGCGGGGCGCGTGCTGAGCCAGACGGAGCAGGCGGCGTCGGAACCCGAGTTGCGCCAACGGCTGGCCTCGGAGGGTTATTACATCTTCTCGCTGCAGGCCAAGGGCGGCCTGGAGGCTCGCCTGCGGGCGGGCCGGCGAAAAAAGCTCAAAGCCGACGATTTCGTCATCTTCAACCAGCAGTTCCTGACGCTGTCAAAGTCCGGCCTGCCGCTCCACAAGTCGCTGGAGTTGCTGGCGCATCAGACGCGCAGCGAGGCCCTGCGCGAGGGGCTGGAGGACGTGCGCGACCGCGTGCGCTCCGGAGCGCTGATTTCGGAGGCGTTTGAATCGTCGGGCAGGTTTCCCAAGATTTACTGCGCCACCCTGCGGGCGGGCGAACGCAGCGGCAGCATGGACAAGGTGCTGGCCCAGTACGTGACGTATCAGAAGATCAGCCGCGGTTTCCGCAAGAAGTTTCTGGCGGCGCTCATCTACCCGGCTTTATTGATGCTGTTTCTGGTCGTCCTCATCAGTCTGGTGGTGGGGTTCGTGGTGCCGCGGTTTTCGGCTCTCTACTCCGACCTCCAGGTGAAGATGCCGCCGCTGACGCTGTTTGTGATCAACCTCTCGGTGGCCTTCAAGCATTACGCCTGGGTGTTCCTCGCCGGAGTGGTGCTGGCGGCCTTGGGCGCGCGCCAGCTGTGGAAGTCGCCGGAGGTGAAACTGGCCTGGGACCGGTTCAAGTACCGCCAGCCGGTGGTGGGGAAGCTGCTGCTGAAGTTCTCGGTGGCGGAGTTTGCGCGCACCTTCGGGACGCTGTTGCAGGGCGGCCTGCCGGTGATGCAGGCGCTGGAAACGGCGCGCCACTCCGTTACCAGCCCCTTGATGGTGCAGGCCATCGCCGCGGCGGAAAAGGAAGTGTCGGGCGGCCGTTCGCTGACCTCAAGCCTGCGCCAGACTGGGTTTTTTCCCGCAGCCGCCATCGACATGATGGAGATCGGTGAAGGCACCGGAGCGCTGTCGGCGATGCTGGAGAGCATGGCGGAGTTCTTCGAAGAAGACGTGAACGTGGACCTGGCCACGCTGATCTCGCTGGTCGATCCGGTCATGATCGCCCTGATTGCGATCGTGGTAGCCTTCGTGCTTGTGGCTTTCTATCTGCCCCTGTTCTCGCTGGCCGGGCAGGTCGGCTAGCGTCGGGGGTGAGGCGTTGAGGAAGAGGGCGGAGCGGCTTCGACGAACGGAGGAAGGGTAGTGGCGGACGCACCCTCAGGCGTAACCCCAACGACGAATCTCGAGCAGGAACTCGAGGTGGCGCGGCAGCTCGCGGCGCGCTATCGCTTTCCCTTTGTTGACCTGAGCCAATTCATTCTCGACAAGGACCTGCTGAGCTCGATTCCTCTCGACCTGATGGTCCGTTACGAGTTTCTGCCGCTGCAGGGCGAGAACGGCGACCTGACCGTGGCCGTGGGCGACCCTACCAACCTGGAGCGGCTCGACGAGCTCGAGACCCGCCTCGGCCGGCGGTTGCGCGTCCAGGTGGCTGCGCTCAGCCAGGTGCGCGAGGCGCTGAAGAATACCGAGCCCTCCAAGCGCGTGCTGGACGAAGCCACCGTGGACTTTCGCCTTGACGTGATCCGCGAAGGCGAGGAAAGCGCCGAGCAGGGCCTCTCGCTGGAATCTCTGGTGGAGGACCGGGAGTCGAGCCCCATGATCCGGCTGGTGGACTCCATCCTGTTTGCCGGCCTGGAGCGGCGGGCCAGCGACATTCACATCGAAAGCCACGACAACGCCGTGGTGGTGAAGAACCGCATCGACGGCGTGCTGCAGGAGGCGATGCGGCCGCTGGCGCTGGAGTTCCAGTCGAATCTCATCACCCGCATCAAAGTAATGGCGGAGCTCGACATCGCCGAGCGCCGCGTGCCGCAGGATGGGCGCTTCCGGGTGCGATACAAGGGCCGGCCCATCGACTTCCGCGTGTCGATCATGCCGTCGATCAACGGTGAAGACGCCGTGCTCCGCATCCTCGACAAGGAGTCGCTGAGCGAGAAATTCCGCCAGTTGCGCCTCGATGTGCTCGGCCTTTCGGAGCGCGAGCTCAAGCGCCTGCGGCGGTTCATCCGCGAGCCCTACGGTATGGTGCTGGTCACCGGCCCTACCGGCAGCGGCAAGACCACCACGCTCTACGCGGCGCTCTCGGAGATCAAGAGCGACGAAGACAAGATCATCACCATTGAAGACCCCGTGGAGTACCAGATTCGCGGCGTCACCCAGATTCCGGTGAACGAAAAGAAAGGGCTGACCTTCGCCCGCGGATTGCGGTCGATCCTGCGCCACGACCCGGACAAGATCATGGTGGGCGAGATTCGCGACAACGAGACGGCGCAGATCGCCATTCAATCGGCCCTCACGGGACATCTGGTGTTCACCACCGTCCACGCCAACAACGTGCTCGACGTGCTCAGCCGTTTCCTCAACATGGGCGTCGAGCCCTATCACTTCGTCTCGGCGCTCAACTGCATCCTGGCGCAGCGCCTGGTGCGGCTGATCTGCGAAGTGTGCAAGCGTCCGGTGGAACTTAGCCGCGAGCAAATGGAGGAGTCAGCCCTCGACGCCTCGGCATGGAAGGGCGCTGTTTTCTACGAAGGCTCGGGCTGCCCGCAGTGCAATTTCACCGGGTTTCGCGGGCGCACCGCGATCGGAGAACTCCTGGCGCTCAGCGACGGGGTGCGCGAATTGATTCTCGAAAAGCGCCCCACCTCCGAGCTGCGGCGCGTGGCGCGGCGGGAAGGCATGGTGACGCTGCGCGAGTCGGCGCTGGAGAAAGTGCGGGAGGGCGCCACCACACTGCGCGAGATCAACAAGGTCACGTTTGTGGAGGCCGCGGCGTAAAAAGCAGGAGACAGCAGTCAGAAGACAGGAGACAGGAGTCAGGAGTCAGCTTCTGACTCCTGACTCCTGACTTCTGGATTCTGCGCTTATGGACTGGAAAGACGAACTCAAAGGACTGTGGCATCGCGTAACGTGGACAGGGACGGCCGCGTTCAGCCTGCCGGGCGTGCTGCTCGAGATCCAGCCGGACTTCGTTCTGGCGGCGAGGCTGGCCGGCAAGAACAACGGCAACGGAGGGGCCCAGGTGGGCCGGCTGGCATGGAAGGCCCTTCCGCCCGGCTGCGTGGCTCCGTCGCCGGGCGGTCCGGCGGTGCTGAACCCCGAAGCCCTGGCGGGCGCGCTCGAGCAGGCCGTGCTGGCCGTGGGTAACGGCCAGACGCGCGTGGGCTTGCTTCTGCCGGACGGCGCCGTGCGCGTGGGCGTGTTTCCGTTCGAGACGCTGCCCGCGAATGCGCGCGAAGCGGCCACCCTGATCGCCTGGAAGATGCGCGAGAGTCTGCCCTTTCCTCCGGAGGAGGCGCGCATCACCTATCAGACCACGCGTCCGACGACGAGTGAGCTGGAGGTGACGGCCGTGGCGGGACGCGCTTCGGTACTGGCGGCGTTCGAAGGCGTGCTGGAGGCGGTGAACCGCTCCAGCGCGATGATGCTGCCCGTCACCCTCGCGCTCTTGCCGTCGCTTCCGGACGAGGGCGGCCGCGGGCAGCTCGTGGTTCATGTTTGTTCGAGCTCGGCGACGTTTGCCGTCGCCGAGGGAGAGCGGCTCCGATTCTGGCGAACGCGCGATTTTTCCGGGCTCGCCGAGGCGGAATACCTGGAACAAGTGGCGGCGGAGGCGGCGCGTGTGGTGGCCTCCACTGAAGATCGCCTCGAGCTGCCTCTGGGCCGCGTGTGGTTCTGCGCACGGCCCCCGGCCACGCTGGCGTGGCTGGACCGCCTGGCTCAGGCCCTCGGCCGCGCAGCGGAGCCGCTCGAACCCCATCCCGGTCTCGGCAGCCTGCTGGTCGGCGAGGAAAAAGCGCTTTTCCGCACCTACGGTGCGCCGCTGGCGGGGCTGGTAGCGAATCGCGAGTAGCAGCCTATATGAAAGTCGCGCTCAATCTGTCGCTCTCGCAGAGTCTCCGGCAACGCCACGCCTTGGCCTGGTCGCTGCCCGTGCTTCTTGTCAGTTTCGTCCTCGTGGTCCGGATCGTATTTTCGATCGAGTCCGACTGGCGGCGATACAGCTCCGTGCGCCAGACCGCGGACCGAGAGGATGGCCAGCTAAATGCCCTCGCGGCGCGTGAGGCCGGTTTGCGTCAAAGTCTCGAGCAGCCTCAAAACCGGGAGCTGCTGCGCTCAGTCGCGTTTGTGAACGATCTCATTGAGCAGCGGCGGCTCTCGTTTGCCGAGCTCACCGACCAGTTGACGGCGCTGATGCCGCCGGAGGTCCGCTTGACATCGCTCAGCGCGCCGGATCTCACCAGCGAGCCGTTGCTGCACCTCGGCATCGAGGGATCGGGTGAGGCGCCCGTGGAAACCTTCCTGAGCCGCCTCGAAGATGCGTCCGATTTTACCGAGGTCACGGTGACAAGCCAGGGCTTTGAAGAGAAGGGCAACGGCGCGCCCGTCAGTATTAATTGCACCGTGCGATACCTGGGCGGCCACGCGCACGGCGAGCCCTCGCCCGCGCCAGCCGCGGTGCCGGTGGCCGCGCGCACCCGGCCGAAGTGAACGTGCGATGAAGAAACTCACACGCAAAAGGCTCGCCGGCGTCATCCAGGCCGCTGCCCTGATCATGGTGGTCCTGGATCTGGGGCTCTACCTGGCCGTCGCCCGGCCTCTCGCAAACGCGGCGGAGGATGAGCAGCACCGCTTTGACTCGTCTCGCCTGAGTATCAGGCTGGCGCAGGCCCGCATCGCACAGCTCGAAAGAGACCTGGCCTTACTTCCCACCTCCCAGAAGGAGCTGAAGGAGTTTCTCGACCAGCACGTTGCTCCCCGGCGGCGAGGCTATTCGCGTGCCGCCGGTCTCGTCCACCAGTTGACGCAGGATGCCCACATCAATCTGAAGCAGGTTGCTTACCGGCTTCAGTCAGATCCGAACGAGCCCTTGGAGCGCCTGGGCATCCAGGTGAGCGTCGAAGGGTCTTTTGAGAGCCTGCTGCACTTTACCCACGCTCTCGAGACGTCGAGCGATTTCTTGCTCGTTCGCGGAATCATCTTTCAGCCGGGAGAGAGTGGTGGCCTGGGTCTCCGCCTCCTGGCCGAGCTCTACGTAACACCGCAAGGGCGCCGATGACCAAGATCGCCCAACGCCGCCTGCTCACTGCTGCGCTGGTCCTGGTGTCCGCCCTGGCGCTCGCGCGGCTGATTATGGAGGCCACCGCCGTGTCGGGCGGGCCAAGTAGGACTCCGGCTACAGTCGTGGCCGATTCTGGCCGGGCGGTTCCGGGGACGCTAGCGGCGGCAGAAGACCCGCAACTTCGCTTGGACGTGCTGAAGGACCTGGACAGCCGCCCCCTCCCTGACTTCACGCGCAATCCCTTCGAGTTTGGGCCCACGCCTGAGGAGATCAAGGCACAACAGGATGCCACTGAACGCGCCAAGAACCCCCCGGTTGCCCCTCCGCCTCCGCCCCCTCCTCCCGTACAGTTCAAAGCCATGGGTTACCAGCAGGATGGCGACGGCCAACGAATCGCGTATTTGAGCGATGACCAGGACACGTACGTGGTGCATCAAGGGCAGCAGTTCGGGCAGCGTTTCAAGGTCTTGAAGATCACCGATACTTCAGTGGAAGTTGAAGATGAAAGCTATCATCAAATCGTTCAGCTCCCGTATCCGCAGTAGGCATGCGCCGCAGCGAGCCGCGTCGGGCCGGAGCGCCGCCGGCTATGCCATGATCATCATGATGATCGCGGTGAGCGTCCTGGCGATCGGGTTGCTCGCGGTCCTACCCAGCGTTTACCAGGAAGCGCGTCGAGAGCGCGAGGAGGAGCTGCTTTTTCGCGGTCAGCAATACGCGCGCGCGGTCTACCTGTTCCAGCAGCATTTCAACCGCTACCCCAGCTCGGTGAAGGAGCTCCTGCACACCAATAATATGAGCTTTCTGCGGAAGAGTTGGCCGGATCCCATGACCCCGGGCGGAAAGTGGCGATTCATTCACGTTTCGGGCGCCGGCGCTCTCCTGGATTCGTGGACGATGGGTCAACAGAGCAGGCTGCCGTTCAGTCCGAGCGCCTCCGGAGGTTCGAGCGCCTCCGGGGGTGCGAACGGGCCTACGGGGTCGAGCGGTTTCGGTAACCTGGGTGGCAGCACCCCAGCCGCGGCCGGCTCTTCGTCCTCTCCGAACGGTTTTGCGTGGCCCCCGCCGTCCACCGGCGGCGGGAATGCAGGGACCGACGCGTCCAGTCAGTTCGGCGCGGGCTTCAGCTTGTCGTCCGACACTGTGCCGGGGCAGTCCGGCGCCTCAACGTCGGGCCCGAATTCGTCGAGTTCGTCGTCTCAGCAGAGCAACTCCGTGCCCAGCCGTCCCCTCGATGCGAATGGTAAGCCGAAGCAGTCGCCCGATTGCGCGGGCACAGGACAGCGTCCCACCGGACCGTCCTCATCGTCCGGCTCTTCGCCATCCTCATCGTCGTCATTCGGCTTCAATAACGGACCCCAGGGGTTGGGCATCGCCGGCGTGGCGAGTTGCAGTGACCAGGCTTCTCTGCGCGTCTGGAACGACAAGAAGCACTACAGTGAATGGGAATTCTTAGGCGTTGGCTTCAATCCAGGAGGAATCGGCGCCGGAGGGGCCCCGGGCCAGGCTCAGCCTCCTGCCGGGCAGGGCAGTCCTGGAACCGGGCAACCAGGCAATCCACCCGGCAACTTATTCCCGCCCGGCCAACCACCCGAGCCACCAACGCCTGACCAGGGCAATCCCAATCCGGGCGACACCACGAACCCGCCGTCTCCGGACAACACCAACAACCCACCTGCGCCGGACAACCCCGGCAACCCGCCTCCGCTATGACGAGATTGCGCGGCGGAAGGCTTGTGAGAGGCGGGACCCGAAGCACCGGAGTGCGCCGCTCTCTCGCGCAAGTCTGACGAGTGTCGTCAGCCCAGGTGATTACAGCCGAGCCCTTCGATCCGGCTGCAGAGCGTTAGCGAAGTTGTCGCAACACGCGCTTCGCTGCCGCTTGTTTACTGAAAAGGAGACGCTTCGAAGCGTAACCTTGACAGCCCTGAGTCGCGATGATGTAATTGACTCCACGTTCTCTGCGGAGGAATCGCTGACACGGCTTTCATATTTCCAGGGTTTCGGAACGGAGGTCGCATGAATTGCAAGAAACGTCTATTTAAGGTGGCTGCGTCACGAGCCTTCCCCTGGCGGCTGCTCGCCCTTATGATAACGATGGTCGTATCGCTATTCTCAGTGGGGCTTACGCCGAAGCGTGCCGAGGGTGTAGGAGTCATCTTGGCCGGCCCGGAGCCAGCTCAGGCGCGCGGGTTGCTGGCGCCTCAGACGGGGGGCTCGTGGACGGCTCCCCACCCGATGAACGCTATCGCAATCCACGCATCTTTGCTTTATACGGGCAGCGTATTGATGTGGTACAGCGACCAGCCGGTCGGCTCGGGCACCGGTTCGGTGGCCGTGGTTTGGAATCCCACCACCAACACCCTGACGCAAAACAACGTTCCTTTCGCGGTCGATGCATTTTGCGCGGGCTCGGTGATGCTTCCGAACGGCCGGTTGATGATTGTGGGTGGCAGGGACGACTCCTACGGGGCCGGTTCGGACGCGGGCATCCCCAACGTCCTCGAGTACATCCCGTACAACAATACCTGGGCCCAGGTTACGCCTATGAACTACGGGCGCTGGTACCCAACCGCGGTTGAGCTGCCGAGCGGCGATATTCTGGTGGCATCCGGCGAGAACTCCACTGCCACTCACATTGTCACTCAGATGGAAACGTACGGCGTTACGACCAATAAGTGGACTGTGCTCCCGGGCACGGCCAACATCAGTACCCACACGAACTTCTATCCAAGAATGATTCTGATGACGACGGGCAATATCTTCGAGCCCGGAATGATCATCAACAACGCCATGTTCAATCCCACCACCAACCAGTGGTCGTCGGTCCCCACCATCCCCAGCTTCTGGCCGCGGATTTACGGGGGCGCCGTTCTGCTTCCGGGGCTCGAGAAGGTTCTCTCGGTGGGAGGGCGCCAAGGGGACGACGAAACTACAGCCGCGACAAACAGTACGTCGACCATTGACTTTTCGCAGCAAAATCCGGTGTGGGTTGACGGCTGTGGCGCGGACCAGCCGCCCAATACCACCTGCGTGACGGTGGCACAGGGCGGGCCGGCGCCGATGAACGCCGTCCGCGAGAACCCGAATCTGATCCTGTTGCCGGATGGTACGGTCTTGGCGGAGGGAGGAGGGTCGGGCGGCGGCAAGTACTCCAACCCGGTTTACTATCCCGAGGACTACGACCCGGTCAAGAACACCTGGACCTCGTACAACCCACAGCAGGTTCAGCGGACCTACCACTCCACTGCCGTGTTGCTGCTCGACGGACGCGTGCTCTCTGCAGGTTCGGATTGGGGAACCCAGGAGAAGACCCTGGAAGTTTTCAGCCCGCCCTACCTTTCAAACGGCTCGCGCCCAAGCATCACGAGCGCGCCGGCCACGGTGAAGTACGGCCAGCAGTTCACGATCAGCACCCCGAACGCTTCCACCATTACCCGCGTCGCTCTGATCAAGGTGGCAAGCTGCACCCACGCCACCCGCTTCGACGAGCGCTTCGTGGACCTGACCT
>Ga0335081_10006474_pt1 | contig 18658 bp, 24 predicted proteins | sample Lox_Sample_35_FD_206713 | JGI IMG/M metagenome (GOLD analysis project Ga0335081, IMG submission 206713) | Soil microbial communities from Loxahatchee National Wildlife Refuge, Florida, United States - Lox_Sample_3.5 | ecosystem: Environmental > Terrestrial > Soil > Wetlands | place: USA...
AAGGGGCGCGGCCGCGGCAAGCGCGCTCCTTGACCTATCGCCTCTCATGATGCGGGCGCAATGCAGCAGCCAAGGATGCGACGGATACCACGCGCCCCTGATCGTCGCCGAAAATGACATACGATCCGTCTTGCACTGGTCGTCCCGGCAGCTCCGCTGGCTGGAACAGAGCGGCGAAGATGTTGCCGGACTTGCCAAAGAGTGCACGCCGCATCCTCACTTCGCCGCGCAACTGCCGCTGCTCTAGCTATCGCGAGAATAGCCAGCGGGCAGGATAGCGCTCCCCGAGTCGCCTCCCGCCTTGCCGCTCGGAGGCGCGGCGCTTACTTTGGGCGGCCAATGGCGGACCTGGCATACTTCCTGCAGCAGCTCATCAACGGCCTGACGCTCGGGTCGATCTACGCGCTCATCGCCATCGGCTACACCATGGTCTACGGCATCATCGGCATGATCAATTTCGCCCATGGCGAGATTTACATGATCGGCGCCTTCATCGCCCTTATGACCTTTCTCGTGCTCGCCCTTCTCGGCGTCAGTGCCTTGCCGCTGGTGCTGGCGATCGTGCTGGCGACGGCGATGGCTTTCACCGCCGTCTATGGCTGGACGGTGGAACGCGTGGCCTACCGGCCGCTGCGCCACTCCTTTCGCCTGGCGCCGCTGATCTCGGCGATCGGCATGTCGGTCTTCCTACAGAACTACGTGCAGCTGTTGCAGGGGGCGCGCGTCAAGGCGCTGCCGCCCTTGGTGGAAGGCGGCTTCACGGTGATGAAAAGCGGCGGCTTCGCCGTCGAGCTCAGCTATCTCCAGATCGGCATTCTGGTGCTGACCCTGGCCTTGATGGCGGTCTTCAGCCTCCTCATCGCCGGGACGCCGCTCGGCCGGGCACAGCGCGCCTGCGAGCAGGACATGACCATGGCGGCGCTGCTCGGCATCGACGTCGACCGCACCATCTCGCAGACCTTCGTCATGGGGGCGGGGCTCGCCGCGGTCGCCGGTACGATGGTGGTGCTCTATTACGGCGTCATCGACCCCTTCATCGGCTTCCTCGCCGGCATCAAGGCGTTTACGGCCGCGGTGCTGGGCGGCATCGGCTCGCTGCCGGGCGCGATGCTGGGCGGGCTCTTGATCGGCCTCATCGAAGCCTTCTGGTCGGGCTATTTCTCGACCGAATACAAAGACGTCTCGGTCTTCGTCATCCTCGTGCTGGTGCTGATCTTCCGACCGACCGGGCTGCTCGGCCGGCCCGACGTGGAGAAGGTCTGATGACGGAAAGGGCGCTCGCGCCGAGGCGCCCCCCGGCCTGGGCACGGCTCCTCAAGGACGCTGCGCTGGCCGCTGCCGTCGCGCTGGCGTTGGCGGTCCCGCTCCTCGGCTTTCAAGCCATCGAGATCAATGCGCAGCTGGGGATCGCCACGCGCTTTGGCTGGGTCGCCGTCGTCGTCGCCGTCGTCTTTGCCGGCCGGCTGCTGCTGGGGTTGAGCGCGCCAACGATCGCCGCCTCGGCATCGCGCGGCGCCGCCTCGGCGGTACTCGGGCAGCTCTCGGCGCTGCTGCGCCGCTACGCCCGCCCGTTGCGGGCGCTCGTGCTCGTCCTCGTGCTGGCGCTGCCGCTGCTGCCCTTCGTCTCCAACTATTTCCTCGACATCTCCACCTACGTCGTCATCTACGTCATGCTGGGCTGGGGCTTGAACGTCGTCGTCGGCCTCGCCGGGCTGCTCGATCTCGGCTATGTCGCTTTCTACGCGGTCGGCGCCTATTCCTTCGCGCTCTCGGCCAGGTGGCTCGGCCTCTCTTTTTGGGAAGGGTTGCCGCTGGGCGGGCTGCTGGCGGCCGCCTTCGGCGTCGTGCTGGGATTTCCTGTGCTGCGGCTGCGCGGCGACTACCTCGCTATCGTCACGCTGGGATTCGGCGAGATCATCCACATCATCCTGCAGAACTGGGTGCCCGTCACGGGCGGTCCCTCGGGCCTTGGGCCCATACCGGCGCCGACGCTCTTGGGCTTCAGCTTCGAACGCCGTCCGCCGCCGGGCACCACGAGCGTCTACGATTTTCTCCATTTCGCCTTCGCGCCGCGCTACAGCTTGGCCTTCCTCTACTACCTCGGTGTCGCGCTGGCGCTCGTCGTCAACTTCTTCACGCTACGCCTACGCCGGCTGCCGATCGGCCGCGCTTGGGAGGCGCTGCGCGAGGACGAGATCGCCTGTCGCGCGCTCGGCATCAACCCCACCAACGTCAAGCTTTCCGCCTTCGCCATCGGCGCCATGCTGGCGGGCTTCGCCGGCGTCGTCTTCGCGACGAAGCAGCGCGTGCTCATCAGCCCGGAAAGCTTCACCTTTGCCGAGAGCGCCACCATCCTGGCGATCGTCGTCTTGGGCGGCGCGGGCAGCCAGCTTGGCATCGTGCTGGCGGCGTTCGTGCTGGTCTGGCTGCCCCAGCTCGGGACCCAATTCGCGGGCGTGCCGATCCTGGGCCAGATCGGCGAGCTGCGCCTGCTGATCTTCGGCGCGGCGATGGTGGCGATCATGGTGTGGCGCCCGCGTGGCCTCGTTGCCCGGCGCGAGCCCAGCCTCCGCCTGCACGGACCCCTCGGATGAGCGCGGCGGCGCCGCTTCTCGCGGTGGAGCATCTCTCGATGCGCTTCGGCGGCCTCGTCGCCGTCGACGATCTCTCCTTCAGCGCCGCGCCCCGCGCCATCACGGCCATCATCGGGCCCAACGGCGCGGGCAAGACCACGGTCTTCAATTGCCTCACCGGTTTCTATCGCGCCAGCATCGGCCGCCTCGCGCTGCGCCGCGGCGAGCGCGTCTTCCTGCTGGAGCGCATGGATGGCTTTCGCATCGCCGCCGAGGCCGGCGTTGCCCGCACCTTCCAGAACATCCGCCTCTTCGGTGGCATGACGGTGCTGGAGAATCTCGTGGTGGCGCAGCACAAGCGCCTGATGCGCGCGAGCCTCTGGACGCTGGGCGGCCTTGCCTATCGCCGCGCCGAGGCGGCCGCGGTGGCGAAGGCACGCGCCTGGCTCGAGCGCATCGGCCTCGTCGACCGCGCCGATCTTCCCGCGGCGAGCCTTCCTTACGGCGCGCAGCGCCGGCTCGAGATCGCCCGCGCCATGTGCACGGAACCCGCGCTGCTTTGTCTCGACGAGCCGGCGGCCGGGCTCAATGCGCGCGAATCCGCCGAGCTCAACCAGCTGCTCCTGGCGATCCGCGCCGAGTTCGGCATCGGCATCCTGCTCATCGAGCACGACATGAGCGTGGTCATGGGCATTTCCGACCGCATCATCGTGCTCGATTACGGCCGCAAGATCGCCGACGGTCCGCCCGACGCCGTGCGCCGCGATCCGCAGGTGATCAAGGCCTATCTCGGCGAGGAGGAAAGCGACGCGCTGCCGCCGGAGGTCGCGGCCGATCTCGGGCGGATGGGCTGAAATGCTGCTCACGGTCGAAGGCGTTCATACCTTCTACGGCAACATCGAGGCGCTGCGCGGCGTCGATCTCGTCATCGACGCGGGCGAAATCGTGGCTTTGATCGGCGCCAACGGCGCCGGCAAGTCGACCTTGCTGATGACGCTCTGCGGCCGGCCGCGCGCGGCCGAAGGCGAGATCCGCTTCGCCGGTGCGCCCATCACCGCGCTCCCGACTTACGAGATCATGCGCCGCGGCGTCGCCCAGTCGCCCGAGGGCCGCCGCATCTTCCCGCGCATGAGCGTGCTGGAGAATCTGCAGATCGGTGCCACTTTGGCCGATCCCGCGCATTTCGCCGAGGATTTGCGCCGCGTCTTCGCGCTCTTCCCGGTGCTGGAGCGCCGGAAAATGCAGCGCGGCGGCACGCTCTCGGGCGGCGAGCAGCAGATGCTCGCCATCGGTCGCGCGCTGATGAGCCGGCCGCGGTTGCTCCTCCTCGACGAGCCCTCGCTGGGCCTGGCGCCGCTCATCGTCAAGCAGATCTTCGAGGTCATTCGCGAGATCAACGAGCAGCAGAAAGTGACGGTGCTCCTGGTCGAGCAGAACGCCTTCCATGCGCTGAAGCTCGCCCATCGCGGCTACGTCATGCAGACCGGGCGCATCACGCTCACCGGCAGCGGCAGAGAACTGCTGGCGAACCGCGAGGTGCGCGCCGCATATCTCGAGGGCGGGCGGTGATGCCGACGGCGCTGGGCGCGAGCGTCGCGAGCTTTATGGGATTGGGCCTTCTTTTCGGCGCCGCCGCGCTCGCCACCGGCCGCGTGCTCGCGCTCAACTGGCGCCCGGCATGGCAGGGGATCGCCTATGGGCTGCTGCTGGGCTTGGGCCACCGCTTTCTGCTTTACGCGCTCTTCGGCGGCGCGCTTCTGTCGGCGAGCGGCTATGCGCTTGCCGCGCTGCTGCTGGCGCTGCTGGCCCTCTTGGCGCACCGCCTGACTGAAGTGCGGCTGATGCTGCGCCAATATCCCTGGCTCTACGAGGCCGCCGGTCCCTTCGCCTGGCGCTTGAAGCGCTGAGGCGCGCGCTGGATCGTGGGACGCTTGCTGCCGCTGCCGCCTCCCTCCATAACTTGCGACCGTGGCATTCGAGCCCCCGACGCATTGCGGTTTTTGCGGTGGAATCCGGGCACCCGTCGGGGCAAACCCGGCCAGCGCCTCTGCACCGGCTGCGGCCGCATCACCTGTCTCTCGCCGGTACCCGTGGTGGCGGCGATCGTCGAGCGGCAGGGCGAGATCATTCTGGCGCGTGGCCATGGTTGGCCCGAGACCTGGTACGGCCTCGTCACCGGCTTCCTCGAGCCCCGAGGAAAGCCCCGAGGCGGCGGCGCGCCGCGAGGTGGCGGAAGAATTGGGTCTCGCCGTCGAGGAGAGCCGCCTCATCGGCGCCTATCCCGTCGCCCGCATGAACCAGATGATCATCGCCTGTCACATGCGTGCCTCGGGCGAGATCGTGCTCGATGCGGGAGAGCTCGCCGGCTTCAAGGCGGTGCCGGTCGAGCGGCTGCGCCCGCGGGATTTCGGCACCGGCGCCGCGGTGAGGGACTTCCTGGCGCAGCGGCAGCGCGGATAGCGTCGCGGACCCTTCCCATGCTGCACACCGGCCGGTAGACTCTGGCGGAACGAGAAGGAGCGCGACGCAGATGAACAAGATTGCCATGCTTGCCGGACTGGTCTTCGTCTTGGCGGCGGGCGCGGCCCGGGCCGACGATCTCAACGTCGCGGTGGTGGGACCCATCACCGGGCAATACGCCGCCTTCGGCGAGCAGATGCGGCGCGGCGCCGAACTCGCGGTGAAGGACATCAACGCCAAAGGCGGCGTCCTCGGGCGCCAGCTTAAACTCTCGGTCGGCGATGACGCCTGCGATCCGAAGCAGGCGGTGACCGTCGCCAACCAGATGGCCAATAACGACGTGCGCTTCATCGACGGGCATTACTGCTCGGGCTCGTCGATCCCGGCTTCGGCGGTCTATGCCGATAACGGTATGCTGCAGATTTCGCCGGCTTCGACCAACCCCGCGTTCACCGACGATGCCGCCGCCAAGGGCTGGAACAACGTCTTCCGCGTCTGCGGGCGGGACGATGCCCAGGGACGGGTCGCCGGGCGCTTCATCGCCGAGCACTTCAAGGGGAAGGCGGTCGCCATCCTTCAAGACAAGTCGCCCTACGGCAAAGGCTTGGCCGACGAGACCAAGAAGGCGATGAACGCTGCCGGCATGCAGGAGGCGATGTACGAGGCGACCAATGCCGACGATAAGGACTTCTCCGCGCTCATCAGCAAGATGAAGCAGGCCAATGTCGCCCTGATATATCTCGGGGGGTATCACACCGAGGCGGGGTTGCTGGTGCGCCAAGCGCATGACCAGGGGCTCAATATCCCGATCATGGCGGGCGATGCGCTGGCGACCGACGAGTTCTGGACCATCACCGGGCCCGCCGGCGAAGGCTCGATGATGACTTTCCCGCCAGAGCCCCGCAATCTGCCGTCGGCCCAAGCCGTAGTCGCCGAATTCAAGCAGCAGGGCTACGAGCCCGAGGGCTACACGCTCTTCACCTACGCGGCGATGCAGGTCTATGCGCAGGCCGTGACGAAGGCAAAGACGGACAAGATCGACGAGGTGTCGAAGGCGATGCACGCCAATAAATTCGACACCGTCATCGGCACGCTGGGCTTCAATGCCAAGGGCGACGTGGTCGGCCCCGACTACGTCGTCTATGTCTGGCACGACGGTAAGCGCGAGGAGCTGAAGCAGTAATTCCATTACCTCCGGCGTAATTGCCTTGAGCGCCGCGGCTGGCGAAACTGTCCCCTCCCGGGAGGAACCGCCATGGACGATCTCGAGCGCCTGCAGCAAACGCCGCTGCCTTTCGCGAACCTGCTCGGCATCCGCTATCTCAGCGCGTCAAAGGAAAGGGTGACCGCCGAGCTCCTGGTGCGGGACGAGCTCTGCACCCTTCCGGCGGTCCTGCATGGCGGCGCAATCATGGCCTTTGCCGACACGCTCGGCGCCGCCGCCACGATCCTCAACCTGCCGCCCGGCGCCGGAACCACGACGATCGAATCCAAGAGCAATTTCCTGGCGCCGGCGCCGGTCGGCGGCAAGGTGATCGGCGAGACCACTCCCGTCCACCGCGGCAAGCGCACCATGGTCTGGCAGACCCGGATCGCCACCGAAGCGGGGCGCGCCGTGGCGCTGGTGACGCAGACGCAGATGGTGCTGGAGCCCAAGGCTTCGTGAGCGGCTGCGCTGGTGGCGCGAGCGGCGAGGCTTCTCGCAGCTCGATCTCGCCGGGCAGGCCGACAGCTCGCAGCGTCATCTGAGCTTCCTCGAATCCGGGCGCACCAGTCCCAGCCGCGACATGGTGCTGCGCCTCTGCGCCGCGCTCGACGTGCCGCTGCGCCAGCAGAACGCGCTGCTGCTGGCCGCCGGTTTCGCGCCGGCCTGGCGCGAGAGCGACCTCGCCGCGCCTGAGCTCGCCAAGATCAACGCCGCGCTCGACTTCATGCTGGCGCAGCAGGAGCCCTATCCGGCCTTCGTCGTGGACCGGCGCTGGAACCTGCTGCGCGCCAACAGCGGCGCCGTTCGTTTGGTCGAGTTCCTGTTGGGGGCGGTGCCGGCAAGTCCGGTCAATCTCGCCGATGCACTGGTCTCGCCCGACGCGCTTCGCCCGCTCATCGTCAATTGGGACGAGGTCGCGCTCTATTTCCTGCGCGGCGTCCAGGCCGATGCGATCGCCGACGGCACGGCCGAGACGGCGGCGCTGCTGCGGCGCCTCCTGGCGTATCCCGGCGTTCCCCCGCTGTCCCCGGCGGTGCCGCTCGGCGACGGGCGGGCGCCGGTGCTGACCATGGATTTCCGCCAGGGCGAGCGTTTGCTCCGCGTCTTCACCACCATCGCCACGCTGGGGACGCCGCAGGACGTGACTTTGCAGGAAATCCGCATCGAATGCTTCTTTCCGGCGGACGAGGAGACGGTGCGCCACTTCCGCGGCGAGAGGTGATCCTTTCTTCAGCTCGACTTCGCCCGCCGTGGCGGCGCCGCCGGGGGCAGTGTCTTTTGCGCCCCGGGCCGGGCGATGAGGCGCTCGTAATACGCTTTGAGGTGCGTCGCCTCGGCCAGCGCCTGCGCGCCTTCCGGGAAGTGCTGCACGCGATAGAGGATAGGGAGCAGGTTGAGATCGGCGAGCGTCAACTGGTCGCCGACGAGAAAACCGGTCTTGGCGACCGCGTGGTCGAGCAGCTGCAGCTGCTCGCGGACGGCCGGGACGGTGGCTTCGATCGTCGCGCGGTCGGGCTTGCCGTCGGCGGTAGTGGGGAAGACGTAGGCAAAAAGATATGTCCGGATGATCGTGCGGTCGATCACCGAGTTCATCAGCGAGATCCATTGCTCGGTGAGCGCCGCCAGTCGCGGGTCGTCGGGGACGAGCTTCGGCCCGGGGAAGCTGCGGTCTAGGTAGGTGGCGATCGCCTTCGATTCGCAGATCGCGAGGTCGCCGTGACGCATCGCCGGGATCTTGCCGAAGGGGTGAATCGCCACCACTTCCGGCGAGTGCGGCATCGCGGAGGTTAGATCATAGTCGATGCCCTTTTCCTCGCAGACCATGCGCACGACCCAGACATAGGTGGAATGGGGACCGCCGATGATCTCGACTTTGGCCACGGGCGCACTCCTTCTGGACTTCGCTTATCGGCGCAGGCCTTGATGCGGCGGCATCGTGTTCTGGAAGCCCGGACGCGTTGAGAGACGATCGTAATAGGCGGTGAGGTGCGTCGCTTCCGCCAGCGCCTGGGCGCTTTCGGGGAATTGGCGGAGGTAATAGAGAATGGGCAACACATAGAGGTCGGCCAGCGTGACCGCATCGCCGACGAGAAAGCCGGTCTCGGCGACGGTCTTGTCGAGGAGTTGCAGCTGGGCGCGCATCGTCGGGATCACCGCGTCCACCGCTCGGCGGTCGGGCGTACCGTCGGCACCCTTCGGGAAGACGTAGGCGAGGACGTAAGTGCGGATGAGCGTACCGTCCATCACCCCGTTCACCAGCGAGATCCATTGCTCGGTGAGCGCGGCGAGCCGCGGCTCGTCAGGGATGAGCCGGGCACCGGGAAAATGCCGGTCGAGATATGTGGCGATCGCTTTCGACTCGAAGAGCGCGAAATCGCCATGGCGCATCACCGGAATCTTGCCATAGGGGTGAATTGCTGTCACCGTCGGCGAATGCGGCGGCACCGCTGTCAGCTCGTAGTCGATGCCTTTCTCCTCGCAGACCAACCGCACGACGCGCGTGTAGGTCGATCGCGGCAGTCCGAAAATCTCGACTTTGGCCATAACCTTCTCCTCGCTAGCGACCGGCGATGCGGGCGAGGCGATCGAAAGCCTGGGACCAGCCGCCCTGATGCGCATCGCGTCTCTCGGTCGTCGCGAAGCGGCGCTGCTCCAGCACGAGTCGAGTGCCGCCCGGCGCCGCGTCGAAGGTGACGACCACCTCGGTCTCGTGCCCGCGTCCGCCCGCTTCATCGAACGCCCAGGTGAAGACGAGGCGTCGTGGCGGCTCGACCATGCGATAGACACCGCTCAAGGTTCGCGCCGTGCCGGTCGGCGGGCGCATCGTCACCCGCCATGACCCGCCCGGTCGCAGATCGAGCGCCTCCACCGTGACCTCGTAGCCTTCGGGTCCCCACCAGCCGAGCAGCAGCTCCGGCTCCGTCCAGAGCGCGAAGAGGCTCTCGGGCGGCGCCGCGATGAGCCGCTCGAGGCGCAGGTCCTGATCGCTCATGTGCGGCCTCGCTTCGACATCCCAGCCGCCGCCGCTTCGAGGCGATCCAAGGCGGCGTTCCAGTGGCGGCGCTGGCGCGCGAGCCAGCTCTCGACCGGGGCGAGGGCTTCGGGCTTCACGCGGATGAAGCGCCATTGCCGCTCGATCCGGCGCTCGATGAGACCGGCACGCTCCAACACTTGCAGATGCCGCGAGACCGCCGCCGGGGTGATGGCGAAAGGCCGGGCGATGTCGCCCACCGGCAGCTCGCCGCGCGCGGCCAGACGCTCGACGATCGCGAGCCGCGTCGGATCGGCGAGCGCGGCGAAGACGGTGTCGAGGGGCGGCATGCGACGCGCCTGAGTTTATTTCACGCGTTTGTTAATTAACAGAATCGTTAAACGCAGTCAAGCGCTGCATGAGCGGCGTGCGTCCTCATCAGCATCCGCTTCGCGATAGCGACGCGCATGTCGAAGGACGCACAGTGTCGATGCAATCTACTTCTTCGCCGCCGCGCGGCGGCCAGATTGGCGGCCGGGGCCGCGGCCGAGACCGATTTTCTTGGCGAAGGCCGAGCGCTGCTCGGCGTAGTTGGGGGCTACCATCGGATAATCCGCCGGCAGCGCCCATTTCTGGCGGTAGTCCTCGGGCGTCATGTTGTAGCTGGAGCGGAGATGCCGCTTCAGCATCTTGAGCTTCTTGCCGTCCTCGAGGCAGATGAGATAGTCGGGGGTGATCGATTTGCGGATCGGCACGGCAGGCCGAAGCGACGCCGCTGGCTTCAGCTCCGCGCCGCGGCCGTCCAATCCTTTGAGCGACTGGAACACCGCGCTGATCACGTCGGAAAGCTGTCCCGTCGGCAGCGCGTTGTGGCCGACATAAGCGGCGACGACGTCCGCGGTCATGCGCAACAGCTCGTCATCCGACACTTTGCTTGGCGGCTGCTCTGCCATTACCGTAGTCCCCCAGTCAACGGCGAGAATTTCTCGACATGATTGCAGGGCGATTCTGAGCTGTCAATCAAAACTACCACACGGGCGAATAATGAACACTAGCCGCAGGGCGAATCGACGCCTCTTTGACCTCTTTTCAGAGACGAGCGCGCAGTATCACGCCAGGAAGCTCAAAGAAGTGTGCCTGCGCGGGCGCGCCTATAGTGGCGATCTCCCGGCGTCGCCTGATTGAGGGCGCTGAAATGCTTCCGGAGACGACGGCGCTGACGCGATGGATGGTGGCTCTATGGCAAGCCACCGCGACATCTGGTAGGATGCTGCGAGTCGCATTTGCCCCGAGCCCCGATGTCCGAGATTGTCGTTATCGCTGCCGACCATGGCGGCTTTCCTCTGAAGACCGTCCTGCTGCCGGAACTGAAGACGCTCGGCTTCGAGGTGCTCGATCTCGGCACGATGAGTGACGACGCCGTCGACTATCCCGATATGGCGGCAGCGCTCGCCGGCGCCATTCGCGGCGGACGCGCCGGACGCGGCGTGCTCATCTGCGGCACCGGCATCGGTATGTCGATCGCGGTCAATCGCCATCGCGAGATCCGCGGCGCGCTGGTCCATGACGGCCTGACGGCGCGGCTCGCGCGCCAACACAACGACGCCAACGTCCTGGTGCTGGGCGGCCGCTTGTTGGGACCGGAGCTCGCCAAGGACTGCCTGCGCATCTTCTTCACCACCGATTTCGACGGCGGCCGTCACGCGCGCCGCGTCGCCAAGCTTTCGTGATGCCGCGCCCATCCCCTGTCACCGGATCAATCATGCCTGATACCACCGCCCTCGCTTCTGCCGATCGCTTCTTCACCGCGCCGCTGGTCGAGCGCGATCCCGCGATCGCCTCGGCCATCGCCCGGGAGCTGAGACGGCAGAGCGATCAGATCGAGCTGATCGCCTCGGAGAACATCGTCTCGCGCGCCGTGCTCGAGGCGCAAGGCTCGGTTCTCACCAACAAATACGCCGAGGGCTATCCCGGGCGACGCTATTATGGCGGCTGCGAATTCATCGACGTCGCCGAGCAACTGGCGATCGACCGCGCCAAGGAGCTCTTCGGTTGCGCCTTCGCCAATGTCCAGCCGCATTCCGGCGCCCAGGCGAACCAGGCGGTGTTTCTGGCCTTCCTGAAGCCGGGCGACACCTTCATGGGCATGGACCTCGCCGCCGGCGGGCATCTGACGCACGGCTCGCCGGTCAACATCTCCGGCAAGTGGTTTCACGTGGTGAGCTACGGCGTCCGGCGCGACAACGCCCACATCGACTACGATCAGCTCGAGAGCGTGGCGCGCGCCGAGCGGCCGAAGCTCATCATCGCCGGCGGCTCGGCCTATTCCCGCGTAATCGACTTCGCCCGCTTTCGCCGCATCGCCGACGAAGTGGGCGCGCTCCTGATGGTGGACATGGCGCATTTCGCCGGGCTCGTCGCGGGCGGCGTCTTCCCAAGCCCGCTGCCGCATGCCCACGTGGTGACGACGACGACGCACAAGACGCTGCGCGGCCCGCGCGGCGGCATGATCCTCGCCAATGACGAGGAGATCGGCAAGAAGCTCAACAGCGCCGTCTTCCCCGGCCTCCAAGGGGGACCGCTCGAGCATGTCGTCGCCGCCAAGGCAGTGGCGCTGGGCGAGGCGCTTCGGCCGGAGTTCAAGGCCTATGCCCGCGCCGTCATGGAGAATGCCCGCGCGCTGGCCGAGAGTCTCGTCGCCGAGGGGCTCGCCATCGTCTCCGGCGGCACCGATAGTCATCTCATGCTGGTCGACCTCCGACCGAAGAAGCTCACCGGGAAAGCCGCGGAAGCGGCCCTGGAACGCGCCGGCATCACCTGCAACAAGAACGGCATCCCCTTCGATCCGGAGAAGCCGGCCGTGACCTCGGGCGTGCGCCTCGGCAGCCCCGCGGCGACGACGCGCGGCTTCGGCGTCGCCGAGTTCCGCGCCGTCGGCGCGATGATCGCCGAGGTCCTCGACGGCCTTGCCGGCGGCAGCGACGGCAACGCTGCGGTCGAAGCCGCGGTCCGGCGCAAGGTGAGCGCGCTGTGCGCCCATTTCCCCATCTATCCCGGCTGAGCGCCGAGCTGTCGCAGGGAGAAAGCGATGCGTTGTCCCTTTTGCGGGTGTGAGGATACGCAGGTCAAGGATTCGCGCCCGACCGACGATCGCGCGGCGATCCGCCGGCGCCGGCTGTGCCCGAATTGCGCGGCGCGCTTCACAACCTTCGAGCGCGTGCAGCTGCGCGAGCTCACCGTCATCAAGAAGAACAACCAGCGCGAGCCCTTCGATCGCGACAAGCTCGCACGCTCGATCCACGTGGCGCTGCGCAAGCGTCCGGTCGAACCCGAGCGCATCGAGCGCGCCATCAACTCGATCGTGCGCCAGCTCGAGAGCAGCGGCGAGACCGATATTCCAAGCGAGATGATCGGCGAGCTGGTGATGGAGACGCTGGCGACGTTGGACCAAGTCGCTTATGTGCGCTTCGCCTCGGTCTACCGCAATTTCCGCGAGGCCAAGGACTTCGGCGAGTTCATCCACCGCATCGGCAACACGGTCGACGGCGATTGAGCGTGCGCATGGCCGAGCGACGCGTCTCATAACCATGGACGATCTCCATCACATGAAGGCGGCGCTCGCGCTGGCGCGGCGCGGCTTGGGCTCGGTTTGGCCTAATCCGACGGTGGGCTGCGTCCTGGTGAAGGACGGCCGCGTCGTCGGCCGCGGCTGGACCCAGCCGGGCGGGCGGCCCCACGGCGAGACCGAGGCGCTGCAGCGCGCGGGCGCTTCAGCCAAGGGCGCCACCGCCTATGTCAGCCTCGAGCCCTGCTGCCACTGGGGCAAGACGCCGCCCTGCACCGACGCGCTCATCGCCGCGGGCGTTTCCCGGGTCGTGCTGCCGATCGAGGATCCCGACCCGCGCGTCTCCGGCAAAGGGATCGCCAAGCTGCGCGATGCCGGCCTCGCCGTCGACGGCGGGCTCTGCGCCGAGGAAGCGGTCGAGATCAACGCCGGCTTTTTCCTCCGCCTGCGCGAGGGCCGCCCGCTGGTGACGCTGAAGCTCGCCACCACGCTCGACGGCCAGCTGGCGACCGCGACCGGCGAGAGCCGCTGGATCACCGGCGAGCTCGCACGCGACCGCGCGCATTTGCTGCGCGCGAGCCACGACGCGGTCATGATCGGCTCCAATACCGTCATCACCGACGATCCGCTGCTGACCTGCCGCCTGCCGGGGCTCGATGGCCGGAGCCCCGTGCGCATCATTCTCGACAGTCGCCTGAACGTGCCGCTCACCGCCCGCGTGGTCGCCGAGGCGCGGCAGGTGCCGACCTGGTTCATCACGCTGCGCCACGGCGACGCGGCACGCCGCGAGGCTTTCTTGAGCTGCGGCGTCGAACTGATCGAGACGCGCGCCACGCCCGAGCACATGGTCGACATCGCCGCCGCCTTCCAGGAGCTCGGCCGGCGCGGCCTGACGCGCGTCCTGGTGGAGGGGGGCTCGACGCTGGCGGCGGTGATGCTGCGCGCCGGACTCGTCGACCGGCTCGCCTGGTTCCACGCGCCGTCCCTCATCGGCGGCGACGGCATTCCCGCGGTGGCCGGCTTCGGCTTGGCGACGCTCGAGAAGGCGCCCCGCTTCGAGCGTGTCGGGCTGGAAGCAATCGGCGAGGACGTGCTGGAGACGCTGCGACGGCGCTGACGCTGTTCGACGAGCGATGTCGTAGAACGCGCGGTCGCGGTCGTGACAGCCGCTGAGGGAAGCTCTACCTTAGCCCGCATGTTCTCGGGCATAATCACGGATGTGGGGCGGGTGAGCGCTATTGCTGCGGGCGGCGACACCGCCTTTACCATGACCACGGCCTATGACACCGACGAGATCGCGCTGGGGGCTTCGATCGCTTGCGCCGGCGTCTGCCTCACCGTGATCGAGAAGGGGGAGGGCTGGTTCGTGGTGCAAGCCTCTGCCGAGACGCTTTCGCGCACCACGCTCGGGCGCTGGCGCCAAGGCACGCCCGTCAATCTCGAGCGCGCGCTGAGGGCGGGCGACGAGCTCGGCGGGCATATCGTCTCGGGTCATGTGGATGCCGTGGCGGCGATCGTCGCGCGACGCCCGGAGGGCGATTCGCTCCGCTTCGAGTTCGAGGTGCCGGCGCCCTACGAGAAGGCGATCGCGCCCAAAGGCTCGATCGCGCTCGACGGCGTATCGCTCACCGTCAACGAGGTCGCGGGCCGGCGCTTCGGCGTCAATGTCATTCCCTTCACCCAGGCCAAGACCACCTTCGGCGCCGCTGCGCCTGGCGACAGCGTCAATCTCGAGATCGACATGCTCGCCCGCTATGTCGCGCGCCTCTTGGGAAAGGATCTCGCATGAGCTTCGTCGAGATCGTCTCGCCCATCGAGGACATCATCGAGGACGCGCGCAACGGCCGCATGTTCATCCTGGTCGACGACGAAGGCCGCGAGAACGAGGGCGACATCGTCATTCCCGCGCAGATGGCGACACCCGAGGCTATCAATTTCATGGCCAAGCACGGCCGCGGCCTCGTCTGCCTGGCGCTGACGCGCCAGCGCGTCGAGCAGCTGGGATTGCCGCTCATGCCGCAGCTCAATGCGTCGCGGCTGCAGACCGCCTTCACTGTCTCGATCGAGGCGCGCGAGGGCGTCACCACCGGCATCTCCGCGCCCGACCGTGCCCGCACCGTCGCCGTCGCCATCGACGCCAGCAAGGGGCCGCAGGATATTGTCACGCCGGGCCATGTCTTTCCGCTTCTGGCGCGGGACGGCGGCGTCCTCGTGCGCACCGGCCACACCGAGGCGGCGGTCGACCTGGCGCGGCTTGCGGGCCTCAATCCGTCGGGCGTCATTTGCGAGATCATGAACGACGACGGCAGCATGGCGCGGCGGCCGGAGCTGGTGGCCTTTGCCCAGCGTCATGGGCTCAAGATCGCTACCATCGCCGACCTCATCGCTTATCGCCGGCGCCATGACCGCATCATCGAGCGGAAACTCGAGACGCCCTTCCACAGCCGCTTCGGTGGCGACTTCAAGATGCGCATCTATGCCAACAAGATCAGCAACGTCGAGCATATCGCTCTGGTCAAGGGAGACATCGCGACGCCGGAGCCGGTGCTGGTGCGGATGCATGCGTTGAACGTGCTGGAGGACGTGCTGGGCCACGACAAGGGCAATCGCGGCGGACTCTTGCAGGGTGCGATGGAGGCGATCGGCCACGCCGGCCGGGGCGTCGTCGTGCTGATCCGCGAGCCGGTGTCGAACAGCTGGTCCGACCGCGTCCCGGTGCTGATGGAGAGCCGCAGGGTGGGCGGCGCCGAGCTCCGTAACTATGGCGTCGGCGCGCAGATCCTGCTCGATCTCGGCGTCCGCGACATGGTCCTGCTGTCGAATACGCGACGTACCATCGTCGGCCTCGAAGGCTATGGCCTTGCCGTCGTCGGCCAGCAGCCGATCGAGCGGCCGGGGGGCAACTAGCGCATGGCCGAGGGGCCGCACATCATGCTGGTCGAGGCGCGCTACTACGCGCATATCGCCGACGAGCTGGCCAAGGGCGCCATCGCCGCGCTCGACGCCGCCGGCGCCAGCTATGAGCGCTTCACCGTGCCCGGCGCCTTCGAGATACCGGCGGCCATTCGCTTCGCGGTCGAAGCGCAGGGGCGGGGAGCGCGCGAGGCACGTTTTGACGGCTATGTCGCGTTGGGCTGCGTCATCCGCGGCGAGACCACGCATTACGACTATGTCTGCGGCGAGAGCGCACGAGGTCTCCAGGACTTGGCGCTCGCTCATAATCTCGCGGTGGGATTCGGCATTCTCACCGTCGAGAACGAGGCGCAGGCGCTGGCGCGCGCCCGCATCGACAAGAAGAACAAGGGCGGCGAGGCGGTCAATGCTTGCCTCGCCATGATCGAGCTGAAGCGCCATTTCGGCCTGAGCCGGCGATGAGCGATGCCCAGCCCCGCTCGGGCCCGCCGGCGCGCAAGCGCAGCAATGCGCGGCTTGCTGCGGTGCAGGCGCTCTATCAGATCGATCTTTCCGGCAGCCCGCCTGCGGCAGTGATCGCCGAATTCCGGAAGCACCGCCTCGGTCACGAAATCGACGGCGACCAGTATGGCGAGGCGGACACGGCGCTCTTCGGCGACATCGTCGAGGGCACGGTGGCGCGACTCCCCGATCTCGACCGCGCCATCTCAAGCGCGCTCACTCCTGATTGGCCGCTGGAGCGGCTGGAGACGGTGTTGCGCGCGATTCTTCGGGCCGGCACCTATGAGCTGCTGGCGCGCGGCGATGTCCCGGCGCGGGTCGCCATCAGCGAATATCTCGACGTGGCGCACGCCTTTTTCACGGGGAAAGAGCCGGGCCTCGTCAACGGCGTACTCGACCGTCTGGCGCATGTGCTGCGCCCCGGCGACCTGGAGGGCGGAGGTGGCGAGACCCACGCTCACTGAGTTCGAGCGCATCGCGCGCTTTTTCGCGCCGCTGGCGGCGCCGGGCGCGCTCGGTCTCGTCGACGACGTGGCCCTTATCGACGGCCCTCCCGGCGAGCAATACGTGCTGAAGACCGACGCCATCGTCGAAGGCGTCGATTTCCTGCCGGGAACGCCGCCGGGGCAGGTGGCGCAGAAGCTCCTTCGCGTCAATCTCTCCGATCTCGCCGCCAAAGGCGCCGTGCCGCTGGGCTATCTGCTGGTGACGGCATTGCCGCGGTCGCTCGGCGAGGACTGGCTGGCGGGCTTCGCCGCCGGCTTGGCCAAGGACCAGGCGACCTACGGCATCGGCCTCCTCGGCGGCGACATGACGGCGATCGACGGGCCCATCACCTTGACGGTGGCGGCCATCGGCCGCGTTTCCGCCGGGAGCGCCGTGCTGCGCAGCGGCGCGCGGCCGGGCGACCGTGTCTATGTCTCCGGCACGCTCGGCGATGCCGCCCTGGGCTTGGCGGCGCTCCAGGGCAAGCTCGCGCTTGCCGACGCCGTGGCGCGCGAGTTCCTGATCGACCGCTACGCCCTGCCGCAGCCGCGGCTCGATATCGGGCAGCGGCTCGTCGGCCTCGCCCACGCCATGATCGACGTCTCCGACGGGCTCGTCGCCGATCTCGGGCATCTCTGCGACGCCTCGGGCGTGGCGGCGACGGTCGAGGCGGAGAAGCTGCCGCTCTCGGCTGCCGCCGCGGCGGCGGTGCGGCTCGATCCCGCCGCGATGGCAGCCGTGCTCGGTGGCGGCGACGACTACGAGCTCCTCTTCACGGCGCCTCATGGCAGCGAGGCGGCGCTGGCGCTGCTGGCGCGACAAGCCGGGGTGCGGATCACCATGATCGGCGCCATCGCCCCGGGCGCGGGCGTCGAGGTGACCGACCGCGACGGCAAGCCGATGCGGGTCGAGGTCGCCGGCTACCGGCATTTCTGAGGGCCGAATTGTTAATGATCTTATGGTCTTCTCTCCTGCGCTGAGAGCAGGATGAGAGAAGCTGCGTGTCGCCAAGAAATAGACCATTTGGAACCGGTGCCGTCCCCGCGAAAGCGGGGACCCAGGGCAAGCGACGGAGCGTTGCAACTCGCTTTCGTGGGAACGGCGATCAAAGTCGGCGCTGGCTACTCGCCGCCTTGCTCCTCGCCATTGCCGCGCCTGCTCATGCCGTCGATCGCGAGAAAGGCGCCAGCGAGCTCATCCCGGGCGCGCCGGTCTTCTTCGACATAAGGCCGCTGACCTTGCCGGTGATCGTGGGCAATCGGGTGCGCCGGCAGATCGGCATCCTGCTGACGCTCGAACTCGTCAAGGGCCATGAGAAGCACGAGGCAGCGGACAAGGAGCGTGAGCTGACGGACGCCTTCATTACCGAGCTCAACCGCATGTATGGCTGGCGCGCCGGCGCCGTTCGCGTCGCCGATGAGCGTCTCATCAAGGAGCGGCTCCACGCCGCCGCCGACCGTATCCTCGGCCCCGGCGTCGTCAGGGACGTCCTCATCCGCCAGCTCATCGAGCAGGACCAATAAGATAAGCTCGCGAGAGCCGCTGCTTCGGCCGCCCGGGTTGCTTCGGCCGGGGTCTTCTGTCATGTTCCGCGCGCTTTTCGTCGGGGGACGATCGCCAACAAACGAAGGACCTGCGTGATGCAAGGGATGTACACCTATGTGCTCGTCATAGCCTGTGGGGTGCTTGCCCTGCTTTACGGTCTCTGGACCAGCCGCCAGCTACTTGCTGCCGATGCCGGCAGCGCGCGCATGCAGGAGATCTCTGGCGCGGTGCAGGTCGGCGCCCGCGCCTATCTCAATCGGCAATACACCACCATCGCCTTCGTCGGCGTCATCGTCGTCCTCATCCTCCTCTTCACATTGGGCTGGCGCAGTGCGCTCGGCTTTTTCGTCGGCGCCCTTCTCTCGGGGTCTGCCGGCTATATCGGCATGAACGTCTCGGTGCGCTGCAACGTGCGCACGGCGCAGGCGGCGCGGAGC
>Ga0335081_10006475_pt1 | contig 18657 bp, 22 predicted proteins | sample Lox_Sample_35_FD_206713 | JGI IMG/M metagenome (GOLD analysis project Ga0335081, IMG submission 206713) | Soil microbial communities from Loxahatchee National Wildlife Refuge, Florida, United States - Lox_Sample_3.5 | ecosystem: Environmental > Terrestrial > Soil > Wetlands | place: USA...
TCGATACGGGCGCTGGTGCTGGCCGCCAGGACACTGAGAGAGCGGGGTGGAAGCCTGGTCCTGCTGCAGCCGCAGCGACCTCTGACCAGGTTGCTGTCGCTGACAGGCGCGGAGCGGATGTTCACGATCCTTGGAGAGACCCGCGGCGAGACGGAGTGGCAGAGCGAGCCAGGGTGACCCGCACCCAATTCTGCGATGCTCCGGGCCGGGCCGGGGTTCTGGTCGTTTCTGGCGGCAGTGAACGGGTAGCGGACTCAGGCTAGGGCCGCCATCCACGGGCCCGATTTGAAGGTAGGGGACCCAGCGGTGCTCATGACAGATCACCAGTTCGCCGCGATCGGCGTGACCAACGGGGAGGGATGGCTGCAAGCAGGCGAGCTCGGCCTCGCGCTGCTGCTGTCCGCGGTCATCGGCCTCGAACGCGACCGCGACGAACGTCTCGCCCCGGCGGAACGCCCACAGCCCGGCTAGCAGCTGCACCAGGCCCCGTAGAAGATCGCCGGGCCCAGTACCATCGGCGTCGCCGCCGTGCCGCCGAAGAACCCCGCGTTGACGCACGACAGGATGAACGTGGTCATGGCGAAGCCGGCGATCCCTACCGGGACGGGGTCGGCGATCGAGAGCGCGCCGGCCGAGGGCCGTGCGGCGTGATCCTGTGTCCGGAGATTCTCCGAGACTTCATTTGCAGACATCGGGTGCTTCCCCGTCCTACACCTCGATCCGTTGCCACCACTCTGGTGGCCCGAAGGGCGACGCCGTCAATGCCCACCGGAACAGAGTCTCATCGCTAATATTTATATCGTATCACGAAGTATTGGCCTCGCGTGCCGGAGCCGAATGTCAGACTCGCGAAAAGGCGTGCCGTGCCGTGTCAGCGTGTCCCTGATGCTGGACGAGCATTCAGGGATCGGCCCGATCGTTGGTCGTCGATGTGCACGCACACCGCCTGGCCCCGGCGCCGGTTAGTACTCGATATACGGCATGGTCGACCCGACGATCAGCAGCGCCTCGATTCCTCGAGGGCTTCCTCCGACGGCCGGCTGCCGACCAGGCCGATCGGCCCGGTGGTGAACGGGCTGTCGTCGGGCACGCAGTCCTTGCCGAGCTGTGCCTTGATGATCGGGGCGCCGAGCAGGCCGTTCATCAGATGCACGGCCCCAGGCCCCGAGGTGGCGAAGCAGACTCCGAGCTTCCCGGTGAACTTGGCGTACCCGACCGCCGCCATGGCGGCGACCTCCTCGTGCCGCACGTGCACGTACCTGAGCCGGTCACCGCGGGTCCGCAGCGCGTCCATGAACCCGTTAATGCCGTCGCCGGGCAGCCCGAAGATCACCTCGGCACCCCACTGGATGAGCCGGTCGGCGAATACGTCCGAGGCGGTCTGGTCAGCCATCTGTACCTCCTGGGAGTCGGCGTAATAGTCGGCGGAACATGAGCGCGGCCGCTCCCCCGGCTGCGCCGAGCGCGGCGGCCGCGAGGGTCCCGAGGAGCAGGCCGGACCGTGGCCTTTCCTGCCAAGCACGCCTGCTCGGGACGGGAGGCCGGCGGGCCACCGGAGGCCAGGCGGAGGACCTGCGCCAGGTGCAGCGGGCTCCTGCTTGTCGCCTGGCCGATCTGCTCCCGGCAACTGAACCCGTCCGCGATGACGAGCGTGTCGTCAGTCGCCGCCCGGACGGCGGGCAGGATCACCCGCTCGCCGCAGGCCCTCCTACACCACGTCAGGACACCGGACCGATATATCGTGCGACGATTTGCCCCGTTAGTTGGACGCTAAACGTCATATATATCGTGTTACGATATTAGGGACCGGCCGCTACGCGAGCGCGATGGCGGAAACAAGGAGGAGGTGACGGCGACCGTGAAGCAGTACAAGTTCCAGGCCCTGGTCACCCTGTATGACGACAGTGACGGCGACCCGTGTCCCAAGCTCGGCTCCGCACCGCGTCGCATGGTGCTACGCGGCCGGAACGACGAATCTGGGCGCAGCAAGATGTTCACGACCCTAATCAGCTGCGACGACGAGACGCCCTTCCGGCGGGGCAGCCCTCGCATGCTGGCGACGCTGCGCCTGGCCGATGATGACGTGACCGACTACCTCGGCATCGGAAGTCACTTCGATCTGTGGCTCGGGCATACCGTCGGCGACGGCATCGTCACCCGTCGCCTGTTCGTCTGATCGGCGCGAAGCCAACGTATCGTCACGGCCTGCCGACTGCGCCAGCGCCCGAATGCCCTGGCCCGGCGGCGCGGTGAACCCGGAGGCACCTCTGGCCGCGCGCCCGCCGGGCACCCGTCGGGCCGGTCGTGGTTGGCGTGAACGGATCGGCGGGTTCGGTCGCCGCGCTGCGCTGGGCCGTGCACGAAGCCTGCCTGCGCCGGACTGGGCTCCGCATCGTGCCGGCGTGGGAGGCAGGCCCTGGCTGGCCGGGCTATCATGACGTTGCGTCAGGAAGCCACATTTCTCCTGCGGCACCGTTCGTAGCCACGAGCTCGTCAAGGACTTTGGCCAGCTCGTGCAGACGATCAAGGTGGGCCCGGGTGAGCTGCCGCAATGTGCGATCGCCGACCGCCGTCAGGCGGACACGGACGACACGGCCGTCGTCGCTATCCGGTATCCGCTCGACCAGCCCCGCCGCCTCCGCGCGGCCGACTAGCTCCACCGCGCTGTGCGACCGCAGCAGCAGGTAACCGGCCAGGTCCCCTACCGCGGGAGGCTTGTCCCCCCCGTGCCCCTTGATCGCCACAAGCAGTTGATGCTGGACGTGAGTGAGGCCTGCGGAGTCTGCCTGATGCCGGCTCCAGCGCTCGAAACCGCGCAGGGCGACCCGGAACTCCAGTAGCCTCTCGAAGTCTCGTTGCGTTAGCCGCGCCATGGCCACCTTCCGGGTCCGTCGCTCCTCCTAGACAATAGGATATATCGCACTACGAACTACCCAGCCCGTTGACGGGCCAAACTAAGAAAAAATATCGTGCTACGACAAAAATGGCCGACTTGAGGCCCGCATCCGGTCCGTTCGGTATTTTGTGTTTCCGGTACGATTTATATCGTATTACGGCTAATCTGGGGCAGGCGGGGTCGGCGGCGCGGGTAACGAGCAGGCCGGTGAGAAGAAGCGGATGAGCACCGATCGCTGGATGCGCGCCTCGGACCCGTGCGGGAGCGTGCGTTATCCCGGCGCCTCCAGCCTGAAGCTCACCTCGGCAACGATGCCTGACGAGCCGCCTCGCAGGCTGGTGTGGTCGGCGACCTGGCGGATCACCCAAAGGCCGTGGCCCGGCTCGATGTTCCACCGCACCGCGCGCGGTGCGGCGGTCGCCTCGCCGTCCGGGCCATCCGGGTGCGGCGCGCCATCGTCGGTGACCTCGCAGCGCAGCGTGCCGCCGGTGTTCCAGACCCGCAGCCGCCCGTGGCCGGCACCGTGGCGGATCGCGTTGGCGGCGAGCTCGTGGACGGCCAGGACCAGGTCACCGACCCGGCCTTCGGCCAGCCCGGCCTGCATGCCGTGGGCCGCTACCGCCTCCCGCAGCGCGTGCAGCGAGTCGCCGTCGAAGACCTGGTCCAGGACGGGAGCCGTACCCAGCAGTTCCCCGCCCGGCGGCTTACCGTCATCAGAGGCCTCCGGGCGGCGGGCGTTACCTGTCATCTACCCTCACCACGCTGAGGCCCGGGACGTCAGTAGCGCCCAGCAGGACGAACCGGGCCGCGATCGGCGTCCGGCACCGCAGGACTACCGCGCGGGACCCGGCCAGGCCGCGCGCCGCATCCAGGATCATCCGGGCACAGGATACGTCGATAAACGCCAGCCCGGCCATGTTGACCGTGATTTCCCCGTCGAGCCTGAGCGCCTCCGCCAGCGCGAGGGCCAACGGCTCGGCGTTCCCGTAGTCGATCTCCCCCGCCAGCCGGATCCCGGGCGGCGCGTACTGGCGGCAGATCCGCAGCATGGCGTCGGCGTGATAGGTGGCCGCCGCCACGGACCGGGTATGGAAGGAAGTCACCGTGGCCAGCGTGACCGGATCGAACCGCTCCCGGTCATACTGGCACAGCACCGACATCGCCGGGTCGGCCACCGCCGCCGCGATCCCCTTCTCGAAGTCCGGCAATTGCTCCACAGGGTCAGGTCAGTGATCTGACTGTCGGCGCCGACCGTCACCTTGCCTCCTTCGCCTACGCGGGATCCACGCACCCAGGCGCGGCCGAACCCGCGCCACGGGCAAACGGTAGCCAGCGCCTTAACCTGCGCACGAGTTCCCGACACAGCGCGGCGAGGCCCGGGCTGCCTGCCTCCTACCGGCGTGACATGCCCTGCTGGGTCTCCACCTGCGCCGCGCTGACCCGTGCCCCCGGGTGGCCGGCCTCAGCGGCGGCCTGCCGCTCTGACTCGGCATTAAGTTCGGCGCCGAGCAGTATGGCGACCCCGGCCAGGTAGAGCCAGAAGATCAAGATGACCACCCCGGCGAACGCGCCGTAGGTCTTGCCATAGGAGCCGAACCTGGCCACGTAGAACGAGAATCCGAGCGAGGCGAGCAGGAAGATGGCCGTGCCGAGTACGCCGCCTGGGCTGACCCACTGCCAGCGGGGCGTCTCGCGGTTGGGCCCGAGGAAGTAGTACACCGAGAACAGCAGCGTGATCAGGACGATGGTCACCACCCAGCGCAGCACCGTCCAGGCCACGGTGAACACAGTCCCGGTGATCCCGACGTGGCCCTCGATGCCAGAGCCGATCGACGCGCCGAACACGATGAGCGCCGACGCGATCCCGCCGATCACCAGCGTGGCCAGCATGAGCGGGATCGCGTACAGCCGTTTGGCCGCGAACTTGCGGTCGACGGGCACCTCGTAGGCGATATCGAGCCCGGTCTGCAGCGCGGCCATGCCGCCGGAGGCGCTCCACACCGCTATCACCACGCCGAGGATCAGCGCGGTCAGCGAACTGGCCGCCGAGCGCTGGATCGCCGACTGGACGGCCTGACTGAAGACGCTCGCGGCTCCGGGAGGCAGCGCCTTTTCCAGGCCGTTGACCAGGTGCTGGACCATGTTCGAGTTGAGATGGATCAGCTTGGCCAGGCCGAGCAGGGCGATGAGGGCCGGGAACAGGGCCAGGAACCAGTGGTAGGCCAGGCTCCCGGCCGTCATGGAGCACCTGTCGAGGGCGAACTTCTTCCCGGCACGCTTGACCGTGTTCTTCCAGCCCGTCCCGCCCAGCTCCAGCGGCGTCCGCGGACCGCCGGAGACATCGTTCCGCGGTGGGATCGTCTCCTGGTGCTGGCCGGTATCGCTGCCGTTGCCGGGCCGGCCGTGCCGCGGGTTCAGTGTGGTCATGCCGTCCGCCACCTCCAGACCAAGGCCGCCGCGATCATCACGGAACCCGCGGCGGTCACCCCAAGCGGCCAGAAACGCCGCAGGGCCTGACTCTGCCGCATCCGCCCGGACATCTGGGCGGCCCTGGCCTTCGTTTCGGTGGCCCGGCCCTGGACCCTGGCCTTCACCTCGGTGGCCTTGGCCCGGGCCTGGCCCTTCACGTCCGCCTTGGCGGCCAGTTCTTCCACTGTCTGCCCGAGTCGCTCCCGGGTCTGTTCGATCTCCTGCTGCAGTTCCTCGGCCGTGGCCGGCTCCGGTGCGGTCATCGGTGTGCCCTTTCCCTGATTTCCCCGATATCGGCCTTGACATCGGCGATGGCCTGCTCTGGCACCGGGGGCACAGTTGTCCGCATGCGCCGCTTGCCCAGGAGCACCGCGCCGCCCGCGGCGGCCAGCAAGGCCAGGCCGACGATGAGGGCGGCCAGCCAGGCCGCCACCACACCGCTGATGGCGATGATCGCGCAGGCGAGCAGGCAGCCCACGCCGTAGGCAGCCACCACACCGCCGAACCCGAACATCCCTGCGCTCAGGCCCGCTTGCTTACCTTTGCTCGTCATTTCCAGCTGCGCGAGCTTCAGCTCGTCGCGGACGAGCACCGACACTTGCTCGGACACCATCTTGACCAGTTCCCCGGCCGAGTGTTCCTGGTCATTGCGGGACCGAGGTGTGCTCGAACGTTCCATAACGCTACCCCTCCACTATGCGTGGATCCGTGCGCTACCCGCGCTCGGCCGGGTTAACCGGAGCGGGCAGGAAGAGGCCGCCGGCGCAATGGACGACGGCACGCGGGCCACGTCCATATGCTGATGATGGCGGCCGACAGCCTGCCGGGGCTGTGTGCGTGTCCCGGTCGCACAGGTCTTGCGGGCGGGAGGCATCCAGATGACAGCGCGGGCAGATCCGGCCTCTGTCGAAGCGAGGCTGCGCGCCATCCAGTCGATCACCGACGCCGCGTTGTCCGGGCTCGATGATCACGAATTCCTCGCCGAGCTGCTCGACCGCACCAGGGACATCCTGCAGGCCGACACCGCCGCGGTGCTGCTGCTCGACTTCTCCTCCGGACAGCTGATCGCGACCGCGGCGGCCGGGCTCGAGGAAGAGGTGCGCCAGGGCGTGCGCATCCCGGTGGGCCGGGGCTTCGCCGGGCGGATCGCCGCCGAGCACAAGCCGGTGATCCTGGACCATATCGACCACACCACCGTGCTCAACCCGATCCTGTGGGCCAAGGGGATCCGGTCCATGATGGGAGTGCCGATGGTGGCCGGCGGCAGGGTGATCGGCGTGTTTCATGTCGGCTCGCTGAGTCCCCGCCAGTTCACCCGCCAGGACGTCGAGCTGCTGCAACTGGCCGCTGACCGGGCCGCGGCGGCCGTGCAGTCGATGATGGCCCGGGCGGACCGGTCCGCGGTCGAGTCGTTGCAGCGCAGCCTGGTTCCGTCGGCGCTGCCGGTCATCGCGGGGACGGATATGGCCGCGCGTTACGTTCCCGGCAGCGGGGTGGTGGGCGGCGACTGGTATGACGTATTCACCCTGCCGTCAGGGGAACTGGGCGTCGTGATGGGCGACGTCGCCGGTTCTGGCCTCCCCGCCGCGGTGGTCATGGGACGGATGCGCAGCACGCTGCGCGCCTACGCGCTGGAGACCTCCGATCCGGCCGAGGTCCTCCGTCGGCTCGACCGCAAGATGCAGCATTTCGAGCCCGATGCCATGGCCACGGTGCTCTACGCGGTCATCGACCCCGCACTGGACCAGATGAATGTCTGCCTGGCCGGGCATTTCCCGCCGGTCATCGCACAGCCGGGAAAGCCGGCGGAACTGGCTCCCATCGCGGCGGGCCTGATGATCGGCGTCGCCCTGGCGACGTCCCGGCAGGTGACCACGGTGCCGATCCCGCCGGGGGCCCTGCTGTGCTTCTTCACCGACGGCCTGATCGAGCGCCCGGGCCAGCTGATCGACGACGGGCTGGAACGGCTGCGCCGGGCGGTAACGGCAGAGCATCCGGAAGTTGCCTGTGCCGAGGTGATGGGGGCGCTGGTCGGCAACGAGCCGGCCCGAGACGATATAGCCCTGCTGATGATCCGGCGTCAGCCTGGCCGGGCGGACGGCGGGGTCCGACCGGCACCCCCGCTCGCGCAGGAAGAGGTCGACGCAGATGACTGACGCGAGGTTCCCTGTCGAAGTGATGCGGGGCGTGCCCGTGGTGTCGGGGCCCGAAGAGATCGACATCACCAACGCCGACGGACTCCGGGTCGCCATGCTGGAGGCCATCGCGCATGGGCCCGGGACGTTCGTGATGGACCTGACCCGGACGCAGTTCTGCGATACGGCCGGGCTGCACGCCCTGGTAGCCGCGCGCAAGCGGGCACAGGCCGAAGGCGGTGAGATGCTGCTGGTCATGCCCGGTGCCGCCGTCCTGCGCATCTTCGCGATCACGGGCCTTGACCAGGTGTTCCCTAGTTTCGCGAGCCTAGAGGAAGCGCTGGCGCGGGTACCTGGGAACGGCTAGCCCGCGCCGGGCAGGCGCAGCGGGCTCAAACATCGTGGCGCGGCGCCGCCGGCAGCCTGACCGCGAGGTCAGTGGATTCGGACCGCCACCAGGCAGGCGTCGTCCTCGGTATCGGAGGCGGCGTTCGCGAGTATCCGGTCGGCCTGGGCGGCGGCGGTCAGCTCCCGGCCGCCGGGTCTGGACAGCGGACCGAGCGTCGTGACGAACGCGCTGAGCACGTCCACGATCGACTCGCCGCGCCGCTCGATGAGACCATCGGTGAACAGCAGCAGCGTGTCGCCGGGGCGCAGCGACTGGGTGGCCTCCTCATAACCGGCGTCCGGGTCCATGCCGAGCAGAACCCCCGATGGAAGCGGCAGCTCGGCGGCGGTTCCGTCGCGGATCAGAACCGGTGGCAGGTGCCCGGCGCGGGCCCAGCGCAGGACGTGTGTACCGGGGTTGTAGAGCCCGCATACGACCGTCCCCACTACCCCCTGGGTGAGATCACACATCACCCCGTTGAGCATGCGGATCAACTCGGCCGGCCCCGCCCCCGTGATGGCCAGGCCGCGGAGCGAGTTGCGGGCCGCGACCATCCCGGTCACCGCGTCGATGCCGTGTCCGGCGACGTCCCCGACGACCACGAGCACGTCCTTGCTCGGCAGCAGCAGAGTGTCGTACCAGTCGCCGCCGACCAGGTGGCCCTCGCCGACCGGACGGTAACGCACGGCCACATCGATCCCGGCCGCCGCCACAGGCTTCTCGTCCGGCGGCATGATGGCCTGCTGCAACCGCAGCGCGAGCAGGTGCTCCTCGGCGACACGCTGCTCGCTGTCGGCAAGCTGGTCCCGCGTGGCGGCCAGGGCGACCTGCATGTGGTAGTGAGCCGAGACGTCCTGGAACGCGCCGCGTAGCGCGACCACCGTGCCGGCCGCGTCCACCACCGGCTCGGCAAACACCCGGATCTGCCTGACGCTCCGGTCGTCAGGGTGGACGACCCTGAAGGTCGCGGTCAGTGCCTCTCGCTGTTCGGACAGGTTGCGACGGAACCGCGTTACCACCGGCTTGTCCGTCGCCATCACGTAGCTGTGCAGGTCCGCCAGCGATATCTCCGCACCTGTATGCGGGGCCAGGCCGAAGAGGTCGAAGGCCGTGTCGGTCCAGCGCACGGTCCCGGTGACCAGGTTCTCCTCCCAGCCGCCGAGACGGCCGAGCCGTTGCGCGTGCTCGAGGAGCGCGGCCATCCGGTCGTCGGCACCCGCGCGGTGCCAGGTGACGATCACCCCGTCGAAGAACCTGGCCACGCGCAGGTCCGCGAGCGGAGTCCGGGCCCCGGCGCCGCCGCCTTCGCCGTCGCTGACCGGAAGCCCGCTAGCCAGGGACGCGCTCAGCGGGCCGGGCACATGCTGGGGCACGCCGTCGGCCAGGACCTGCCTGGCCCGGGCGAACAGCCCCTGACCGGCCACGCCCGCCGGATAGGCCTCGAGCAGGGTCAGCCGGGCCACGTCGGGCGCCGGCCGACCCGCCGGGTCGGCGAAGCCCGGGCTGACGTGCTCGATGCTGAAGTCGGTCAACTGCCCGGCGGCGTCCCTGATCGCCTGGGCCACGAGCACCGAGTCGGCCAGGCCGTCGAGCAGGGTGTACACCGCCGGGCTCGGTTGCGCGGCCGCCAGGTCGCCGTGCGCCAGCCGCGCGCCGACCACCCGCGCGCAGCCCGCCGCCAGGGAGGCCAACTGCTGGCGGATCTCGTTCTCGAAGACCGCGACCGGCTCTGGCCAGCTGGCCTCCATGACGCCGAGCAGCTGGCCATTCCGCTCGCGAAGCGCGAGGACAGCCCGGGCGGCGCCAGGACAGCCGGTGACCGGAATGTCATCCGCTTCCGGGCGTCCCGCGTTCCACCACAGGTCGGCGGCACTGTGGGCGACTCGCTGCGCGGGACAGTCGAACTGCGGCGGGATATGCCGCCAGCGGCTGGTCTCGGCGCCGGACAAGCCAACCGAGCCGAGCAGCCCGAGCGTTCCGTCCGCTTCGATCAGCCAGAGCGCCACCCCGGTGACGCCTAGACGCGTCAGCTGCGCGGCTACGGTACCGGCCAGTTCGGCGCCGTCGGCGGCGAGTTCGGCCTCGGCGTCGGCCAGTGCCGCGCCGGGCTGGCCGCGCGGCGGGCGGCGGGGCGGGTCGCCACTTCCTGGTGCGGGTACCGCGACGGCCGCCCCGGTATCCGGGGACAGGACGGAGGCCGCCATCTCGGCCGGGGACACACCGGTCGCCGCGGCCAGCCCCGCTAGCTGGCTCTCGGCCTCCGCCGGAGACAGGCCGAGCCGTTCCATCAGCACGCCCCGGGCCATCGCGACCACGGACTCGCCGACGGCGGCGGCACGCATCCGATCAAGCTCATGCCGCTGACGGTCGATGACCGCGACGAGCCGCAGCAGGTCGTCCTCGCTGGCCGCCACGATCACCCGCCTCCCTCGATCACCCTGTCTCCCGGCACGGCAGGCGGGCTTTCAAGCCCTGGCACCGCTCAGCAGTGTGTTCGGCCCATGATAATTACATCCGGTCTACCATCGGTATAGATCACACGATGGTGCCGGATGCCCCTCGCGGTGCGTCGGCGCAGGTGATGGGAGCCCTTGGTGACGGATATGGTCAAGCCCGGCCCGCGGCTCGACAGGTCAGGACTCGAGCAGCTGCTCGCGGGCCTGACCGCGGTGCGCGGCGGCGACTTCAGCACCCGCCTTGCCAAGAACGGCGATCCGCTCATGGACGAGATCGCCACGGAGTTCAACGGGATGGCGGACCAGCTCGACCTGTTCACCTCCGAGGTGACCCGGGTGGCCCGCGAGGTGGGCACCGAGGGCAAGCTCGGCGGTCAGGCCGATGTCCCCGGGGTGTCCGGCACCTGGAAGGACCTGACCGAGTCGGTGAACGCGATGGCGGGGAACCTCACCGGCCAGGTGCGCAACATCGCCCAGGTGGCGACCGCGGTGGCCCAGGGCGACCTGAGCCAGAAGATCGACGTGGACGCGCGCGGCGAGATCCTGGAGCTGAAGTCCACCCTGAACACCATGGTCGACCAGCTGTCCTCCTTCGCCGCCGAGGTCACCCGGGTGGCCCGCGAGGTCGGCACCGAGGGGCTGCTCGGCGGCCAGGCGGACGTCAAGGGCGTCTCTGGCACCTGGAAGGACCTGACGGAATCCGTCAACGTGATGGCGGCCAACCTCACCGGCCAGGTGCGCTCCATCGCTGAGGTGACTACCGCGGTGGCCAAGGGCGACCTGACCCAGAAGATCCGGGTCGACGCCCGGGGGGAGATCCTGGAGCTCAAGGAGACCATCAACACGATGGTCGACCAGCTTTCCGCGTTCGCGGACGAGGTAACCCGGGTGGCCCGTGAAGTGGGCACCGAGGGCAAGCTTGGCGGCCAGGCCGTCGTCCGGGGCGTCTCCGGCACCTGGAAGGATCTCACCGACAACGTCAACGTGATGGCGTCCAACCTGACCGGGCAGGTGCGATCTATCGCCCAGGTGGCCACGGCGGTCGAGCGCGGCGACTTGAGCCAGCAGATCACAGTCGAGGCGATGGGCGAGGTCGCCGCGCTGGCCCAGACGATCAACCGGATGGTCGGCACGCTGTCGGCGTTCGCGGACGAGGTGACCCGGGTGGCCCGCGAGGTGGGCACCGAGGGGCGGCTCGGCGGCCAGGCCGATGTCAAGGGCGTGGCCGGCACCTGGAAGGACCTCACCGACAACGTCAACTCGATGGCCCAGAACCTGACCAGCCAGGTGCGCAACATCGCCCAGGTCACCACCGCCGTGGCGCAGGGCGACCTGTCCAAGAAGATCGACGTGGACGCCCGGGGCGAGATCCTGGAGCTGAAGACCACCATCAACACGATGGTCGACCAGCTGTCCTCGTTCGCCGCCGAGGTCACCCGGGTGGCCCGTGAGGTCGGCAGCGAGGGCCGCCTAGGCGGCCAGGCCGAGGTCGAGGGCGTATCCGGAACCTGGAAGCGGCTCACCGAGAACGTGAACGAGCTGGCCGGGAACCTGACCAGGCAAGTCCGCGCGATCGCCGAGGTGACCAGCGCGGTCGCCTCGGGCGACCTGACCAGGTCCATCTCGGTGGAGGCGCAGGGCGAGGTCGCCGAGCTGAAGGACAACATTAACGCGATGGTACAGTCGCTGCGCGAGACCATCCGGGCCAACCAGCAGCAGGACTGGCTGAAGACCAACCTGGCCAGGATCGCGGGCATGATGCAGGGCCACCGCGACCTCGCTGTGGTAGCCGAGCTGATCATGGACGAACTCGCCCCGCTGGTCGGCGCCCAGCACGGCACCTTCTTCCTGTCCGAGGCGGTCAACGGCGACACCCAGCTGCGGCTGATCGCCGGCTATGGGCTGCGGGCCGACAAGGCCGAGCCGATCCAGTACCGGCTGGGCCAGTCGCTGATCGGCCAGGTGGCCAGGAGCAAGCGGCCGATCGTGGTCGGGAACCTGCCCGAGGGCTACGTGAAGATCTCCTCCGGGCTCGGCGAGGCGCCGCCCGCCAACCTGGCGGTGCTGCCGATCCTGTTCGAGGACCAGGTGCTCGGCGTCATCGAGCTGGCCTCGTTCACCTCGTTCAGCCCGGTGCAGACCGACTTCCTCGAGCAGCTCACCGAGACCCTGGGGGTCAACTTCAACACGATCATCGCGAACGCGCGCACCGACGCGCTGCTCGATGAGTCGCAGCGGCTCGCCTCCGAGCTCCAGGCCCGGTCCGAAGAGCTCCAGGATCAGCAGGTCGAGCTGCAGCGGTCCAACGCCGAGCTCGAGGACAAGGCGGCGTTGCTGGCCGCGCAGAACCGCGACATCGAGACCAAGAACGCCGAGATCGAGCAGGCCAGGCAAGAGATCGAGGAGCGCGCCAGGCAGCTGGCGCTGGCCTCGAAGTACAAGTCGCAGTTCCTCGCGAACATGTCCCACGAACTGCGCACGCCGCTGAACAGCCTGCTCATCCTGGCCCGGCTGCTCGCGCAGAACCCGGGCCGCAACCTGACCGCCAAGCAGGTCGAGTACGCCAACGTCATCTACTCGGCCGGCTCGGACCTCCTGCAGCTCATCAACGACATCCTCGACCTGTCCAAGGTCGAGGCGGGACGGATGGACATTCACGCGGAACGGTTCCCGCTCAGCGCGCTGCTCGACGACATCCAGGTCACGTTCCAGCCGCTCACCGCGGAGAAGGGGCTTGAGTTCTCCGTCGAGGCGGACAGCCGGGCTCCGGCCGAACTGCTCACCGACCGGCAGCGGCTCCGCCAGGTGCTTGGCAACCTGCTGGCGAACGCGGTCAAGTTCACAGAGCGCGGGCACGTGGCCCTCCGGGTGGCCCGGGCGGGACGGCGCACCAGCGAAGGCGGCGACGTGCTGGCGTTTTCGGTTGCCGACACCGGGATCGGTATCGCCCCGGAGAACCTCAGCACGATCTTCGGCGCGTTCCAGCAGGGCGACGGCACGCTCAGCCGCCGGCACGGCGGGACCGGCCTCGGGCTGTCCATCGCCCGCGAGGTCGGCGCCCTGCTGGGCGGGGAGATCACCGCGGAAAGCGAACCCGGCCAGGGCAGCACCTTCACGTTGTATCTGCCGTGTGAGCTACCCGGGGTCACGGCCGGGGAGCCGACCGCGCTCAACGGGATCAGCGCCGCGCGCAACGGCGAGGCCCGCGCCGACGCGCCCGAGGCCTTGCAGCTGCAGCCGGCCCTGCCGGACGGGGCCGCGCCAGGCGGCCGGCGTCTGCTCGTCCTGGAGGGCGCACGCGGTGGGCTGCTCACCTTGCTCGCCTACAGCGCGGTCTCCGACCTGACCGGCATCCACGGGCCCGTGCACGTGGGCACGGCGGTTAGCCCGGAACAGGGCATCGAGGCCCTCAACTCGGCACCGCACCAGTGCGTCGTAATCGACCTGGGCCTGGAGGACGCGTCTGCGTTCGCCTTCCTCGAGCGGCTTCAGGAGGAACCGGAGTTGCGGAACGTCCCGGTGCTCGCCCACACCAGGGACAAGATCGACAGTGCGCAGGCCAGGCTGGCCAGGCTCCGTTTCGGCGCACAGCCGCTCGAGCTGCTGCCCTCGCTCGACGAGTTGCGCGAGCGGATAACGCTGCACCTGTCCGCGGCCCAGCCGGATCAGGTGCCCGCGCTGATCAGCGACCCGGCAGGAATCCGGGCCCCGGCGCAGGCCGATGGGCACGAGGCGCTGCGCGGGCGGCGGGTCCTGGTGATCGACGACGACGCGCGTAACGTCTTCGCCATCACCAGCACGCTCGAGCACTACGACATGACCGTGACCCAGGCGGCCGACGGGCGGAAAGGAATCGAAGCTCTGCTCAGCGCCGAGAACACCGACCTCATCTTGATGGACGTGATGATGCCCGGGCTGGACGGCTACGTCACGATGACCAAGATCAGGCAGATGCCCGCCTTCGCCACCCTGCCGATCATCGCGGTGACCGCCCGGGCCATGCCCGGCGACAAGGAGAAGAGCATCGCGGCCGGGGCCAGCGACTACGTCACCAAGCCGGTCGACACCGAGGAACTGCTCGCCTGCATGGAACGCTGGCTCACCCACCGGTAGGTGCGCGGGTTAGCCGTTCCCTGCCGTTAGGCCGCGACGGTGCGCTTGGCCGCGACCGCCGCCGCGCGCCGCTTCCGGCGGCGTTCCCGCTGCCGGTCGTCGGGGCTGGTGCCGCCCCAGATGCCGTACGCCAAGCCGTGGCTGACTGCGAAATCCAGGCACTCACGGCGTACGCGGCACCCGGCGCAGATCGCCTTGGCCCGCGCGGTCTGTCGTTCCGCCAGGCCGGTAGAGGGAATGGGGAAGAAAAGGTCGGGGTCAGCTGACAGGCAGGCACCTGCCGCGCGCCAGTTCGCCGCGCTCCCAGTCGGGGTCATCGCGAGTCCTCACAGGGTCTGAGCTGGTGTCGTATGTGCCCTTGACGGCCACTCCTACCTAGCTGCCATCCGCTTCCCTCCGGCTACCCGTCTACACCTCTGAGTGGCGCGAACTTGCCTGGAGCCGGCCCGTGGCTGACACGGAGCGTTACCGGTGCGGTTGCCCGGCTACACGCTAGCGGGAACGCGGCATCGTGCCGAGCACAGCCGGGCACGAAAGATTCGCGCCGTCCTTTCCCATCGTAGATGTGACGAGCATCACATCACTTGACGTTTATTCGCGTCGGGTCGGGCACACCCTACTCGTCCGTAATTCCCCAGGGTCCCAGGGAGGCCACCTTGACGAGGCGAACCCTCCGGAAGCCGACGGCAGCCACCGCTGCCTGCGCCCCTGACACCAGCATTCCCCCGGGGGCGCGCGCGGAGCTGAAGGAACTGTCCGACAACGCCCTGCTCGCCAAGGTCCGCGCGCTGCCGAGGGACAGCGAACTGCGGTCCGCGGCCTGCGAGATAATCGTGGACCGGTACGACAAGCTGGTCCGCTCCTGTGTCAGGCAGTACCGCGGCAGCCCTGAACCCGTTGAAGATCTCATGCAGGTCGGATACGTTGGCCTGCTCAAGGCGATAAACAACTACGATCCCGAAGCGGGCGACAGCCTGTCCGCCTACGCGCAGCCGTGCGTCAGCGGCGAGATCAAGCGTCACTTCCGTGACAAGCGGTGGCAGATCCACGTCCGCCGGTCCGCTCAGGAACTGCTACTCGAACTGCGCAAGACCACCGAGGAGCTCACCCAGCAGCTCGGCCGGGCGCCCGAGGAAGCCGAACTGGCCGAACGGCTCGGGGTCAGCCTGGACGACATGCAGGAAGCGCGCCAGGCGGACCTGGTGTTCAGCACCTACTCGCTCGACGCCCCGCTGTCCGACCGGGACGATCCCGCCCTGCTCGCGGACATGCTCGGCGACGACGACCCGGATGTCGCCCACACCATCGACATGGAGGCCGTCAACACGCACTGGGAGGAACTGCCCGAACGCGAACAGCGCATCCTGGTCATGCGGTTCTACGGCAACCTCACCCAGACCGAGATCGGCGACCGGCTGGGCATCTCGCAGATGCACGTGTCCAGGCTCCTGGCCCGGGCCCTTGGATACCTGAAGAGCCGACTGCTCGACTCGGCCGAAACCGGCCAAACCCCCCGATCAGCTGCCACGGCCTCAGCTACAACGCCCTGACAGCGGAAGGACCATCATGAAAACCGGAGCAGGCCTGGCAGTGACCGCCATCGGGGCGATCTTGGCCTTCGCCGTGACGACGAATACATCGGTCTTCAATCTGCACACCGCGGGCTGGGTGCTCATGATCATAGGCGTCATCGGGATCGTGATCCCGCGCCGCGGCTACGGCTGGGTCGGCCGGCGCGTGATTACCCGGCGGACCCGGTGGCGGCCGCGCGGCCGGGTGGAAGAGGTCGCCTACCCGGCCTATGTCAGCCGGAACCCGGCCAACACCCGTGTCCAGGCGGGCCTGCCCGCCTCCGGCGCGCTGAGCGGCCCGGAGCCCGCCACCCGCGACCTCACCACCGAGGTCCGCCCCGTCGGCGAGCAGGAGGTTATCGAGGACGTCTACGACGAATGACGCGGGCGCCACGAGCGCCCGCAGGCTGAGGTGGCGCGGCCGGAGGCCTGGTCCCGTAAAGCCCGCGAAGCTAACCCAACAGTAAAAGCCTTTTGGGAGAGGTCATGGTAATCACGCTTTCCGTCATCATCTGGTGGATCCTCATCGGGCTCGTGGTCGGCGCGGTGGGCCGGCTGGTCATACCGGGCCGGCAGCACATCGGGATCATCCTGACGATCCTCATCGGGATCGTGGCCGCCATCGTGGGCGGGATCCTGACCGCCGCCGTGCTCGGAGCGGGGCATACAGTGATCACGTTCATCGTGGCCGTGTTGCTCGCCGCGCTGGTTGTCAGTGCGTTCACCACCCATGGTTACGGCCATTACCGCAGTCGCCGCCGGTCCTGGCGCCGCTGGTAGGCCGCCAGCCAGATAGGGCAACCGATCCGCCGGGGCGAGGCGCCCCGGCGGATCTTACGCTCTCCCCGGAACCAGGCCGCCGGTAGCATTAGAGGCGACTACGAGGACCGCTTCGTCACTGTCAAGCTCGCCTACCTGCGATGGGACGCCGACCGGCTACGGGTGGAACTGGCGAGCTCGGGTCACCCGGGCCCGGCCGTGGTCCGTCCGGACGGCCAGGTCGACGTGAGGAGCGGCGGGGGCCTGCCGCTCGGCCTGTTCCCGGACGCCGAGCCGGAGCGGGAAACCCAGGAACTCGGGCCGGGTGACCTGCTCTTCTTCTACTCCGACGGGGTCACAGAGGCGCAGCCCCGACATGCGCTATTTCGAAGACGGGCTTGCCGACGTGCGTGGACGGCTTCGGCCCTACCATCAGCCCGTACTTCTTCACGGCGTCGTTGACCTTGTCCAGCGGCACGCCCGGCTGGACGATCGCGGCCCGGCCGCCCGGGTTGACGGCGACCACCTGGTGGCAGTACTTGGTCCAGTCGATCACCACGGCGGTGTTGCGGCACTGCCCGGCCAGGCTGGTCCCGCCGCCGAGGGACAGCACCGGGGCGTCGAACTCGGCGCAGACCCCGATGGCCGCCGCCGCGGCGTCCGGGGTCCTCGGCAGCACCATGCCCAGCGGGGGCTTCCGGTAGTTGGAGCCGTCGTGGGCGCAGGCCGCCCGGCTGCCCGCGTCGAACCTGACCTCGCCGTCGACCTGGTCGGCCAGCGCTTGCCGGAGCTTCTCCGTGTCCACGGACCAGGCGTCCTTTCTGCATGGCGCTAGGACCCGGCCCGCTACTCGTTCTCGTGCTAGTTACTCGCCTTGGTTCTCGGCTCCTCACCACCGTAGGCAGCCACGACCTCGGTGGCCACCTCGGTGACCTTGACGTGGCGGCGCTGTGACTCCTGGCGCAGGCGCTTCAGCGCCTCGTCGGCGTCGCAGCCGAGCGCGTGCATCAAGACGCCCTTGGCCTGGTCGACGACCGACCGGGCCACCACCGCGTCCTTGAGCTGGCTGGCAGTGCGCTGCGCCTGGTTGTAGGCAGTCGCGTTGGTGAGCATCGCGCCGCCGAACGCGGCGAGCATGCCGGCCGTCGGGGTGGATCCGGCGTCCAGGACGCCGGGACGCACGCCGAACAGGGATAGCACCAGGGCGCCGCGCGGGAGTTCGCGCACCAGGTGAACCGAGCAACGGACGCCGCGGCGCAGGGCCGCCTCGGCGAACCCGGGCCAGCGGGTCTCCTCCAGCGTGTCGGGGCAGCTGACCGCGGTGCCGGTCTCGGCCGCCTCCACCAGCGGGCCGGTCCCGGCCCGCAGCTGCAGATCGGCGAGTTCGGCTAGGTCAGGATGGGTAGCCGCGGCGCTGACCACCTCGCCGTCGCGCCACACGGCGGCGTGTGCTCCCGAGCATGAGGGCACCTGCCAGGCGGCGAGTTCCGTGAGCTTGTTCAGCGACCTGGCCTCCCCGCCGTTGGTGAGGCTCAGTAGTTCGGCCGCCTCGTGCCCGAGTTGCTCGACTGGCACCACTACCTCGTTCTAGCACATTCCTGGCGAGCTTGCCGCCGCCGCCACTACCCGTGCCGCTGGGGGAAATAGCAGATCGCGACCGGTCAGAATGGTGAACCGGGCGGGCGTCGCCGCGCTGCAGGCCAGGCGCGCGGTGGCGGCCATCGTCTTGCGCGCGGCGTTCTTGGCCACCGCCGCCTTGCCCAAGGCCGGGCAGGATGGGCTGGTGGTCAGCGGCGAGACGCCGCCCACCGAATAACTGGCCTCGCAGTGAGCTGAGGCTCGCTGGCCCGCAGGGCACCCTCTATGCGGT
>Ga0335081_10006476_pt1 | contig 18656 bp, 15 predicted proteins | sample Lox_Sample_35_FD_206713 | JGI IMG/M metagenome (GOLD analysis project Ga0335081, IMG submission 206713) | Soil microbial communities from Loxahatchee National Wildlife Refuge, Florida, United States - Lox_Sample_3.5 | ecosystem: Environmental > Terrestrial > Soil > Wetlands | place: USA...
CGCCTACGGCGACAGGCAGCACGCCGTCAGCGTGCTGATCGACCACGGCCGCGGCGGCCGGATCAGGGACACCTGGGTCACCAAGGGCTCCGGGCTGCGCGACGACACCGAACGGGAGGCGGGCCGCGACCCGCGGGTGGTGTTCGAGATGATCGACGCCGCCACCGCCAGGCTCCGCCTGGAGCGCGCGATCAGTGCGGGCGAGTGTCCCGAGCAGCCCGATCAGGTTGACGACGTGGTGGCGCACCGCGCCCTGCTGCGCGCCCGCCTCGACCTGCTGGCCGCCCAGGGCTGACCGAGGTGCTCCGGGTCGGGACGCGGAACGCCCGGTTCCAGCAGTGGGAATCGCTGCTCGGAAACCGCGCCAAGCGCCAGCGGAACCGGGAGTTCCTGGTCCAGGGGGTGCGCCCGATCACGCTGGCGGCCGAGTTCGGCTGGCCGTTCCGCGCGCTGCTCTACGACGCCGAGCGCCCGCTGTCAAGCTGGGCGCGGACCATGCTGCGCGACATGCCCGCCGTTCAGGTCGCGATGTCCCCCGCCCTGCTGGCCGAACTCGGCGAGAAAGAAGCGGGCCCCCCTGAGCTGGTCGCCGTGGTCGGGATGCCGGACGACGACCTGGACCGGATCACGGCCGGCCCGAGCTTCCTCGGCGTGGTGCTGGACCGGCCGGCCAGCCCGGGCAACGTCGGCAGCATCATCCGCTCGGCGGACGCCTTCGGCGCGGACGGCATCATCGTCACCGGCCACGCCGCCGACGTCTACGACCCCCGGGCGGTAAGGGCCAGCACCGGCTCGCTGTTCGCCCGGCCCGTGGTCCGCGTCCCCTCGCACCGCGAGGTGGCCGGCTGGGTCACGGCGCAGCGCGCCCGCGGCTGCCCGATCGTGCTGGCCGGCGCCGACGAGCACGGCGCGAGCGACGTCTTCGACGCCGACTTCACCGGGCCCGTCCTGCTCCTGGTCGGCAACGAGACCACCGGCCTGACCAGCGCCTGGCGCGACCTGTGCGACCTCACCGTCCGCATCCCCATCACCGGCGCCGCCAGCTCCCTCAACGCCGCCAACGCCGCCACCACCGTCCTGTACGAGGTCGCCAGGCAGCGCATTTGCGCTCGTCGTGCACGGTTACTGGCGGGGATACCGGGGCAGTGTGGGGAATATGGTTGAGCCGCCCTCCGCGGCCCCATCGGATCTGGCCTCCGAGCGAGATGTGCTGCTGGCCACCAAGCTGCACGTGCCTGGGCCGCATCCGGGGCTGGTGCTGCGCCCGCGGCTGGCGCAGCGTCTCGGCGACGGGCTGGCGCGCGGGCTGGTGCTGGTCTGTGCCCCGGCCGGGTACGGCAAGACGGTCCTGCTGGCCGACTGGGCCCGGCGGGGCCAGCGGCCGGTGGCGTGGCTGTCGCTGGACGCCGGCGATAACGACCCGGCGCGGTTCTGGCGCCATGGGGTGGCCGCGCTGGACCGGGCGAGGCCGGGGCTGGCCGGGCGGGTGGGGCCGCTGCTCGGCCCGCCGGCGCCTGCGTCGTATCAGGGGCTGGTCACGGCGCTGATCAACGAGCTGGCCGCCGGACCCGGTGCGGACGGGGCGCTGCTGGTGCTGGATGACTACCACCTGATCGATTCCGGGGCCGTGCACTCCTCGTTCGGGTTCTTGGTCGAGCACCGGCCGCCGGGGCTGCGGATGGTGCTGGCCAGCCGCAGCGACCCGCCGCTGGCGCTGGCCCGGCTACGGGCCCGCGGGCAGCTGACCGAGCTGCGCGCCGCGGAGCTGCGCTTCACCGCGGATGAGGCGGCGGCGCTGCTGCGGCAGGTCGCGGCGGCGCCCGGCGGAGCGCGGCCCGGGGCGCCGCTGCCGGACACGGCCGCCACGGCGCTGGCCGCGCGGACCGAGGGCTGGGCCGCCGGGCTGCAGCTGGCCGGCCTGTCGCTGCGCGGACGCAGCGACGTCGACGGTTTCGTCGCCGCGTTCACCGGCAGCCATCGCTACGTCCTGGACTACCTGACCGAGGAGGTGCTGGAACACCAGACCGAGCAGGTGCGCACGTTCTTGCTGGAGACCTCGGTGCTAGAGCGGCTGTCGGGACAGCTGTGCGACGCGGTCACCGGCCGGCCCGGCAGCCAGGCGCTGCTGGAGCAGGCCGAACGGGCCGGGCTGTTCGTGGCGCCGCTGGATGAGGTGCGCGGCTGGTGGCGCTACCATCACCTGTTCGCCGACCTGCTCCGCGCCCGCCTGCAAGCCGAACAGCCCGGCCGCGTGCCGAGTCTGCACCGGAACGCGGCCGCCTGGTACGCCGACCACGACATGGCCGACGACGGGATCCGGCACGGGGTCGCCGCCGGGGAGATGGCCTGGGCCGCCCGGCTCATCGAGCGGCATTACGACGAGCTCTTCTACCTGCGTGGCGAAGGGGCGACGGTTCAGCGGTGGCTTTCGGCGCTGCCAGGCGACCTGGTCCGGACCCGCCCCAGGCTGCTGTTGGCGCAAGCTTTCCTGGCCTCCCACAGCGGTCGCATAGAGAGGGTGGAACCGCTGCTCGACGCGGCCGAGCACGCGTACGCGGGCGCGGCCGAGGAGCCGTTCGAGGCTACCGTCGGCCCGGCCGGCAGCATGCTCGTGAATGTCCCGGCGCTGATCGCGATCCATCGTTGCTTCCTCGCCCAGCTCCGCGGTGACGCCGAAGAAACGGCGGCGTTCGCCTCGCGGGCCCTGGCCGAGAGCCGCGAGGGCGAGTGGCGGCTGAGCTCTACCGCCCGCGGATTCCTGGCCATGGCCGAGTGGCTCCGTGGTCGGCTCGCGGAAGCTGAGCGTGCCTTCGCGTCCAGCATTGCTGGGTGGCAGGCGGCCGGCCAGCCCACCTTGACCACATGGCATCGCTACCAGCTCGCCCAAGTCCAGCGGGCCCTGGGCCGCCTGGACGCGTCCGTCCAGACCTGCCGGCAGGCACTGGAGATGACCGCGGTGCCCGGCCGGCCGCCAGCGCCGACCGCCGGCCTCGTGTATGTGGGCCTGGCCGACGTGGCGTACCAGCGAAACGACCTCGACAGCGCCCTGGAGTATGTCAACGAGGGCATCGCGCTAGAACGCCAGTTCCTCCCGGGGACATCGCCGACCGCGGGCCTGGTGACACTGGCGTGGATCCGGCAGGCCGCCGGCGATCCGGCCGGAGCGCTGGAGGCAATCGGCGAAGCCGAGCATGCCTCGCCGACGACGGCTGGGGTGCTCAACCCGGTCCCGGCGCAGCGGGCCCGGCTGCTGCTGGCCCAGGGCGACCTCGCCGCAGCCGTCCGCTGGACGCAGGAGAACGGCCTCAACGAGGACGACGAGCCGGACTACCCCCGCGAGCAGGGGCATCTGATACTGGCGCGCATCCTGCTGGCCCAGGCCCGGCCCGGCCCGGCGCTGGCGCTGCTGGACCGGCTGCACGCGGCGGCGGCCGCGCAGGACCGGGTCGGCAGCCTGATCGAGATCGGCGCGCTGCGGGCGCTGGGCCTGGCCGCCAGCGGTGATGCAGACCGCGCGGTGGGCGTGCTGGCCGAAGCGCTCACCCTGGCGTGCCCGCAGGGCTATGTCCGGGTCTTCGCCGACGAGGGACCGCCGATGGCCGCGCTGCTGGCTCGGCTGATCGCGGCCCAGCGGTCCGGCGGGGTGGCGGCGGAGGTCACGCTCGGCTGCCTGGCCCGGCTGCAGCGCGCCTTTGACGTCGGGCACACTGGGCCAGGCCCTCGGTCCGGCACGGCCCCCGCGGCGGTGCCGGGCCTGGTCGAGCAGCTGACCAGCCGCGAGCTCGAGGTTCTCCAGATGCTGGCGGCGGGACGGTCGAACCAGGCCATCGCGGGTGAGCTCGTCGTCACCCTCGATACGGTCAAGAAGCACGTCAGCCACGTCCTGGGCAAGCTCGGCGCGGCCAACCGCACCGAGGCCGTCGCCCGCGCACGCGAGCTCAGCCTGATCCCCTGACGCCGCGCACGTCGGCACCTTGGTGCGCGCCGCCGCCTGCGAAGACTCCACCTGGCATGTCACTTTCGGGTGACGCTCGTCACCTGGGGTTTCTCCTATCGTCCTGGCATGTTCTGTTCGCCATGCACCCCAGGGTGCGCTGCCGCGAGATCCCCGCACCAGAAATGAAGGAGAGAGGATGTCCGTAACACGGTCCGCCAACGGCAGGGGCCCCAGCCTCCGCCTGGCCTTGGCCGTCATCGCCACGGCGCAGCTGATGGTGGTGCTGGACGCGACGATCGTGAACGTCGCGCTGCCGCATATTCAGCGCACACTCGGGTTCTCCGGGAACGGCCTGGAGTGGGTCGTCAACGCCTACGCGCTCAGCTTCGGCGGCCTGATGCTGCTCGGCGGCCGGGCGGGGGACCTGCTTGGTCGGCGCCGCGTGTTCATCTCCGGGCTGGTGCTGTTTTCCGCCGCCTCACTAGCGGGGGGCTTTGCCAGCTCCCAGGCCTGGCTGCTGGCCGCGCGGGCCATCCAGGGCATCGGCGGCGCGCTGATCGCCCCCACCGCGCTCGCGCTGATCGCCACGACCTTCGCCGAGGGCCCGGCCCGTAACCGGGCGATGAGCGTGGTCGCCGCGATGAGCGGCGGCGGCGCGGCGGTCGGCCTGGTCGCGGGGGGCCTGCTCACCACCTACCTGTCCTGGCGCTGGGTGCTGTTCGTGAACGTGCCGATCGGCCTGCTGACGGCGGCGGCCGCACGGCGCGTGCTGCCCGAGTCGGCCCGGAGCCGCGGGCGCTTCGACCTGGCCGGAGCGATTGCCGGCACCGGCGGGGTGGCGCTGCTGGTCTACGGCCTGTCGAATGCGGCGACCGATCAGTCCGGCGTCTCGCACTGGGGCGATACCCGGGTCATCGCGTCGCTGACCGCGTCGGCGCTGCTGCTGGCCGGTTTCGTGGTCATCGAGGCGCGCAGCCCGCACGCGCTGATGCCGCTGCGCATCCTGGCCAACCGCAGCCGCTCCGGCGCTTACCTCATCATGCTGGCGCTGGCCACCGCCATGTTCGGGATCTTCTTCTTCCTGAGCATCTTCGTGCAGAACGTGCTTGGCTACAGCGCGCTACGGTCCGGCGTGGCCTTCCTCCCGCTGGCCGGTACGGTCGTGGTGGTCTCCGGCATCGTCGGGCAGCTGATCGGGCGCATCGGCGCCAGGGCGCCGATGCTGGCAGGCGCGGCGATCACCACCGGCGGCATGTACTGGTTCTCCCGCCTCAGCGAGCACAGCACCTACCCGGGCGGGCTGCTCGGCCCGATGCTTGTGACCGGCGTGGGCCTGGGCCTGCTGTTCGTGCCGCTGTCCCTTGTCGCCCTCAACCGGGTGCCCGCTCGGGACACCGGGCTGGCGTCCAGCCTGCTGAACACCGGCCAGCAGGTCGGTGGCGCGATCGGGCTGGCCGCGCTCGGGACCGTGGCCTGGACCGCGGTCGCCAGCAGCGCCCGTGACCAGGCCATCCACGCGGCGGCCGCCGACCCGTCCGGCCACGCTCAGCTCAGCGTGCAGGTGCGGGCCGCGATCTACCACCACGCTCTCGCCGCCGGCATCACCCGCGGGTTCCTGACCGCGTCCGGGATCGCGCTGGCCGGCCTGGTCATCACGGTGATCACTATCCGGATCCGGCGCGAGGACCTGGCCGGAGCGGCCGAACCTGCCCAGGACCGGTCGGCCGGCGACGAGCCCGCGCTCGAGCAGGCCCGTCCGTAACCCCCGTACCAAGCAGGCGACCCTGGACCAGATCACCGACGCTGGTCACCACCACTGGTGCGCCCTGATCCCCTAGCCGTCCGGGACGGCCGGGGGGCAGGTCCGTTCCTCATCGTGCGCGACCTGGCTTCCGGCGAAAGCATCCGGCGCAATTGCGTGGGACGTTTCCGCGGAGACGCGAGGAATCGGAGCGCCGTCGCATTCCGCGTTTGTCGTGCGCGGTTGCTGGCGGGAATAGCGCCATGGAGTGGCCGCACTGGACCAGGGCCGGCCAGGGCTCGCCGAACGGGTGGGGCCGCTGCTCGGCCCGCCCGCGCCTTCGTCGTACGAGGGGCTGGTGACCGCGCTGATCAACGAACTGGCCGCCGGGCCGGATGCGGGCCAGACGCTGCTGGTACTCGACGACTACCACCTGATTGACTCCGCGGCCGTGCACTCCTCGCTCGGGTTCTTGCTCGAGCACCGGCCGCAGGGGCTGCATCTGATGCTGGCCAGCCGCAGCGACCCGCCGCTGGCCCTGGCGCGGCTCCGGGCCCGCGGGCAGTTGGCCGAGCTGCGCGCCGCCGAGCTGCGGTTCACCGCGGACGAGGCAGCGGCGCTGCTGCGATTCGACGAGCTCTACTTCCTGCGTGGCGAGGGGAGGACGATTCAGCGCTGGCTTTCCGGGCTCTCGGCCGACCTGGTCCGGACCCGTCCTCGGCTGCTGCTCGCCCAGGCCCTTCTGGCTGCGGGAGCCGGCCGCATCGAGACGATGGAGCCCCTGGTCGAGCAGCTGACCAGCCGCGAGCTCGAGGTGCTCCAGATGCTGGCGGCAGGAAGTCGAACCAGGCCATCGCGGGCCAACTCGTGGTCACCCTCGATACGGTGAAAAAGCACGTCAGCCACCTGCTGGGCAAGCTCGGCGCGACCAACCGCACCGAGGCGGTCGCCCGCGCGCGGGAACTAGGGCTGATCCCTTGACAGTGCCGGATCTGTAACGCCGCCGCGGGAAGCCGCAAGCGCGCCACGCGGCACGGGGGAGGGGTGACCCGGCCGCCGGGCAGGATCTCGCCCAGGTCGTCGAACACGATCACCCCGTTGCAGAGCAGGCTCCATCCTTGCTCGGGGTGAAAGGCCACGGTGCGGGCGGCGTCACGGTCCGGGCGGTCAGCCGCCGGGCACGGGGATCGGTGCGGGCACATCGGGTACCTCCGATACGGAGTTGCGGTCATTCGGGTCGGGGATCCCAGCGGAAGCGGCGAACGGCGATGAGTGTTCCCGCGGCGCCCCAGGCCAGCAGCACGCCGAGGTCTTTCCAGTCGAACCCGCTGCGCTGGGCGAACGGGCCCATCAGGGCCAGGTTGAACGGCCGCACCGGCAACGCCCCGGTGATGCGGTTCAGCACGCCGGAGTGAATCGGCATGTAGCTGCCGGAGAGGAAGACCAGGGGGAACAGGATCAGTTGCACGACCGGCGGCGCGGCCTCGGAATTGCGGATGAGGGAGGCCACCGCGACACCCAGCGCGCAGAAGCTGGCCGCCCCGAGGACGAGTGCCGCCGCGATCGCGGGCCAGTGGGTAGGCAGCGGCGTTCCGAAGGCAGCGCCGATGCCGGTGATCAGCGCGACATCCACGGCGCTGACCATGATGCAGTGCGCGAGCAGCCCGAGGAAGTACGTCCAGGCCGGCAGTGGTGTCGCCCGCACCCGCTTGAGGATGCCGTTCTGCCGCCGCATCGAGAGCACGATCGCCAACTGGCTGTAGCAGGCGCCGAGCACGGAGGTCGCGGCGATCGTCGGCACGTAATACTGCAGCGCGGATAGCCCATAGAAATAGGAGCTTCCGCTGGCGCCGCGGAACAGCGCGCCGAAAATCGTGATGATCACGACCGGGAAGAGAAAGGTGAAAAACGCGCTCTGCGGGTTGCGCCAGAACGACAACTGCTCGTAGCGGATCTGATGCCACAACAGGGCGAAGTCCCGGCGTGGGGCCTGGCGGGCGAAGCCCATTATGGATTCCCTTCCGTCGGGTGCCCGTGTCGGTCGTGCCCGGTTAGCCGCAGGTAGATTTCCTCCAGGCTGGGTCTGTCGACGGTGAGCCGGTCCAGCTCCGTACCGTGGCGGAGCGCCCAGCCGGTCAACTCGTGCAGGGTCCGGGTCGGCTCTGCGGTCTCCACGGTGACCAGGCCATTGGCTGGCACGGCATCGGCTGGCAGGTCGGCTGCCGTGTACCCCACGGGCAGGGCAAAACCGATCCGGGCCCGGGCGGTGTCGCGGCCGCCGATGGTGGCTGGCGTCCCCTCGGCGACGATCCGGCCGCCCGAGATCACCGCAACTCGGTCGGCCAGCGCCTGGGCCTCCTCCATGTAGTGCGTGGTGAGCAGAATGGTGGTTCCCTCGCCGCGCAGGTTGCGGACGATCTCCCATGCATCCAGGCGCGCGTTCGGGTCGAACCCAGTCGTCGGCTCGTCGAGGAACAGCAGTTCCGGGCCGCCGATCAGGCCCAGTGCCAGGTCCAGGCGCCGTTTCTGCCCACCCGAGAGGCTGCGGACCTTCTGCCGCTCCAGCCCGGCCAGGCCGGTCAGCCCGGTCACCTCGTCCACGTCGCGAGGAGCCGGGTAGTAGCCGGCGTTGCGGGCGATCGTCTCGCGGACCGTCAGGTAGGGTTCGACCGCGATGTCCTGCAGCACCAGCCCGATCCGCTCGCGCAGCGCCCGCCCATGCGACCGGTCGCCGGGATCCAGGCCGAGCACCTCGACCACCCCGGCGTCCCGGGTCCGGAACCCCTCCAGGATCTCCAGGGTGGTGGTCTTGCCCGCGCCGTTCGGCCCGAGCAGCGCGAAGATCTCCCCGCGCTCGACAGTGAAGCTCGTTCCGCATACTGCCTGCACCGCGCCGTAGCTCTTGCGCAGCCCGGTCACCATCACCGCTCTTGGCCCAGGCGATCCGGCCGGCCCGGTCATGGCCGCGGTCACGGTCAGCTGCGTACGCACCGCACCTCCACGGTCATGTCGAGGTAGCACGCCGCCAGCCCTCGGTAGCCGGTCACGCCGAACTCGCTCCGGTCGATACGCGTGCTGGCGCGCACGTTGAACGATCGCGGTGTGACGGCGGAGTGCTCGATCGACAGGCTGACCGGAACGGTGACATTGCGGGCTTGAACGAGGCCATTTTTCTCCTGCCAGTGTGCGTTTTCTGTCCTCTAGCACGCTAGGCAGGCCAGGCAGCTCGGGCGTCATCCGAAAGTGGACATCGCAGGTGGACTCTTCCGTACCGGCACCAGGCACCAAAGTGCCGCGCACCCGGCGCCCGCCATTAAATATCTATGTACGATATAATCTTGGCGAAGCGGCTCAGGGGCTCCGGGACGTCGATTCCGGCAGCTGTCCCGTAGCGCCAACCTGGGTCGCCGGAGGCGGTGAGCGTGCAGGTCAGCGGTGGCTGAGCGGCCCGTGGCGACCACATCGGCGGTTGCTGAGACCCGGCATGACGTCCTGCTGTCTACCAAGCTGCATACGCCTGGCCTGCGTCCGGGTTTCGTGCCCCGGCCCCGGCTGACCGAACGGCTCGATGAAGCCCTGGGACGGGGCTTGGTGCTGGTCTGCGCGCCTGCCGGGTACGGCAAGACGGCCCTGCTGGCCGGCTGGGCGCAGCACTACGAGCGACCGGTGGCCTGGCTGTCGCTCGATGCAGGCGACAACGACCCGGCCCGGTTCTGGCGTCATGCGCTGGCCGCGCTCGACGGGGTGTGCCCCGGTGTGGGTGAGCGGGTGGGCCCGCTGCTCGGCCCCCCGTCACCGCCGTCATTCGAGGGACTGGTCACTGCCCTGGTCAACGAGCTGGCCGCCCGGCTGGGCGCCGACGAGGTACCGCTGGTGCTCGATGACTATCACCTGGTCGGCTCCCAGCCGGTGCATGCGTCGCTGGGTTTCCTGCTTGAGCACCTGCCGCCAGGGCTGCATCCCGTGCTGGCCAGCCGCGCCGACCCGCCGCTGGCCCTGGCCCGGCTGCGGGCCCGCGGGCAGCTCACCGAGTTGCGTGACGCCGAGCTTCGGTTCACGGACGGCGAGGCAGCGGATGTGCTGCGCGAAGTATCCGGTGCTGAGCTGCCCGGTGCGATGGTGACGGCGCTGGCGGCGCGTACCGAAGGGTGGGCGGTGGGACTGCAGCTGGCGGCCTTGTCGCTGCGCGGGCAGGCGAATGTCGCGGAGTTCGTAGCGGCGTTCACCGGCAGCCACCGCTACGTGCTGGACTACCTGGCCGAGGAAGTGCTCGAGCAGCAGAGCGAGCAGGTGCGCGACTTCCTGCTGGAGACCTCGGTGCTCGATCGCCTCAGCGGCACGCTCTGCGATGCGGTCACCGGCCGGGCAGGCAGCCAGGCCCTGCTTGAGCAGGTGGAGCGGGCGGGCCTGTTCCTGGTGCCGCTGGATGAGGTGCGCGGCTGGTGGCGCTACCACCATTTGTTCGCCGACCTGCTCCGCGCCCGCCTGCAGCAGGAACAACCCGGCCAGTCCGAGCACCGGCACCGCAACGCGGCGGCCTGGTATGACAAGCATGGACTAGCCGACGACGCCATCCGGCACGCGGTGGCCGCCGGGGAGATGCTCTGGGCCGCCCGGCTGATCGAGCAGGACTTCGACAGTGCCTACAACCTGCGTGGCGAAGGAGAGACGATCCAGCGGTGGTTGTCGGTGCTGCCCGCCGACCTGGTGCGGTCGCGCCCCAGGCTGCTGCTCGCACAAGCGCAGCTGAGGGGGACCAGCGGTCACCTAGAGGACTTGGAGCAGCTGGTCGACGCCGCTGAGCGCGTGTCCGCAACCGGATCTGACGAGCCGTTCGAGCCTACCGCCGGCTTGGCTGCCAGCCTGCTGGTGAATGTGCCGGCGCACATCGCGCTCGAACGTGCCTACCTGGCCCAGCTCCGCGGTGACGCCGAGGCCACGGCTGCGTTCTCTTCGCGGGCCCTGGCCGAGAGCCGCGCGGGAGAGTCGCTGCTGATCTGCACTGTCCAGGGATTCCTGGCCGTGGCTGAGTGGCTACGCGGACGGCTGGCGGCAGCCGGGGGTGCCTTCACATCCGGCGTCGCCGGGTGGCGGGCGGCCGGGCTGTCCACCCACGCCGCATGGGGTGGGTATTCGCTCGCCCAGATGCAATGCGGCCAGGGCCGCCTGGATGCCGCCGTCCGGACCTGCCAGCAGGCCCTGGAGTTCGCCGAGACGGTCGGCCGGGGCGCTCGGCCTGGCGTTGGGCTCGCATACATGGGCCTGGGCGGGGTGGCCTACCAGCGGAACGAGCTCGACATCGCCCTCCGGCATGTCACCGAGGGCATCCCGCTATGCCGGCAATTCGTCTACACCCCGCCGCTGGCCTTCGGCCTGGCCACCCTGGCCTGGATCCGGCAGGCTACCGGGGATCCGGCTGGAGCCCTGGCCGCGATGAACGAGGCCGTGCAGGCCGGGCCGGTCCCCGCCGGACCGCTCAATCCCGTCCCGGCCCAGCGGGCCCGGCTGCTGCTGGCCCAGGGCGACGTGGACGGAGCCGCCCGCTGGACGAAAGAGAATGGCCTCCGCGCCGAGGACGATCCGCGCTACGCATCGGAGCCCGGGCATCTGGTGCTGGCGCGCGTGCTGCTCGCCCAGGGTCGGCCCGGTCAGGCGCTGGCGCTGCTGGACCGGCTGTACGCGGCCGCGGTGACCCAGGATCGAACCGGCAGTGTCATCGAGGCCGGAGCGCTCCGGGCGCTGGCGCTCTCCGCCATGGGCGAGGATGCGGACGCGGTGGCAGGCCTGGCCGAGGCGCTCGCGCTAGCCTGCCCGCAGGGTTACGTCCGGGTCTTCACCGACGAGGGTCCGCCGATGGCCGCGCTGCTGGGCCGGCTGATCGCGGCCCAGCGGGTCGGCCGGGTCGCCGCCGAGGTCCCATTCGGCTGCCTGGCCCGGCTCCAGCGATCCTTTGACGCCGGGCAGGCTGCGCCGAATGCCGGACGAGGTACCGCTGCGGTGGTGCCAGGCCTGGTCGAGCCGCTGACCAGCCGCGAGCTGGAGGTGCTCGCGATGCTGGCGGCGGGCCGGCCGAACCAGGCCATCGCCGGTGAGCTCGTGGTCACTCTCGACACCGTCAAAAAGCACGTCAGCCATGTCCTGCGCAAGCTCGGCGCGGCCAACCGGACCGAGGCGGTCAGCCGGGCGCGGGAACTGGACCTCATTCGCTGAGGCCGGCCGCTACGGACTCAGCGCCAGCGCGGCCCCGGCCGGGTCGAGCAGGCGGTGCGGGCCGGGGTGCCCGGGCAGCGCGGCCCGGTCGCCGCGAACCCGGGCGCACGGTCCCTGCGGTCCGGCCAGCGTCAGGCCGTCGGCTTCTATCGCGACCAGGGCGTCGTCGTGGCGCAGGAGCACCGGCCCATCCCGTTCGGCTGAAATGGCCACCCGGCTCGCCCGCAGGCCGTCGAGCACGTCAGCCGGTCCGTCCCCTTCGCATTCCACCCAGGTGGTCGGACGTCCCGGCGGCGCGTCCGAACCCTCCTGGTGCCAGTCGCTGCCGCCGACCGGGATCGCCGCGGGATCCCAGGCCAGCCACCAGGACAGCGGCAGGGTCCAGCGCAGGTCGAGCCAGCTCCAGTGCCAGACCTCGAGCAGCGGCGGGCGGCGGCGCATCGGGCGGGTCCAGCTCACCGGCCCGGCGAACGGGTGGTTGACCGACAGCAGCCCGCCCGCCGCCTCGGTCGCGTCCAGCCAGGCGTCGGGCTCTTCGCGGAAGTCGACCCAGCCGACGTCCCCGAGCGCACCGGCGTGCCCGCCGTCGGTCGTCACCTCCTGGCCGGGCAGCAGGGTGATCCCGTAGCGCTGGCTCGCGGCGGCCAGTTCGGCGTGGTGGCTGATCGTATTGTGATCGGTGACGGCCAGGAAGTCGAGCCCGCGCCCGGCCGCCAGGGCGGCCAGCTCGGGGACGGTCAGCTTGCCGTCCGAGTGCACGGTGTGCGTGTGCAGGTCGCCGGCCAGCCAGCGGCGACCCGTCCGGGCCGGCAGGACCCGGCGCGGCGGCCGGTCCCGCAGGGCCGGCGGCGCGAGCGCGGCCAGCGGCAGATCCAGCGGCGGGTCCAGCGCCGCGGCCACCGTCGCGGTCTGCGCCGTCAGCCGGTAGCCCACCCCGTCCGGCGGAACGCGGTGCACGCCGATCGTCACCTGCCAGGTGCCCGCCTCGAGTTCCCCGGGCAGGTAGCCGGGCGTGGCCGCGTCACGGGCGATGACGAACGACTCGCGGGAGCTTCCGGACCAGCCGCGGAACCCGCCCGGTCCGAAACAGCCCAGGTCGAGCACTGTTCCCCCGGCCCGCTCGTATTCCAGCTCCACCCGCAGCGCGGCCGTCCCTGGCGGCACCTCCAGCGGCAGGTAGTGCCAGGGCGACGCGAACCGGTCCTCCAGCGTCCACCGTCCGGTGTGCCGTATCGAGTCCGTCATGCCACTAATCCACCAGACCAGGACGCGCTAGCCAAATTTCATCAGCTGTTGACTTTTTCTCCCGGGCGTTCCTATCGTGCTGGGCATGAGGGCCATGATTGTCAAGGAGTTCCGGGAACTCGTGCGGGACCGGCGGACTCTGGGCATGCTGATCGTGCTGCCGCTGCTTCTGCTGGTGATCTTCGGCTACGCGGCGAACTTCTACGTCTCCAGCCTCAAGACGGCCGTCGTGGGCCCGCAGGCCGAGCAGACGGCCGCCAAGCTGCCGTCGTTCTTCGACGTCACCGTGACCGAACCAGCGGACACCCAGGCCGACGCGGAGACGCTGCTCCGGGACAACAAGGTGGACGTGGCCTTCGTCACCGGCCAGACTCCGGTGCTGGCCCTGGTGGACGGGTCCAACCTGTTCGCCGCGCAGTCGGCGGTGGCGGCGCTCAACAAGGCCGGCGACCAGGTCAAGACGCAGGTGCTCTACAACCCCGGCCTGAAGACGTCGTGGGTGATGGTCCCGGCGATCATCGGCCTCATCCTGACCTTCATCGGCACCATCGTCACCAGTATCGGCATGGTGCGGGAGCGAGAGGCCGGAACGCTCGAGCAGCTCGCCGTGATGCCGATCAGGCCGAGCCGGGTGATCCTGGGCAAGATCGCACCCTATTTCCTGGTCGCGGCGGTCGACATGATCATCGTGACCGTGCTGGGCATCCTGCTCTTCTCCGTTCCGTTCAACGGCAACGCGTTCGCGTTCGCGCTGGGAGCCGCGATCTTCCTGTTCGTCGTGCTCGGCCTCGGCGTGTTCATCTCGACGATCTCGCAAACCGCCGGACAGGCGATCCAGACCGCGTTCTTCTTCCTTCTCCCGCAGATACTGCTCTCCGGGATGATCTTTCCCCTGGACGCGATGGCCGCCGGGGTTCGCTGGATCGGCTACCTGCTGCCGCTGACCTACTTCACCATGATCTCGCAGGGGATCATGCTGCGCGGCGCCCCGATCGCCTCGCTGTGGCTGCCGTTCGTCGTGCTCACCGTGATGGCGGTCGTGGTGTTCACCGGCGCGACGCTGCGCTTCCGCCGGGATCTCGCCCCGGGCCGCCCGGCCACCCCGTCCGACGAGGAGCCGGCCGCGGCCGAGACGGTGGGAACCGGGTGACGTACTCGGTGCGTTCGGCCACGGTGCGCTTCGGGCCGGCTGTGGCGCTCGACGATGTCACCGTCGAGGTGCCGGCCGGATCCGTCGTCGCCGTAGTGGGCGGGGACGGAGCGGGCAAGTCCACGTTGCTGCGCACGCTGGCCGGCGAGATATCCCTGGACGGCGGCACGGTGCAGGCGCCGCCGAAGCAGCGCCTGGGCTACCTTCCCGCGTCGTCGGGCAGCTGGGCCGCGCTGACCGTGACGCAGAACATCGACTTCGTCGCGGGCATCTACGGCCTGGCCGGGGATGAGCTCGCGGCCCGGCGCGCCGAGCTGCTGGACCGGGCGGCGCTCACTCCCGCCGCCGGCCGGCTCGCCGCGCAGCTGTCCGGAGGGATGCGCCGCAAGCTCGGCTTCGTCATGGCGATCGTGCACCGGCCGGATCTGCTGATCCTCGACGAGCCCAGTACCGGCGTCGACCCGGTGAGCCGCATCGACCTGTGGCGGCTGGCGTCCGAGGCCGCGGCGTCGGGTGCGGCCGTGCTCATGTCGACGACCTACCTCGACGAGGCCGAGCGGGCCGCGCACCTGGTCGTACTCGACGGTGGCCGGGTCCTCGTCCAGGGTTCTTACGACCAGGTGCGCGCGGGCTTCGCGGGCGCCCTCACCCAGGCTGACCAGCCCGTCCGGGCCGAATGGTCCTGGCGCCGGGGGCGGGTGCTGCACGAGTACTGGCCTGGCGGCGATCCGCCGGCCGGGACCGCCATCGTCGCGCCCGACCTGGAGGACATCGTCATCGCCCTCTCGCTGGCCCGCCGCAACGCTATGCCGTCATGATGGGCCCGTCATGACCGGCGTCCTGCTGCGCGCGGCCCGCGTAACCCGCCGCTTCGGCGCGTTCACGGCGGTGGACGACGTGTCGATGGGGGTGCATCCCGGCGAGGTGGCCGGCCTGCTCGGCGCCAACGGAGCCGGCAAGACCACGCTCATCCGGATGCTCCTGGGCCTCATCCCGGTGACCTCCGGCCGGGTTGAGCTGCTCGGCGGCCCGCCCGACCGCGAGCGCCGGCGCCGGCTCGGTTACGTGCCGCAGGGTCTGGGCCTGTACGGCGACCTGACCGTGCGGGAGAACCTGTCGTTCAGCGCGCGGGCCTACGGCACCGCGGAGCCCGTGCTGCCGCCCGCGCTGACCGGGTACGCCGACGTCCTGGTGCGTGAGCTCCCGCTCGGGGCGCAGCGCCAGGTGGCGTTCCTCGCCGCCCTGGCCCATTCACCCGACGTGCTCGTGCTCGACGAGCCGACCTCGGGCGTCGACGCGCTCGCCCGCGCGGCGTTGTGGGACACGATCCGGGCGCAGGCCGAGCGCGGCGCCGGAGTCCTGGTGACGACGCACTACATGCAGGAGGCCCAGCAATGCGACCGGCTGCTGCTCATGTCGGACGGCCGGCTGGTGGCCGAGGGCAGCGAGGCTGACATCATCGGCTCGACCACCGCCGTCGCGGTCCGCACCGGGGACTGGGCGCAGGCCTTCGCCGCACTCAATGCCGCGGGTGCGCCGGTCATGCTCGCGGGCCGGGCGATCCGGGTGGCCAACGCCGATCCGGCCGAGCTGGCCGGGGTGCTCAGGGCCGCCGGGATCGAGGCCAGCCTGCAGCCGGTCCCCGCGACGATCGAGGAGCGGATGCTGATGCTGTCCCGCCAGGCGAGGGCGTCCTAGTGCCGGTGCGGGGCCGGCGCCCGCTGGGCAGCCCGGACGCACGGCGGGCCGTCCTGGACGCGGCCAGGGAACTGTTCGCGGAACGCGGGTTCGAGCGCACCACCATGCGCGCCGTAGCCGCCCGGGCCGGGGTCGACCCGGCGCTCATCTACCACTACTTCGGCGACAAGGACGGGCTTCTCTTCGCCGCGCTCCAGCCGCCGGAGGACGCCGCCACCGTGTTCGCTGGCCTGGCCTCTGCGACCGACCGGACCGGAGAAGAGCTGGTCAGGCGGCTCGTCGGGCTGTGGGAGGAGCGTCCCGAGATCCGCGAGCAGATGGCGGCCATCCTCCGGACGGGCCTGTCCCACGACCGGGCGGGCCGGCTGCTGCGGGACATCCTCAGCTCGTTCATCCTCGCGGCGCTCGGCGATGTCCTGGCTAAGGACCGGCGTGAGCTGCGTGTGGCGCTCATTGGCTCCCAGGTGGGCGGTCTTATGCTCGCCCGCTACATCCTCCAGGTTCCCGGCGCTGCGGCCGCGAGTCCCGAGGACCTGGTCCAGGCCGTCGGCCCCACCCTGCAGCGCTACCTCACCGGTGATATCACCCCTCGCGACCTCCCTGAAGGCCGCACCTCCCCTGAGAGCCACACCCCGGGCGCGGCCGGCTCCGGCGGGCCTCGGCGGTTAAGGCGTGGATGCCTCGTTCATGTCGCTGTTGCTGCATGAGAGGAGCATCCACGCCTTACGACCTGGTGCGGGCGGTGCCGGAGTGACGGAAGTCGCTCCCGCGTGCGTCGCGGTCCTGCCCGGGCGCGCCCGGCCTCAGGTCGTAGCCGCGTAGCCGCCAGCGCGGCCGGCCTGTCCTGCGTCGTCCCGTCTCAGGCGGTGATGGCGGGCTGCTCCGTGCCGCAGTACTTGCACTTGGACGCGGCGGTCGGCAGGTCAGTGGACAGGCACGCCGGGCAGGTCTTGACCGGGGACGGGTCGCCGAACACCGTCTGCCCGCGGCGGGCCTGGACGGCTTTGTACGGCACGACGATGACGAAGTAGACGACGGCCATGAAGATGACGAAGTAGATGATCGCGGAAATGAACTGGCCGATATTGACGAACGTCTTGAGGTTATGATCGCTGACATAGAAGCCCAGGCCAGCGCCTGTCGTACCCCCGGCCGCCGCAATGATCGGGTTGATGATGTAGGTGGTGAATGCGGTAATGAGCATGCTGAACGCGAGAGCGACGACTAGCCCGACCGCGACCACGATCACGTCACCGCGCATAAGGAAATTCTTGAAACCCCTCATACCTTCTCCATTCAGACGCGGGGGTATCCCCGCGGGGCCCGGTTGACGGCAACCCTTTCCCGCAATTGCGTGGCGTCAGGGTTTTTGGACACGCCATACGATTCCGGTTCGCGGTCGGGAGCGCAAGCATTTCCGAAGAGTCGAGATCGGTCTGACCTGCGGTTCAGCGGGCCTATGGTTTAACGGACCTGTGATCTACCGGGAGGCGTGCGGGCGGGCGCGGCCGGATCGGCGGGCGCGGCGGCCGCGCGGAGCACGTCCATGAGCAACTTCACCGCGGGCGGGTCGGGCGGGTCGCCGTACCGGACCGCGAACACGTACCGGCGGGCGCCCGGCAGCGGCGCGGTCCTGATCCCCGGGTGCCGCGCGGCGCGCAGGCAGAGCGCCGGCAGGGTGGAGACCCCGAGATCGGCGGCCACCAGTGCCTGGACCGCGACGTAGTCGTCGGTGGTGAACGCGATCTTCGGGGTGAACCCGGCGAGCGCGCACTGCCTGAGCAGGTTGGCCCGGCAGCGATCGCAGCCCGCGATCCACCGGTGCCGGGCGTAGCCGGTCAGTTCGGCCGGCGGTTCCGGGCCGGCCCGCCCCTGATGCGCCGGAGCAGCCGACGCCGCCGGGGTCACCAGGTGCACCGGCTCGTCCAGGAGGAGCTTCTCGCGCAGGCCCTCGGTCAGGTCGATGCCGGTCTCATCGTCGTCGAGCTGGCCCGTCGCCGTGCCGCCGGGCCCGGCTCCCGGCCCCGGAGCCGCCGGGCCGTCCGCCCCCGGCGGCTCCGGGGAGTACCGGAACACCAGCGCCACGTCGACGTACCCGGCGCGCAGCATGCGGAGCGCCTCCGGCGGTTCGGCCTCGGTCAGCCGCAGGTCGACGCCGGGCTGGTGCTCGCGCAGCATGGCCGCGGCGGCCGGGACGATGGTGCCGAGCGCGGACGGGAACGCCGCCAGCCGGAGCCGCCCCGCGCGCAGCCCGGTGTAGGCGGCCAGTTCGTTCTCCGCGGCGTCCAGCCTGCCGATCACCTCGGCGGCCCGCTCGGCGAGCAGCCGCCCGGCGTCGGTGAGCCTGATCCCGCGGCCCGCCCGCTGGATCAGCTTGGTCCCGGTCTCGGCTTCCAGCCGGGCCAGGTGGTGGCTCACCGACGGCTGCGCGTAGTTAAGGGCCCGCGCCGCGGCGGTGACCGAACCATACCGGGCCACGGCGACGAGCACCCGCAGCCGGGTGACGTCCAACATGCACCGACTATAGATCGTGCCGATCGGTCCGCCCAGAGTGCTCAGTACAATCTTTGGCTCGGTACTATCTTTGGCTCGCCGTGGCTCGCCGTGGCTCGCCGTGGCTCGCTTGCCCTAGCGACCCTCGAGCAGCGGCGAGTCCGGCGACCGGGCGGGCAGGC
>Ga0335081_10006477_pt1 | contig 18655 bp, 12 predicted proteins | sample Lox_Sample_35_FD_206713 | JGI IMG/M metagenome (GOLD analysis project Ga0335081, IMG submission 206713) | Soil microbial communities from Loxahatchee National Wildlife Refuge, Florida, United States - Lox_Sample_3.5 | ecosystem: Environmental > Terrestrial > Soil > Wetlands | place: USA...
GGTGCGTGATGCCGAGCCGGTTCAGAGTTTCGATGAACCGGGAAGAAGTGAACTGTGTGCCGTTGTCGGTGGTGAGCGTCACACGCGCTTGGCGGCTACCCGCGGGAAGCCGTTCGAGCACTGCTTGCTCGACGGCATCGAGCGCTTCCTCGGTGCGGCAGCGATGCGAAAGATTCCAGCCCACGATTTCCCGCGTGCAGCAGTCGATGACGCACACCAGGTAGGCCCAACCCACCGCCGGCCCGGCCCACACTTTGGTCATGTCCGATTGCCAGATTTGATTTGGCGCTGCGGCTTCCACCCGGCCCCACTCTTTCTTCCTGCGTGCGCGCAGACGACGCGAGCGCACCAGCAACCCGCGTTCGCGCATCACCCGCAGCACACGCTTGCGATTCACCAGAAGATTTTCCATTCTGCGCAGCCACCAGGTCACCCGGCGATACCCGTATGCCGGTTTTTCCCCGCAGGCCACCACGATCTGCTCGTCGTAGGTGCGATCCGCACGGCTGCCGCGCGGCTGCTTGCGGTAGTACAGACTCGACCGGCTGATCGCCAATGTCGCCGCCACCAGGGTGGCCGTGTAACCTTGCGTCACCATCTCTCGCGCCTGGGAATGAACCGCACCGCAGCTCACTCCCCCACGACGTTTTTTAGGATTTCGATCTCCAGCGACTTCCGCCCCAGCGTGCGTTCCAACTGCCGGATGCGATGGTCCTTCTCGGTCTCCGCCGCGGCAGCGCTTTTCCCCCCAAGCGCTGCCTTGGCTCCTTGCTCGGCTTCATCTTTCCAGCGATAAAACAGATTCGGAGCAATGCCGTGACGCCGACACGTCTCCGACACGTTGCCGCTCTTGATGCCTTCCTGGAGGATTTGCCACTTCTCTTCGGGGGTTCGATCTACGCGTGGTTTCCTGCTCATGCTGCCTCCTGTGGGAGGCCCTGAATCATACCGAATCCGGTAGTCCAGTTTTAGCGGGGAGCACTACAACTTCCTGTGCCGAGATCGTCTTACCTTCACTCGCTTCGTCCCTCTTTACGGGCTCCAGGGTTGCGTGCGCACTTTTCGATTCGGGACACCACACCACAACCGTTTCGCCAGCCGAATTCACGAACGATAGGTCGATGTGAGCAAATTCATCGTCCGGCTTTCTCTTGTTCAACTGCTCCTTGACTCGCCTCCGCCCCTCGACAGCGTATTCGAGGTATTCGTCAATCTCTTCTCGATTCGGGTCTTGACCTGGGTGAAGCATTTTGACGAAGGCACAGACAGTTTTAAGAACAGCGGTCTGATCTCGTTGATCAAAGCCGGCCCCGAGCTGGCAGACTGATTTTACTTGAGCAAATCGGTTGGTTTTTCGAGCTAGATGGTGAAAAGCCTCAGCGAGATACTCGATGATGAATCCGTAGTTCCTTGTGAGGCTTTCGTCGCGATTCTTCGGAATTTCCCATCCTGGCACGAATGTGTGAAACCGATCCAGTATTGCAAGGTCGAAGACCGGATGAAGCGGTTTGAACAGGTCGTACTCTAGAGAATTTACAAGAGACTCTATCGAGTCATCGATATTCCCGACGAACGCGAGGCTTGCACCAGCATTGACGGTAGACCCACCCCGGTTGAAGTTCCCGTTGGCCATATATTGTTTCATGACTTGAAATGTTTCTTTGTCCCGGACGACGATGCCTTCACCGACTTCATCGAAAGCAACCACGTCCCAATAGCCGATCACACCGACCTGCCGTCGTTGATTATTCCAAAAGAGTGTTGCCGCTGATGTTGGCGCGCCGAGCAGTGTGGCGTAGGGCGAGAATTCGCTGAACGTATACGATTTCCCATTGCCGCGTGGACCAAGTTCAACGAAGTTATAGTTGGACTCAACGAGCGGACAGAGACGAGCAAGATAGTGGAACTTCAGTCGCTTGGACATCCAGCTGGGTTCCAAGCCAAATGAACGAATGATTACGTCCAGCCATTCATCACGAGAGAATTGTTTTCGACCCTCGACAAACGCGTCGAAATCGAATTTCGACAGCTGGATTGGCTTCAGCTCTTCGATGTAGAAAGCAAAGTTGTCATCTTCGGCTTCGTTGTGACCGACAGTGCATTCTGCCCAGATCCCACCTTCAAAGATTCTCTCGTTTTCGCTGCGATAAAATCGCTCATTGATAGCGATCCTCGATGAATTAAAGTTCTCCATCCTCGCCCAAGGACGCTTTTCCTTCTCGTAGTAGCGAACATGGATTTTGTCTATGAAGGTGTGCTTGCCCTTCTGCTGGACCAACATCTGCGCGCGATTGCTCTCATCAGGGCGTACGTAGTTCTTTTGAATCGTTTCGAGTACTGCGGACAAGCCTTCCTGGATTTCTCGCGGGTCGTCGCTGGCACAATATCGAGCTAGCAGGAATTCGAGCACAAACGAAGGAACGTTTGTCCCCTTTTTTACCTGGAGTAGCAGGTCTTTGCGGACGACCTTTCCTGCAAAGATTTCGTTCAGCTTCTTGTCGAGCGCGTTGATTGTCATTCGATATACGCCGTTTTTAGGGCCAATTCAGAAATTGTAGCCTGAGTCGCCGGGTCAAGAGCCCGAACTGTGAATGTACCAGAGAAATCATCGTCCATTCGAAGACCGACAGAAATTGCCAGTCCTGGACGTATACGCACTCCTTGAGTCGCAAGATTCACAGTTGGCCCAGACCCAACCGAACCAACGACGTTGCCCTTTGAATCAATCGCTTCGAGTGATATGTCGATTTCGTAGTCCTGGTCGAACATATCTAACGCTGGCCAAGCGATATCGATAACGGGACGGCGTGACGTAATCTTGTCCGTTTTGCCCTGCCGATAGCTGATCTGGAGCGCCGGAAGCGCCTGTCGCTTGGTCTTCGGTTTCAATTCAATAGATAGGCACGGCAGAACGCATTCCTGTAAAGACAGGCCTTCGTGGAAATACAAATTCCCTCGTTCGTAAGGCACCAGGGCCTTGGGAACCGCGTAGTCATTGAATTCGCCGCGTATGCCGACGTTCTCGCGCTTAAGCACAAGATTCGAGCTATCCGGATAGCCCTCGCCCAGCAGGCACCTTGCCTTTTCAACCAGCCAATTACCCGCCGGTGGGCGAGCAAGGTTTCCAGCCTCTTCCTCGCGAATAAGGATGAAACCGTGATCCGTGGCGATCACAGCCCTCTGGAATCCTGCCGCCTCCACTTTTGCAATTCCCCGAATGATTTGTCGGATCAGGCTCGGAATAATCTCAAGTATTTGGTGAGGACTGCCGTGAGCAATCGTATCGATGTCACGAGTCCGGACTACCAACAACCGGATATTTTCCACCTTGATCTTCTTCTGCCGGATTAAATCGTCCAATTCCATATCCTGGCAGAGATCACCTTTCTTGCTTTTTAAGTAGGCAAATCGGGTGGGAGGCGTGGTGGCAGGCGCACCATCGAGCATCGTCATCAAGGTTTTGTCCTTCACGGCAAGTGAAAGAGCTGTGTCGGCGCTCGGCATCAGACTTGCCATGCCTACTTCCGTGTAGGTTGGGAGCTGGGCACAGACAGGTAAGAGCTTCACTGTGTGATTATCGGAGAGCTGCTTTTCGAGCTCTACCGCTAGCTCATACCGAAGCGAATCCACCAAGAAATACGCAACACGTTGCCCGGCGTCCAAGGAAGGGGCGACCTCACGATCGAAGACTTGCGAGTTCCGCAAAAGGTGAGCACCCGTCGCAGGCCACCCTTCATCCTCCACAAGTCGAATGAACTCGGCTTGTAGCCGTTCCGCGAGCTTCAGGTAAGCTGACCTTGCTGTCGTGACCAGTCGCTCCAATCCGTCGTGCTCTTCCTGCCATTCAGCGACAGACTGTTCCATTTCGCGATAGCGGCGGTCCATCTCGCGCCAGGAGGAGGCATACGCATGGATGATTTCCTCGAGGTTTGTGAATTTCGTCAGAGGCCTATTCGTGACCACTTCCAACAGGTCCAACACTCGTTCGGCAACTGTCCACTCAGCCAAACGGCTTTCATCTGAGAGCCAAATCGAATGTTGGCGACTTTGCAGGATTTCCCTAGCCTGATCTATCTTGCTCGCAAGGAGCGCTTCGACGAACTCGCCTAAATAACGCCTTTCTTCGAACGAGAAGGTGTCCCGTTTCCCGAGCTTATTCATCTCACGAGTTCGCTCAGGAAGAACCAGGGCTTTTTCTACTGCGGACGCGTGTGTGAGGTAGCTGTCTCGATGATCCTGGTGTTTTCTAAGTTCATCGCACACATCGAAAATCAATCCATGTGCCTGCGGTTCGACCCGAGGGACGGAAGATAGAGATGCAGGTACGCTACCGTCCGAATCGAGCACAAATTCGCTGAATAAAACGAGCTGCCACAATTCGTCCGAGATTGTTTGTCGAGTCTGCCCTTTTGTTTTCAGTTTGTGACCAAGGCTGCGAAGGATGAATTCGCGAGCTTCGATGGCCCAGGTACTATCTTTCTTAAGAGACTCTTCTTGGGATGCGGTCGGGGACAAAAGACCCACGAGGATCTCTCTTGGGGAGCTAACTCCAAGCACAGTCTTGAGTCTTGGCCATGCCCCGCCTTTATCGAGAGCATCGATCGTATCGAAAGATGGCTCTCCCTGGCTGAAGAGCCGGTTGATTTCGACCACAAAGTCAGGCTTTGCCTTCCGGCAAACTGAAGCGTAATCATCGCCGTCGCCCACCGGAAACTGAGCGCCAATCTTCGCGAATACGCTGAAAGGATCTTTCTGGCGATCTTCATCAGATTCGGGGGGGAGCGTGGGCACCCAAATGATGAGCTGATGAAGCTTGCCTTCACCCAGATCGATTAGGGCAGCCATGGCGGCTTCACGCTGTTCTATGACCGAAATACCTGCATCAATGATTCGACAAGAAGGCGAGGCCAATGCGGCCACAATATCGTGGTAGCGACGCACCGGATCATAGATCACCAGGCAGTTCGCTTGTTCAGCACGCTTCGCGAATACCTCGGTTCGAATGTAATCGCGAATCGTCACTTAGACGCCATCCTCGTCAACGAAAGTCGCTTCCTTCTGCGGTCTCTTCTTGGGTTTCAGTTTCATGCCTTCAGTAGTACAGAGATGTTCTAAACTGTGTGCAACGGCGATTGATCGGTCAGTCTTGCACTTGCTTTTTACGCGATCTGGCCAGATTGAATATGCCAAATGTGCCCAATCATAAGCGCCTCGTTCCATTTCCTGCCAACAAGCCTTCAAGTCCTTTTGCCACTTAGGCAGTTGAAATAGCCTCCAGAGGGGACTCGCTGTAATCAGCGCGCCATCATTCAGGTTTGGCTCATATGGGAGCTTAATTACGCTTTCGATCTCAGCTCGCATCTCCTTCAATTCATCTTGGAAGTCCATTAATTCACCCAGCCGTACTTCAGGGCCGCCGTTGGAGGTGCGAATAGCTTGGAGTTCGTCAGAAACTCTCTTGAGTTTAGGATCGAGGAAATCAACAAGGCATGTGTGCAGAGTCTGAGATTTGAGCCGTGGATAATAAAGCCACAATGTGTAGCTTCCTGATCGAGTTGATATGGGCCAATAAATTGGTGCCGAGCGACTTCGTGAATAGCTTTCAAGATGACCTGCAAAAAACCCAGTTGGTTCTCGAAAGTATTCCTCCAATGATCTCCAACCAAGAATCGCGCAGATCTTTTGTTCGTTTTCTTCTGCCTTGGCTCCCCAAATCAATTCGAACAACTCGTGCACACGTGGCTCAAGACTGGTTGACTTGGGCCCATCGTCATCCACTATCCCATCCCACACAATGTCTATTGGATAGCTCCACCCCGGCTCCGCGCACATGCGCTGGAAATCATCTTGTGACAAAGGGAGTCCCGCAGCATTCTGCAACATCGCAGGTGGACAGACAGGCAATCGTTCGAATGGATCCAATTCGGCACGCTTAGCTTTTATATTTGTGACGCGAGATAGGTCCCAACGACCAAAAATGCAACCAACTGCGAACGAGACCGAGCTTTCAGCCCAAAATGCATTTATATTTGTTGATATAAGGCCACCAGTAGAAGGTTCATTCACTGTCGCTTCTCGAACAAACTTCTTCGCATCATCGTTCAGAGAATAGGCTGCTTCCACATGCTCGTTCAGCTGTGCCTCCGCTATGGATACTTGGTCTCGAATGTGTAACGCATCTTCACGGAAGCTGTCGTGCGCAAATATGAGCGCGTTCTTGTTCAAGAAACGTGGGCTTGTTTCATCTGCGCTCTCGACTCGGTCTTTAAGTTCAAATGCCCTGATAGCCGCTTGCCCCGCAAGCGTTAGAGCTTCATTTGACCAATCCGGGCACGGAAAGAGGTGAACATAGCCGGGGTATTTGTGCTGGCCGCAATACAGATTTATGACCGCCTGAAAGAAGCGGCTGTTAAGTAGCGCAAGCGTCGATAGCGGTCGCGCACCACAGTGGAAAAGAATAGCCTGCCCCTCGACGGATGAGACGAAACCTAAAGGAAGTATGTGGGCGTCGATAAATTGGCCACGCTTCCCAAAGCCAACGCTACCCTTCTGCTGAAGGTCAGCATTACGAAATATTGTGGACTTATGGTGTGCAATTAATTCACCGTGGCTCCCGTAAAAGACGGCATCACACAGTTTCGAATTGAATCGAGAGTAGTCTCCGCCATTGTAAAATCGTTGCCAGCTAGACTCCGAGCGAAAAGCGTCTTCCAGCGGCACTTCCCACCAGCAGCGAAAATAGCGATCGGACAAAATTGTATGGCCCTGGATCACCTGTACACCGCGTTCCCTCAAGTTCTTCTCAGATTCAAAGAGTCTGACAACGAAAGGTGGAAAATCGTAACCGAGTACTGCGTTGGGAAAACGAGCGAAATCAATACCTGCGAAGCTCTTGCACGGAGCAATTCCTGTGGAAGATAGTGACAGAATGTAAGCGAGTAGTTCTTTTCCTTTTACATCTGGCTCTTGCTTTCTGACATCAAAGAAAACGGCTCGGGTATATCCGAAGCGCTTTTCTATGATCGAAGTTGTCACCTCCACGTTTGCATCAAGTACTTCCCAGCCTAGATCTGCTAGAGCCGACAATCGACAGTCGGAGACCATATAACTGCGACGGAAGTTCTCATATGTATTCTTGATGACTGCGGTTCTATCATAAATTGCCCCCAAGCGGCCCGAGGGTACAAGCATGTCGAACCCTTGTTTGAGGAAAGCGCAGAGCAGGTTCTTGTTAATGTCGGAATAACTGTCGGCGAGGTGCGAGAGCAACGTGATGGATGGCTCGCCAAATGGCGGATTCATTAGAACAACGTCATAACGTTTGCGGCACAGGTCTATAAATGCGAATCCGTGACTTGCGTCCTCAGCGAAAAGACGTCTGACATAGCCCTTTTCCGCTTCTCCTGCATACGCGCTGAGCGCGTCATAGATATTTTTCTCGGCCGTTGACCAAAACTGTTCATCTGTTATGCCAGTCTGATCAAATCGGATACTTTCCTGAGTGGGTTTCTTAGAGTCAGAGAACAGCAAGGCCTGTTCGGCAATAGGGCCTCGTTCCCATTGTAATTTGGCTTCGTGAACGAGATTGGCAACATCTACTTCTATCCTGAGGAGTGGCCCCGCCTCACCTGCCAACTGCATCTTGTCAAAGATCTTAGATAGAAATTGGCCGAGAATCGGCAGGCGGAGGCTTTGCGAAAACTCTTTGAGCAGCTCGATATTCCCAGGCATCGCTTCCGCACAAACGATCTGGCTCCGTTTGATTTGTTGGCGATCCTGCAAAGGAAGATCCAGTTCTTTCCAGCTCCTCTGCGCTCGAAGCCACAGGGAGAGGCCTGCGATCTGGACGGCTCGCGGATCGATATCGATTCCGTGGATGTTGTTTTCGATGATCAACTTTGGAATCTCACGGAGAAAAGCTTCTTTTGAAGCATAAGCTTCATGAAGTGGTTGCAGCATCGCAGAGGGCTGAATCTTTCCGTCCTGTGACAGCTGCCATGCTTCCTGGTAAATGAACTCGAATAGGTCGAAGGCGTAGATTCCAAAGTGCATTGATCCGCAGGCAGGATCGAGCAATCGAATCTCGCGAGGATCCTTGATTGGTCGATGAGGGACATGCACTGTCAAATTCAGTAGTTCCTCTTGGCTAAGACCATCAGTTTTCTGCTTTGGCGGAGGATCCTGGCCTGGAGCGAGGAAAATGTCACTAGGCTGACGAACGAGATAATGGCAACGATCTCTCAGGATGGTCTCGCCCTGTGTCATTTCGTACCAGATTCGCCCAAGCGTGTTGTCTACCAAGAATTCAACCACGTAGCGCGGAGTGAAGAACTGATTGCGGACGGCTAACTCTCGACTATTCCGTGGAGCGCCAGCTTCACGCATGCGCTTTCGCTCGGCTTCGTCGTTATAAAACTGATATATCCAGCCAATCGTTTCATCCTCGGCCCAAAGCACATCAATGTCAGGCGCATTTATCAATCCGAATAGTTCGACCAGTGCTCCTTCGCGAGGAAACAAGAGGCTTGTCGGGGAACGTCTGTCGAAAAGTATGCCCAAGTCCAAGGAAAGTTCATCGAACATGCAGAACAAATATCGGCGATACCGGTGATAAACGTCGCCAAGGCCACCGGCCGCGACCTGGCAGTAGACCTGAAAGCCCTTCGACTTGTACCCCTGCCCGACCGATTCGACAATAAATCCACGTTTTTCTGCCATTCGAATGGCTGCTAGCCGGTTGAGGACCGTGAAAGCTTGCTCACGAGCGAGACGATCCACTGCGGCGGCAGTTGGATTCTCCTCAGTTAGTGAGAATGCCTTCAGATAATCGACCCGCTCGCGTAAGAGCTCAGCTAGACCACGCTGCTCTTCATCAAGATCACGGAGGTCCGCAAGAGCGGCGATGTCGCCTGTGGCCGAGATTCCATGTACGCGCTGAAGTTGTTCAGTGAACTCGGCCTTGATCAACTCGCGTGCATCGGTTACGAACCGTGCAAGACGATTTCGGGTTTTGTCATCGAAAGGCATAGTCAGAAATGCTTTGCCCCACTCGTGGCTAGGTGCGTTCTTTGAATCGAATGCGTACACGCTGGCGTGCTGCGATCCTTGGCCTGAAGCCTTGAATTTGACCGACTAGCAAATCGAGCTGCTCGACGGTATCGAATACTGGGGGAACTGCGACATCTGTTTCAAACGTTTCTTGGTGCTCCGGCGTGGTTACTGTTCCAGGCGTCTCTGGTTTCTCTCGGTCTCGACGCCTTTCGACAGCGCGGATACCAACATGAGATTCCAGTTCCCGGAGACGGTAGTTCAAGGAATATTCATGGGCAATAAGCTGGCGGAGACCGGCTAGTGTTTTCGGGGCATCTAACTTCAGTGTCTCAACTTCAGAAATAAACCAAGTTCGATCTTCCGGTAACAAATCTGTCCAGTCTGGTAACGCCTGCCATTTTGCAACTTCCCTGTCACACACATCGCTCTGTTGCTTTGCCAAATCACCGACAACGGACGCGATCAAGGCGTTCAATTCCTGGAGCGCTGCATGCAATGTTGGGAATTCGGCGTAGAAGTTTTCTTTCGCTAAAATGTCTTTGACTTGTGCAAGGCGATCCGCGGCATTTGCTTTAAGGCGACCAGGAATGCCCGATTCAGGTAGCTGCCGAATTTCGGCATCCAGCTCTTGTAGCGAAGCGATGACCTGCTTCAGGCCGTTCGCGAATGCCTGCTTCACATTTCTCGCCCATTTGAGCGAGTCAAATATCGGGCTGTCAGGCCCACCAAGTCGTCCAACAGCATCCGAACCGTCGCCGCGAATAATTTCGGTCAAATCGGAGGAAAGATCATCTGCTCGGGTTGCACCCGTAAGATGGAGGTTGCTCAGCTCAACGCCCAACGAACTATATTCGTGCTGGAATCCTGGGAAATACTTCTTCGCGGCACTGGCAATCTCATCTTCTAAAGGAAGAACGTTTTCACCGGTCAATTCTCGCAGACGATCACCGGCTCGCCCGAGCATTTCAGCAGAAGGCCGTTCCTGCCGAAGCGCGACACCCACAGGACCGAGTGCCTTGTTCGAACTGAGGGCCGCCAGTGTGTCGTCGTTCTTTACGACGTGATCTTGACCTGCGATTCTGAGCTTTACTTCTCCTCCCACGAATAGCGCTGCCAATAGGTAGCGAAGGGTGTCTTTGGACCAGCCAAAGGGAGGATCGTTAAAATGTTCGAGCATTCGGCGTCCCTCAACTTGTCCGGACTGCATGAGGTAATCCCTAATTGAGACGAGGGCTTTATGGTCTGTCTTTATAGAAGCTCGTCCGCCAGCTCGGGTGATCAACTGAAGCGGATCTTCCGCTTGCGTCGCTCTATCGATGGGAGTCTTTAGGAATTTCTCGGCCAGCGAGCCCTCTGCCTGAATTGGGGCTTCAGCATATCGATCAAAGACTCGCGCTGCTGCTATTCCCAAGTACAGCCTGGCAGATTCGCCCAAGTCGGCGTTGAGTTCTGAAACGGGACGGTCCTCCCCGTGGGCGACAAAGGAGCCCGCCTGAAGCATCGCCTTTAATGATATTTCCAAGTTGCGAGCATCATGATCGAGCCGTTCGCTGACAATCTTTACAAATTCCTGTGTCTCTGGGTCAGCAGCGCTCCTATGAGCATCAACAAACTTCCGGCATCGGAACAAGCTGACGGCTAGGCGATCAATCTCGGGATTGGTCCTCGCGAGGAGAAAAATGGATGTTTTTTCTCGGCTGCTACGAGAATCATTGACCCTTTCCTTTTTTGCTTGTTCGTAATTGGAAGCATCGACAAATTCCACCTGGATCTGAATGGGTTCTTTCTCTCCTTCCAGGGAGACAGACTGGCCCCCACCCAGCACTACCCGTAATCCGGCTGTCACAGGCCGGGCACCACTCAGACGCGCGGAGGGTAGAGGTCGGAAAATCGCCCGCAATGCGCCGTTTGTCTCAGAACGTAGATCCACGTTCCGATATTCAATCTGGTCAAACTCTTTCTGGAGCGTTACGGCAGCTTGCGTAAGAAATCGCAGGCTGCCGTTCTTTTCGCCCAGCGGGATTAAGCTGTCCTTTAACAGTTCATCGATGACCTGTCTAACCTTGTCCGATAACGACGCCGCTGAAACAGAAGGTTGCAACAAGGCAGCGATGTTGTGCGAGGTCACCGGCAGATTTTCGAGTATCTGGAGGATCGCGATGGACTTCGCTACTTCTTGGTGAAGCTTCTTGCCAGGGTGGCGGTCTGCCACCCTCTGGACGCCCTCCACGATGTAACCATAACTGGATTGGATATCGCGCCGAAGCGAGTCGTAAAACGTGACAGTATTGGCCAGGGTGCCGACTTCTGCATCGGCCAGGATAACCTCTCCCGCTGAGCGCCCGCCGCCATCAACAAGCACGTCCTGAAGCACCTTGATTGCTGAGCGAAGTCCTAGGCCGCCAGTTTTGCGTGCGAGGCGACCTAAGAGTTGAAGCAATATCTCGAAGTGCGCTGGCAGGAACGGATAGAGATCAATGAACGTGCGCCGGTCAAGCTGCGCTTCATACACACCGGCATCCTTTAACTGTGTGGCTGTGCGCAGTGATGCGCCGAACTCGTCATAGAGTTTTCCCAACGCCTGCTCGCCCGAAGCGGACTTTGTGAGCAGACGCCTGTGGCATATCTCCCTGATGTCGCTTGCTTCTAAATGAATTTGAATCGGAAAGCGATCTTTGAGTTTATACAGTCCGGAGGCGTTGATTATCGCCGACGGATTGTCCTCCGTCAGGGTTTGCTGTGCTGTGGCAAATAGCCATACCTGGCCGCCGCCGACTTGTTTAAGATTCTTAGCAAGTCCGTCAAGATTAAGTATCAAGCTGGATTTCGCGGATACGTATTGCCCGACTTCGTCAACAATGAAAACTATGTTCTTCTTCCCTGATTTTCGCCTAATGAGATCAATCATCTCAGCTGTGCGTGCGATCTCCGCCTTGCTCACATGCAGCGTGATGTTATGAAAATCCTCAGGCCGAGGGAAAAGCTTTGGATAAAATTCGGAAGCTATTTTTGCGGCCATCGGATTCGCAACAAGCGGTTGATTGTGTACATCCCGCCACTCAACGCCATCTAATTCAGTTCGAACCCGTTTCTCAAAGTCATTTAGTTTGCCGTCCTTTTCGAGCATGCGCTCCAATTCGGCTACCTTTAGGTCTTCAGAATACCCGGCCCATTGAAGCACCTTCAGGTAAAGGACCGTAGAAATGTCTTCCATGGAAGCTCCGGCAAGCATTTCGCTCGCCAGGTCCAAAAAGACGACCACCGGGTCATAAGTTGAAGATACTTGGTTAAAGAGTGCTCGTGCGGAAGCCGTCCTAAGCTGATTTTGCAACAGTTGAAGGAAAGACTCGGTGCCAACTTTAATTCCTCGATCAAGCGCAAAACCGAGATACTTGGTGAACGAACTTTTTCCGGAACCATAGAATCCCGAAACCCAGACGCCGATTTCGTTGGCGCCACCTCCCTGTAGAGCCGTCTGCATTAACTTCAGCAGATGCTCAAAGTTTTCCTCGATGTTTGAAGTGACGACGTATTCGGAAATCTCTGTGCGCAGTTGAACTTCTGTGCGCCTTTGGTAGGTGATGACTTTCTCTATCGGGCGACTTAAAGCGCGATTAGGGTCGAACAGGAAGCGGATGTGATTGGTCATTTGTTTGCTCATATGAGGACTTCACCCGATATGTTCCGAGCGGTAATTCGGATCCGCCGGATAGAATTCCAGAAAACGAAGGCTTGTTTTGCCCTCTCGTTTTCCCGGATAGAGAATCACTACCGGACAGCGAACGCGGCCTTGTAGTTTCGATTCAATCGCATTTATGCGGAGATACGGATGCAATGCTTCGAGGTCGGTAATAAGCAGCAAGCTGTTGTGCTGACTTTCGGCAACCTGCAAATTTGACTCAATTAGATCTTGGAGTTCGTTACCTTCGACCAAAGCGGCGGCTAGAGTCTTATTGATTTCTCGAAAATCGATTGGTCGGCAGGTCTTCTCAGTTTGGCTGAGGATTTGATGCTCACTCTGTAGCCATAATGGCCGGAGCTTATTTTCTCGAAGGACCTTCTGAACTGCTTCGGCCATAGATAGAAGAATGACATTCCATCCGTCGTTGCGCAGTTTCGCGCACCACGCCCTGGTGTGTCGCTTGACTTCGAGGATCTCTCCGACAGGGAAGACGAGATAAAACAGTGGCTCGGCACCTGTCGAGTCCATTTCACGGCCCTGACTGATCCGGTGGCGCAATTCTTCGAATTTATCCCTTAGCGATTGCACGTAAACAGTCCTCCATAGAGGAGTACTTCCACGAGATGTGAACCAAGTCGGTCGTTGCCTGCATTATCAGGTGGCCGTTATGCGAGAGGCCCTTGAGCTGATTGACGACATCATTCGGTTCGAGTCCGAAATAGCGCCAGTCGGAACTACCTATCACAGCAACATCGCTCATGCCGAAGAAATGAAGGTCATAGGCAAGATACAACGCAACATTTGGACGTATCGAAAAACGGCTGATTGTCCAGCAAGATCTGCCACTTGAGCTAACAAGCCCAAAATCTGCACAACAACCAAGCAAATACCCTGACACGCGGCGGATAGTCGTTTCTGTCCAGCGTTTGCGCATCTTTCCGTTATGCAACGCTCGTTGAATGAAATTTTCAGCTTCGACTCGATTAAGGACGTGAGCACCCGAAGAATACCGAGGCCAGTACACTTCGACTAAGAAATCTGCAAATATCGCTTGCGCACGAGCTGTATAGAGGAAGAAGAGTTGTTTCAAGTCCTCAACATCATGGCTTGCGACCACGAGCAGTTTGAGTTGGCTAGCTGCCGGTTTGCAGTTCGCAAGAAACCTGGGAGCAAACATCTCAGCAACAATATTTCGGGCACGGCGCGCTGTGGTTCTTGAAAAAAGACCGGATGTAATAGATTTTTCAACCAACTTGCCAGGACTATCGCCAAGTTCCCATAGCCGCAGCAAGTCCAAGGTCTCGTGAATCATGCCGAGTCCAGCCTGAAACTGCGTGGTATATAAATTATCGTTTGCCATTGGCGTTTGGTGCAAAATACGGAAAGCACTGAAAACCGCCTGAGAACGCAGACTCGTAATGCGCGGCCAGCTCGGAAACGGAGGCCGTCGTCAGAATCTTGCCTGGCACACCAATTTGCACCGGTCCTTTAGGGGCCGATATCCGAGATTCAGCAAATTGCCTTAATTCGATTAGCGCATCATTTCGGTCGGATAGTGCCGGTTTTGCCCAGCTGTCGGGCACTTCGGCGAGGTGGACTTCGAGGCGATCTTCCATATCGACGGGCAGCCTGAATAAATGGAAAACTCCCACTCGCCCGATCTGGGAATCGTGCACAAGGCGGGCTGCTTCAGTCGCGGAACGAATTCCGGCAACAAGAAATGTACGCGGAAATGTGGCCGAGAGGAATCGACACCCAGTAGAATCGAGGAATCCAGAATCCCACCAACGGGCGGATCGGTCTTCGCCGAGAAAACCAACAAGCAGGCGCAGGCGAATTATATTGTTGACGGGACCATTGAGTTTAGCCATCGGCGGAACTCATTGTAGATTCAATACATACCGGTTAACAACAGTCCATTCGGATCCGCCGAAACGAAAACTCAACAGATTGTACGGTTAGATTGTTCACGTCGACTGATTTTCATTTGCTGCCCCATCGAATGATTTGACCTCTTGGACGAGTAGAGTGGGAACGCTTAACGATTGGAATGAACCCACAACTCAGGCGGGGGGCGCGGAGGAAGCCTCCGCGCCGATTGCATTGAGAATCTGGGTGGCTGTCTTCTGGATGTGCGCCAAGCTGTCAGTCAAGAGTTTCGCGTCGCCTTCGTAGAGCTGGATGTAGTCGCTGGAGGCTGAGCCTGTCTCTAGGCCGACGGCGTGGCAGACTACGAACGCGACTGCTTCTGCCTCAGTCTCGCGGCTGCGCTTTGAAGTGCTGCTGCGACGCTCGTCGCGGTGCATCATTTCGTGTGCGAGTTCATGCGCCAGCGTCGCGAATTCTTCAGCCGGAGACTGTCCGGGTAGTAGAGTGATTTTGCCTCCTGCGGAAGTGCCGCGTGCCGGAGCGATGTCCTCTGAATACTCAAGAGCGATGCCTTGCTCGGTGACAAACTTCGCAAGGCGTTCACGGTACTCGCGAGGCTCACCGTTGACGCTGCCGATTGTCGGAAGCTCTTGGCCGTCCGTTTGGCTGATGTCGAAGACGTAGGCCGCACGGAAACCGACAGCCGTCGAGGACTCGTCCGGCTCGGTTTCGTCTTCTTTGGCGCTTGCGTTCTTCTGCCTGACAATCGGAGCCAGAATCATGATGCCTTTCTCGCCTTTCTTCACGAAGCGCCCCAGTTTGTGCCAAGCATGAAAGCCCGCTACGTGCGATGCAGTCGGCTTCTGAGATGCGATAAGCATCACGTTTCGGGGACTGTAGCGATGGAATCGGCCAATCGCCGCGAGATACTGCGTCAATGTCTCGCTTCGGCCCTCGTTCAGCGCCGTAATGAGTTGCTCGATGGCTTGATTTGTAATTTTCTTGATGTTTTCTGAATTCATTTTCTTTGTCCTTTCGGTGAGTTGAGAGTTGGTTCTCTCAACCAGAAAGGAGAACCAAATCGCAACGGACTCACTGAAAGGACAGAAAGCGGAGCGGGCTGGCTATTGCGGCTGGAGCGGATGGCAACGGGCGTGACAGGTCGTCGTTCACTTGGCGCGACCGTGTGCTAGCGGAAGCCGGGGGGCAACGAAACTAGCAAAGGTGTGCTGTTGGAAATGTAGCTAAAATAGCGATTTTAGAAGATTACGCTTGCGTTTTATGAAGAGCGGGCATTGCTTGCGTTAGCTGTGTACGAATCGCTTCGAGCCATCACAAAAGTGCTGTCTGCGTAGGCGCGCAAACGATTTCGGTACGCACTTCATATATCGGCGCAGTGGTTGACCAGAAAAAAAGCAGATCGGGAAATTCGGGGTGAGCGTCTTCACGTTGGAACGGCGCGCGAATAACCTCTAAGGTGCCGTCTTGACGACTCTGATTCGGCAGGACCTCTAGTCCCTTAACGATGGCCCCGGATTTTGCGGCAAGATAGACGCAGGACTCAAGATCGAAGGATTTATTCCAGCGAATCGTATGTTGATCTCCGCAAGCTGTGGAGGAGAAGAAAGATTGCCTGCGATACTTGGGTTCTGGGACCTCGCGGCTGGCGTGTTTCATGTTTTGAAACAAGAGTTGCTCAACCGAAGTGGCGAGGGCGCGCTCCTCGCCTCTCCGCAATCGATACCTCAGGAGGCCTGCTACCGCGATTCCAGGGTGCGCGGTTGCAAGACGAAATACTGTTGCCTCGAACGAGCTACCAAACTTTTCAGTAAGCGCCTCAACGTTTGCCAGCGTAAATTGCCCACGAAGTTCACCCCTGAATTCTTCAAGGGGCATTAATAGCTCCGACGCTGCCAGATCGCAAAGTCTTTCGAGCTCGTTTGCTTCGCGTGAGTCGGAACCACAAATATCTCGAAACCTCGCTCCAGTCATCGTGTTTGGAAAAAACGTGTGGCTGATTTCATGGGCAATCGAGAAGGCAACCCTGCCTTGCGGTCGTTGGGGATTGTAGAGAATTTGGCCTCTGTTTCCGCGAATCTTGCCGCTCAGAATAAGAACAGCGTCACGGGGTTCAGCTCTCCGCCGTTCGATGTTCATAGAGGATATTGTGAGCCCACACAGAGACGCAATGATTTCGAGCCGCTTCATGGGGCTGGCCTGGTCGCCGTCGTACGAACGGTACTCGCAGTTGAGTTTCCGCGCTTGATTTACAACAGCCGAACGCGGATCTACCAGCTCTCCCGTAGCACGAATTAGGGATATAACGTCCGGGTCAGAATATTTGCGTCCACCCACGCGAACAGTTTCCATCGCTCATTTCTGTGGCTTTCTTTGTCCCAACATATTCAGCGTCTCGATTAGAAATCGCCACCCCTCCTTATCTTTGGGCCTCTTTCCCCTGAAATTTATCTGAGCCAGCACCTCGACATCATCGTCGGACAAGTTGAGCTCTCCTTGAAGGTCCTTGAGTCCCGCAGGTAGCTCGGACTCCTTGCGTTTCGTGCGGGAAGTTTCTGCTCTGGGGTTGCCTTCTTCCAGGAGCTCATTCAGCGTAAGCCCAAAGACGACGGAAATGGAATAGATGTATTGGATGTTCGGTTTTCCGGCTGAACCATTTTCGAGGTCCGAAAGGTACGCCTTTGATAGCCCACATTCCTTGGCCAGATCCGCAAGCGACCAGCCCTTGCCCTGCCGTAGAAATCGGATTCGATGCCCCAGTTTCGTCAGGTCTATGGTCTTGCTGTCCATTATATACAACCTGTCGTAAATAAGTGTTGACCCAACTGTCCCCCTGCGCTAACCTCTGTTGTGAAAAGACAACGGGTCAGCGTACGCGGATATTGAACCGCAGACCTGGCCAAAACTCAAGCCAAAAGAGAGGCGGAATGGCAGACCGGCGAGTTATATGCATCAACAAGCAGCCTTCGCATGATGACACCCACCACCATATTACGCATGTGGGGGTTGGCACAACCGACAAGACGTATTCAGAGCGGATTCCGGTCTCGACCGTGATCACCAACATTAAATCGCCGTTCGGTGACCGTTATCACGTCAACGGTTCGAACGGTGTTCGTTCAGAAGTTATCGTGAAGCAGTGTCCGCAGTGCGCCCATGCGCACGAAATCATTTCGACCACACCCGACACGACCAAAACGGACAACCTCCTGTCGCTCTTGGAGTGCCAGGTTTAAGAGGCGCATATTTTTGCTTACTTCGGTGAGTAATTAACGCTGATAGAGGAGAAGTGATGAGTCCAAAACTAGTAAGATTCCGGGTCACAAATTTTCGGTCTGTTGACGATAGTGGTTGGATAGAAGTAGACAATGTCGCCGCTCTGATCGGAACGAACGAATCAGGGAAGACGAACATTCTTTTGCCGCTCTGGAAATTGAACCCCGCGAAAGAAGGAGCTATTCACCCAACGTCGGATTATCCACGGAAGAAGTACACCACCTTCCGGCATGAGACGGTTAAGCCGGTATTCATCGAAGCCATCTTTGATGTTGGCAAGGAACTTGCGGAGAAGCTCGCTGCTTTGACAGGGATGCCCGCCGAACAGATTCGCGAAGCAAGCGTATCGCGCCGGTTCGAGGGTGACCCAATGGTGGATTTTCCAAATGCCGTTCCGGCCCGCACATTGGACAACGACCGTGTTTCGCAAATGCTCAATGCGGCTGAGATGGACCTGGCGGTGATGACGGCGCTAAAGAGCGAGGAAGATCTGAAGAATCTAGCGATAGCTGCGATCGCGGCGGCGAAAGCCAAAGTTTCAGGGTACGCTCACGTCGGGGCGATACAGATTGATGAATTGCTTTCCGGGCTTGCCACTGTAAAGACCGATAACACGCCGAAAACTAGCACAATTGTGCCTCGCTACCTACGGCTGTCGGAAGAGCTCCGGGGAATGAAAGAGGAGATTTCCCGGGAGCATCCGCGCGAGGTTGATGCCGCGATCAACCTGGTGCTCGAAAATATCCCCAAGTTCGTCTA
>Ga0335081_10006480_pt1 | contig 18652 bp, 15 predicted proteins | sample Lox_Sample_35_FD_206713 | JGI IMG/M metagenome (GOLD analysis project Ga0335081, IMG submission 206713) | Soil microbial communities from Loxahatchee National Wildlife Refuge, Florida, United States - Lox_Sample_3.5 | ecosystem: Environmental > Terrestrial > Soil > Wetlands | place: USA...
GAAGGCTTCCGCTCCGGGAATCGCAAGCAGTTTGATTCCATCGGCGAAAACGTGATGTTTATCTGGTCGGGCCGCGCCCCGGTGATGCAAGGCAGTTTTACGGCGCTGCGCCAGTATTACCTCACCTACCGGGATTACCAGGACATTCTCATCAACTGCCCGAGCGTGGGCGCCGCGACTCCCGTGATTTCGCGCGGAGATATTCGAGCTGTAAGTGATTATTTCCAGGCAAGCGGATCCATCAATGGGGTTCAGCCGGACTTCAGCCGAATTCGCTATGTCCCCATCAAAGAAGGCCGCTGGATCAACCAAATGGATGAGCAACAGAAGCGGCGTGTGATCATTCTGGGAGACGAAACTCGCCGCACATTGTTCTCCGGCAGGCCTTCGGTTGGAAGCACGATCCTACTGAATGGAACGCGCTTCGAAGTCATCGGAACGCTGCAACGTATGGGTCACGGAGATAACAATACCCAGAACCTGAAGAACTTTATTCCTTTCACCACCATGCACGAGCTGTTCCCTCCGCTCAATGCGGGGAACGATCCCGACGTGATCTCCCAAATTAACTATCAGCCGACCTCACGCGCGGTGCATGAGCAATCCAAGATTGAAGTACACAAGATTATTGCCAAGAACCACGGCTTTAACTGGGACAATCCCGACGCATTCGATGAATGGGACACAATCAAGACAGTCGATCAGGTGGGCAAGATTTTTGACGCGATGAATCTGTTCCTGGGAAGCGTGGGGTTGGTGACTCTGGCCCTGGGGGCAATCGGGATCATGAACATCATGCTAGTCGCCGTCGCCGATCGAACTCGGGAAATCGGGTTGCGCAAAGCGGTCGGTGCAACCAACGCCAGCATCATGTTCCAGTTCTTCGTTGAGGGTGCTTTCCTCACCTTGCTGAGCGGCGGTATTGGCATCGCTGGCGCGGCGGGATTGATGTTCCTCTTGTCCGGAGTGAATCTGGCGGAGGGGTTCGATCCCCCAAAGCTCGTGGCATCGACAGCAGCCCTAGCGGTCGTCTCGCTCGCCGTTGCCGGAACCGCGGCCGGACTCTATCCCGCGCGCCGGGCCGCGGCGCTCGAACCAGTTGAGGCACTCCGTAAGGAATAGGAATGTATCGGGATCTCTTCCAACAAGCATTCGCCGCCATGCGGCATGATCTTCGGCGGACTGTCCTCACCATGGCGGGCATGGCCTGGGGCATCGCGACCGTTGTCTTGCTCTTGTCTTACGGCAACGGATTCGGCAAGGCGATTGAGACGATCTTTCAGAGTTTCGGCGCAACTGCCGTGGGGGTATTTCCGGGCCGTACCTCGCAGCAGGCCGGCGGCAATAAAGCGGGCGTCCAGGTGCGCTTCACGAACGATGACATCGAGTTGTTGCGGAACAATATCCCGCTCTGCCGCCACGTCGTCCGCGAATCGGATAAGCAGTCCACCGTTCAGAACAACAACCGGTCGTTCACCTTCCCCGTGATGGGCCTCGACCCGTCCATCCAGGCGGTTTGGAATCTGGATATCGAGCAGGGACGCTTCCTCAACGACGCGGACAATCTGCAGCACGGCTTGTATGCCGTAATCGCTTCGGAGGCACGCGACAAACTGTTTTCCGGCATGCCCGCCGTTGGTGAATCGATCCGTATCGATGGGGTGACATTCGAGGTCATCGGAGTCGGCGCGCCCCGCATGCAGGAAGGCGATAACGACAACAACCGCGTCATCTACATTCCGTACAACTCGATGGATGTCCTGAAAGACAACCATTATCTCGACGGAATCTGGCTCGACTCCGTTGGCCTCGATCATGACAAGATGGACAGCACGATTCGTGAGACTCTGGCCACGGCACATAGCTTCCGGCCCGACGATCACCGTGCCGTCTTCGTTTTCGACGCTCAAAAGCAACTATCACAATTCGGCATTATCATTTTCGGACTGAAGGTTCTTCTGACCTTTATTGGCTTTGTGACACTGGGGATCGGTGGCGTCGGGCTCATGAACATCATGTTGGTCTCAGTCACGCAACGCACTCGCGAGATTGGAGTCGAGAAGGCTCTGGGCGCCAAGAGGCATGACATCCTGATCCAATTCCTGGCGGAAGCGATGGTAATCACGGCGACCGGCGGGATTCTGGGCATTATGCTGTCGTACGCAGTTTCCATTGCGGCGGGCAGGATCACGTTTTACAGTGCGCTGGCGAAACATGCGGAGGCGGCGGACATCCGATTAATTGTTTCGCCGATGACGTTGCTGGTCGCGACCTCGATCCTGGCTCTGGTGGGGATCGTCAGCGGGATGGTGCCGGCGATGCGTGCCGCCAATCTTGATCCCATCGAGGCGCTGCGTTACGAATAGTTCTGTTTGTCGCGAAATCGCGAGACTTCTAGGATCAACTACACGATGTCCGATGACATTCTCAGTCTGACGCCTCCTCCAGCCGACAAGCGCTTGCCATACGGCAACGATCCGAACCAGTTTTTCGATCTTCGCCTGCCCAAGGGGAAAGCCGGGTCGCATCCGTTGGTGATGAACATCCACGGCGGATTTTGGCGGGCGAAGTATGACCTTGAGCACGCGGGGCATTTGTGCGCAGCTCTGACAGGTGCTGGATTCGCGACTGCGAACATCGAATATCGTCGAGTTGGCAATGAGGGTGGCGCGTGGCCGGGAACGTTCGAAGATGTTCGCTCCGCGTTCAGCTATTTGCGGCAGAACGCGCAGCAACTTGGATTCGACGCCCAGAAGACCGTGGTCATGGGTCATTCCGCCGGCGGACAGTTAGCTCTTTGCCTGGCAGCACACGAGCCGGCGGTCCACTCGGCCGTTTGCCTGGCCGGTGTCGTCGACTTGAAGCGTGCCTATCAACTGCACTTGAGCAATGACGCGGTGGTGGAGTTTTTGCGTGGCACGCCGAAGGAAGTGCCCGACCACTATCGCGAAGCCGATCCCATGCAGCTATCCATTCGCCAGGCGCGTCAGTGGCTCATTCACGGAACGGTCGACGATACGGTGCCTTGCGAGTTCAGTCGTGACTATGTTGCAGCCAAAAGCAAGCGGACTTCTACCGAGAAGGAAGAAGCTCATCTCGTGGAGATCCCCGGCGCTTCACATTTTGATTTGATCGACCCACGCAGTGCGGCCTGGACACAGGTGTCCGATACAGTCCTAAAAGCAGTAGCCTGAACGCCCAAAATCGCGAACTTCCGGTAGTTGCCGCTATCGTTGACGGTCCGATAAAATCGACCCAATTGCGCAGTCGTTTCAGAGTCTCGGGTCGTCCAACCGTTCCTCGGAAAGCCTAAGGTCAGCGATGATTCCGGAACGTCCTTCCGATATGGCAGCACCCGTCCATTCCATGGACGAGACCTTATATCGCCTGATTTTCGAAAACAGCATGGATGGATTGATGCTGACCGCACCCGACGGTTCTATTCTCGAAGCTAACCCAGCCGCTTGTCGAATTTTGGGCAGGACGCGCGAGGAAATCGTCCGAGAGGGCCGAAGTGGATTGGTCGATACCTCTGATCCCCGGCTGGCCGGGCTTATTGAGGAGCGCAGACTTACCGGGAAGGCGCACGGAGAGCTGACGGCGCGGCGAAAGGACGGATCGCTCTTTCCGATCGAATTCTCCTCGGTGGTTTTCGACGATCCAGAGGGCCGTTCCAGAACGTGCCTCATCGTACGCGATATCAGTGATCGCAAGGCGGTTGAAGCGGACCGCGAACGCCTCATCCGCGAATTACAGGATGCGCTCCAACGCGTACGATCCCTAAGCGGTCTATTGCCGATGTGCGCGTCTTGCCGGAGGATTCGCGACCCGCAGGGAGACTGGCACAATCTGGAGGCGTACATCCGCACTCATACGGAAGCGGACTTTAGCCACGGTATTTGCCCGGCGTGCCGCGAGAAACTGTATCCCGGGCATTAATCGGGAACTCGTCGACACGCGCACGTTCCACTCCTACGATGCTCGGTTCACGAAAGGCCATCATGCAGAATCGCGTAATGCTGCGTCGCGTCCCCCTTTTACTGGCGGCATTCTTCCTCGCCGCCGCTTCAACCCCAGTTCCGCAAGCCGACCCGGCGCGTTACCTCGCCGATGTCAAAGTGCTGGCTTCGCCCGAAATGGAAGGGCGCGGAGCCGGAACTAAGGGAATTGAGCGGGCCAAACAGCTCATTGAGAAACGCTATAAGGCTCTGGGTCTGCAACCGGCGGGCGTGCGTGGATATGAGCAACCGTTCACCGTGATCACTGGCGCCCGGCTGAAGTCGGACAACAATCTGCTCGTCGAATCTGCCGATGGCAAGAAAGAATTGAATATCAATAGCGATTTTGTCCCGTTCAGTTTTTCGTCGTCGGAGCAAGTAACCGCGCACGTCGTCTTCGTGGGGTACGGTGCGACGGCAGACGAGTTTCACTACGACGACTACGCCGGAATCGACGTCAAGGACAAGGTTGTCGTCCTGTTGCGTTATGAGCCTTCTGGTTTCGCCGAAAAGAGCGGACATCAAGGACTGACGCAGCACTCTCAACTGATCGCGAAAGCGATCAATGCGCGCAATCACGGCGCCAAAGCCGTCATCGTGGTCAATGGCAAGCTCGGAGATGGCGAGGAAGACCTGCTGACTCGGTTCGGAAGCGTCAGCGGACCAGAAAACATTGGGATCGTGTTTGCCCAGGTCAAAAATGCTGTGGCTGATTGCTGGCTCCAGTCTTCCGGGAAGTCTCTGAAGGATGTGCAGGAGCAGATCAACTCTTCCACCAAGCCGGCTTCCTTTGAGTTGCCGGATTCCCTGCGCCTGTCTCTGCATATCGACATCGAAACCACTCGCGCCGTCGTGCATAACGTTCTGGCGTGGCTGCCCGGGCAGACCGATGAATATGTAATTGTCGGCGCCCACTATGATCACCTCGGACGGGGCAACGTCGACTCCCTGTCGCCATCTCAGATCGGCCAGATCCATCCCGGTGCTGATGACAACGGTAGCGGCACTGCCGGAGTTCTGGAGCTGGCGCGACTGCTGGCTCCGCAACGCGGACAATTCAAACGCAGCATCCTCTTCATGAATTTCGCAGGGGAAGAACTTGGGCTGCTCGGCTCGGCGGCATGGGTCAAGGATCCCACTCGTCCCCTGAACAAAGCCGTCGCCATGATCAACATGGACATGATCGGCAGAATTAAAGACGATAAGGTCTATATCGGCGGCGTGGGTACCGGATCGACATTCAAAGCCGTCCTGGAGCAGGCACAGAAAGACACACCGTTCAAGGTCGAGTACTCCCCCGGCGGTTATTCATCGAGCGACCACACGTCGTTCGTCGCGAAGAAAATTCCTGTTCTGTTCTTCTTTTCTGGACTCCACTCCGACTACCACAAGCCTTCCGACACCTGGGACAAGATCAACGCTCCCTCTGCCGCGCGATTGCTCGACATGGTCGGGAACGTGACGCTTCAACTTGCGAATGCCGATGCTCCACCCACATTCCATGTAGTTGCAGAAGACAAGCCGTCGGGCGGCGGAGGCGCGGGCTACGGCCCCTACTTTGGCTCGATTCCGGATTTCGGGCAGACCGAAAACGGCGTGAAATTCTCCGATGTGAAGCCGAACTCGCCTGCCGCCAAAGCAGGGTTGAAGGCCGGAGATATCCTCATTCAATTCGGCGACAAGCCTATCAAGAACCTATACGACTTTACCGACGCCCTTCGCCGCAGCAAAGTGGGCGATGTGGTCGAAGTGAAAGTTCTGCGCGATGGGCAGCCAGTCACCGCGAGCGTAAAGCTGGAGCAACGAAAGTAAGCTGCGCCGCGAAGCAGCCAGCGCCAGCGAATCCCGTATAATTTTCGGTCACACAGAGAGGATTGCCTTGCCCTTCGACGACCTTCGCCAGTGGATCGCCGCGCTCGATCGCGCCGGCGAATTGAAGCGCATCACAACGGAAGCACACCCGATTCTCGAGATCGCGGAAATCACCGACCGCGTCTCAAAGAGCGTCGATGCCAAGGGAGCCCGTGGCGGCCCAGCTCTTCTCTTCCAGAACGTCAAGGGACATCCCGGCTCGCAACTGCTGATCAACCAGTTCGGTTCCGATGCCCGCATGAAAATGGCAATGGGCGTGAATTCCTATGATGAGTTCGCCGCCCGCTTTCGCATGTTCCTGGATGTGAAATCGCCGGGAGGCTTTCTCGATAAACTCAAAATGCTGCCGCTGTTGGCAGAGGCGGGCAAATTCTTCCCGAAAACTGTACCAACTGGACCATGCAAAGAAGTAATCAAGCGCGACAATTTTTCGCTCCTCGACTTCCCTGTTCTGCAATGTTGGCCGAAGGACGGCGGCCGCTTCATCACTCTTCCCTGCGTCACGACCCGCGACCCTAGGTCGGGCAAACGCAACGTCGGCATGTACCGCATGCAGGTTTACGACGAGCGCTCTAGCGGCATGCACTGGCAACGGCAAAAGGTGGCGGCCGAACATGCCCGCGAACGCATGCGTGCAGCCGTCGAGGGCAAGTCCGCTGCAGTCGACATCATGGCCCGAAGTTCAGGGGGCAGTGTGTTAGCCGAAGGCGATCGGCCATCCGGGAGGATGGAGGTTGCTGTGGCAATCGGCACGGATCCGGCGGTAACGTTTTCGGCCATCGTTCCAGCACCGCCTGAAATCGAAGAGTACCTGATTGCTGGATTTCTGCGGGGCGGGCCAGTGGAACTCGTGAAGTGCGAGACAGTCGATCTGGAAGTGCCTGCTTCCAGCGAGATCGTCCTCGAAGGATACGTAAACCTCGATGAACTCCGAACCGAGGGGCCCTTCGGCGATCACACCGGCTTCTACTCCCTGGAAGACCTCTACCCTGTCTTCCACCTCACGTGCGTGACCCATCGCAAAGACCCGATTTACGCCACCACCATCGTCGGCAAGCCGCCCCAGGAAGACGCCTACATGGGTAAGGCCGTCGAACGAATTTTCCTGCCGCTCATGAAGATGACGATTCCAGAACTGGTGGACGTCAACCTTCCCATTGAGGGTGTCTTTCACAACTTGATGATCGTTTCAATTAAGAAATCCTACCCCGGCCAGGCGCGCAAGGTGATGAACGCGATCTGGTCGCTGGGGCAGGCGATGTTCACCAAGTGCATCGTTGTGGTGGATGAAGACGTCGATGTACAAGACCTCGGTGACATAACTCTGAAAGTCTTCAACAACATCGACCCGGAACGTGACATTCAGTTCACGCTCGGACCGGTGGATTCTCTGGATCACGCATCGCGGCTCGCGAACTACGGATCGAAGATGGGGATCGACGCAACCCGTAAATGGCCAACCGAGGGCTTCACGCGGCCCTGGCCAGACGAAATTGTGATGGATGCCAAAACCAAGGCACTGGTCGACAGCAAGTGGCAGGCGCTGGCGAAAGAACTTGGATTGAAATAGGCAAGATCGAAATAAGAGGTTAGTTTTCGCTCTTAATTCGCGCCAGAAGTTTCACCGCTGCGAGATCCTCAGGCTTCCTTACCTCGATCTGCAACGCGGTTCCCTCCGGGTAGCGTTTCGCAGTAGCGATGAGTTTGCGAACCTCCGCGGAAAGCTCGCTCTTCTTGGCGGCGGCCACCGCTTTCTCCCCCAAAACAAAAGAGGCCAGGAACCATCCTTGACGCGGACCGAGATAAACAATGTTTCGCTTCTTCCATTGCAGGCGAAACGACCAGCCCATCTTGACCGAACCGGTATGCCAATCGCCCGTAAGATCGAGATCGCGCTTCAGGTCTGAAAGCAGACTCTGCCAAATGCTGCGCGTGTCGCCCAACACAGCAGCGAGAGCAGCGTCGGTTGGCTCGCTGGATCGTCCGGCGAATGCATTCGCTTCCATACGCGTGTTGAATCGTCAGTTAGTGACGCCATCCGAAGAGCACTCTAGCTCCCCACGCCGCGGCAAGTCCGAAGACCAGCATGAACGCGACACCGACGAACCGGTTTGTCATTGAGCTTTTGCTCCAGCCCTGGAGCACGGCAACTGTTCAAACGAAGAAGAGAAAGATCGCAGCGGCACCAAACATCTTCAGCATGATATTTATGATTCTGGGCTTGGAGCGCAAGCATCGCAGTGATCAAGGTCACGCGCAGCAACCTATCCCTGCGAACTAGCATGGAGGCTTTTCTACCGCGGCTTCGTAACCAGCACAGCGTAACACTGGCAAGCGGGGATACTTCGGGAAGGCAGGATCCAACGCAGACTTCTCGCAAAAGTAAAACGTCGAGCCTCGATCGGAAACATTCACGCGAGAGAATCGACAATCGGCGCACAGTCCGATTCGGAGCTTTAGTTCGGCATTTTTCTCTCCTGGCACAAATAGAGAATATCGTGACCGCGCTGCCCTGACTCCGGGAATATCCATAAAAATCACAGCACCGGCGCAAGCGAGAATTCTTTTGGCTTTGAGCAACACATAGACTTTTGGTCTTGCGCCACCCGGTGCTCCGCATTTGCATTTCAACAGTCGCTCATTACTGATCGCTGTCCCGCGCCCTTCTCTCCGCGATTCTTCCGGTATACTAATTTCTTATGCCGGTGTTGAAGAACATTGCAGCCATCGCCAAGGGCATGAGCATCACCTTCATGGAGATGTTTCAGCCAACGATTGTGGAGAATTATCCCGATGGCAAGGGACCGTTGCGCGGCGCACGCATCGAAGCCCGTTTCCGCGGAGCGCACGTGCTGCAGCGCGACGAGAATGGCCTGGAAAAGTGTGTGGCATGCTTCCTGTGCGCAGCGGCCTGCCCATCGAACTGCATCTATATCGAAGCCGCTGAAAATACCGCGACGAATCGTGTGAGCGGCGCCGAGCGCTACGCCAAGGTCTACAACATCGATTACAACCGCTGCATTTTCTGCGGATATTGCGTGGAAGCGTGCCCGACCGACGCCATCACGCACGGTCACGGATTTGAGTTGGCGACGTTTAACGCGAGTAATCTCGTCTACCGCAAGGAGCAAATGCTGGCCCCCCGGCCAGCACACATGGGAGCGAACATCGTATTCAATCAGGCCGACGTGGACGGAGGCGCTCCCACTCAGATGGTACCGGGGAGCTGACTTCAGCAAGATTTAGATTTCGACGACACGCCGGTCCAATGAGACCGGCGTTCGTGCATATGCGAGTTGCGAGTCCTGAGTACCGAGTACCGAGAGAAAGTCAACGACTAGCGACTAACGACAAATTTATATGGCTGATTTCTTAAAGACGGTAAACGAACGCGTCGTCATTTACGACGGCGCGATGGGCACCAACATCCACAAGCGCAACCCTACCCTTGACGATTATTGGGGCAAGGAAAATTGCAGCGAGGTGTTGGTCTTGAGCCGCCCCGACATTATTCGCGACATCCACGCGGACTTTTTGCGCGTTGGCTGCGACGTCATCGAGACCAACACGTTCGGCGGAACGCGGATTGTGCTGACCGAATTTGAGTTGGGCGATCGCGTTTACGAGATCAACCTGAAGGCCGCACAGCTCGCGCGCGAAGTCGCAGATCAGTTCTCGACTCCGGACAAGCCGCGCTTCGTGGCGGGATCGATGGGTCCCTCGACCAAGCTCCCGTCTCTGGGTCACATCAGCTTCGACGATATGGTCAAGTCCTATGAAGAGCAGGCTGCCGCATTGATTGAGGGCGGTGTCGATGTGCTGCTCGTAGAGACCTGCCAGGATCTGCTGCAGGCGAAGATTGGCGTGATTGGCGTTCTGGACGCCCTGAAAAAGGCAGGTAAGCGCCTCCCGGTCACGGTGCAAGTTACGCTGCAGGAATCCGGAACGATGTTGCTGGGTACCGAGATCGGCGCCGCGCTCACTGCACTCGAGCCGCTTGATGTCGACGCCATCGGACTGAACTGCGCCACTGGACCGAAGGAGATGAACGACGCAGTCCGGTATCTGGCGCTGAACTCGACGAGGCAAGTTTCTGTGCTGCCGAATGCCGGCCTGCCGGTGAACGAGGGCGGGCATGCTGTGTTCAAGCTCACTCCAGCGGAGTTGGCCGAGTATCACAAGCACTTCGTCGTGGACTACGGTGTCCGCATCGTGGGCGGATGCTGCGGTACCTCTCCGGAACACCTAAAAGCCGTGGTGGACGCGGTTTCGGGGGTTGAACCGGCGAAGCGTGACGTGAAGCGCAGCGCTGCTGCGTCCAGCGCCTACACAACCGTTCCGCTCGATCTCGACCCTAAGCCGCTGATTGTCGCCGAGGAAATGAACACGACCACGCGCGTCGAGCATTTCCGCAACATGGTCCGCGGGAAAAAGTACGACGAAATTCTCGCTCTCGCGAAAAAGCTTTCCAACGAAGGCTCGCACATGCTCGACCTGTGCTGCGCCATCGTCGGCGAAGACGAAAAAGGCTATATCGGTTCGATTCTCGAAAAGATCGCCACGCGAGTGCCCGCACCCATCTTGGTCGACTCCACGGAAGCCGATGTCGTGGAAGAAGCTCTAAAGAGAATCCCAGGACGCGCCATCATCAATTCGATCAACCTGGAAGACGGCGAGAAGCGCACCTCGCAGGTCCTGCCGATGGCCAGGCGCTATGGTGCGGGCGTGATCGCGCTGACCATCGACGAAGATGGAATGGCACTGACCGCCGAGAAGAAAACTGCAATTGCGCATCGCATTTACGACTTGGCGACGAAAAAGTACGGACTGGATGGCTCCGACCTGATTTTCGATGCGCTCACGCTTCCCATCTCGACCGGACAGGAAGAGTACCGCACTGCCGGAATCGAAACCCTGAACGCGGTTGCGAGAATCAAGAAAGAGCTGCCGTCGGTTAAAACCATTCTCGGCGTGAGCAATATTTCCTTCGGACTCGATGCTTATCCGCGCCGCGTTTTGAATTCGGTTTTCATGCATGAAGCGGTCGATCGCGGCCTCGATATGGCCATCGTTAACTACAGCAAGATCTATCCCTTATACAAGATTCCGCAAGAAGAAGTGGAACTCGCCCGCAAGCTGATCTTCCGCGACAATGCGGCGGGCGATCCGCTGCAAAACTACATGGCGCACTTCGCCGGGATGAAGGGCAAGCCTGCCGCTTCCACAACGGCGCACGTCGATTCCCTTTCGATCGAAGACAAGCTGAAGTTCGCCATCATCAACGGCGAAAAGTCAGTGGGCGAAGGGGCGCACAAAAAATCTCTTGAAGAGCTACTTGAAGACGCGTTGTCCACTTACTCCCCGCTCGAACTGATCAACACCGTGCTGCTCGACGGCATGAAGACCGTGGGCGATCTGTTCGGCGCACGAAAGATGCAATTGCCGTCGGTTCTCGATTCCGCCGGAGTGATGAAACAGGCTGTCGCCTATCTCGAGCCGAAGATGGAAAAGAAGGCGGGAGGCAAGAAAGGTACGATTGTTCTCGCCACTGTCAAAGGCGACGTGCACGACATCGGCAAGAATCTGGTCGACATCATTTTGTCGAACAACGGCTTCAGTGTCATCAATCTTGGCATCAAGCAGCCGGGGGATTCGATCATTCGCGCCGCACAGGAACATCAGGCCGATGCCATCGGATTGAGTGGTCTGCTGGTGAAGTCAACACTCGAAATGAAGTACGTTATCCAGGATCTGGAACGTCAGAAACTGTCATTCCCCGTCATCTGCGGAGGCGCAGCGTTAACGCGCAAATACGTGGAAGACGATCTTCGCCGAGAGTACGGCAATGGCGTTTTCTATGCCGATGACGCTTTCTCCGGACTCCACATCATGGAGGATCTCTCCAGCCCGGATGGCGCGCGGGACAAGCGTTTGAGCGAAGGCCGCACGGTCAAGGAATACGCCAAGGCAGCCGCCGTGGACGAAGAAACCGGGCCGGTCTTCGCCGAGCGTAGTCCAGTCGTCACCGATGCGCCGAATATCCCCACGCCGCCGTTCTGGGGCGTGCGCGTTCGCAAGGATTACGACCTGCGAGAACTTTTCCAGTACATCAACGAGACGGCATTATTCAAGAATCAGTGGCAACTAAAGACCGCGTCTCAGTCGGACTACGTTCGATTGGTGGAAGAGAAGTTCCGTCCCGTCCTCAAGAAGCTGGAAGACGAAGTTGCGCAGTCGGGACTGTTTGATCCCAAAGTCGTCTACGGATACTTCCCTGCTCAAAGCGAAGGCAACGACGTAATCGTGTATTCAGTCCCGAGCCCCGAGTCGCGAGTCGCGAGTGAACGCAGCGAGCTTCTGCGCTTCACATTTCCTCGCCAGCGGGAGGGCCGGCGGTTGGCGATCTCGGACTTCTTCGCGCCGAAGTCGTCAGGCAAGATGGACGTCATCGGGCTTTCACTGGTCACGATGGGAGCGAAGGCGTCCGTAGAAACGCAACGGCTATTCGAAGGCGGAGAATACACGAAATATCTCTACCTGCACGGGCTGAGCGTTGAAACCGCTGAGGCGCTGGCCGAGTTTCATCACAAGAAGATGCGGGAAGAGTTGGGCATCGCCGGCGAGGACGCGCCGGAAATTCGCGACCTGTTCCACCAGAAGTATCGCGGCTCGCGCTACTCCTTCGGATATCCTGCATGCCCGAATCTCGAAGACCAAACCAAATTGTTCGCGCTACTGAAACCGGAAGAGAACGTTGGCGTGCGCTTGACCTCCGGATTCCTTCTCGAACCCGAGCAGTCAACGTCAGCCATCGTGGTCCATCACCCGGGAGCAAAGTATTTCGTCGTATAAATCTTCCTCCAGGTCGTGGAACAAAGAGCCGAGCATCGCAGGAATCAATACTATCCACCACGTTGACGGCGATCTTGCTCCGGACTAATTTACGATGCAATGCATCAACTACTTTCCCTGGAGGAACACCATGAGAACTGATCAGAAGTCTGTCTGGACGATTGCTGCCGTTCTGTTGATCGCGATGGCTGTTGCCATCACCACCGCCTCTGGTCAGAAGAGCTCTCCCAGCCTCTCTGGAGGGAAGTTATGGCTGTCAGCGATGGACACCGACCACGACTCGACAGTTTCCAAACAGGAATTCACATCTTACATGGAAGCTCAATTCGACAAAGCAGACGTTGATCATGACGGCACGCTCGATAAAGCTGAGTTGGAGCAGCTACGCAAGAATTTAGGGATTTCAGCTAGGCCATAATGCGGACGATGGCGGTCTGATCGTTTCAGGTTTCTATCGATGATCGTGTACGCCAGCGTGCTTGTTGGTGGCGTCCCCGGTCCATTGTCGTTCTTAGAACGTGGTCGACAGCCGCATGGCGACACTCCGCGAGGGACCGATCGCATTTGCCGAGAACAACCCACCAAAGTCGATTACATTCACGACGTTGGTGAGATTCGTCCCGTCCACCTGGAAGCGCACGTTCAGCCGCTCCGACTTATATACGTCCGCTCCCGCCGATGCTGTCAGTTGGAAAGTCGGCTTGATGCGGCCGCTGTCGAAGTTCACTCGGTCCACAACCCCTTGCCCGTAGGTCTGAACCTCTCCCGCCACGCACTGGTCGAGAGTAAGGCTGGGATCGCACTGAAATTCAAACGGTAGTCCGCTGTCGAATTGGACTCCGCCTGCAATCCACAAGCGAGGCGCGATCTGATACCGAAGACGCCCGCGCACCGTGTTGCGCTGATCCTGAGAAATCGGGAAAAAGCCAGTGGTCGGGATGTCCGCATTGTCACCAAGAAACAGCCCGCCGGTGACCGGGTTCCAAGCATTGCCAAGCTCATACGAATAACTCAGAAATCCCGAAAACCTTTTCCATTCCGGCAAATCGAGTTTTGCTTCGGCTCCATAGACAATGGCCTTGCGGAATGCAATCGGGAAGCTGATGGTGGTGTTGTCAATCTGATCATCGTCAGCGAAGTTGTTTACGTCGCGCCGGAAATAGTTGCTGTCAAGTTTGACCTTGTTGAAGAAAACCTTGGTCAGACCTACTTCGTAATAGTTTCCTTCCGACGGCTCCACGGGTAACTGCAGCGAAGAAGGATTGAGCTGGGTAACGGCCGTCGAACTCGAGAGCAGCAGGTTTTCAAACGACGGTGTTTGGAATACCCGGTCATAGGAGAAATGGACGATCACATTCGCCGAGGGGAAATAGCGTGAGATTGCCACACGCGGCTGCAAAGCCTGGCGGTTCACCATGAGCTGGTAATGATCCCAACGCAGTCCGGCATTTATGGTCCAATTGCCTAACCGCATCAAATCCTGAACGTAGACGGCTTGCTCCAAGTCTGGACGCTGCCCCGTGAAACTGAATGTAAGGGGCGTGTCTGGATCGTATTGAGTTGGATCGGTGATGTTGTAGTTGAGATTCTCGTGGAGGAACAAGCTATCTGACTCCACTCCCGCCTTGATCTCATGATGACCGTGACTGATGGTGATGTTGCCCTTGAAATAACCTTCCCGAAGGCTATTATGTTGCAAAATCTCGATCGGAGTGGAGTTGGTGTTGGAGTAAAAGTCGTTGGCATTGTCGCGCACCATGCCTCGAAAATCTGCCAACACGTTGGACGAAAAGGTGTGCTGGTAAGAAACAATTCCCATCGTCTCGATGTTGTCGGCGGTCTGTAGCTGTCCCGCGTCCTGTTGAACTTGTTCATTGGGAAGCTCATACCGGGAAAGATCATGACGAACGCTGAACGTCAGGCGGTCTTTTGGCGTCAGGTCACGCTGATAGTTCACTGAGAAGTCGCCGAGCGTACCGCGGTTGGTATAGTTCTGGATCACCACTGGATTGAGGTAGTGGCTCGTCATGCCACCGCTGGCGCTCGCCCCGAACACATTCTTACCCCATGCGTATTGCCCCTGAGCGAAAGCCCCTGCCGAATCAAAACTTCCACCCGAGAGTACCATCTGCCCGTGGAAACCGGGTTGCGCGTCTTGCTGAGTATTGACCTCGACCACTCCGCCCATCTTCCGTCCATACTCGGCGGGAAAGCCAGCGGTGTAGACACTGATCGACTGCACGTCATCGGCTTCAATCTGGGGACCGAAGCTTGGCGACCGATTATCAGTCAGAGGGATGCCATCGACAACAAACTGAGTCTGATATTCTGAGTCCCGTGGATGCAGGACAGCGTTCCCCTCGTAAATCCACCCCGGTTGCGAGATCACAAGATCCTGAATGGAGCGTCCCGGGATAGAACTCACCCGGTTCTGTATGGAGTCTGACCCGATCCGGCTGACCGAGCCTGCCTGATCTGGATCAATGAGCGTGTTCGCGGCACTCACAGTCACAGATTCCTTCGCGGCATTCACCTTCAGCTGAATCACACGCTCGGCTGGAATGGACGAACGCACGTCGACCGACTGAATTACCTCTGCAAATCCGGGCTGAGTAACCTGGAGTTGATACACGCCATAGGGCAAGCGCTGCAGAATCAAAGCGCCCTGATCATCAGTGCTGAGTACACGGCGATATTGGTTTGCCTCACTGATGACCTGAACTGTGGTTTTCACGGCCAATCCAGATGGGTCGAGCACTTTCAGCCGCAATTCTCCGGAGTTGCTTTGCGCCGCCATTACCAGCGGAAACACTAATAGGAATACCCCAAAAACAATGAGCTTTCGGACCCTGGAAATCGACAATCGACACCGCCCCTTTCTTAGTCTCTCGGAATGGTGAGATTCCGCGAACGTTACTTTTGTACTCTGCGGGGGGATGGGAGATGCTGTTGAACGTCCTAGCCATTGAATAATCCGCTAGCAGTGCTTTTGTTCAGCCTTTTTATCTCCACACTGACTGTTTTTCCCCTGCTCTGCGGGCTGACGGCTGTGCTAAACTTCAGCTCTCCCCGGCCAAATTCTCGAGAGGGTCTTTTTTGTCACTTCCATCCGATCTTAGTCTTCGACTGCCGATTCCGGCTCTGGCCGAGAGAGTGGTTGATCCGCAAGTTACGCGGCTTGAAGACGAGGTTGTGTGTCTATTTGATGAACTTGGAGACCGGCTTCTTCGCTATCTGATGTGCCTGGGCATGTCGCCACATGACGGTGAGGAGATCGTACAAGAAGCGTTTCTTCTCCTGTTTCAGCATTTGCGGCAGGGCAAGTCGCGGAAGAATCTGCGTGGGTGGGTATTCAAAGTCGCTCGCAATCTAGCCTTTAAACATCTGAGAAAGAATCGCGAGCGCCAGAAGCAAATGATTCCATTGGACGACGCCTTGGCCACGTCCCAGTCTCAGGTCGGTTCCGATCCGGAGCAGCAAGCCTGCTTGCGTCAGCGGCAACAAAATCTGTGGTCGGTGGTCAATGCCCTGCCGGAACGCGATCAGAGCTGCCTCTTTCTGCGGGCTGAAGGATTTCGCTACCGGGAGATTGCGAACATCTTAGGCATTTCGCTGGGCTCGGTTGCGGCATCGATAGCCCGTTCCTTGGGCAAATTGACGCGTGTCGATGGAGGTGCCCGATGAAAACGACCGGGGCTCACATCCCAGACGAGCAATTGCTGCTCTACACCGCGGCCGAGCTTCAAGAAACCGGCCCGCAGACGGTGGCGAAACACCTGGAATCCTGTGCGCTGTGCGCAATGCGCCTATCGGAGTTGAGCGGCGCTCTCACCGATTTCTCGGAAGCGCATCGGGAGACCTTGAACGGAACGGCATCTCTGCGACCTGGGGCGCGCCTCAGGCTCGATGCCAGACTTGCCGAGACCGCTGCTCGCGACCTTGGAGCGTGGCGGCGTTCTCTGTGGCGTCATGGATTCGTATTCGCCACGCTTGCTCTCGTGGTTGTGCTGGCCGCGACATGGAATTGGAGCGGAGCGGGGAATGACCGCAACGCCGGCAGTGTCGCTTTCGCAGAGCCAAACGCACGGCTGACGCCAGGCGCAGCCCTTGCCACAAGCGCAACGCAACTGTGCAGCGACTCGCACGAAGGTGTGCCAACCATCCCTGCTGCCCTCAGGGCCAGAGTGCTGCAGATGTACGGTGTTGCATCGACGCAAGCCGGAGCCTACGAAGTCGACTACCTGATCACTCCGGAACTCGGGGGCGCAACCGACATCCGCAATCTGTGGCCGGAACCCTATCACGACACAGTGTGGAATGCTCACGTCAAGGACCAACTGGAAGCTCGCCTACACCAGATGGTGTGCCATGGTGAGGTGGATTTGACGACGGCACAGCATGCCATCTCTACAGACTGGATTGCAGCGTATCGCAAATACTTCCACGCGGATCTGCCCGTTTCCGACAGAGTTTCGTCTGGTGTCGAACCTCCACTCCGTCATCCTCTCGGCTAGCTTTTACAAATTACATACATTTTTTTGACAATCCGCTTTTGACGATCAGTCAAAGTCATGGGCAGATCGGCTGTCGAACTTGGTCGCTCCCGATCGCAGGCTTCAGGCCCTCCGTCACCGGGAGGGCTTTGGGGAAAAACAGGCGCTTGTACCGCAGGGGGTGCGAGCGCCGTTTTGTTTTCCGCCAAAGGATGTGCTTCCCCATGCACCCCGCCCTCCTTCGCAAGTCGTTCTAGCTGTTACAATTTCACTACTTCGGTCGTGTTGGCGAAGTCCTTATTCCGGCCCTTTCGGATTGAGCAAGTTTTGCGCGGACGATCCCTGACCGACGATGAAGCGCCATGAAATGTCCCTTTTGTGGTTTTGAAAACGATAAAGTTGTTGACTCGCGCGAGAGCAAAGAGGCCGATTCGATTCGGCGCCGCCGCGAGTGCCTGAAGTGCGGCAAGCGTTTCACAACCTACGAGCGGATCGACGAGATCCCCTACATGGTCGTGAAGAAAGACGGTCGCCGCGAGAAATTCGATCGCCAGAAAGTCTTGAACGGCCTGCTGCGCGCCTGCGAAAAGAGGCCGGTACCGATCAGCAAGCTGGAACAGATCGTGAATGAGGCCGAGTCGTTTGTCATCGACTCCCCGGAACGCGAACGCAAGACCAGCGAGTTGGGCGAATTGATCATGAACCGGCTGCGCAAGTACGACAAAGTCGCCTATGTGCGATTCGCCTCCGTCTATCTCGACTTCAAAGATGTAAAAGAGTTCATGAACGAACTCAAAGATCTGGTCAAAGCCAAGGGCGTATAGCGCCAATCGCAGGATCCCCAGGATTTCTTACAGAGGACGAAGCCTTTCATGAGTCATAAAATTACGTTGATCCCCGGCGACGGAATTGGCCCCGAAGTCACCAATGCAACCGTTCGCATCCTGGAAGCCACGGGCGTGAAATTCGAGTGGGAGACATTCGCCGTCGGCGCCGACGCCTACGAAAAGTATGGCGAGTACATTCCGAAAGGCGTGCTGGAGTCGATCGAGCGCACCCGCGTCGCGCTGAAGGGCCCGGTGACTACGCCTGTTGGTGGCGGGTTTTCCAGCATCAACGTAGCGCTGCGGAAAAAGTTCGACTTGTACGCCAACTTCCGCCCGATCCGCAATCTGCCGCACATTCCCACACGCTACCCGGACGTGGACCTGATCATCGTCCGCGAAAATACGGAAGGGCTTTACTCCGGACTCGAGCATGAAGTGGTTCCGGGCGTGGTCGAAAGCCTGAAGGTCATCACCGAAAAGGCGTCGACGCGGATTGCCAAGTTCGCCTTCGAGTACGCCATTAAAAATAAGCGCAAGAAGATCCACGCCATTCATAAAGCGAACATCATGAAGCTGTCGGATGGTTTATTCCTGCGTTGTGCGCGACCTG
>Ga0335081_10006481_pt1 | contig 18652 bp, 17 predicted proteins | sample Lox_Sample_35_FD_206713 | JGI IMG/M metagenome (GOLD analysis project Ga0335081, IMG submission 206713) | Soil microbial communities from Loxahatchee National Wildlife Refuge, Florida, United States - Lox_Sample_3.5 | ecosystem: Environmental > Terrestrial > Soil > Wetlands | place: USA...
ATGAAGGCTTTCGGGATAGACGCGGAACGCATAGGCAAGATACTGATCCTTCACTCGCATTTCGACCACGTGGGAATCGCGCCTTATTTCAAGCGGAAATATCCGGACATAGAGATTTGTGCCTCGGCCCCCGCTTGGAAGATATTTGCCATGCCCAAGGCAATCGAGATAATGAACAGCTACAGCAGACTGAGCGCGAAGTGGTGGGGAGATGAGAGTGACATCGATAAATACGACCTCGACTGGCGTGACGATATCACAGGCGCGACTCTGTCCGAAGGCGACAGAATAGACTTGGGCGGGATCACGCTGCATATAATAGACACCCCCGGCCATTCCAATTGCTCCATCACGGCCTACGATCCCGAAAGAAGAATTCTGTTCGCATCCGATGCCGTTGGGATTCCTTACAAAGAGTTCTGTTTCCCTTCCATGAACACCAATATGGCACAGTATCTCGAGAGTCTCGAAAAACTGAAGCCTTTGCCCGTATCCTTTCTCTGCGGCGATCATTATGGATACATAACGGGAGACGAGGCATCCGGCTTCGTCAACCTTACACTTGCAGAAGGAAACAAATGGAAGACCGCAATGGAAGATGTATACCGCAAACAGGGCGGCGACATCGATGCAGCCGGGAAGATCATAGCCGAGGATTTCTTCAAACAGATGCCGGATTATTTTATCAGGCGGGACATCCTCGAGGGCGTCTTCAAACAGATGCTGAAATTCATCTCGAAAAACATTTAGCAAGATGCCGGTTATGGGCAAAAACAAGGCGGCCATTTTTCTCCTCTCCCTCCTCTTTCTGACTCTGATCCCACTCGCTGAAAACGGGCCGGAGGCCGCCCAGCCTCCGCAGAACGCGCTCCGTACCTATCTCAGGCAGGGTGTTGAAAAAGTCTTCAACCTGGAACCCGAGAGCGCCTTCGTTTCCCTTCAAAAGGCCATCGACCTCGACCGAGAGAATCCGGAGGGTTATTCCTTTTATGCCCTGGCAGACCTGTTCTTCTATGAGATCAGCCTCAATCAGAAAGAGCGGGACATATTTCAGGAGGCCATGCTCAAGTATGTCGGTGAAGCCATAGCAAAAGGCCAGGCCAGGATTAGCAAGAATCCTAAAGATGGACAGGCGTACTTCGCCCTGGCTATGGCGAAGATCATCAAGGTCCGCTGGGCCATAGGTCAGAAACAATATCTCGTTGTAGCGCAGGAAACATCGGGCATCTGGGATTATCTCGAGAAGGCGCGAGCGGAGGATCCGCAAAATTACGACACCTATTTTCTGATGGGGCTCCTCCACTATCATCTGGATCATCTTCCCGCCATGGCACGTTTCTTTTCTTCTCTTCTGATTGCTTCCGGGGACAGTAAGAAAGGGCTACAGGAGCTGGAGCTTGCGGCGCAGAAGAGCGACCTCCTCAAAGAGCTTGCCCAGTCTGAACTGGCTTCCGTCTATGTTAACTTTGAAAAGCAACCCGCGCGCGCTGTTCCTATTGCCCGCGAGCTGAAGAAGAGGTTTCCCCGCAATTACAATTTTTCCTTCGCCCTAGCCAACGCACTTTCCGAACACCAGGAATTCCATGAAGCCATGGCCGTTGCGCGTGAGATTGAAAAGGGTATTCAGGCAGGGAACCCCCCATATGTTCCACAGCTGCAGTCGCGCCTTAATCAGCTCTTGGGAAGGATATTTTTCAATGAGGGAGAATACGTAAAGGCATCCGAACATCTTGAGAAAGTTCTCGAGGACAAGGCACCCTATAATGCTCGGGTTCGCGCCTGGGCCCTAGTGCGTCTGGGCATGATACAAGACGCTCTCAATAAGAGGGAGCAGGCGGAAGGGTACTATAATAGGGCCTTGGCAGAACCGGGCGGGGAGGGTTTTGCCCAAGTGGAGGCAAGAAACTATCTGGAGAGGCCTTATCTTCCTTCCCCGAAAGCCCAGATAAAGAAGTAGGCGTATCGACCCGCCTGCAATTCCTCACGCCACACCGCTAGATTTTAAGCCGGCGCTCAAACAGTTCTTTACAATCCAAGCCTGTCCGTGTCAGACTTCAAAAAAGTTTATTTGGCGCCAATTCCTTTGGTGGGTGTTCTTGCAATCGATAGAGATATTTCTCTGTAGTCGGACAGAAAAGGAGGTTTCCCATGGCGGAAAACAAGGCTGTACAGGAAGGACAAAAGGTTAAGGACTTTTCTTTGAAGGATCAGAACGGCGATGATTTTCGGCTGTCGGAATTCAGGGGAGAGAAGGTGCTCCTATCCTTTCATCCGCTTGCCTGGACATCGGTTTGTGCCAAGCAGATGCAGGCTCTGGAAAAGCACAAGAGGGCTCTGGATAAGCTGAACGCCGTTGCGGTTGGTTTGAGTGTGGATAGTGTGCCCTGCAAGGCAGCTTGGGCAAAGAGCCTGATGATCAAGAAGACGAGGCTGCTTGCCGATTTCTGGCCCCACGGAGGTGTTGCAAAATCCATGGGTCTGTTCCGTAAAGAAGGTTTTTCTGAGAGAGCCAACGTGATAGTGAATGAGGCAGGAAAAGTGGTATTCGCTAAGGTCTATCCCATCAGAGAACTCCCTGATATGAAAGAACTGCTGAGCGTGCTTACGGAATACAAAAACAAGAAATGAATATAACAGTCTGACATGGAGGCAAAGATGGCTGGAGGAAGAACTAATTCAGGACTGAACAGAAGAGACTTTCTTAAGATTAGCGCCGCGGGTACGACTTCCGCCCTGATCGGTTGGGAGGGATTAGCCAATGCCATGGATTATGCACAGGCGGAGCCATTCGTATTTCCCGATCCCGTATACAGAATCCTAGGCAGAACTGGGATAAAGATGACAGTTGTCAGTTTCGGAGCGATGCTTACGCCGGAATCGGAAGTTATGAAGGTCGCCTTCGATCATGGCGTGAACTACGTCGATACGGCGCGAAGGTACATGGGAGGCAAAAATGAGGAGATAGTCGCCAGGGCATTAAAAGGCAGACGCGACAAGATGTATGTGGCGACCAAGACGAAGCCCGACTCACACACGAAAGAGGCCATCATGAGAGATGTGGAGACGAGTCTCAAGGCCCTTGAAACGGACTATATCGATGTCATCCAGCTTCATAATCTTGACAGTAATAACAAAGACCGCATGTTCATCCCGGAGACACGGGAAGCGCTCATCAAATTGAGAGAGCAGGGCAAGGTGCGATTCTTCGGAATTACGACTCACAAGGGTCAGGCCGAGGTCCTAAACGCCCTCGTTGATGACCGCGATAAGTTCTTCGATACGGCCCTCGTGGGCTACAATTTCAAAAGTAGTCCGGAGATCAGAGAGGCGATAGCAAGGGCGGCCAGGGCAAACGTGGGTATAATAGCGATGAAGACGCAGGCAGGAGGATACAAAACCGATACGCTTGGTCCCATAAGCCCTCACCAGGCGGCTCTCAAATGGGCGCTTCAGAACACGCATATCACCGCAGCCATTCCGGGCATGAGGGACATGGCGGAGCTCCGGGAAGACATAGCAGTGATGGGGATGAGGTTCGGGTACCTCGATAAAATAATCCTGAAACATTACGGCGAAGCCGTTAAATCATATTACTGTCATCTCTGCGGGGAATGCGAATCATTGTGTCCCAAGGGAGTAGAGATAAGCACGATCAACCGCTGCCTCATGTACAGGGAAGGCTACAAAGAGCCGGAACTCGCGCGCTCCACATATGCCGAGATACCCGTGGAGTCTTCTGCATCCTCATGCCTCGGCTGTCCGGTTTGTATGGCAAAATGCGTAAACGGCCTTGATGTCGCTGATAAGATGGAAAAGGCGAGAAGGATGCTGGCTTAGAAGATTCACCGCGTCATCAAGGCATCTTGTTTCTTTTTCTTTACGGTCGCAAGTCGACCCCTTACTCCTTAAGTCCCGGAGGGCATCATGCATAAGCCCGTCCCGATTCGCTCGATTGCTATTTGTACTTTCATATGCGTACTCTGCGCACTTACTCCGGCGCTTGCGGCAGCTGAATCCATGGAGAAGCTTTTGCCGGAACCAAGCTGTGCCCCCGGCTGGGATCTGAAAGAAAAGGCGGCCACCTTCGACACGGAGACCCTCTTCGATCACATCAACGGCGAAGCGGAGCTCTACTTTCCTTACGGATTCGATATGCTCGCATCGGCTGCGTATGCAAACGCAAAGGACCCTGACGTATGGCTCGTTGCCGATGTGTACAGGATGGGCTCACTGCTTGATGCATTCGGAATCTATTCCAACTATCGAAGGCCTGAAGTGCAGGACATAACGATCGGTGCCGAAGGATTCGTCTCTTCTTCTCAGTTGATGTTCTACCAGGACAGGTATTTTGTGAGGCTTCAGGTTACCGGAGCGATGGGCCTGGGAGAAGATGTGTTCCGTGCCTGTGCGAAGTCTATATCAAACAAGCTGCCATCGAGTGCAGGCCCGCCTGGGGAACTTGGGGCCTTTAGAATACCGGGCATTGTCCCGAAAACTGAGCGCTACATCGCCAAGAGCCTGCTGGGCTACGCATTCTTCCGTCGCGGTATTACGGCTGATGCTGTTCTCGGAGGTGAAAGCTTCCAGGTATTCATGATTCCTGAGGATTCTGTGTCGGCTGCAAGGGATGTCTTGGATCGCTATCGCTCTTACCTAAATGCCGAAGGGAAAAAGGTTCATTTTAAGGAAGATACGGTCACGGGAACCGATCCATTATTCGGAGGCGTGTTCGTCAAGCAGACAGGCAGTTACGTCATAGGAGCCGTGAGGATAAAAAATCCGGCCACTGCGGCAGCACTCATTCTACGGCTGCAGGCAAGGCTTGGCAAATGAAACTCAGAGCTTCATAGTCACAGATACGAATATCTTGTGTTTTTTTCCTGCTTTGCGCTGTACAGCATCTTGTCCGCCCTCTTGAGAAGTGACATGGCGTCATACGCCCCATCTTCCATGTGCGACAATCCAAAGCTTACCGAGACGCGGAGCGGCGCGCCGCTAACCATGAGGTGATGATTCAAGAAGAACGTCTGCAGGCGGGTTGCGAATTCAGATGCCTCATCCGGCGGTGTGTTGGGAAGGATGATCACGAATTCATCCCCCGCGAATCTCGCTACGATATCGCTCGCCCGGGACATGGACTGGAGCTGAGCCGCCACGTATTTTAGCACTTCATCACCCGCATCGTGGCCGTACGTGTCATTTACAGTCTTGAAGCCATCCACATCGAGAAAGACAACAGTCAGCGGCGTCCTGTACCTCAGGGCACGATCGAACTCCCTCGTTATTATCTGTTCTAGGACCCTGCGGTTCAGGAGTCCGGTGAGTGGATCCCTCGATGCAAGGAAGTCGAGCCTCTCATGGGCCATGACGTTTGAGAGACAGATGGACACAATAGTTGCAAGCCGTTTGAGTAAGGTCGTATCCATGTCGGGACGATAGCGGAACGATGAGCTGTCGGCCTGATTGAGACTTCCTACTATCCCGCCATCGAGTGTCAGAGGGGCAACGGCAAGTGACTGGATTAGGTAGTTGTGATCGCAGGGCAGCAAAGCCCGGAAAGCCGCCAGGCCGTAATTGGCAAGAATCGGCTCCACGCTGTTATTGATAACTCTGAGGAACAAATCTCTTTCAATCAGATTTGTACGCCGCTTTAATATTTCCGACGTCGCAGATTTTTGAAGCATATCGGCGAAGTCGCTCCCATCTATCAGAGACACCCATACATAGGGGATTTCCATTTTCTCCTGTATTTCAGTGAGCAGCCTTTCCAGAAAATCCTTGAAATTGAGAATTGACAATACACTCGTCTCGATTTCGAAGAATTTCTGTGCAATGTCCTGATTCTGGTTTAGCGTTTCAATAATCTCTTTGAGCTTGCTCATGCGCGATATCCGGAGGCGGAAAATGCCGCTAATATTTCACTCTATTTTTCAATCACCGAAACAGAAGCTACAATATTTGAAACGATTGCACAAGCCGTGAATTACTGTGAATGTGTGATCCCCATTTTACATTCGTCTATGATGTATGGTACATTTCTCCAAAATCATATTGATGTGACGGCGGACACGAAAACGACAGAAAAAATTCTTATTTGGACAAGGGGATTTGCAATATGAAGGTTTCTGTAGAGGGAATCTGGTCGTCGGTCAAAGAAATAAGAGACAAAGCACCGGTAATCCACAACATTACCAATTACGTCGTCATGAACAATTCCGCCAACGCATTGCTCGCAATAGGCGCCTCCCCGGTCATGGCCCATGCTGAAGAAGAAGTGGAGGAAATGGTGAGTATCGCCGGCGCCCTCGTCATCAATATCGGGACACTGAGCCGAAACTGGATACGGGCGATGCACAGGGCGGCAGACAAAGCCAAGAAGGTAAATGTTCCCCTCATTCTCGACCCTGTGGGCGCAGGCGCTACTGCATACCGGACGGGTACCGCGAGGGAGCTGATAGAAAAATATCCGCCCGCCATCATCAGGGGCAACGCCTCGGAGATCATGGCCCTCTTGGCCGAAAATACAAAGACAAAAGGTGTCGAGAGCACGGCTTCATCGCATACCGCCGTTGACATTGCACGGCAGGTGAATAATACCTACGGAAGTGTGGTCTGTGTGAGCGGAGAAACGGACTATATTGTTTATGGAGATGATGTAACCAAGGTCAAGAATGGCCATCCCATGATGACGAAGGTCACTGGAATGGGATGCATCGCTACAGCCATGTGCGGGGCGTTTGCAGCGGTCAATAATTCCTTTTCCGAGGCTACCGCCCAGGCGATGGCGGTCATGGGCATAGCGGGGGAAATGGCAGCGGATAAGGCGCCGGGGCCGGGAACCCTTCAGGTCGGCTTCTATGACGCCCTGTATAAACTTTCGGAAAAAGACATAAAGCGTTACCTCAGAGTGGAAGGTTGACAATGCGCGGATTGTATCTTGTTACTGACCGCGGTCTCTGCGGCGAGAAATCGATTGAGTATGTGGTGCGCCAGGCCCTTGGGGGCGGCGCCGTGTGCGTGCAACTTCGAGAGAAGGATTTATCCACCCGGCTCTTTGTTGAAGAGGCGCGGGCGATAAAGAGGATCACCGCTCAATTCGGTGTGCCTCTCATCATCAATGACCGGCTCGATGTGGCCCTTGCCTCTCGGGCCAATGGTGTCCATATCGGGCAGGACGACATGCCCTATGCCGATGCCCGGAGACTTATGGGGTCCGGAGCCATCATCGGTCTTTCGGTTGAGACGTGGGACGATGTAATCAGCGCGGAGTCACTCGACGTCAACTACCTTGGCGTGAGTCCCGTTTTTGCAACGCCCACCAAGACAGACACCAAAGGGAGCTGGGGGATTGAAGGACTGGCGAGGATAAAGGCCTATTCACGCCACTTCCTGGTTGCGATCGGCGGCATCAACGCGGCGAACGTCAGGGAGGCGGTTATGGCAGGCGCCGACTGTGTTGCAGTCGTTTCCGCAATCTGTGCGGCTCCCGATCCTCTTGCCGCCTCACGGGAGATCAGCGATACAATCCGGGACGCTCTCAAGAAGCGGGCGTAAGAGACATTTGCATGGGTGACAAGAAACTGTTCATCTTTGACTACTCGGGCACACTCAGCCTGGAGTCCACTCTGTTCGGCCGGCCCGATTATCTGACGAGAGAACTCGAAGAGAGTGGCCTTTCGAACATGGGGATCACAAGCCCTGCCATATTCTGGGAGGAGATCGTAAACCCAACCTGGTATGAGGGAAGCACGACGGCAGCAGGCTACAAGAAAATCATAGAGGACAGATTAAGAACGCTCACACGAACGGATGCAATGAACGCGGAAGAGGCGAAAGCCGCCGCATCCTCCTTTGTGGATAGTTATCTCCGCCATTCCCGCATTGACCGCTCTTGGGGGCGGGTCTTCCGTGAACTGGCACTTCGTCCTTACATAAGAGTCGTCATTGCAACTGATCACTATGCAGAGGCAACGTCTTATATCTTGCAATTTCTCCGGGAATTGAATATCCAGGCAATGCCTGCCACGCTAGCTATCGCCCATCGTGACAGTAGGGAGGTCATAGTGGCCAACTCCGCAGACCTCGGGTTCCACAAGGACAAGCGAGAGTTCTGGGAGATATTGAGGCGCGGCCTGCAAATGAATGACGTCAGAAACATCGTTGTCGTCGATGATTTCGGTTGCAATGAAGAAAAGGGAGACTCTTACAGCAGACCGGAGAAGGTCAAACGACGGCAGCGCGAGACGGTGCGAATGTTGCAGGACGTGTTTGCCGCGAAGGTTGAGGTCGTTTCCTTCATCCTGAAAGAGAAGAGCGAAAAGGCCACGTCCGATCTTGTTTCGGATACATGGAGGACCATCGACCGTTACCTGGCGACTGCAGATGACAGAGTGTAATCGTCGAGCTTGCTTAGAGTGCTGGGAGATGAATTTGTTTGCGACGGAAGGAGATAAAGAGCTGCATGTCCAATGAAACGACAAAAGTTATCTATTCGATGATCGGCGTCTCCAAGTACTACGACAAGAGGACAGTGCTCAAGGATATCTATCTCTCCTATTTCTATGGTGCCAAGATCGGCGTCCTCGGTCTCAACGGCAGCGGGAAAAGCTCTCTTCTGCGCATCCTTGCAGGGGTTGACCAGGACTTCAACGGAAAGACAATCCTTTCCCCGGGCCATACGGTCGGGTTTCTCGAACAGGAGCCGAAGCTCGACGACAAGAAGACGGTGCGGGAAATAGTCGAAGAGGGTGTAAAGGAAACAGTTGCCCTCCTCGATGAATTCAATGCAATCACGGAAAAATTCAGCGAACCGATGACTGATGACGAGATGAACAAACTCATCGAGCGCCAGGGGAAAGCTCAGGAAAAGCTCGATGCCGCAGATGCCTGGGATCTCGATGCCAGGCTGGAGATGGCGATGGATGCACTGCGCTGCCCGCCGGGAGACACGCCTGTGCATGTACTCTCGGGTGGAGAGAGGCGGCGCGTGGCCCTCTGCAGATTGCTTCTTCAGAAGCCGGACATACTTCTCCTCGACGAACCGACTAACCATCTCGATGCCGAAACGGTTACCTGGCTTGAACATCACCTGCAGCGATACCCCGGGACGGTCATTGCAGTCACGCATGACAGGTACTTCCTCGATAATGTTGCAGGCTGGATCCTGGAACTTGACCGGGGACAGGGGATACCTTGGCAGGGAAACTATTCATCATGGCTGGAACAGAAACAGAAACGCCTTCGAGTAGAGGAAAAAAAGGAGACCGAGAGACAGCGGACACTAGAGCGTGAACTGGAATGGATCCGTATGTCGCCCAAAGGACGCCACGCCAAATCAAAGGCCCGTATCAATTCCTATGAGGCCCTGCTGAAGGAAGAGGGTGAAAAACATGCACGGGATCTTCAAATATACATCCCGCCGGGGCCGCGACTGGGCAAGGTGGTCATCGACGCGGAGAATGTGAGCAAGGCTTATGGCGACACGCTCTTGATGGAGGGCACGTCCTTCTCGCTGCCGCCCGGCGGAATCGTCGGTGTAATCGGCCCCAATGGTGCCGGAAAAACGACCCTGTTCAGGATGATCACCGGCCAGGAGAAAGCAGACTCCGGCACGATCAGGACAGGCGAAACCGTCAAGCTTTCATATGTGGACCAGAGCCGTGATGTCCTCGATCCCGAGAAGAACATCTGGGAGGTGATCTCCGAAGGCCAGGAACAGATAATAATGGGCGATCACAAAATCAACTCCCGTGCTTATGTAGGAAGGTTCAATTTTTCCGGGACGGACCAGCAGAAGAAGGTGGGTATGCTCTCCGGCGGCGAGCGGAACAGGGTTCATCTCGCCCGGATGCTGAAGGAAGGAGCCAATGTCCTGCTCCTCGACGAGCCTACCAATGACCTTGACGTGAATACCCTGAGGGCACTCGAGGAAGCGCTAGAGAACTTTGCCGGGTGCGCCGTTGTGATCAGTCATGACCGCTGGTTCCTCGACCGCATCGCGACGCACATCCTCGCTTTCGAGGGCGACAGCAAAACGGTCTGGTTTGATGGAAACTATTCGGAATACGACGCGGACAGAAGAACGCGCCTCGGTGCCGCAGCGGATCAGCCCCACCGGATCAAGTACAGGCAGTTGACGAGGGTATAGAGGGAAAAGGGATATATGACTGTACTTGTAGTTGTCGCACATCCTGATCGTGGAAGCTTCAATCACGCGATTGCAGAAATAGCCGCACGGACATTGCGGAGAAAGGGATGCATTGTCACCTTCCACGACCTCTATCGCGAAGGGTTCCCCCCGGTCCTGCCGGGCGATGAAATACCGATGGGAGTAACTCTTGCCGGCATTATCGAGGAACACTGTGCAGAAGTAGCTTCGGCAGAAGGTTTTGTGATCGTACATCCTAACTGGTGGGGACAGCCGCCCGCGATCCTTAAAGGATGGATAGACAGGGTGTTCAGGTCCGGAGTGGCCTATGAGTTTGAAGAAGGCGACAGCGGCGAAGGCGTTCCCATGGGACTGCTCAAGGCAGAGACAGCGATCGTCTTCAATACGTCGAACACACTTCCCGACAGGGAACGTGAGGTGTTCCGTGATCCCCTCGAGACCATCTGGAGGAATTGCATATTCGGACTCTGTGGCGTAAAGAATTTTCATCGCAGGACGTTCAGTGTTGTCGTTACAAGCACCAAGGAGCAGAGGACAATGTGGCTAAGAGAGGTGGAAGAGGCCGTAAACGAAACATTTTTCGGACGCAATTGCCGTTGACTGAACTCTCAATTTGATATACTCCAGAACGGAAATATGTATCGAAAAGGCTTGATATGAAAAAATTTAAAGATCTTGGCCCAGAAGATTTTCCCGGCGTCAATCCCCAAAAATTCAGCGAATGGAAGACAGCGGTCCTGAAGACGAGAGGGCACGTTTACATACTGCTGGTCATATACCTTATATTGAATATTAAGTCGTACGGTGTAACGGGCAACATAATCTATGACACTCCGATAGTCCTCTTTATCGGTGCACTCTTTGTCTCACAGCATGGCCGGTTCGCCTCGGAAAGGCATACGACATACATAATCGCCTCCCTATGTCTTCTGATCATGTTCGACATCGTTGTGGTGCGGATGACGGAGGCATTTGTCGGGGAAAGCCTGCTCGTCATTGTCGCATTCTTCTGGCTATACAGTCAAAACCGAAAAAACAAAGAACTAGAGACGGCTGCGGGTATCAAGGTAGAAGCAATAAAGCGCTCCATGTCGGAATGAAAAAGACCTCTGGAATCTCGTCGTCCCCTCATGAAGATCGGAACAAACTTCCATCATGGTTATTGATGAAGTGGAAACGGACAATTGGAGCATGGGCAGCGAGACAGTCACGAAGAGAAGAGCGCGTGACAGGAAACTGCGGCAGTAAAGCAAACCTCATCTTTCAGGCAGATTCTCTTGTGATATAATAAACGTATTCGAAACCGTCTATTTTGCGGAAGGCGATACTCTGCGGCGTGCGGAGAAGCTAATATGAGAATCATTTATCTTGCCGACATACACGGAAGTTTTGATAGGCTTAGCGATCTCCTTAACGAGACGATTGCCGATGTCTACATCATATCCGGCGACTTGATAGACATTCCCTTCTACAGCATGGATGCCTCCATCCGTTACCATGAGCTGCAGTCGCATTTTCACGCGTTGAGAAGGCAGATGTCCAAGGAGGACATGTTCATCGAGGATTTTGTCGATGAGCTGCTCGAGAAACCCGACGTGTCGGATGAAATTCAGGACCTGGGGACGGAATACCAGGAGTACACCGTGCGGGCGCGCAGGGTCATGCAACAAAAATACAAAGTCCTTGTGAGCATCGCGTCAACAAAAAAGCGGTCGCGGGTCTTCTTTCTTCCCGGGAACTATGACATGGACCTTCGGTTCACTGCCTTGAGCGAGCGTGACCTGCACCTGCACTGGTATGAATTGAATGGCCTTAAGATATGCGGCTACGGCGGCGCCGCCGTGTGGACGCCGGGAATACCCGAGAGGTATGTAATTCACTATCAGACAAATGTTAAATATCATAACAGGTACAGCGAGATGTACCTCTTCTTCAGTGCCGTCAAGCCGGACATCATCGTGACACATCAGCCCGCATACGGGATCCACGATCAGGTCACTTCAGACGGGCCGATCGGTTCGATGGCGCTCCGCACCTACTGCGAGGTAAACCAGGTTATGATGTGCCTGACCGGCCATATCCATCAGAGGTGGGGGGTGGAACTCATCGAGAAGACCCTTTTCCTCAATCCCTCTAATTTCGGCGAGGTCACGCTGACGTCCGGGAATGTCATAGAAGGCGGGTTCTATTATTCGATCAAGCTGGAACACGATAAGATCGCTGGAATCGTCTTTAAGAAATTCGTGAACGGCAGAATATATGATGTGGCCGATTATTACGTCGAGGGCGGGAAGGTAATCGAGAAGATCATCGATCAGGGAAGATACTATGCCCTGACGCAGGGGAAGAACTATGATACAACAGAGGTCAAAGACTCGCACATTCCTGAGATTGCACTATATAACGAGATAAAGAAGTTCTACAGAAAATTTCAGACCCAGGAGGCGGAAGAAAGAATCGACGTGCTTGAGGAGGCTGCTTACCTCATTGAGGATAAACTGCATGCCAATTTTGCCATGGACGTTTTGGGCTCCGTAAACTTCGGCATTTCGCGTTCGGATTCAGACTTGGACATCGTTCTTTATCTCCGCTGTGAGGAAGATTCCAGCAAGTGCGAGGGCAAGTGCCAAGGCGGGACCAAGCCGTGCAGCTTTCTCAAAGGAGCGGAAGATATGGTCGCGGAGATACTGAAGGGCAAATATGAGTACCAGATTATCGACACTTTGGATCTTAACCGCGTCGAAGAGAGCATCCGACAGAAGAATTACGAGTGCGGAATGCTCCAGAGGTTCGTGTTTTATAGATCAATATGCCGCCCTATAAACTACCGGGTAATCGCCCCTCTCGAAGACATGCTGAACAAGGACATGATTTTCCGCAAGGAGATCGAAGGAAGCCTCCAGATATATTTCCGCATATTCGCAGCCACGTCCCGGCATATAAAATCCTTCATGAAGTACGAGGCGCGTCTTGCAGACCTGGGCATCAAACTGCCCGATCTTATAAGAGAGAAGGTCAAGCTCTACCTGGGTGAAACCAAGACGGATTATAGTTCACCATGAGGCAAACGCCATGATAGAGAAACTATTTCCCGGAATTGCTCACCTTCAGAATATACACCCCCTTGTGGTACATTTTCCGATTGCCTTTCTCTTTGGGTGTGTGCTCTTTTATGTCCTCGCACTGTTAGCGCGAAAAGAGCTCCTCGCGTTTACAGCATTCTTTCTCCTCCTTTTGGGGACGGTCGGCGCTGCAGCGGCGGTCGGCACAGGTATCTATGCCGAGCCCGGCGTATTGCTCTCACCTTCGGTACGCGGCCATCTCCTCGCCAGGCATGAGGACTTTATGCTGTCGACACTTTGCGTAAGTCTTATTCTTGCCGTCTGGGCGGCGATCGCAAGACCGTTCCCTAAAAGGGGACGGATACTGTTCATCCTCCTGCTTTTCGTATTGCTGGGCATCATGTCGGTCGGCGCCGACTACGGGGCACGGATGGTCTACGATTATAACGCTGGAGGAAACGCCTGTCCCCAACCGATCGAATTCTTCAGGTAGCCTGTAAACAGACGCAGAGAAATATTCCCTCGAATAGCTCGCAACAGGAAACAGGTAGGATGAAAGACGGTAACCAGCAGGATTTCGTAAGGAGATTTCTCTTCGGAGAGTCTGCCGTTGAAAAAAGTGAAAGGTGTGTGCGTGCAAGCATGCTCATGGATTCGCGCACCGAGGGATGGATCGGGATGCCCCACGGGGGAATCGGCATGGGCGCGATAATGGAGCTCGCGACGATGCTTGACAGCTATCCCCGCAACGGAGACCAGCGTTATCCCATGTCTCTCGATTTTCGCATGGGTGGATCGAGTGTAAGGACCGGGGACAGGTTGTGTGTCGAAGTGGCTGAAAAAGGGAATGGAGCAGAGGGTGAAACCTTTGCGACCCGTGACGACTTCCCTTATATCTCGGCCTCGATCAAGTACAGAGATCAGGGGGAACAGCATGAGGAAGCTGTGCTTGCGTCATGTGTTCCACGAAGCCTTTCGGACATAGAAGATAGGCTGACACCTCTGCCGTACTACATAAATTGTTTCGTCTGCGGGGTCGGGAGAGCTCACCCCGGCCTGGAAAGGCGTTTCTTTTTCCTGGACGCCGGTCAATCGAACAGGACGGTGGTTTCCCTGGCGGGCTTTGACCTCCGCGATAGTCGAAGTATTTCCCTCTTCCAGAAGAACGGCAGCATTCACCCGATAGCAACCCTTGCCCTCTTGGACGAGACACTGGGATGGGGCGGATTTATGATTGCGGCAAGCGGCGCAGTTACCGTTCGTATCACTTACACCCTCCATTGGGATATCGCGGTCGGTGAAAGATTTGTTGTCTGCGGTCGCGGCGATAGGGTAAGGGGAAAAGGAGCAAGGATGATGTTCTGGGCCTCGGGCGCCCTCGCTTCCGTAAAGAGCGACGGCCGTCTTGAAACGGTGATAACCGCATCGGGCCAATGGCTTGGGGTACCTGAACTCACCCGTCAGATGAGAGAAGAGTTGATCCCGAAAGAACTCACCGAACAGGCATTCCTGGCCGCGGGTATACACTGACGTTGCCATTGAAACTTTATACTTGACTGGGACGAAGCCCTTGTGAAATGCTACCAGCGGTTTGGACGAGTATTTTCATTTCGGAGGTTACCATGAAGATTACAAATCTGGAGCAGATACAGAAAACAAAGATGGCGATGGAGGGGGCGAAGGATGTCTTGAAGCAGGTGCCCATATCAAAGGCCGACGGCACGCCTTCTCACTCCTTCCGGGTATTCACCATAATGCCCGGCGGCCATACGCCTTATCACGCCCATCCCTTCGAGCACCTGAATTATATAATATCGGGTGAGGGTGCGGTAGTAATGGACAGTGGGGAAGAGCGACCCGTCAAGACGGGAGATTTCGGTCTCGTTCTGCCTAATGAAAAGCACCAATATAAGAACAAATCCGCGAAGGATCCAATGGTCATGATCTGCGCGGTGCCGAAGGAATACGAGTAGCGAAAGAACATTATAAATAGCGGGACCATTGTTCTTGACGAGCACCTTATATTTTTTCTATAATTTTTATAGACAAGGTGGTGAAACTATTTTATAAAGCATTGACGCTGCTGCGGTTCATAATCATCACGCCACATGTGTAATGCCCTGCTGGGTGAAACATGGAAGTTAAATCACCTGACACACAATTATCTGTTACGGTTCCTGCGACCTATCAGCGGCCCGCGCCACTGCTTCCGCGCGTCTCTTCCATCACCCCTGTGTCTCCTGAAGATATAGTGGACTGCGTAGAACTGCACGGAGGCAAAACGAAAGAGGTGAGCAGGCAGATTATCAGATATAGCCCTCCCGACGGCCCGCGGCCGAGAGGCAAAGGGCAACTCATCGATATATGGGCTTGAAGTTTATTTAAAAGGTTCCTCGCAACCCCTGCCTTTTTGCATCAAATCCAAAAATATCCTCCCGGCTGAAACCATGGAAAACGAACCTCAAGCTTTCGGTGTAAATAAGCAGGTCATTCTGGCCGTAACGACGGCAGCCTCCTTTCTTACGCCATTCATGGGATCGTCGATAAACATCGCCCTTCCGTCCCTAGGCCACGAATTCGGGATGAGCGCAGTCCTCCTGGGTTGGGTCGCTTATGCATTCATCCTTGCCGCCGCAGCAGTACTCGTCCCTGTAGGCAAGATCGCCGATATCTGGGGAAGGAAACGCATCTTCTCGATTGGGTTCATAATTTATACGGTGTCTTCATTCCTCTGTGCCGTTGCCGGTTCTCCTTACTCCCTCATCTCTTATCGACTGCTTCAGGGTATTGCCGGGGCTATGATTTTCGGACCGTCGATTGCCATCCTGACCGCTGCGTTTCCCGCGGGTGAAAGGGGGGCCGCCCTGGGCATCAATGTGGCTTCTGTTTATATAGGCCTTTCTGCCGGCCCTTTCATCGGCGGTTTCCTGACGGAACATTTCGGGTGGCGGAGTATATTCATGATAAATGTTCCATTCGGACTGATTGTCCTGATACTTATTCTCTGGAAGATAAAGGAGGAATGGGTCGAAACAAAAGATGAGCGTTTCGACGCGCCGGGTGGATTCCTGTACGTGCTGGCTTTATCCTCGATGATGTATGGCATTTCTTCGCTTACACGGCCACTCGGGGTCTGGCTCGTTATGGGAGGGATTGTTCTGATAATAATATTTGTTTTCCGGGAAAGAAACGTGACCAATCCCGTTTTTGATATAACCCGGTTCCGGCACAATGCTGCCTTCGTCTTTTCCAACCTCGCGGCACTGATAAATTACAGCGCCACTTTTGCAGTATCGTTTCTGCTCAGCCTCTATCTCCAGTACATCAAGGGATTTAACCCTGTTTATACGGGAGCGATCCTCGTTGCCCAGCCTGTCATACAGGCCGTTTTCTCGCCCTTTGCAGGGAAGCTTTCCGACAGGATCGAACCGCGCGTGGTTGCTTCTATCGGCATGGGGATCACCTCCTTCGGCTTGGGTCTTTTGATAACCATCGGCAAGCAGACATCGGTTTCTTTCATCATAGGCGTTCTTTTTCTCCTAGGCCTTGGATTTGCACTCTTTTCATCGCCCAATACCAATGCGATCATGAGCTCGGTGGAGCAGAGGTTTTACGGTGTCGCCTCCGGGACCCTGGCCACGATGCGCCTCACGGGACAGATGTTGAGCATGGGGATAGTCATGTTGATCATGTCCGTCAAGATCGGAGATGCCCCCATGACGCCGGAGCAGTATCCGTCATTCATGGGAAGCCTGCACATCTCTCTCATCATTCTGTGCCTTATTTGTTTCCTGGGCATCTTTTCCTCACTGGCAAGGGGCAAGATACATTAGCCTTTTACTTTATCATTTTGATCGCGACAAATGAATCAGCACCACAAGAAAAGGATAGGAAATAGAAGTAACTTAAGATAATATATAAAAATTGAAGCACGAGAAAAATCTCCAAATTGAGGAGGAGGCTTGAAATATGCTGCTGATCGAAGACTTACAGGTGAAGATCGGTGACCGTGAAGTCCTCAAGCACATCGATCTGGAAATCAAGTCCGGGGAAACTCATATTCTTTTTGGCCCGAACGGTTCGGGGAAGACGACGCTCCTCATGACCATCATGGGCTACCCGCAGTATACCGTCACGGCAGGGAAGATTTTCTTCAAGGGAGAGGATATTACCCACATGCCGATCAACGAGAGGGCGAAGCTCGGTATCGGTATGTCCTACCAGCGGCCGCCGACGATCCACGGCTTGAAGACGAAACAACTGGTGCAGATATGTGGGGGCGGAAAAGCAGATGCGGACTCGCTCGCTGCAAAGGTTCACTTCACGGACTTTCTGGAGCGTGACATCAATGCCGGATTTTCCGGAGGCGAGATAAAGCGGTCTGAGCTTTTGCAATTGATGGCCCAGGACCCGGACCTGCTCCTCTTCGATGAGCCTGAATCGGGTGTCGACCTGGAGAACATTTCCCTCATCGGAAATTCCATCAGCACACTACTCCAGAGAAATTTCAAGGACGAGGGAGGAAAGTCCCACAAGGAACAGCGGGCCGCACGCACCAAGATGGGACTGATCATAACGCACACCGGCTTCATCCTGGATTACGTTACTGCCGACAAGGGGCAGATGCTCTACGACGGTTATCTGAGCTGCAAGAGCAATCCACTGGAGATATTCCGCTGCATAAGGGACGCTGGATATGAGGAGTGTGTGAAATGCACGACATAATAGATGAAAAAGCAACCAAGGCCAAGGATAAGAAGGCGGCCCTCGGACCTGACATTGATCTCGCGTCATTCACTGCGGAGCCTGTTGGGCATGCGTATCTCGACGACCTGACTAAACTGCCGGCAGCGGACAAGGAAAAAATAATCCAGGCAGGCGTGGATGCGACAGAGACCGGGCGCTCAGGAACCTACCTTCAGAAAGACACGGCGGTCCTTCATTCTCATTCCATGCAGGAGGGCCTGGAAGTCATCCCCATCAAGCGGGCATTGAAGGAATGCGACTGGATAAAAGACTATTACTGGAAGCTTGTATCCGTTGATGCAGACAAATACACTGCCCTCGCCCAGCTCAATCTGCACGATGGCTATGTAATTCGCGCCCTCCCGGGAAGCAAGGTCATCTATCCCGTTCAGGCTTGCCTGTATATTGACAAAGAGAACCTGAGCCAGTACGTCCATAACCTGATTATTGTCGAAGAGGGGGCGGAGCTTCACGTGATCACCGGCTGCGCCGCGGCGTCCCATTTGAAACGCGGCCTTCATGTCGGTATCTCCGAATTCTTCGTCAAGAAGAACGCGAAATTAAGCTTTACCATGATTCATAACTGGGCGGAGGAGATGATGGTGCGCCCCCGTTCGGTCGGTATAGTCGAGGAGGGCGGTCTCTTCCTGAACAATTATATTTGTATGAAGCCCGT
>Ga0335081_10006482_pt1 | contig 18651 bp, 9 predicted proteins | sample Lox_Sample_35_FD_206713 | JGI IMG/M metagenome (GOLD analysis project Ga0335081, IMG submission 206713) | Soil microbial communities from Loxahatchee National Wildlife Refuge, Florida, United States - Lox_Sample_3.5 | ecosystem: Environmental > Terrestrial > Soil > Wetlands | place: USA: Florida...
AAAACGCGACAAAGCGTTCGGGCCCAATCCGTCGCTCAACAGACGGTTGCCGCCGATTCCCTCATTGAGAACAGCTATGTTGCGTGAGTTCGGCTTCGATTGCAGGCGCTCTGCCAGAATATCTGTCCAGCGGTCGTTGCCGTTGACCGTGGCGCCGCGTCCGTCAGTAATCGAGTCGCCAAGAACCACCAGAGCCCCGGCTTCCGGCGAGGCCGCCACCTCGATTCCGGAGATGAAGTACCAATGCTCAACTGCTTTGGCCTCCGGGAGTTCAGGCGCGGAAATGAGATCTCCGTGCGCGATATAAGAGGTGGCTCGGGAGCCGGGATGGCCGGTCTGCTCCTGCGGCGCAACCTCGATTCGGAGTGTGACGGCGACATCGGAAAGTGGAGCCACCGCAAGCTGCACCGGATCAGAAACATAGTCGGCATGCGGCGGAATCGTGACTTCATGTGACCCGGAGAACTCAAGCATATGGTCCGTACCGGGTGCAATCCTGCTCGAAGCAGGCGACACTGCTCGCGCAATGTGCACGACGGCGAGGCGCAACGGCGTCGCTCCAAAGCGATTGGAAAGCCGCAGCCGAATCTGGTTTCCGCCTAAAGTCAAATGCACAATCTGACGCAAGGTGGCGCCGCGAAGATCCGCCGCATCCAGCGCATGTCCCGATTCAAGCTGTTGCTGGGCGGTGGTCCAGGAGTCGACCCAGCGGCCTGGAGCATTCCCAGCGCGCGGGCCACGTGCCGGACTTGCCAGCAACGCAAGAATCGCGAATACGATCGTCACACCCATATGCGCAACGTGTTGAAAGATATTAGCTCTTCAGGGCCAGGGGCGTATCGTAGGGAAATTCGTAACCGGTCTATGTGCGCCCGAGGTCGGCCGCATGATGAAGAATTCGTGACATAGGCAACTTCCTGATAACGGAAGGCGAAAATCATGACGAAGGTCGATGTGCTTGCAAGAACCTTTCTTGCTGTTTTCATCACGACAACGCTTGCCGGAGTATTTCTGCGCGCCAGCGCCGCACAAGAGTCCCCAGTCATCCTGAAGCGCGATGGCGCCACTATCATGCTTGAGCCGTTCGCGGCGAACATCGTCCGCGTGAGCATCAGCATGGATCGTGAGCAGGCAATTGCCCCCGCCGGTTACGGGTTTGTCGCACAGCCTTCCTCGAATGGGTGGGCTGAGCAACACGATCAGCAAGCAGACGTCTACCGGTCGCCGCGGGTCGTGGTTTCTGTCGCCATCACTCGGCCCTCCAAGACTCAGCAGACCCAGGTGGACATCAGCAGGTATTTCATCGGTTCCACGCCGGCGGTGCACATAACTTTTCGCACACCGCAAGGGAAGAAGCTGCTTGAGATGATCGATTGGTCGATGTCCGTCCCCAACCACAAGGATGCGAACGCCGGCATCTTGTACGACCACAGACCGTCCGATGAGCCTTTCTTTCAGGTTGGGGCCACCTTTGCCTCGCCCGACGACGAGCACTACTACGGTTTGGGTCAGAACCAGGAGGGCTTTCTCGACCACCGCGGCCACACCGTGGAATGCTGGCACAACTATCTGGCAACGGGCGGGCCCAGTATTTGCGTGCCTTTTGTCGTGACCAATTACGGGTACGGCATGATCTGGGACAATCCCTCAAAGACCACGATTAAGCCGGGGTTCAATGAGCGAACACAGTGGGTTTCGGAAGTCGGCAATCGGGTGTCGTTCTTTGTGATTGCCGGAGCAAGCACCGATGAAATTTATTCCGGCTATCGTTTGCTCACGGGCACGACTCCGATGTTGCCCAAAGCCGCTTACGGCTATATTCAATGCAAGCAACGGTATTCCATGCAGGACGAAGTTCTCTCTGTCGCCAGGGGCTATCGGGAGCGGCATCTTCCCGCCGATATTCTGGTGATCGACTGGTTCTACTATTCGAAGATGGGCGAGATGGACTTCGTCCCTCAGCAATGGCCCGATCCCAGCGCCATGAACCGCCAATTGCATGACATGGGGTTTCAGACCATGATCAGTGTGTGGCCGCGGTTCACGAAAGGCACACGCTATTACGACTTCCTGCTAAAAAAAGGATGGTTCGAACACCTTGCGGATGGAACCCCGACGGCCGGTCTGCCCTATGACCGTGCCGGCTCCGATATTGACACCACAAATCCCGACGCGGCACGCTGGTTTTGGTCTGTGATTCGCGACAACATTATCAGCAAGGGCTTCGATGCGATTTGGGCCGACGAGACCGAGCCCGATTTGCCACCTGACGGCAGCTACTTCCTTGCCGGACCCGGCACCCGCTACTACAACATCTATCCTCTGCTGCACACAGCGGCCATCTATGATGGCTTCCGCCGTGATGTAAACCATCGCGCGTTGATTCTTTCGCGCGATGCTTACCTCGGATCTCAACGCAATGGAACCATGGTGTGGTCTTCCGACATTTACCCAACATGGGACACCCTGAAGCGGCAGATTCCGACCGGACTCGACTTCACCGCCTCGGGTATGGCCTATTGGACCAACGACATTGGCGGCTGGCAATATCTGCCCGCCGAACACCATCCCGCGCATCTGCCGCTGCTGGATCCATCGGACGCGCGGGACAATGTCGGCGGTTACGATGACTATCCCGAACTCTATACGCGTTGGTTCGAGTATGCGGCGTTTCTTCCAATCTTCCGGGCGCACGGCAGCCGCCGATACAACGAGGTGTGGTCCTACGGACATGAGGCTGAGCCGATTCTGATCAAGTATTTGAAACTTCGCTACCAGCTCATGCCTTATATCTACTCGCTGGCTTACCACACTTATCAAACCGGCGCGCCTTACATGCGTGCCCTTTTCATGGATTTTCCCAACGACCCACATGTCGCTGACGTCGGCGACGAATATATGTTCGGTCCGGCGTTCCTCGTAGCTCCGATCACCGAACAAGGCGCCACCAGCCGCACCGTCTATTTGCCCAAGGGAAGCGACTGGTACAACTACTGGACCAACGAACGCCTGCACGGCGGTCAGACGATCAAGGTGGATGCTCCGATCGAAATCCTTCCTTTGTTCATCCGCGCAGGTTCGATCATTGCATTAGGCGAACCGGTCGAGAGCACGAGTCAAGTGCAAAAGATCGCCAAGGTGCGCGTTTATCCGGGAGCGAACGGCGACTTCACACTCTATGAAGACGACGGCAGGACCTACGGCTACGAAAGAGGAGAAAACAGGATTACATATCTGCACTGGGATGACACCTCCCGAAAACTGAGCCTGAGCGGAGCTGCAGCATGGGCTGGAGCGGATGAACGGGTGGTTGAGATCGTGGGGCGGTAACTGTAAGCGACGTCGCGGAACTGGGTGGCCAATCTTTTTTCTGTTATCGCAGGGCGCCCGGACATGTTCGACGTCTGCCCGATGACCAGGCCGATCTACCGGATTCGCCCTAAAGATGCCAAATACCCGGTCCTGTTACCTGTGGGGACACGCGCGCAGTTCTGACCGAGTTCATCCGCAACAGCATTCCAGACTGGCGAGGCTTCTGGTCTTTGGCAAAAGAAAGAGATCCAGAAAGCAATATGACCGCGATGATTGTTTCCTCCCCTAGTTCAATGTTGATGGAGCAACCACCGGCAGCCAAGAGATACGCGATGTCTGATCGTTTCTCAGCCGCTTAGTTCGTCTGATCGGGTGCCACTCTTGACTGCAAGGTGCTGTAAACATCGAGCCGTCCGTTCCCCATGTCGCTGCCGACCCATTTCGCATGGGCGATGGCTGCCGCAGCACTTTGCTGATTAATCTTGGGTGAAAGGCTTACCAACAATGCGGCGGTCCCGGAAACAAAGGGAGCGCTGAACGAAGTCCACCATCCCGCAGCATAGGTACCGTACGGGTAGGTCGACACAATTCCCTCTCCAGGAGCAGCGACCCAGACATCCGATCCATAGTTGGAAAAAGTCGACCGCGTGTCGTAGTCGGTCGTCGAAGCAACTCCCATGACGTTTGGCAGAGCTGCGGGATAAACCGCTACGTCTTGGCCGTCGTTTCCCACTGAAGCGACGGAGATCAGGCCATGGTTCTTTGCGTAGTCGATCGCCTTGGCCATTTCCTTCGAGGACGGGCGGAAGCTGAAGCTCATGCTGAGCACCTTCGCGCCGTGCTCAGTCGCACCAGACGGACCCCCAAGGTTCAGCGCGACCGTGCAATTCAAGAGTCGGCAAGTAAGATTGAGCCCCGCGAGGCCAAGCTTGTCGCGGACAATCACCCGCTGCTGAGCGGATACCGGCCGCACCATGCTCACGAGCACAATCACAAACAGTGCCCAGCGGTATGTCTTCATGACTTTCCCCCAGAATCCCACAACATCGCTAGAATGTTTTGCCACTCGAGTCTCGCCCAAGCCATATGCCACCTATGCCAAGTCCTGATCCTTCTTGGCATTAGCAACAGGCACGATAATCGTCCTGCTCTTTCCCATTCCAAATACCAGGTGGATCTGGCCGAAGCTGGTGATGCCGAAATCAAACTCGCCAACCTGGTAGTGTCCTAACTCTCTATTAGGACACTACCAAGGGCCGGATTCTGCTACGGATTGCCCTTCGCATTGTAGACTTAGCTCGGGAAGCAGGGACGATTGCATCTGGCGCAATCGAAGCAGGCAGCGGCTTGTTGCGCGCGCCACCGCCGGAGGAATCACTCGCCCCGCGAGGCTACGGACTCGATCAGGTCTCCCAACTGCTTGGCGGTAAAACTATTCCCTTCGAGATTCGCTACCAGCTGCCCTTTGCGGCCGATCACAACGGTATGAAAGGAATGCACAAACAGGGCTTCGTCGGGGTAAAAGGACATGTCGAACCAATGGCACAGCCGTTGAATGTTCGTAACTGTTCCCGTCAGAAAATGCCAGCCCCGGGCATCCGCCTTCCAGGTGCGGGCGTAATCGGTCAAAGCGGCCGGCTGATCGTGAACCGGATCGATGACAACGGTGAGCAAAATCAGGTCGTGTCCCATACGACTGGCAAATCGCCTCTGGAGCACGCCGAAATTGTTAGCAAGCCGCACACAATAATTCGGGAGGGGGCACCTGGTATAGATGAAGGTCAAAGCAACAACCTTCCCCGAGAACTGGGACAAAGACACATCCTGGCGGTTCTGGTCGGTCAATCGAAAATCAGGTACGGACTGTCCCACATGGAGAACATCCGCTGACGGCGGCCTTGCGCTGATCGCTTCTTCCAGCAGTCGAAGGCGGCGCGCTTGAGTGGGATCCAGTTCGAGACTTTCAAAAGGAATGATTCGTAATTTCTCGGCATAGGATGAACCTTTCTCGACCACCAAAGTGAATTCAATTGTCGCGCCGCGTTGCAGACCCTGCGGAAATGCAGCATCTTCCACGGGGAACGACATTACCATCGCATCCATATAACCGGGGATTTCTTCGCAGGAGACTGTGATCGTACGTTTCACAGCGTCAGCCGAAAGCAGCAGGCCCGTCACCTGGTATTTCGCAGTCGCGCCCCAACACGCCGTCGCGGAAAGCCACAGGACCAAGGCCGTTGCTGCTCGATGTCGCAGGCTGGCGCTCGTCATCGTCTTTCCCCTCCAGCCGTCTGCTTTCCGGGTCCATCCAGCTTCTGCTGAGAGAGTGCCGCGCCTCGCTGCGGGCCACCAAGCCGAACACGGTGTCGTTCCAATTTCTCGTAGTCTTTTGCAAATTCCTTGATCCTGATGAACTGGCCGGTCGGCACGTTGGAAAAGTTCTGGTGTGTCTGGCTCACCGGCCAGGTGATTTCCAGATCCAGAATTCGAGCCGACTTTCCCAGGCCGATGTGCTGCATCAACGGAGAGGCGCCGAACGAACCCCCGCTGCCCACCGTACGATAAATGGAACGGGTGGATTTCCCCTCGTCGTGCACAGTGATTTTGATCCGCGCGCCGATTGCAGCCCGATTGGTTTTTACGCCCACGAGTTGCACACTGATCCAGTCGTTCCCATTGCCGGGGTTCTCGAACAAGCGAAAGGCGTGGCTGTCGCCCAGAACCGCGCCGCCAGTCTCTTCCAGAAGATCCTCATCGCCGTCATTGTCAATGTCGGCGAAGGCAACTCCGTGTCCCTTGTGCAATTCGCCGGTTCCGGACGAAGCCGTCACATCCGTGAAGAACTTTCCTTCCTTGTTATGCAGCATCACATTCGGCAGCATCGATGCATAGCTGGGATTACCGGTGCCCAGGTAAATATCAAGAAAGCCGTCGTTATCAATGTCACCGAAGTTGGACCCCATGGCCATGAAGACGCGGTCCAGGCCTACATCCGCAGTGACATCTCGAAATGTTCCATCACCGAGGTTTTTGTAAAGCTTCATCGTCTCCACATTCGGGGTGAGCCCCATATAGCTCCGCAGCGATTCCTCAACCGAGACGTAGTAGCTGGTAACGAACAGATCCGGCCAGCCATCGTTGTCATAATCGAAAAACCATGCCGCAAAGCTCTGCCACGGCTTTTGCACTCCCGCTTCCCGGGCAACATCGGTAAAAGTCCGGTTGTGGTTGTTGTGATACAGATAGTTGTCGCCGTTGAGATTCGATACGTAAAAATCCACGTAGCCGTCGCGATCGTAGTCGCCAGCGACGATTGCCTTGGTGTAGGCCGCCCGATCGACGCCGGCGGCGTGCGAGATGTCTTCAAATGTACCGTCCCCTTTATTGCGGAAGAGACGACTCGGTCCGTTCTCGTCACCGACGAAGAGGTCCAGGTATCCGTCGTTATCGATGTCGGCCCACACTGCTGTCTGAGTCTGAAGGGGAATGTCCAGGCCCGCCGCCTTCGTCACATCGGTGAACGTCCCGTCGCAGTTGTTGCGCAACAGAGACATCCGCTGAGGAAACTCCCAGGCGCCGCGCAACACCAGGATATCCAGGCAGCCGTCGTTGTTGTAATCGGTCTGGACCAGATTGAGCCCGCCAAGTTGATCGCTGAGTCCGGCCTGTGCAGTTCGGTCGGAAAAAGTGCCGTCGCCATTATTGTGAAAATAATGCATGGGCGCACATTCACCGAAATCAGAGGTCACAATGTCGAAAAGCCCGTTGCCTTCGAAATCATCGACAATGAGCCCCCCTGACATCGAGTACAGATTGATCCCCGCCTCTGGCGCCACATCCACGAATCTCCCGACATCCTCCGGAGATTCGAAAGTTGAAGGCGGAATCAAGTACTGTTGGGGAACGCCTGCCGGGTATTTTCCCAGAGTCATGTAGGCGAGATTGAGGACCCACCTGACATCAAGCGCGTCCGGATTCCGCTGCAGATACTTCTCCAAATATTCAATAGCCTTCTCGGAGGCAGCGGTCTTTGAAAAGCTGCGGTTAGCTGTGGGGGGAAAAATGCAGCGATCGCCGGGATGGCGGTACACGTCATTGTCCATCTCGGACTGGTGCAGGTAGGCGATCCCGAGAACTTCTTCCAATTCCGGCATGGCAGCCGGCAACTCCTTGCCTGCGATGTCATAGGCGTCTAGCCACTGTTCGATGGCCTTGTCCATCTCCCCACGGTAAGAGCAGAGATTGGCTAGGGCATAGTGCATTTGGATCCTGTCGAGTGCGCTGCCCTTGGCGACGCCGGCAGGATTGGCGGTATCCAGCGCTTTGACTACGGTGTCGATTGCCGACGCCACCGATTTCTGGCGAATCTCGCACATCTCGTGCAGGTCCTGACTCCAGCCATCGGGCTTGGGGAAGGTGCGGAACGCCAGATCCACCTCTCCCTTTCCGCCAACGTTGGGCGCGTACCGGACCTGGCCCTTGGCCGATGTCGGCAGACGGGAAGTGGAAGCCGATTTGCCCTGCGCTCCTGCTTGTGCGGGGCGAATGACTTCAAGAATCGCATAGCCCGACTGAGTGTGGACGATTCCAGTGATTTCTCCCGGCGTCTTGCCCTTGAGCGCGTCACGCAGTTCGGCGCGAAGCGTGGTGGGATCGATCGCGCCCATATATCCTCCGTCGGAAGCGGTGGGATCGACGGAAATCGCTTTCGCCAGTTGGGCGAAATCCTCTCCCTTTCTCAAACGCTGCAGCGCGTTTTCGGCTTCACTGGCGGATTCCACCACGATGATGCGCAATTCCACAGGCCTCGGGGAGCCGCGCTGCGCAAGAAGCCACACGGGAACAGCCGCGATGGAAATCAGCAGGAGCCACTGAAGGACACGGCGCATGGCTAGGCATGAGTGTACCGGAGGACTCGCGCCACCGTGTCCAACAGCAACTTCTCTTCGAAACGGAATGATCGCAATTCCCCCGAAAACGATAATCGCCAGAAAACTATAGCATCCCTTTCAGCAAACGTTTACCATGCCTCGGGTGATCATTCTCCCATTTCGCAGCTCTTGAGGCATGCCATGATGAAGCGCCGGCAGTTCATTCACGCAGGTTTGACTGGTGCAGGAGCGATCGTCGCTTCCCGCGTTTGCTTCCCGCTGGCCTGGGCCCAAGCTGCCGCTTGCGACTCCCGCATTGAAATCCTGATGAACGAACCTTTGGGAACCATTTCTCCGAACATCTACGGCCATTTCACAGAGAATTTGAGTGGTGTGATCTACGATGGCGTCTGGGTTGGGGCGAATTCGAAGGTGCCCAACATCGGCGGTATCCGCAAAGAACTCGTCGAAGAGATGCGTAAAATCAACCCTCCCGTAGTGCGCTTTCCCGGCGGCTGCTTTGCGGACACCTACGACTGGCGCGATGGAGTTGGCCCGGCTGACAAGCGCCCCCGGAGGACCAACTTCTGGGATCAGGGTGAGAGCCCCGAGTCGCCGGCCAGCCACCGCTACGACCCCAATGAGTTCGGCACTGATGAGTTTGTCCGCTTCTGCAGGCTGATCGGCGGCCAGCCTTACTTGGCGGCAAACCTGCGCGCGTTACCCGCTGAAGAATTTGACCGCTGGGTAGAGTACTGCAACTCTCCCGCAGGCAGCACCACCCTGGCCGACCTGCGCGCCGCCGCCGGCTACAAGGATCCCTTTAATGTGCGCTTTTGGGGGGTCGGCAACGAGTCCTGGGGCTGCGGAGGAAATTTCACGGCCCAGGAATATGCGGTTGAGTTCCGCCGATTCACAACCTGGGTCCCGCGCTATCGACCCTGGCCGTCGCCAAACAGCCGAGATGAGCTGTCGTTTGTCGCCTCGGGTCCGAATGCCGATGACTGGTCCTGGACTCGAGGATTCTTCGAAGAAATGTCGCGCAAGGGCCGCTTTGAGCTGCGAAGCGTCTACGGCTGGGCGCTTCATCATTACGCGTGGAATCTAAGCCGTGGCGCAACCAACGACTGGATCAAAGGCAAGGGCGATGCCCTGAAGTTCGACGCGGTCGACTGGTACGAACTGCTGCGTGAAGGCGACCGCATGGAAGGACTTATCAATGGCCACTGGCAGATCATGGGCGAGGAAGATCCCGATCACTTTGTAAAGCTGGTAGTCGACGAATGGGGGCCGTGGTATAGACCGGGAAGCGAAGCCACAGCCGGCGACCAGCTGGAGCAGATGCCGACCTTGCGGGACGCAGTCTTCAGCGGGATGACGCTCGACATCTTCAACCGGCATCCCGAGAAGGTTGCTATGGCCAACTGCGCTCAGCTTATCAATTGTCTCAACAGCCTTTATCTGGCGCACGAAGATCGCTTCGTGGTAACGCCAGTGGGCTACGTATTTGCCATGTACGCCGCGCATCAGGGCGGACAGGCGCTGCGGACGGTTTTCTCATCTCCGACCATTGAGTACCAGCGCGACGGCAAAACGGCAACCTTTTGGGGATTGCGAGGATCAGCCTCCCTCCGCGACAAAGACTTGACGCTGACTGTGGTAAATCCGCACGTGAGTGAGGCGCGGGATGCTCAGGTTGTGCTGAGGGACGCTAAGATCATGTCAGCCGCGGCTACCGTCCTCACCAACCCAGACATCCACGCTCACAACACATTTACCGATAAAAACGTCGTTGAGCCTAAAGCCCAAAGTGCTGAGCTCAAGGGCAACATCCTGAATTTTCACTTTGCGCCGGCATCGGTCACAAAGCTGACCCTTCAGCTGGGATGAGAAAGCGGACTTTCAACATTTCTGCGGGGCGACTGCGGCGAACTATCCGGCTCGCGGCAGCGGCGCCAATCCTTCTCGCGGTGTCATGCAGCAGCGGAGGGGGTGGCTCCAAGTCGTTGTCCCTTCCCACGGTCTTCAACCGCTACCACCTTACAGGATCCGTCTCCCCCGTCCGGGACCCGAGTGTCGTGCGGGAAAATAATATCTATTACGTGTTCAGCACCGACACCGGAGCGCCCGTTAAAGGAAATCTCCCGATTCTGTGTTCACAGGACCGTGTGGCCTGGAGCTTCTGCGGGGCCGTATTCACGCAAATTCCCGCCTGGGTCGTGCAGAAGGTTCCGGGAGTGACCGGACTCTGGGCGCCTGATATTTCTTACTTCAATGATCTCTATCACGTCTATTACGCGGGATCTACTTTCGGCTCCAACACCTCGGTGATCGGCTTGGCCACCAACCCAACTCTTGATCCAACCGACCCCAACTACCAATGGATCGATCAAGGCCTGGTCTTGGCTTCAAGTTCCGGTGACGACTTCAACGCGATCGATCCCAACATTCTGGTAGACACCGATGGAAGCGTGTGGCTTACCTATGGCAGCTATTGGAGCGGTATCAAGCAACGCCAGATCGACCCAGCCACGGGCGGACTGCTGAGCGCTAATCCGACTGTACATTCGCTGGCCTACCGGCCAAACGCGCAATATGATCCGATTGAAGGTTCCAGCCTTGTGCACAAGGGAACTTATTATTACCTGTTTGCTTCGTTCGATAATTGCTGTGCTTCCGATCCCTACCAGGACACCTATCGCATCATGGTGGGACGAGGTACGAGTCCGAACGGCCCGTTCACAGGTATGAACGGCCAGGACATGATGCAAGGCGGAGGGACACAGCTGCTCGCCGGTGACGGTGTAACTTTTAGCGGGCCAGGAGGTGAGACCGCCTACCTCGACGCTGCCACGGGCGACATCATCGTGTTTCATGCGATCCACCTTCCTGACGGCACGCCATATTTGTTCGTCAACAACTTGAGTTGGACAAACGGCTGGCCTCAGATCGACCCGTAGGCGGACGCTCGGTTGCGGGTCGCTTTGCACCGCCGCAAGATTGAACAAAGCATGGATGGAGAAACGAATGTCGAGAAAACTGTGGGTAGTGCTGGCGTGCCTGGGTACTGTGATCGTCGCGAGCAGCCGTTCTCGCGCGTCTGAGAGCAGGTGGACCATAGAACGGGCCAACGATTGGTACTCTCATCAACCTTGGCTCGTCGGCAGCAATTTCATTCCCAGCACCGCGATCAACCAGTTGGAGATGTGGCAGGCCGACACTTTCGATTTGCCCACGATCGACCGCGAGCTCGGCTGGGCGGAAGCGCTTGGCATGAATACCATGCGAGTTTTCCTGCACAACCTGCTCTGGCAGCAGGACCCGGCCGGCTTTCTCAAGCGTATTGATCAATTTCTCGCCGTAGCGGATCGGCACCACATAAGAATCATGTTCGTGCTGCTCGACTCTGTGTGGAATCCGGACCCTCACCTTGGCAAACAACCGGAACCTCGGCCGCACATTCACAATTCAGGCTGGGTGCAGGCGCCGGGCGCCGCCCTTCTGAAAGACGAATCCCGATGGGACCGCGAATTGAAGCCCTACATCGTGGGTGTGATCTCGCATTTTCGCGACGACAAGCGGGTACTTGTCTGGGACCTGATGAATGAGCCCGACAATGATAGTGTGCAATATAAGAAGGAAGAACTCCCCAACAAGGCGGAAGCCGCGCTTCGGTTGCTGCGGCGAGAGTGGAGTTGGGCTAGAAGCGCCCGTCCATCGCAGCCATTGACCAGTGGAGTGTGGGAAGGAGACTGGTCGGAAGCAGGGCTAAGCGAGATGGCTCGCTTCCAACTGGAGCACTCTGACGTGATCACGTTTCACTGTTACGATCCAGCCGAGGTGATGAAGAAGCGGATTGAGTCTCTCCGCCGTTTCCACCGGCCCATCATTTGCACGGAATACATGGCTCGTCCGCTGGGAAGTACCTTTATGGCAATTCTCCCGATCCTGAAGGCAGAGAGAGTCGGCGCATACAATTGGGGGCTCGTCAGCGGAAAGACTCAAACCATCTATCCCTGGGACTCATGGGAAAAACACTACAACGGGGAACCCTCCGTTTGGTTTCACGATATTTTCCGCCAAGACGGCACGCCTTATGATGCGCGTGAGACAGCATTCATCAAGCAGATGACAGAAAGCGCAAACGGGAACCGCCAGTAGTCATGTCCAATCGACGAAATGCACTTGAGAGTCGCCAAGCGCAATTTCCCGCTAAGGAGGCCGCGGAAAATTCCGGCCTGCGCATAATCGTTGCGGTCTCTCTGGTTCTCACCTGCTCGGTCGCGCTCCTTCTCGCCCAACAAGAACCGGAACCGATTCATTCCACGGCTCAGACTCCCGGCGTCGTCTCGACCGGCGGGGTCCATGCGGCCGTGCTCGACAGCGAAAAACGCCCGATCACAGCAGGTGGATTCGTGGACAGTGGCCCGGTCATTTTTCAAGATGTTTCCGAAAAGGCGGGCCTGACCCGTTGGCGACACACGATGGGGACCCCGGAAGACAAGTTCATCCTGGAAACCGTGGGCTCCGGCGTCGCCCTGCTGGACTATGACAAGGACGGCTGGCTCGACATTTACCTTGTGAACGGTTCCACCTATGATGCCTTGTCCGGCAAGGCCACTACGCCGCACGCGGCGCTTTTTCACAACAATCACGATGGCACGTTTACCGACGTAGCGGAGCGTGCCGGCGTCACCAACGACCGGTGGGGTTTTGGTGTGGCGGTCGGCGACTATGACAACGACGGGTGGCCCGATCTCTACGTCACGAATTTCGGCAAGAATCGGCTGTATCACAACAATCACGATGGTACCTTCACGGACGTTGCCGAAAAGGCTGGAGTTGCGCTGGGCAACTGGTCTACTGGACCGACCTTTGGCGACTATGACGGTGACGGCAGACTGGATCTCTTTGTTCCCGGCTATGTCCACTACGACGTCGACCATCCGCCCTTGCCCGGTTCCTCGGTGGTTGCCTTCTCAACCTGTGAGTTTCGTGGATTGAAGGTCATGTGCGGCCCGCGCGGGTTGAAAGGCGAGCCGGACCACCTGTTTCACAACAATGGCGACGGGACTTTTACCGAGGTGAGCGAAAAAGCCGGAGTCGCCGACACCAACGCCTACTATGGCCTGTCCGCGGTCTTCGCCGACCTGAACAACGACGGGAAGGTCGACCTTGCGGTGGCCAACGATTCCACGCCAAACTATCTTTACCTGAATCGAGGCAACGGCACTTTCGAAGATGCCAGTTATGCTTCCGGATATGCCCTCAACGAAAACGGCCGGGAGACTGCCTCCATGGGCATCGCCGTGGGAGACTATCTGAACAACGGCTGGCTTGATCTGTACAACTCCGTCTTTTCCGATGATTACAATCCCCTCTACCGCAACGACGGCGATGCCAACTTTACTGAGGTGAGCTATCAGGCTGGTATCGCAGAACCAACAATTCCGTTTCTCGGTTGGGGTACAGGCTTCATCGATTTTGACAACGACGGTTGGCAGGATCTGTTCGTGGCCAACGGACATGTTTACCCCGGGGTGGACCAAAGCGATTGGGGCACAACCTTTGCGGAACGTCCCCTGCTGTTTCGCAATCTGCACGATGGCAAGTTCGAACTCATCCCTCCCGTCAAGGGAACCGGATTAGCGTTGTTGATGACTGCCCGTGGGGCCGCTTTTGGCGACCTTTTCAACGACGGCAAGATTGATGTCGTGGTCAACCAGTTGAACAACACTCCCGTTTTGTTGCGCAATGTGAATCCCGATAAGAACCACTGGGTCGAGTTCAGATTGGTGGGCGGACCAAAGAGTCCGCGAGACGCTGTCGGGGCGTCAGTTTATGTGACTGCCTGTGGGGTCCGGCAGCGAAGGGACGTAATCAGCGGCGGTAGCTTCGCGTCCTCGAATGACCTGCGGCCTCACTTTGGTCTGGGTGGGTGCGCAAAAATCGATCGGGTAGAAGTTCATTGGCCCAGCGGCGTAGTCGAACAGCTTTCCATCCCCGGGATAGACGGAATCTTCACGATCACCGAGGGAAAAAGTGCGGCTGAGCCGCACCCTCTCCCAAAATAAAATCGGAACGTCCTTTTGGTAATCGTTTTCTCTGCAGGCGTTTTTAAGGAAAATTCTTGACAGTCCTAGTACGAACGTACTATAGTCGCACCGCCTTGCTGGGGAGTGGGGAAATTACCAAAAAACGGACCAAATTGAGGAGTTTACCGGCTTTCCTTGCAACGCTTGGAATCCTCGCCCTCTCGCCGACTCTTTTCGCTCAAGAGTCCACTTTTGAGAAATCGTTTAACGAAGGTACGCAAGCAATGCGCACCGCCGACTGGAGTCTGGCGGCTGCTTCCTTTACCCGCGCCGCAAAACTTCTCCCCACCTCTTCCGAAGCTCATTTCAACCTCGGCTTGGCCCTGCTTCAGCAAGCGCATCTGCGCGCGGCCGTCTCTGAATTCGATCGCGCGGTTGCGCTGTCGCCGCGGCTGAAGGGGCCGCACCTTTTCCTGGGAATCGCTCAATATCGTCTCAATAACTACCCCGCGGCGGTTGCGGCCTTGGGCAAGGAAACACAAATTGACGGGCACAATGCCAAAGCCTGGATGTGGCTGGGTGTAACGCAACTGGCGGCGGGCGAGGCCGACGGCGCCAGTGCGTCGCTCGATAAAGCCGCGCTGTTAAGTCCCAATGACGTCGACGTCCTTTATCACCGTGGTCGGGCTCACATGTTGGTCTCGCAAGAAAGCTACGAGCGGATGTACAAGGCTGATCCGAACTCGTGGCGTGTGCACGAGGCTCTGGCGCAGTCGTTCGTGGAAGCCGATCGGCTCGATGACGCGATACAGGAGTGTCAGAATGCGCTGAATTTGCGCCCTTCCGAGCCTGGTCTGCACGAGGAGCTAGCCGACATTTACTGGAAGCAGAATCAACTGGAAAAGGCCGAGGCTGCGTTCCAAGAAGAGCTGAAAATCGATCCGGAGAGTCTCTCTTCCCGCTACAAGTTGGCAGTCGTAAGCCTTGAGCGCTCGAAGCCGGACGTCACAGTCGCGCTTCTTTCCCAGATCTTGCTCGAATCTCCCGAATACCGCGATGCGCATTATCAGAAAGGCCGGGCCGAGGCCCAGTTGGGGCACCTGGACGATGCCATTGCCGACTTCAACGCGGAAGTAGCCCGGGGACAAGCTGCGGATCCCGAATCCGTCCGGCAGTCCTATTACCAATTGGCGCAACTGTATCGCAGGGCGCAGAAACCGGAAGAATCGAAAGCTGCTCTGGATGCTTTCCTCCGCCTGAAGCAGCAGGAAGACGCGTCCCAGGCGCAGAAACTGCAGGACAAGCTGAAGCGGTCGGCAGAAATCAACCGGTAATTTTTTTGTGATCGATTTGAGTAATCGTTTGCTGGGTGAAGTAATCGTTTGCTGAGACGGTCCTAACCAGGATTGGAAGAGGTGGCGGTTCAAACGCTTTGTTCGTGGTTCGGAGGATTGACTATGCGGCGTTTGCGCGATTTCGCAGATCGAGTGTTCATGGGCGGTCTTTTCCTTGCAATGACCGCTCTCGTTTTGTCCTCGATGGCCAGCGGCCAGGAAAATCAGGGTGCCATCGCTGGCAATGTAACCGATCCCTCCGGTGCTCTGGTCGCGGGCGCAAAGCTCACTGCGAAGAGTGAGCAAACCGGGGCGGTTTATGAGACAGTCACCAGCAGCGCAGGCGCGTATCGTTTTCCCAACGTCAACATCGGAACCTACGATTTGACCGTGAGCGCGTCCGGATTTAAGACCACGACCTTGAACGGCATCGCGGTGCAGGTCGCGACCACGTCAGCCGTCGATGTGAAGCTCACCGCGGGAGCGGTCACCGAAACCGTAACGGTCCTGGCCAACGCGCCGACCGTCGAATCCGAAAGCGCCGATATTGGCACGGTCGTAGGCTCCAAACAAATCGAGGAGCTGCCGCTTCCCCTGGGCAGCACCGTGCAGAACATGCGCTCTCCCGAATCGTTTGCTTTTCTGGCCCCCGGCGTCGTAGGCCCCGGTTCGGACTCCGGAAACGGAGGAACATTCGAATCGAAAATCACCGGTGGTCAAAACTACGGAACCGAAGTTTTGCTCGACGGCGCGGCCATGACTCGCTCAGAGAACGGCTCTTCATTTGACGAGACCGCTCCGTCCGTTGACGCACTCAGCGAGTTCAAGGTCCTGACCTCGACCATCCCCGCGGAATTCGGTCAGACGACCGGCGGCATCGAAAGCTTCAACACCAGGAGTGGAACCAACAGCTATCACGGGAACGCGTACGAAATATTCCGCAACGATGATCTGGACGCGAACACCTGGGGCAATGATTACTTTCTTTCCCAAAATCCTGTGGACCGCGATCCTTATCGTGTCCCGTTGGACAAGCAAAACGACTACGGAGGGACGCTGGGCGGTCCGGTTATTATTCCTCACCTGTACAACGGACGAGATAAGACTTTCTTCTTCTTCTCCTGGGAGCAGTATCGGCAGGCAGTGGGCGGTACACAAGCGTCAACCGTACCCACGCAAGCCGAGTTGGGCGGCGACTTCACCTCGACGCTGGACACGGGCAACGTATTGGGCACGAATCCTTGTGATGGCACACCCATCTACCAGGGCGAAATCTTCGATCCGGCCACTACTCAAACAGTTGGCGGCGTCGAATGCCGGACTGCATTCATGAACGAACCGGGCAGCACCGGAAACAAGATTCCTTCCAGCCGTTTCTCCACGGTGGGGCAGAATCTGCTTTCCTATTACCCGGCGGCGCAGAACAGCAACGCAGTCAATAACTACATATTCCCCTACAGTTACCCGATTCTGGATACGACGATGACGTTCCGGATCGACCAGAACATCAGCGCGAAGAGCAAAGCCTATTTCACCTATTCCTCCCGCCAGAATGTTCGCCTCTCAACCGTGCCGGAGTGGTCCAATGCCGCTGGCTACGGGCGTAATCAATTCTTTGGCACCCACTACATCCGTTTCGGCTATGACTACTCCATCACTCCGTCCATGCTGAACCACTTGAATCTTGGTTATAACCGCACCAACAGCAAGAACGTGGGCGCCGGAGTGGCTTTGGGCGGAGGCGCCGATTGGGACGCCAAATTAGGAATCACCGGCGCCAGTGGCCGCATGTTCCCATCGGTTGTTCCGGGAGAGGCATCGACAGCGGCATTCGGAGACAACGTCGACGGCGACACCATTGACAATGGATTCCGCTTTGCCGATACCCTAAGTTGGGTGAAAGGCAGAAACGAATTCAAATTCGGATACGAACAGTGGTATCAGCAGTACTCTCCCCTGAATTTCCAGAACACCAGCGGAAGCTTCAATTTCGGGCGCGGCCAGACGGCCGGCACATCGGCCACCAGTAATCTCAGCGGCAATGGTATTGCGAGCATGCTTCTGGGAGAGTTGGACTCGGCCAACGTGACCTCATACGCCAGCCAGGCTCGCTGGCTGACCAGCTACTTCGGCGGATTCTTTCAGGACACTCTCAAGGCGACGCCAACTCTCACGTTAAGCCTCGGCATTCGCTATGACGTCGACGAGCCTCGCAAAGAAGCTTATGGCGATACGTCGAACATCAGCCTGACTCAACCGAATCCGGGCGCTGGGAACCTACCCGGCGTACTCGTTTTCGCCGGCAACGGCACCGGACGCAATGGGAACGTGAATGAACGCTGGGCCAACGTCTGGAAGAAGGACTTCGGTCCGCGCATAGGTTTCGCCTGGGCCCCGGCCATGTTCAATGGCAGAACCGTCTTTCGCGGCGGCTACGGCATCATGTACGGAAATCTGCAGTACGCCGACTTCGGTGGCTTTGGCCGAACGGGATTCCAGGCGAATCCAGCCTTCAACAGCATCAATGGCTTTGACCCTGCCCTGAAGATTGATTCAGGATTGCCAGCCTACCCGCCGCCCCCCAACCTCGATCCCACGCAGCTGAATTTTCAGGGGCCGCAATACATCGATCCCTCCTATGGCAGGCCGCCTATGATGCAGAACTGGAGTTTTGAAATCCAGAAGGAGCTCGCGACCGACTTCATTGCTGATGTTTCTTACGTGGGTGAGCATTCGCAGAACCTCCGATCGAACTACGACGCGGTCAACGCGCTCAATCCGAAGTATTTCTCGATGGGGACCTCGCTGCTTACTCCCATCGGGTCGCAGACAGCGGTGGCTCCTCCGTATCCCGGATTCCCATCGGGTGCGATCGTGGCCCAGGCCCTTGTGCCCTTCCCCCAGTATTTTGGATTTAACACTGACGGCCAGTTAGAGAACCTCGGCCAGTCCACCTATAACGCTCTGGAAGCGCAATTGAGGCGCCGTTTCCGTAACGGGCTTAACCTGCTCGCTTCCTACACCTGGTCAAAGACCCTAACCAATGCCGACTCCGCTTTGCCCTACTTTGCCACACTGCACCAGGGTGGCGCCCCGCAG
>Ga0335081_10006484_pt1 | contig 18645 bp, 15 predicted proteins | sample Lox_Sample_35_FD_206713 | JGI IMG/M metagenome (GOLD analysis project Ga0335081, IMG submission 206713) | Soil microbial communities from Loxahatchee National Wildlife Refuge, Florida, United States - Lox_Sample_3.5 | ecosystem: Environmental > Terrestrial > Soil > Wetlands | place: USA...
AGGAATCATCGATCCGGGCACGGGGCTCGACACCGGTACGATCTTCGATCCGAAGTCGGGTCAACCATTCAGCGGAAATGTGATCCCCCAATGCCCGAATCCAAGCGGCGGGTCATGCCTGGATTCCGCCGGCGTAAACGTTCTGAATGCCTACCCCGCGCCAAACATTCCCAACGCTGGGATCGCCAACAATTACCTGTCGAATCCTCTGGTGAAGAACAATCAAGATTCCTTCGACATTCGTGGGGACCATCAGCTCAGCACGCGGAACAATCTGTTCGCGACGGTCAGCTACGGCAACGTGGATGCGACCAATCCAGATCCGTTCCCCGGGCTGGCTGGAGGCGGTACGTTTTCGGGCAGCATCAACAACAAGGCTCTTTCCGCCGGAATCAGCGACGCATTCGCGATCTCCAACACCGTCATAAACGAATTCAAATTCGGGTACACCCGGTACGTCGTGAATGCGGTTCCGTTTTTCTACGGACAGGCCATCGCCCAGCAGCTTGGGATCCCGGGGATAAATATCGCGGGAAATCCGGCGACCGGCGGACTGCCGAATTTTATTGTCAGCAGTCTAAGCCCGGCAGGCAACCAGGATTATTTTCCAGAGAACCTGCGTGAGAACAATCTGCAGCTCATCGATTCGATCAACATTGCGCGCGGAAAGCACAATTTCAAGTTTGGCGGGGACATCCGGCTGCGGCGACACGGATTTTTCCAGACCCAGAATCCGCGGGGCGATCTGAATTTTACCGGGCAGTTTACCGGACCAGCAGAGGTCCCCAACGGGCCATTCTCAGGGAATGCTACGGCCGATTTGGCGCTAGGCTACGTGCAGAGTGCATTTCGCGACGGCCAGCAAGGATCATTCGGCATGAGCTGGTGGGAGATCAGCAGCTACTTCGTGGATGATTTCCGAGTCTCACCCAAACTCACTCTTAACCTGGGACTGCGCTGGGACATCTTCACGCCCATGGTCGAAGACCGCGATCGTCTGGCCAACTTCAACTTCACCACGGGGCGATTTGTTATGCCGGGAATGCCGGGGGTGAGCCGCTCAGGCAATGTGGAACTCAACGAGCACAACCTGGCTCCGCGCTTCGGCTTTGCCTATACCCCATTTGATGACAACAAGACCGTGATTCGCGGCGCATTCGGCATCTTCTATGACCAGCAGGCGAACCAGAATGATGCCGAGCTGGCGTTTAACCCGACCGGTCTGTTCGGGAGCCAATCCATTCTGGTGCCGGGCTCCTCTACCACCCCGGCAATGGTTCTGTCCCAAGGATTTCCGACGCCCCTGCCCTATCCGACACTGGCCGATCCCAGCGGCCGGGCGAGCGCCTTCTTCATGAACAACGCGACCACGTACATCGAGGAATGGAACTTCAACGTGGAACGCCAGCTCCTGAAAGACACCGTGCTCCAGATTGCCTATGTGGGGACCCACGCGCTTCACCTGTCGTATTTGAGGGATCTGAATCAGCCCTTCCAGCCGCTGGACTCCAATTTCGCCCTGGACGCTAATGGACTTCCCACAAACATTGGGCGTCCCTACTACAATACGGTTCCGAATATCGCGGCCATACGTACCGAGGGGCATGACATCAGCTCGATCACGCACGGCCTGCAAGTCCGGTTCGAGAAAAGATTTTCGGCAAATTGGAGCATGCTGAACTCCTACACCTGGCAGCACACAATCGGGTACTCGAGCGAAAATGAAAGCGTAGGAACCTCCCTCGAGCCCCAGAACACGCACGCCCTGGCGGCGGAACGTGGCGACGTCGAACCTGACTATCGGCATCAATTCACTTCCGCCTGGTCCTACAATCTGCCCTTCGGACCCGGTCATCGCATCTTTGTGAGCAACGGTCCATCGCGCTGGATTGCCGCAGGCTGGCAGCTCAACGGAATCATCGCCCTTTACTCCGGCCGCAGCTTCACGCCTTATCTGTCTTTCGATCCCACCAATACCGGGTCGGCCGGTCCACGGCCGGATGTTGTGGGCAATCCTTACAATTTTTCCAACGCAACCACCGTCGGATTCGATGGCGGTCCGCCGACCTGCCCCTCGGCCCGTCAATCGATCCTTTGCTGGTTTAATCCTGCGGCTTATGCGCTGCCGGCTTTGGCCCCAGGGCAAAGCTTCTCTACGCAGTTTGGAAATGCGAGCCGCGGAACTTTACGTGGTCCAGCGCAATACAATGTGGACTTCTCCATCTTCAAGGATTTCAAGCTTACGGAAACCAAGCTGCTTCAGTTCCGCGCCGAACTGTTCAATCTGTTCAACACGCCGCAGTTTGGCGATCCCAACTTCTCTGTCGACACTGCCCAAGCCGGTTCGATCACCAACACCGTGCACAGCTCTCGGCAAGTTCAGTTGGCGCTGAAGTTTGCGTTTTAAAGTTGCTTGTTTTCTAAACGAACCAGCCGACCGAGGAGATGGATGCTAACGAAACACGAAGTTGGCTACGTGAGGGCTGCACTCGTGCTTGCGCTTCTCGCGCAGCTCGGCCCGATGGCTTCTGCCCAGGAGGTCGCTGATCCTTCAAAGCGCCCTACGACGAGCTCTGGCCAAAACTCGGCTTCGACTCGCCTTCCCCCGGTCCATCTTGACGGTACCTATTTTGCTCTTGTTCGTGATGGCAAGCGCTTCATTCCTGTAGGGGCGCATTGGGTTCCTGCGAAAGCGGCGATGGAATGGCCGACCCAGTGGGATCCGAAAGACATCGAGGCCGACTTTGCCAAGATGCACGAGCTGGGTTACAGCATCGTGCGGTTCGATATGTTGTGGGCCTGGTTTGAGCCGCGCCCTGGTGACTACAATCCGGTCGCGTTTCAGCAGTTCGACTATCTGGTATCGCTGGCGCACAAGTACCAGATCTATCTTCACCCCAGCCTGTTTATCGGAGGGGAAGTGGGAGAGGCTTATTGGGATGTGCCCTGGAGGCTGGGGCGTAATCCGCAATCCGATCCGGATATGTTGCGGCTCGAAACTAATCTGGCGGCTGAGTTTGGCCGCCGCTATGCGAATGAAACTGCCATCCTGGGCTGGGATCTGACTGACGAGCCGCCATTCTGGATCGTGGACGCGCAGACTAGCGACGCCATGGCGATCAATTGGACCCAGCTGATTGTGGACGGAATTCATCGGTACGACAAATTGCATCCCATCGTCGTCGGAACCAGTGGACAGGAGATCAGTCACGGGCCGTTTCGGGCCGACAATATTGCGCCGTTTGTCGAGTTCTTCAGCGTGCATCCGTTCACGTTGTACGCGCCAGAGTTGTTTCCTGATCCGCTGCTGTCGACGCGCGGAACCTACGGTGCGGCCTTTGAAATTACACTGTCCCGCGGCGCCGGACATCCGGTGATGATTCACGAGATGGGAGCATCGACGGCGCAGTTTTCTCCTGAACGGGTGGCGGCGTACGATCGCGCGCAAATGTATTCCGGGTTGGGAGCGGGCGCGATTGGCGTGGATTTGTGGTGCTACACCGATGCGGCGCCAGCGCAATTTCATAAAGCTCCTTACCTACGAACTCCCCAGGAAACGGGATGGGGCATGACCACCTGGGACCGCCAGGACAAGCCGCTGGCGTCCGAGTTCAAGAAATTTGCCGAGGTCACAAGGCAACTCGACCTCTCTGGCCTGTCACCTGCCGCGGCTGACGTCGGCATCATCATTCCGGACGAGTGGGCGAAGGTACATGGCGACTTCTCGCGTTTTGGGCTCACCGGACCGGCTGCGATTCCTTACGTGTCGACCAATGATGGGGACGCGGTGCCGGGTGCGACGCAAAGAAAACCGAGCGACGCCAGCGCAAATAACTGGCTGATGGGATCGGCGCTAACTGCCTTCATCCTGGCGCGGCAGGCCGGACTGAAAGCCGACTTCCCCCGCGAATATGATGACTGGGCAGCGCGTCCAATGATCTTCCTGCCGTCGCCTTTGACCAGCACAGGAGACGCTTTCCTGGCACATGTGCATGCCGACTTTTACGACAAGCTGAAGAAGTACGTCGAGAATGGCGGCTTCGCTTACGCGTCAGTTGCTTCCGACGGTGCGATTCCGGAGATGGCGTCTCTATTTGGTGCACGGCTCGTCGATCGTGTGACCAGTTCGGAGGTTACGTTGAAGTTCGTTGCCCCATTTGGCACTTTTAAGCCTGGTGACTCGCTCCATTACACCGTTCCATCCGAATCTATCGAATCCTGGGGGACACAACTGGAACTCACCACCGGCAAGGTGATCGCGGTCGACCAGGACAATCGTCCCGCGCTGGTCACAAACGAACTCGGTTCAGGCAAGACTCTGCTCTCGGCTTATCCTCTTGAGCACTATCTCGCCGTGGCGCCCTCGGCGTTCGACAAGCCCGAAAATACTTACCGCATCTACGCTGCCTTCCGCGACTGGGCAGGGATCAAACCGATCTTTCGCGTCGACCACGCCGCGGTCGAAGTCTCTGCCTTGCGGGGAGATCGTCGCGGCTACGTTGTCCTCGTCAACCACAGCGGGGTCGCGCTGAACATCAGCGTGTCCAGTGCGTTACCATTGCATTCCATCCGTCGCGTTGATCCGGATGGCATCAAGAGTCTGAGCCTACAAAACTCCTCCTGGACCATGCAGATCGATTCGTATAACGCCGCCGTCGTCGAGTGGCAGCAATGAGCGGCAGAAGCAGAAATAGACAGCACCGGAGACCAGCTTGATCGCCGCAGTCGATATCGGGGGAACTAAGATTGCGGTGGGCATGATCGATAACGCTGGCCGCGTCCTGTCCCGCAGTGAATGCGCCACGTACCCGGAGCGGGGTTACCTTGCAGCGCTTGAGCGCACGGCCGAGATGCTGCAGCAAGTGGCTCGGAACACCAAGTGTGAAATCACGGGCATTGGCATCGGATCCACAGGGCCGATTAATCCCACGACAGGCGAGATCGGCAATGTAAATCATTTTCCCGAATGGGAAGGCGAGAATCCGGTGCGTGACCTTGAAGCAAGTTTCCACGTGCCGGTAGCGATCGAAAACGACGCCGATGCGGCTGCTCTCGGCGAAGCGGGATGGGGCGCCGGAAAGAACAAGTCCCGTCTGATTTACATAACCGTGGGAACCGGCATTGGCGCAGGCGTGATTTTCGACGGACGTTTATATCGCGGCGTCGACGGCTCCCACCCCGAGATCGGCCATCATTTCATTGACCCTTCCGGCCCGCCCTGCCTGTGCGGCTATCGCGGATGTTGGGAGTCGCTGGCCGCGGGCCCCGCCATGGTCACCTGGATCAAGGCCACGGCGCTGGCAGATTATCCGCACCTGTGCAACCTCACTGGCAAGCGGGTCTGTGAACTGGCTCGCGAAGGAGACGAGCTTGCCCGCAAAGCTGTCGAACGCGAGGCCTTCTACCTGGGTCTGGGCCTGGCGAATCTGGTCACCATGTTTTCTCCGGATGCGATTGTTCTCGGGGGCAGCGTGATGAAGAGCTCCGATCTTTTCCTGAACGGAATCCGCAAAATGATCCGCGAGAGCTGCGCCTTCGTGCCCTGGCAAAAAACGGAACTTTCGCTTGCTTCGCTTGGAGATGATGCAAACCTGATCGGCGCAGCCCGGGTCTGGCATCACCGCTTCAACGGAGGTCGCGGTGGCCACTGATCTGTCCGTGATTGAAGGACCCTACCTTCGTGACATTCTCGACCAGCCGCGAGCGCTCCATGCCACGCTCGCCGCGCTCACTTGTCCGGATGAACTTCGCGCTCTCGCTTTGCGATTGCGCCGCGATGATTTCCGTTGCGTCGTCCTGACCGGCATGGGATCTTCCTTCCACGCGCTGCACCCGACTAACCTCGAACTCATTGAGTCCGGCTTCTTGACCACGATGGTGGAGACTTCGGAGCTCGTCCATCACCAGAACCGGCTCTTCGATCCCAAAACGCTCATCATTGCGGTCTCGCAATCCGGTCAGAGCGTGGAGATGCTGCGCCTGCTGGACGCCAACGCAGGCAAATCGGAGATCATTGCGGTCACCAACACCGCCGAGAGCCCCCTGGCCGAGAATGCAAGCGCGGCAATCTTGACGTCGGCGGGCAAAGAATTTTCCGTCTCGTGCAAAACCTATGTGGCTGCGCTGATGGCGCTCAAGTGGCTCGCGGCCGCACTCCGTGGGGTGGAGCTTGAGAAGGTTTGCGAAGGACTGAGCCTTTCCGTGCGTGCCGTGGAATCCTACCTTGAAGACTGGGAGGAACATACGGAGAGCTTCGCTCGTCGCCTCAACGGAGTCCGCCACTTGTTGCTGGTTGGCCGGGGGACTTCATTGGCGGCCGCCGGAACGGGCGCCTTGATCATCAAGGAATCGGATCACTTCCCCGCTGAAGGCATGAGCAGTGCCGCGTTCCGCCACGGGCCCTTCGAGATGCTGGGCCGCGAGACGTTCGTGCTCGTGTTTGCCGGGGAAAACCCTACACGCAGCCTGAACCTCGGTTTGCTGCGCGATATCCGCGAGCAGGGCGGAAAGGCTGAACTGGTCAGTGAAGAAAGCGATTTTCCGCCATGTAAGACGTCTTCTGCTCAGCCGAGCATCCTACCGATCCTCGAGATCTTACCCGTGCAGATGATCACGCTGGCCCTGGCGGCGCAAATGGGACGCGAACCCGGCCGCTTCGAACTCGCAACCAAGGTGACCACAATCGAGTAATCATCTCGGGAGAAACCACAGGATATGAAACGCAACCGGTACATGGTGAGCATCGTTTTTTTGACATTCTTCGTGATGTCCCTGCTCACCAATATCCTCGGCCCCATCGTTCCCGACATCATCAGCAGCTTCAAGGTCAGCCTGGCGGCCGCGGCGTTGTTGCCCTTCTCGTTCTTCATTGCCTATGGCGTGATGTCGATTCCGGCCGGATTCCTTGTCGAACGCTTCTCCGAAAAGCCGGTGATGATCGCCGCCTTCCTTGCGGGCACCCTCGGATCGCTGAGCTTTGCGCTTCACCCCACCTACCAAGTTGCCCTTGTCTCGCTGTTCGTTATGGGATCGGGCATGGCAACGCTGCAAACCGCAATCAATCCTCTTCTGCGAGTCGCCGGGGGCGAAGAACATTTTGCGTTCAACTCCGCCTTTGCACAACTGATTTTCGGGATCGCGTCATTCATCAGCCCGTACCTATATTCCTATCTCGTGTTGAATCTCGGCACTCGGAAGGCGGCCAAAAACCCGCTCTTGTCGGTTCTCCGAAAGGTCACTCCGGCATCGCTGCCGTGGGCATCCATGTACTGGATCTTCGCTCTCTTTACACTGATGATGATCACCGTGCTGGTGTTCAGCAGGTTTCCTCGCGTGGAGCGAACCGTCGACGAATCCGCCGGATCTTGGGCGATGTATGGCAGCCTGTTCCGGAGGCCGGTGGTGTGGGCGTTCTTCCTGTCAGTCTTCGCGTACGTGGGATGTGAGCAAGGCAGCGCCGATTGGATGTCGAAGTTCCTTTCGACCTATCACGGATTTGATCCGCATACCACCGGCGCAGTCGCTGTCTCCTGGTTCTGGGGGTTGCTCACGGTCGGCTGCTTCATCGGTATGGGGCTGCTGAAGCTCTTCGACAGCCGACGCGTTCTCATCGGCACGTCGATCGGAGCCGTGCTCTGCCTTACCGCGGCTCTGTTCGGATCCGCAAGAATTTCCGTTCTCGCTTTTCCCGCGATCGGACTTTTTGCTTCCGTCATGTGGCCGATTCTGGTTTCGCTGGCTTTGAACTCGGTCTCGGAACATCACGGTTCCTTCGCGGGTATCTTGAGCACTGGAATCATGGGCGGCGCCGTGATGCCGGTTGTCATCGGTCGGGTCGCCGATCATTTCGGTCTGCGCGTCGGAGTCGCCTGTCTCTATCTGACATTCGGCTGCGTGCTGAGCGTTGGTTTTTGGGCCAAACCACTCATCAATAACGCCACGATCAGTGCCAAGAAAACTCTCGTCGAAAATGACTTCACAGCCCTTGGATCGACTCGGGAGTCCTAGTCGGCGATTGCTGTGACAACGAAGCCATCGGACGATTTGCCTTTCCGTTCCATATCGCGATTTGAAATAACGCTGGCGCTTTGCTCCAGAATTCGATAGGTGATCCAAATCACAGCCAGATGTGATTTCCCTTCTAGCAGATAGTCAACCATCGCGGCTAGTATCCCGCCATCTTGGGGAAAAAGAAGGTTCCAAGAATTTAAAAAGAGGGGATTCCAGATGAGAAGGGCAGCGTCTTTCTTATTCGCAGCAACTCCCGGACTGGTTCTGCTTATTGTCGCTACATTGAATACCCCAGAAGCGTTGGCTGTTCCGAGCTATGCGCGGCAGACGGGACTGGCCTGTAGCGGCTGCCATTACACGCCTCCGGAACTCAATCCTGCTGGACGGAAATTCAAGCTGCTTGGATACGTGGATAAAGCAGACGACACCAAGGTCATCAAGGCAGATGCTGGCAAAAAACATGCCGCGCTCGATTTACTCGCCTCCCTGCCGCTCTCTGTGATGCTGGATGCTTCGTTCACTTCGACGAAGTCCCCCGTACCAGCGCTCCAGAACGGGGTCTACGACGGAACAACCCAGAACGGAAGCGCCGAATTCCCGCAGGACATTTCGCTGTTTCTCTCCGGGGGCCTGGACAAGTCACTCGGTGCGGGCCCCTCGATTTTGTCTCCGGGTTTGTGCCCGTCTTCCGCATGAACGTAGAACTTGCTGCCATGGCACAAGCTTGATCAATTTGGATGCACGATCTGCCACCGCGGGCAGGGCGCTGCAACAACGGTTGCTGAAGCGCACAACAGCACCCTGACTTGGGAGCAGCCGATCCTTCCTGCGAAGTACGTTGAATCCTCGTGCGGCGAGTGCCACCGCGGCCCGCTCCCAGGAACACCGCAGCTGAATCAAGGACGCAACCTGCTTTTGCGCGAAGGTTGCGTGCACTGTCATTTGGTGAAGCTGCCCGATGGCAGCACGCTGAAACCAACTGATGATCCGCCATCACTGTCACACATCGCCGATAAGACTACGAGGGAGTGGATTTATGCCTGGCTCAAAGACCCGCAAGCCTACGCCACCACGGCGACCATGCCCAACTTCAAGTTGACCGATGACGAAGCCCTCGACATTTCCGCATTTCTCATCGCAAACAGCACTCCCCTAGTCGGAGATACAGCGGTTCTGAAAGCTAAAGCATTGCCTGACCCAGCTGCGGGCGCGAGCCTTTACGGAGAATCTTTTTGCGCTTCGTGCCACGCCGTGCAAAACGCCGCAGGCAACATCGTTGGTGGCGACATTGGTCCTGAACTGACTCGTGTTGGTAACAAAGTCAGGCCGGAATGGTTGCAGGCGTGGCTGGCGAATCCGCGCAACTATGATCCCGGCACGGGCATGTCGCATTACCGCTTCAATGAGGCCCAGGTCGCAACCCTGACCGGATTTCTTCTGGCCAAAACAGATTCTGATCGGCTCGCAAACGTCCATCTGGAAGCCGCAACCCCGGAGCAGATTGCTCACGGTAAGCGTCTGGTTGCCGATTACGGCTGCGCCTCCTGCCATGAGATTGCGGGCATCAAGAAGCCTGAGAACTTTGCGCCGGAACTCAGTCGCATTGGCAGTAAACCGATTACCCAGCTCATCTTTCTACCGGGAATGCAACACGCGTTGCCTGATTACATCGCCGGCAAGATCAAGCAGCCGCGTGCATTTTCGCCAGGTTTGAAAATGCCGCAGTACAGCCTGACGCCAGCGCAAATCGATTCGCTTACCACGGCACTTCTCTCGTTGAATGAGCGCTCATTCACTTTGCCACCGTCGCTTGCGGTGGCAGCCGCTCCGCAGTCAGATTACCAGCCCGCAGGCAGACCGGGAAAACTAATGGCCGATCTCGCCTGCTTCAGCTGCCACCGCATCAATGGTCACGGCGGTGACATGGCGCCTGATCTCACATGGGAGGGCAGTTCCGTGCAGCGCGAGTGGCTGGTCCAGTTCCTCAAGAACCCGGGCACGCTTCGCCCAGCCTTGATCCGGCGCATGCCACGGTTCAATTTAACCGACGGTGAGGCCAACGAACTGGCCGACTACATCATGATCGTTTATCAGAATCCTGCGATTGATCGCGACTCCATGCCGTTGAGCGGCTACGCACAAGGCGAGATCGAACTCGGAAAGCAGCTGTTCTATGGCAAGTATGCTTGTCAGGGCTGTCACATTGTCGACATCAGAGCCGACAAGGGCTACATCGGTCCGACGTTGACCCACGTTGGTTCACGCCTAACGGCGGCGTGGATTTATCAATGGATGAGAGATCCTCAAGCCTTGCGTCCCGGCACAATCGAGCCAAATCGCGCCATGAGCGACGAAGACGCTCGTGCGCTCACCGCGTTTCTGATGTCGCAAAAGGGTGGAACCGCACTGGAGGCCGCAAAGAAATGACTCGCTCTACTTATGGCGTGTTGGCGCTTGTGACGGCGATACTGGCAAGTTCGCTGGCGACGTCTTGTTCCCGAAAAGGTCCGCCGGCGCCCCTCCCCAAGCCAACCGCATTCGGCGCAGCGATCATCGAATCCAGCGGAGGAAAACAAGGGGCGCAGACTGGGGCCCAGCTACCCCAGCCCTTGGTCGTGCAAGTCAACGATGCGCAAGGAGCCGCTGTGACGGGAGCACTGGTCGAGTTCGCGGCTGCCCCTGGAGTGAGTTTTGATCCCCCAAATGGGCTTACCGATTCCAGTGGGCAACTGGCGACGAACGTGTCTCTTGGAGGCACGGCTGGCCGATACAAAATCATTGCTTCCACGCTCGACAAGGCTTCCAGGAAGATCGAACTCAACGTCGAAGAAATTGCCCTCAGCTATCAGCAATCGCTGGGACGCCATCTCAACGATGTGTACTGCGATCGCTGCCACAATGCCGAGTCCACAGTCGAGCGAGTTTCGAACTATGACAACCTTGAGGTGAAGCCCCACCCTTTCACGGATGGAGAGACCTTGAATAAGATGAGCGATGCAGATCTCACCGCGATCGTGAGTTATGGCGGCTCAGCTCTCGGCAAATCAGCGCTCATGCCCGCGTGGGGAAATACGTTGAGTAAAGCGGACGTCGAGGCACTAATTTCTTATATTCGTGCTATCTCTGATCCCCCCTCCCCCAGCGCTGGGCCTGTGTTTGGGAAGAACTAGATCCTAGCAGACCACGAGATGGCTTTCGCACGGGGCTGTTTAACCCTGTCGGATCGAGATGCGCTACGACCGTGAGCGGTGTTCGTGATCGTTCTCGACGGGAACCGCAGGCGAAATCCCGAGCCCGGCGAGGGACCCGCTGTCTTAACTGGCGGAGAGAGTGGGATTCGAACCCACGTTACCCTTTCGAGTAAACACGCTTTCCAAGCGTGCGCCTTCAGCCACTCGGCCATCTCTCCGGTCGGTTCACTGCGAGAAACCGCTTGCGGGAAGCGGCGTGCACTTCAGCCCCACGCGATCACGCTCAAGGCTGCTTATGCTTCGATTCTATGAGTCCAAGCACCGGAACCGCAACCGGGGTGCTAGTCTTTCTCGTCTTCTTCTCCGGCGTGCAGTTGCTGCGCTAAATAATTCTCGATTCCCATCTCTTCGATCGCGTGCAACTGGCCTTCCAGCCAGTCAATGTGATGCTCTTCATCGATCAGGATCTTCTCCAACAGCTCGCGTGAGCCGTTGTCGCCAGCTTTTACGCAGGTCTGAATGCCGTCATTCAGGCGCTTCACCGCGTCATACTCCAGGTTGCAATCATTCTGCAATTGCGCCTGCACGGTCTGCCCGATGTTGATTTTGAAGTAGTCGGTCATGTTCGGCGCGCCGTCGAGGTAGAGGATATGCTCCATCAACTTCTCGGCATGCTGCATCTCTTCAATCGATTCCTTTCGGGTATGGTTGGCCATCCTGTAGTATCCCCAGTTCTCACACATCTCGGCATGCAGAAAATACTGGTTAATGGCGGTCAGCTCCGCCTTCAACACCTGGTTGAGCACAGCAATGACTTTAGGATCGCCTTTCACGTTTCGCCTCGCTTGGTTTAGTGGGAAGCCGGTGACCTTCTCAGCAGCAAAACTATAACAGAGGGACTCAAAAGCGCGCGAGCACGGATGGCCGCACTACTACCGTCGCTAGGAGACTTTTTGCGGATCGGAAGCCGCAACGGAGGCCGCGGCCACATCGACGCCATTCGCGGGCGAAGCTTGCGGAACGGCATGTTGCGCAGGGGCGGGTGGCGGAGGCACTGGCAGTTTCGCGCCTCCATCAAGCACGCGATTGTGCAGGCAGAACAGCGCCAGCTCAAGCCGGTCCGCCACGCCCAGCTTGTCATAGACCTTGCGCAGGTAATTCTTCACCACCTGCTCTGTCGTTCCCACGCGCAAAGCAATCTCTTTGTTCTTCATGCCCTGGGTCACGCAGGAGACAATCAGCGACTCCTTGGGCGTGAGCTGCACTTTGGGCCGCGATGAAGATGGCCGCGTCCCCTGCGTGCGATAGGCTTCGAGCACCCACTGAATGCCCTTGCTGTCGAGCCAGACTTCGTTGCGGGCAACTTTGCGCAAACACTCCACCAGCATTTCTGGCTCGACTTCCCGCGACACGATCCCGTGCGCTCCCCGGCGGAAAAGTTCGAGCGTGAGCTCTTCGTTCGGTTCATGCGTCACAACCACAACACGAAGAGTTGGGACCTGCCGCAGAAGCTCCACCACGGTATCGGCTGGATTCGGCGAGAGCGCTGCTTCGAAGATCAAGACATCGGCGCTGAATTTCTTGACGGCGGAAATGGTCTGCCCGAGCGTTTCGGACTGGCCTACGACTCGCAGGTCATCTTCCAGGGCAAAAATCTTGCGCAAGCCAGCGCGGAAAATGGCCTGCGTGTCAGCCACGATCACGCGAATGAAGCGGCCGCCTTCGCTCTCCTGCGGCTGGCCGCTGTTCATTTCTTCTCCGACGCTGAGCGGAATGCTTGCCATCACGTTCCTGCCGGGTGCCTAATGGCGCTCGAAACGGTACTCATCGATGACCACGCCCACCCCGAGCCGGCCATCTTCGTTGAAATTTCGCACTACCCGGCCGCGGCAATCGAGCTGCACGTCGGCCTCCGCGCCCACGACATCTGCCGGCAGCGAAATGGTGAAATCCACCAGCGAGCCTACCGGCATTTCAGAATCCACATGGAACAACACGCCGTTGGCGGAAATGTTCTGCGTCTCGGCGGGGCTCGATCCTGCTGTCGACTTCATCGAGACCGGCAGTTTGATCGGAAAGCGCATCGCGCTTTGCATGTCCGGATAGCGGCCGCGTCCGCCTTTTCTGCGGCTCGCGTCGTTCCTGCTCGTTTCCGGTGTCATCGGCGCAGAGCTTTCCTGACGCGCAGCTTCCCGGTGCCCTTCGCTTTCCATGGATCGCCCATTGTTGGACATTACGTCCCGGAGCTTACACCCCGGAATCAGCCTCGAAAAGTTACCGAAGTCATGGAACTAGTAGGGCTAAAGTCTTATAGATCATTGGATTGCGAGGAATTTTGGCAGGATGTGAACGGGTCACAGACGCTTCTTTGCAAATTGCGTAGCATTCGGCACTCAGCAGCCAGCATTCAGCCACCCAGGAGTATGAAATGAAAGATTTCAGAGATTTACAGGTGTGGGAAAAGGCTCAACCGGCTCAAAAAGATGCTAGCGTCGCTAATCCGGAAAGTGGACGCTGAACGCTGGGCTGGCTGAATGCTGAGTGCTGAGTGCTGAATGCTGACGGCTAGAATTTCGTCACTTCCGTAAAATTAAACTCTCGTACCTTCATCGCAGGTACGACCATATCAAAAGATTCCTCCCCGCTGGCGCGGACAGGCGTGCTCATCTCCTCAACATTCGACAGCATGTGCAGAAGACTCTCATTGAAGCGGAAGTTCAACAGCCCGTGCCGAACTTTGCCGTCCTCCACATAAAACGTCCCGTCCCGCGTCATGCCGGTGAGAATTTTTTCGTAGGGATCGACTTCGCGAATGTACCACAATCGGGTCACCAGCACTCCGCGCTCGGTTGAGGCGATCATCTGCTCCACTGTCTTTGGGTTCGCGGGCGGGCTGAACACGATGTTCATCGGGGCTTCGCCCATCTCGTTGGGAATCGGAAATCCGTGCCCGGTCGCGGCAATCGGCCCCACTTTGTCTTTGTATTCCGAGTTCTTCATCTTCTCCGCCGTCGCCCGCGCGTAGACCAGACGCTTGACCACGCCGTTCTCGACCAGTTGCAGCTTTTTTCGCGGCACGCCTTCTGCATCAAACGGCGCGCCCGATTGCAATGGATGTCCCACATCATCCCAAACGTTGACATTCTCACCGAAGATTTTCGCCTCCACACGATTGTTGAGGAACGATCGCTGGTCCAAAATCGCCAGCCCGCCAAAATCGAAGAACATGAATCCGACAATATCCAGGACGGCGGCCGGCTCGAAAATTACGGTGTATTTTCCCGGATTGAGTTTCTTGGGATATGCAGAATCACTTGCCTTCTTCGCTGCAATTTCCGCCAGCGCCAGCGGATTAAGGTTGCGCGCATCCGGCGAATTCGCCTTCTGCCAGCCGGAAGAATCCGCCCCCAGCATCGTGACCGAAATCTCCGATGAAGTTTGTGTGTGCCATGCCGTCAGCCCACGCGAATTGAAGATTCCCTCTACCGACTCCGAGGTCGAAAAAATTCCCGCAGCGGTTAGCTTCTGCCTCGTCGCCACACCAACAATGTTTTCAACAGCATCGGCCCGATCCTCGGGAGTGATCGCGGCCGTCTCCGGGAAAAATCTCGACGGCGTTTCAGCAGGCTTGCCTCCTGGCTCTGCCATCGGCAGCAAGTCCGAATCTGGCTCCTGTACCTTCGCCAGATTTTCCGAAGCCTCCACCACTCGCTTCAGGCTTTCGTCGTCAAACTTGTTCGTTGTGGCGCGCGCCGTCCGGCCGCCGAAAGCGGTACGCACGGAAACCCCATAATTCTCTTCCGCCACATTCTGATGAATCGTGTTATTGGCAAAACGTGTGAGCGCCGACTTGCCGCCATAGAAAAGGACTTCGATCTCGTCGGCGGAGGAAAACTTCTTGAGTCGAGTGAAAACGTCTGCGGCTTGTTTGGAAGTCAGCATTTAGCAATCAGGATTCGGCAGCTATCTGCGTTTGGCTTTTCATCTCAGTAATTTCACCCGCGTGGCTGAATGCCGGGTGCTGAGTGCTGAATGCTCCGTCATGTCCCCGTGTACGCACCGCCCACTTTGATGTTCCTGAACCGCGCCGGCGCCGCGCCATGCCCCGTTCCCATCACCTGCTGCGGCTGTCCTTTTCCGCAATGCGGCGTTCCCCACAGCGTCCACTGGTCGCGCGAGCAGATCGCATCCATCGAATTCCAAAACTCCGTCGTGATCCCCGAGTATGACGGATTTTTCAGCAGCCGCGCCCGCTTGCCGTTCTTGATCTCCCAACCCGCCTCGCAGCCGAATTGAAAGTTGTAGCGCTTGTCATCGATCGACCACGAGCGGTTCGTCTCCATGTAAATTCCGGAGTCGGTATCGGCAATCAGTTGTTCGCGGGTGAGCGGTTTTTCTCCGGGCAAAATGCTGATGTTCGTCATGCGAATCATCGGCAGGCGGTTCCAGCCCTCTGCCCTCAGCGTTCCGCCGGAACGGTTCAGCCCGATCACTGGCGCCGTCTCGCGTGAGCTCAAATATCCCGTGAATAAACCATCGGTAATGATCGGCGTGCACTGCGCCGGCACGCCTTCATCATCAAAGCCAAACGTACCCAGCCCAGGCCCGTGTTCCTGTCGCGCGTCCGCGACAACATTTACCAGATGGCTGCCATAGCGCAGCTTGCGCAATTTTTCCAGAGTCAGAAACGAAGTACCCGCAAAGTTCGCTTCCATTCCCAACACGCGATCGAGCTCAATCGGATGCCCAACCGACTCATGAATCTGCAACCCGAGCTGCGAGCTGTCGAGAATAATCGTGAACACTCCCGCGGGACATTGATCGGCCTTCAACAAGGCCACCGCTTCTTCGCCCACCCGGCGCGCGTTTTCCAGCAGCTTTAATTCTTCGATCAGCTCATATCCTTTGTTCTGCCATTGCCCGCCAAACGAATTCGGATACGACCGCTTCTGAATCTCATTTCCTGCAAACGCAAACGCCGCATACCCCGCCCCGGTCGTATATTTCGTCTGATAAATCCTTGCGCCTTCCGACGAGACGAACCATTGCTCCTCGCGCCGGAAATTCATATTGGTCTCAGCCAGCGTCACGCCCGCGACCGAGCGCAATTCAGCATCGATTTTCAGAAGCAAGTCAAGGTTCTGCTCAATTGAAATCGTGAATGGATCGATCTGGTGCGGCGACGTCCACTCGGCCGTCACCGGCTTTTCCGGGACCAATTGCACATCGTGCACCTTCACCCGCGCCGACGCCTTGGCAATCTCCACCGCTCTCGCGGCCGTGGCTTCAACCGCTTCGCGGCACAGATCATCGGACGCGGCAAATCCCCAGGCCCCATCTGCAATTACGCGCACACCGATGCCTAGCGACTCCGCATCGGATGCGCTCCCGATTTTTCCATTCTTGGTGGAAAGCGCGCGGCTGCGCTCATCGACAATGCGTGCATCGGCGTAGCTCGCCCCGCGCAGCGCAGCAACGTTGAGGGCCCAGGAAGCGATGTCTTGCATGGCGGAAATTCAAATCTATCACAGGCATAAGTGTCCCGTGTCCCCGCTCACCCCTGCCTGTGATCTTCCGCACTGACCGCACCATCTCCATGCAATTCAATAGTGGGTTACGCATCTGAATCATGGCGGGCGCCCGTCCGCTAAGGAGAGCACTCATGAGCACTCTTGTTCTCGATAAAAAAGCCGATCTGGCAGGGCCCGGCATCGGCAATTACACAGATCTGGAAGAAATTCTCCCTCGCGATTATCATTCCCTGCTTTCTCCCCTCGAAACGCAGCAGGCCATTTTCCACGTAAAGCGCTTTATCGAAGACAATCTTTGTAAAGAACTCAATCTGATGATGGTCGAAGTGCCGTTGATCGTTGATGTCGAAAGCGGTGTCAACGACATGCTCGACCGCGACGGTTCGCGCACACCCGTCCAGTTCCACATCTCCAACGACCGCAATCTTCATCCTATCGACGCGCAGGTCGTGCAGGCTGCGACCAAGTGGAAAAGGGCTGCTCTCAAGGAGTTCGATTGCCGGCCCGGAGAAGGCATCTGCACCGATATGCGCGCCGTCCGCAAAGACTATTTTCTCGACCACGATCATTCCGCCTACGTTGATCAGTGGGATTGGGAGCGCGTAATTCTCGCCGAGCAGCGCAACCTGGATTTTCTGAAGATCGTAGTCAGCAGAATCTGGAAAGTTCTGGTTGGTGCAGAAGAATATGCGCAGGAGCTTTTCCCTGAATTGAGAAATTCCCGCTATCCCAACCTGCCTGATAAACTCACCTTCCTGCACGCGGAAGAAATTCTCGATATGTATCCCGACCTGCCGCGCAAGCAGCGCGAAACCCAGGTCCTGCAAAAATATCCGGCGATTTTCATCATTGGCATCGGCTGGCCGCTCAAAGACGGCTATCCTCACGAAAACCGCGCCGCCGACTACGACGACTGGATCACCGACACCAGCGCCGAAACCGGCAAGCCCACGCACGGACTCAACGGCGACATTCTGGTTTGGAACCCCGTCACCAAACGCCGCCACGAGCTGACTTCCATGGGTATCCGCGTCAATGCTGAAACCTTGCGCCAGCAACTGGCGATGTCTGATCTTCTCGACAATCTGAAATTCCCTTATCACCAGGGAATCATCAATAATGATTTACCACTTTCAATCGGCGGTGGCATCGGCCAGTCGCGCACCCTTATGCTGCTGCTTCGCAAAGCCCATCTGGGCGAAGTCAGCGTGACCGTGTGGCCGAAGATTTTGAAGAAAATATGCGCGAAGAAGAATATCTTCGTGCTGGAATAATGCAGGCGCGCGTTCGCGCTTATGCTCGGGTGTGTGCCGCGGGCGCCCTCGCCCGCGTGTCGGCGGCGGCCCGATTCAATGCTAGAATCTAGCGGGGATCGGGACTCGGTACCAAATGGCTAAGACGCGCTACCACTACAACATCATGCTCCGTCCGGAGCCCGAAGGTGGATTCACCGCGTTGGTTCCGGCGCTTCCCGGATGCGTCACATACGGCCGTACACTCCAGGAAGCGCAGGCCATGGCCAAGGACGCCATCTCTGGCTATGTCGCTAGTCTCCGCAAGCATGGCGATCCCATCCCCACGGACGAAAACACGCTCGTCGCCTCGCTCGATCTGGAGTATTCCCGTTAACTCGATACTGCGGCTATTTTTCCTTCACTTCGGCTTGCATTGAAAGGCGTTGCGACGCTAGTATGCGCCGAAATGCCCCGACTGCCCTCGATCAAGCCGCGCCAGATCGTAAGGTTTCTTGAGCAAAATGGCTTTACGCTCGACCACACATCGGGCAGCCACTTCATCTTTTATCATCCTGTATCGCGTCGCCGAGCAGTTGTGCCTCGTCACGGCCGCGATTTTACCCAAGGGAACACTCATGTCACTACTTAGAGAGGCGGGCTTCACGCGCGAAGAGTTGC
>Ga0335081_10006485_pt1 | contig 18644 bp, 16 predicted proteins | sample Lox_Sample_35_FD_206713 | JGI IMG/M metagenome (GOLD analysis project Ga0335081, IMG submission 206713) | Soil microbial communities from Loxahatchee National Wildlife Refuge, Florida, United States - Lox_Sample_3.5 | ecosystem: Environmental > Terrestrial > Soil > Wetlands | place: USA...
TCTGTTCTTTCACCGCCATGGCCGTTCCCGCCTCATACCGTGCGGTCTTCGAAGAGCAAAATTTGCACCTCGCCGTCCGCGGCGAGATTGCGCCGGTCGGCCGCGCATTTCTGTCCGATCTCGCTTGCGAACGCTGCCCGAATTGCCGCCATGTCATCGAAGTGGAGGATCGCCGCGAAATGGCAATCGCCGCCTGCAGGCGCCATGATCGGGCCGCTGCTCACTTCGTATTTGCGGAGGCCGGGCAACTGCTTGGCGAGCGGAACGTGCGTTCCGAAATAATGACGTTCAAATGTGGCCTTGTCCTTCGGGGTCTTGTAGATCGCAACCATGCGGGCCATTGGTCGTCTCCTCGACGGGTTTGATGATCTCAAGACGTTTGAGGACGCCCGTTCGGATCGGTCGCGCGAAATTATTTCGCCGCTTAGGCCGTTATGAGGATCTCGGCGAGCGCGTCGGGCATGTCGACCATGACGTCGTGCCCGCAGGGCAAGAGATGCGCGGCCCAGCCGGGCTCGCTCTTGAGCCGCTCGTAGGTCGCTTGGAACGCCGGATGAGGATAGTCGGCGGCGCGGATGTAAGCCTTGCGCCGCACCGCGCGATAGGCCCCCGTAAGCTGCAGGCGCTCGGTGATGCAGGCGACCGGATGCGGCGTGCACATCCGGTCGACCCAGGCGCGGTCGCGCTCGTTGACGCGGAATGTTTCGGCGGGTGTGGGCGCCACGGGGAGCGCGTTGGGCAGCTCGCGCGGACGCAGGTCCAGCATCGACTGGCCGCTCTCCGGCACGTAAGCGTCGAGATAAACAAGGCAGGCGATGCGCTCAGAAATCTTGTCGGCGACGCCGGTCACGATCATGCCGCCATAGGAATGGCCGACCAGCACGACGTCGACGAGATCTTCCCAGCGGATGAGGTTCGCGATGTCGGTCACATGCGTGCTGAGATTGACGGCCGCGCTCAGAAGATGCGAGCGGTCGGCGAGGCCCGTGAGCGAGGGCGCATAGACGCGATGTCCCTCGGCCGCGAGCCGGTCGGCGACGCGGCACCAGCACCAGCCGCCATGCCATGCGCCATGCACAAGGACGAAAGTGGTCTCGGCCATGCGCGCGATGCTAGCCCTGCCGCGCCGCCGCGGTCTAGAGTCTGCGCATGCTCCTCGACCATGTCGTCGTCAATGTGCGCGACCGGCTCGACGCGGCGGCGCGACGCTACGAGGCGCTAGGCTTCACGCTCACGGCGCCGTCACGCCACACGCTCGGCTCGATGAACCGCCTTGCGCTCTTTGCTGACAATTATCTCGAGCTTCTGGGGATCGATCCCGAGGCGCCGAAGCCGCGCGCCGAGCTTTTGAGCTCGCCTACCGGCCTCAACGCCATCGTGTTCGCGACCGACGATGCCGCGGCGCTTCATCGCGAGCTTCGCGCACGCGGCGTGCCGGTGGGCGAGCCCATGGAGTTCTCGCGACCCATTCTTGGCGCGGGCGAAGCGCGCTTCCGCACCGTTCATGTCGCGGCCGCTGCCGTGCCTTATGGCCGGCTCTATTTCTGCCAGCATTTGACGCGCGATCTGGTGTGGGGCGCGGCCTCGCACGAGCACAGGAACGGCGCGGTTGCAGTCGCGCGCATCGCCATTGACGTGCGCGATCCCCCTGCTGCTGCGGCGTTTTATGGAAAGCTCTTCGGCGAGTCTTCCGTGCGCGCCGAAGGCGAGGGTTTCGCGGTCGTGCTTGGCCCCGTGCAAATCGAGCTGCGTCAGGCCACGCGCGATGGCATTGCCGCGCTCACGTTTGCCACGTGCTCGCTGGGGGCCGCCCGCCCGATCCTAGCGGCCGAAAATTTCCGCGATGACGGCGATCGCCTCGTTTCACGTGAAACAGAATCCGACGGAGTACTCGAATTCGTCGAAGCGCGCGCGTAGCCGGCGCGGAGAGTCCCGTCAGCCCGGTGGCTTTGCCGCGAACTTCGAGCCGCGCACGCACATGCGCCCGCGCTCGTCCTGCCACAGTTTCTCGTCGCGATGAAGCTCGCCCAAGGCGCGCGCCACGGCGCGGAAATCGTATGACGCGAAACGCTCGGCGATGTCGGTGTAATAGAGCGGCTCTTGGGCGATCAGCGCCAGGATCTTCTGCGCGAGCCCATCGCCGGTGGCAGAGCCGGCGTGATCGGCCTTGCCGGCGACATAGTCGGCGATCTTGGCGCGGTCGGCATAGGCATAGGCGATGCGCTCGTAGCGCTCCTTCGGCACGTTCTCCGGAATCGTCGCATCGATGCCGATCTTCGCCGTCGTCGGCACGATGCCGACGGGCATGACCGGGAGGCTCGGATCCAAGGGCTTGCCGCGCGCGTTGCCGACGATCATCACGTCGCGGTCGCCCTGGACGCGCGTCGCGATCGCCCATTCGACATCGACCGGGTTCCATACGTCGATGTCGTCGTCCACTACGACGACGTGCTTTAGATCCATGACCGAGAGCGCGGCCAAAAGCGCGTTCTTCGCTTCGCCCGCTTGTTTCTTGATCGAGATGACCGCATGCCAGAAGGCGCAGCCGCCGAGCGTGACGTTGATGTCCTTGACCTGCACGCCCGCGGTCTTGAGCGCCTGGCGGATCGCGGCATAACGCGTGGGCGCGGCGAGCCACGTGTTTTCCCACGGCATGTGCAGGTTGTAGTAGATCGCGTCCTTGCGCCGTCGGATCGCCTTGACGCGGACGAGCGGGTTCCAGTGGAGCCCGCCCATCAACCGCGTGAACTCGCCGAACCGGCCCTCGGGCCAAGTCCATCCGGTCGGCAATATCTCTGCCTCCAGCACGATTTCGGCGTCGGCGATACACGGCATGTCGATGGTGTGGCAGGGTGCAAGCTCGACCGGCTCGCCCCGGAGCGCGCCCGCGATCGCCATCTCGTCGACGCCCAAGGCGGCGCGATAACCCGAGCCCATGATCTCGAACGGGTGCGTGCCAATGCTGATCGAGATGGGGCAGGGGCGGCCCGCGCGATAGGCGCGATCGGCGAAAAGTCGCATGTTGTTGGGCGTGACGAGATCGATGCCGGTGAGGTTCTTCTCCTTGACGATGAGGCGGTACATGCCGCTGTTCATGCCGAGCTCGGGGTCGCGCGCGATGACGACACCAGCGGTAATCATCGGCCCGCCGTCATAGATCGACGACATCGGGATCGGCAGATCGTAGAGATCGACCTCGTCGCCTTCGAGCACCACCTCGCTGTGCGGCGCGGTGTTGACCATCTTCGGCGGGAGCGGCCGCGCGATCGCGGCGGCAAGCTTCTGTTCGATCTCGGGATAGGTCTTGCAGCCAAGCGACATCGTCGCACGCTCTTGCGTGCGGATGATGCCTGAGACGACCGGCATCTCGTAGCCGATCACGTTATGGAAGAGCAGCGCCGTGTCGGCCTGGTCGACGAGCGTCGCGATGTGGCGAATATCGACCGGCTGCTTCAGATCGACGAGCTGGCGCTCGCGCCGCAGCCGGTCGAGGAATCCGCGAAAGCCTTCGTTCATCGCGCGAGACCGTAGCCGTGCCCGCGCGGCGGCGCAATCAGACGCAGGGCGCGGCTAGGGCGAAGCCGAGGCAAGGCGCGGCTTGGCCGCTTGGAGGAACGCGGCGCGCAGAGTCAGGTCGTTGCTGAAGCGATCGAGGTGCGAGACATCCGTTCTGAAAGACTTTGCCTCAGCGCCGCTTGGGTCAGCGCGACCGCGCACGCCATGACGAAAAACAGACTGTAGGTGTTGCCGGCGTCAATTGTGCGCCGGTCGAAGAAGCCGAAGATGATATAAGTCGTCAGCATCAACACGACGAAGCGACGCATTCGTATCTCCTCGATCGACCATGATGCCACCGTCGATCGCACCAAAAGCCACACATAGACGATGAAACCGAAAATTCCGGTATCCGCGAGCATTGCAAGATAGGCGTTGTGCGACGGCAGCCCGCCTTCCAGGAACAGTTCGTGCTGGCGGAAGCCAACCCCGAACAGCGGATGCCGAAGCCACAAGTCGATGGTCGCCTGCCAGATATCGACGCGCCCCGTAAAGCCGGAATTGAGCCCCCGGCTCGTGCTGTTCAGCAACAGCACGTTCGACCCCATGTAATTCACCGCGTTGATGAGATACGGGTCGAGGATGAACGCGGTCGCGAACAAGCCGACGCATGCGTAGATGAGCGCGGCGACGAGGCTCGTCACATGCGCGGTGCGCAGCCACAGCACGACCGCCACCAACAGCGCCACAGCCAGCGCCAAAAGATGCTCGCGCGACGACGCCAAAAGAATGGTTGCGAGCCCGATGACAAACGCCGCGATGCCGGGTGGACGGATTTTGCGCGCCAGAGCTGCAATACAGACGTTGAGGCCCATAAGGCCCCACACATTGCTGGTGATATCGTTTGCGGTGAGCCTTCCCCACGTCATCGTGCCGGTCACGTCGACGTAGAGCAGGAACGCCGCTCCCAGCAGCGCGTAGGTGCTGGCGATCTCGCGCAGCAAATCGCGCTCCGGAGATCCGGCGACGATCGTGGCGATGGCGAGAATGAGCACGACATTGAACGCATAGACGAGCGTCGTCACCGCGGGCGATATCGGCAAGTTGGTCGCGTTCATCGGCTGCATCGTCGGATCGAACGCATTGGCGACATAGCTCAGAACGATGATGATGACGAGCGCGAACCAGTAGCGCACCGGCGCGACCAAGCCGTGCGTATCGATGCCCAGCAGAATTAATTGCAGCGCCGTCGGAACGAGACCGGCCATCAAAACGAGCTCAAGCGACGTCGCGTCGTTGCCGTGCGCAAGATAGAACGCAACCAACAGGGCGGCGAGCCATAGCGCATAGGCCGCCGCCGTGATCCGAAGGCGCATCGGTGGCTCCTACTCTGCCGGCGAATTCATGACGATTAGGAGGAAAGACAGGCTCGAGAGGGTCATGGCGGGCGCCGGATGCGGGCTTGCGGCGGCTAACGCGCGTGCCGCCCCTCACGTTCCACCCTTGGGCGAGGCCTCGCCCGGATGGGTTTCGCTCCGTTGCCCGGGCCGGTAAAAGCGCGCCATGGCGAGCCTCAATGCCGGCGCCCTTATCGCCCCGGGATCCGACCCGGCCAAGATCGCGATCGTCGATCTCGGCGGTGAAGCGGCGCCGCGCGAGGTCTCGTTTGCGGCGCTCGACGCCGCCGCCAATGCGGCGGCCCGCGCGCTTCAGAAGCGTCGGATCCCGCGCGGCGGCCGGGTCGCGATCCTGGCCGCCAACCGCGCCGAATATGTAGCGAGCGTCTACGGCATCATGCGCGCGGGGCTCGTTGCAGTGCCGGTCAATTTCAAGTTCCCGCGCGAGACGATCGCCTTCATCCTCGCCGACTGCGCCGCCCAGTTCGTCTTCTGCGACGAGGCGCGGCGCGCGCTCCTGCCCGCCGGAATTCCCGCCGTCACGTTCGGGGCCGAGTTCGAGCGGTTCTGCGAGGAAGGCGATTTCGCGCCGGTCGCCTGCGAGGACCGCGAGCCAGCGCTCTTCCTCTATACGTCGGGTTCGACCGGACGGCCCAAGGGGGTCGTGCTCTCGCATAGCGGGCAGCTCTGGACGGTCGCGACGCGGGCCGAGGCCGAAGACCTGTCCGCGCAGCGCTTCCTCGTCGCGGCGCCGCTCTATCACATGAATGCGCTGGCGCTGACCCAGCTTGCCTCGGCCGCGCACGCGAGCATCGTGCTCCTGCCGCAATTCACCGCCCCCGCTTATCTCGAGGCGATCGATCGTTTTCGCCCAACTTTCCTCACCGGCGTGCCGCCGATGATGGCGATGTTTCTGCGCGAGCGCGCGCTCGTCGAACGCACCGATTTTTCCTCCGTCGCGTCCATCCGCATGGGCTCGGCACCGGTGAGCGCGAGCCTGATGGCAGAGCTCAAGGTGCTCTTGCCGTGGGCGCGGATCACCAACGCTTATGGTACGACCGAGGCGGGGCCCGTGGTGTTCGGGCCGCACCCAAGGGGCCTCGCGACGCCTGGCAACTCGCTGGGCTACCCCCACCGCAAGGTCGCGCTGCGCCTTGTCAACGACGCCGGCGAGGAGGCGGACGAGGGCGTGCTCGAAATGAAGTGTGGGGCGTTGATGGTGGGCTATCACAATCGACCCGATCTCAATCCCTTCACTGCCGACGGCTACTACGTCACCGGCGACGTATTCCGGCGCGACATTCAGGGCTTCCATTATTTCATCGGCCGCGCCGACGACATGTTCGTCTCGGGTGGCGAGAACATCTATCCGAACGATGTCGAGCGCATGCTTGAGCGCCATCCCGACGTGAGGCAGGCTTGCGTCGTGCCGATCGACGACGATGTGAAGGGCCAGAAGCCGGTGGCCTTCATCGTCGCACGCGACGGCCGCGCGCCCACGCCCGGCGCGATCCAGCAATTCGCGCTCGATCATGCGCCGCCCTATCAGCATCCGCGCTTCGTGTTCCTGATTGACAAACTCCCGCTCGCATCGACCAACAAGATCGACCGTGCGGCACTCGCCGCGCTCGCGCGCGAACGCCTGGAGCGCCCCTAGGCGCCGGGCTATCCTCGGCAGAGCAAAGAAGAAGGGGAACAAATGCGCTGGATTGCTGCACTCGTGATGCTTGCGCTAACGCTCTTCGCGCCGCGCGGGCGCGCCGCGGGCGAAGAGGATGTGACGCTCGCCTATCCGGCCTTGAGCGTCTCCTTCACGCTCCCTTATCTCGCCGAGGACATGGGCCTCTTCGCGAAAGAGGGGCTCGCGGTGAAGCATCTCGACATCAACGGGCTCGGCTCGATCAACGCATTGATCGCGGGAAGCGTCGATTTTGCGCTTGCCTCGGGCCTGTCGCTTACGCGCGCGGCGGCCAAGGGCCAGAAGCTCGTGGCAATTGCGGCGCTTCACAATCGGCTCTTCGTGCAGATCGTGATGCGCAAGTCGGTCGCGGAGGCAGCCGGGTTCGACCCCAAGGCGCCGCTCGCCAAACGCGCGCAGATTTTGAAAGACCACGTCATCGGCGTCGATTCGATCAACGCCGTCAATCACGGGTATCTGCGCCTCATCGCCAAGATCGGCGGGCTCGACCCCGATACGCTGAAGCTTGCCGTCGTGGCGCCGCCGAGCCTGCCGGCCGCGTTCGAGTCAAAGCAGATCGACGGCTTCGCCATGACGCCGCCCTGGCCGGAGCAGCCGCTGACGCAGGGGACAGGTGTTCTCATCGCGAGCGCGCCCGATGGCGATCCAGCGAATCTCGTGCCGCTCGCCAACTCGGTCCTGCTGACCCGGCCCGATTTCTGCGCCAAGCGCGAGAGTGCTTGCGCGAAGATGGGCCACGCCATCGCGGCCGCATCGTTCGTCGTGCGCGACCATCCCGACGAGGCGCTCCGCGCGCTCGAGAAGCGCTTTTCGACGCTCGACCCCAAGGCGATGGCGGCGTCCTTCGCGGTCCTGCGCGAGATCACGCCGGTGCCGCCCACTCCGTCGCTCGACGCTGTGCGCGCCAACGAGAATTTCAACATAGAGGCGGGTTTGATCCAGCCGAGCGAGGCCCTCAAATCCTTCGACGGCCTCTTCACCGACAAATACGTGCATTAGGAGGCGGGAATGGATGTGAGGCTTGACGGGCGTGCGGCGCTCATCACCGGCGGGAGCAAGGGCCTCGGCGCGGCGATGGCGCGGCGCTTTGCCGAGGCGGGCGCTGATGTGGCAATCCTCGCGCGCGGGCGCGAGGCGCTTGCCGCGACCGAGCGTGCGATCCGCCAGGCGAGCCAGGTGCGCGTCCTCGCCATACCGAGCGACGTGTCGAAGGCGGCCGACATCGCCAGTGCGTGGGCGAAGGCGACGGGCGAGTTCGGCAAGGTCGATATCCTCGTTAACAACGCCGGCACCTCGCGTACCGGCGCCTTTGAGACCATCACCGACGAATTGTGGCAAGAGGATTTCGACCTGAAGCTTTTCGCCGCGATCCGGCTCGCGCGGCTTGCGCTGCCGGGGATGAAGGAGCGCCGCTGGGGCCGCATTATCAACGTGCTCAACATCGGGGCGAAGGCGCCGCGGCCGGGCTCGGCGCCGACCGCCGTCTCGCGCGCCGCGGGCCTGGCGTTGACGAAGGTGCTGGCGGGTGAGGGTGCGCCGCACAATGTCCTCGTCAACTCACTCCATGTCGGCCTTATCAGGAGCAACCAGCACGAGGAGCGCGTGCTGAAGGAGGGCGGAGATGTCGAGGCGTCGTACCGCGAGCGGGGCAAGGCAGTCCCGCTCGGCCGCTTCGGTGACGCTGGGGAGTTCGCCAACATCGCCTGTTTCCTTGCCTCGGATGCCGCGAGCTACATCACCGGTACCTCGATTAACGTCGATGGTGGCATGTCGCCAGTGGTCTGACCGAAAAAGCGGCGCGGGAGGGGCGCGGCGGACACCCTTTGCCGGGGGCGCGGTCCCGATGCGCCCTGTTTTCTCCTTTGTTACGGTTATGAACCTATAATGTCACCACGTGTGGCGGCGTTTCGCGCCGGTTGTCGTGTAAACCCCTGGTTAAGAAGCATTCGCTAAGGTTTCTCCCGCTGCCGGAGAGCCTCTGTTGGCAATTTCAAACGATCAATATCTGCGCCCAATGCTCGATTCGGGCTCCTCGCGCGTATTCAACTGCTGCGAGCGCGCGCAAAAGCTCGTCAAGGAAAAGGCGGAGGATCCGTTCTTCTTCCGCGTGCCGAAAATGCACGGGCTTGTGGTCATTAAGGAGCCGGTCATCGGGGCGCGACGCGATCCCGGTGCGCCCATCGTCACGACGAAGCTCTACCTTCCGTACAACCAGGACGACGTGTACGAAGGGGGCCGCTCGATTTATTTTAACGATCCGCGCCTCCTCGACGTACTTAACGATTTGTTCGGTCTCGGTGCTGCGGCGAAATCGCGCGTTGATCTCGATCATGATTTGAAAGTGCTCGAGATTCTCGACCGGCTGCCGTCGCTCGACGGATTCTTGATGCGCGACGCACTCGAGCTTGATGGCATTGCCGCCAACGAGAACTATTTCGAGGTCTCCGACCAGGAGCGCTCGCAGATCTACGAATACGTGCGCAAGAAATTCGAGCCGCTCGTGCGCGCAGCCTGCGACGAGCAGTCGGCACTCGGCAACAAGGTGAGCCAGCTCATCGACAAGGTGTGGGAGGCGAAGGACAAGGTTGCACTTGATCCTCTGATCCGCGCCTTTCGCTTCCCGGATGAGGAGGCGCTCGCGATCTTCGCGGCGTGGAAGGGCATCAACTACTACACGTTCGAATATTATCGCGGCAAGCAGCAGCGCGAGGCATTCGCGCTCTGGCTCAAGAGCAAGGCGGTACCGCGCAATTACGTCTCGAAGGGCGATCTCGACCACCTGACACAGCTGAAAAAGCTGATGATCGAACGGTTCCGCGAGCAGTGGACCGCGGTCGAGAACGTCGCGCGAAAATACGAATCGCTCTATGCGAATTTCCTGCGTGTGCCCGAAGGCGTCGTCGAGTTCCTCGATTTTCTGCGCAAGTCGCGCGAGATCTACTGGCGAATGGGCGACTCACTGAGCAAGATCAACCATGCGATCCATTGCTGGGATTCGCTAACCACCGGCTTCGTCGAGCGCCAGTTGCCGGCCGACAAGCTCGCTTATCTCTTCGAGATCATGCAGCTCGTGCTGAGCGGTACGTCGGAGAAGATCGAATCCGCGGTCGTGTGGAAGTAGCGCGAGTCTCGCAATGACAGCGCGGATTGGAGAAGCGCGCGGCGCGCGCTAGTCCGAAGCGCCGCTCGCGATGAAATCGGGATTTCGGAAATCGGGCTTGCCGTAGGCAAGGGGCGCGCCGTCGAGCGTAAGCACGTGCCCGCCCGCCGCCGCGAGCACGGCGTCTCCTGCTGCGGTGTCCCATTCCATGGTCGTGCCGAAGCGCGGGTAGTAGTCCGCCTCGCCTGCCGCAAGCAGGCAGAATTTGGCCGAGCTGCCCATCACTCGGCGGCTTGCCTCGGGCAGCGTCGCGACATAAGCAGCGATGCGGTTCTCGTCGGCGTGCGAGCGGCTGTGCGCAACGATGGCGCCCGTCTTGGGCGCGCGGCGTGCGGCAATCGGCTGAGGCGTCGCATCGCCGATCTGGCGCGTCGCCGTGCCCGGACCGCATCCGGCATAGAGCACGCCTCCGACCGGCAGCAGCACTGCGCCCAGCACCGGGCGGCCATGCTCCACGAGCCCGACATTGACCGTGAACTCGCCGTTTCTCTGAATGAACTCGCGTGTTCCGTCGAGCGGGTCGACGAGCCAGAACACCGGCGGCGCGGCGCTGGCGCCTTTCGCCGCCGTCTCCTCCTCGGCGATCACCGGGATCTCCGGCGCCTCGGCCCGCAGGAGCGCAACGATGATCGCTTCCGCGCGCTCGTCGGCGAGAGTGACCGGCGTGCGGTCGTCCTTGCGGCGGACGGCGAAATCGCTGCCATAGATCTCCAGGATCGGCGGCGCGGCGGCGCGCACGGCGCGGCAGGCGAGATCGAGGAGGGTGCGATGATCGCGGCTCATCCGAGTTGCCGCGCGACCCACGGCCCGATCGCGTTGGCGACGGCAAGCGGCAAACGCTGCCATGTCGCGATCATCAGCCGGTATTTGGGATTGAGCGGATTGATCTCGGGCATTTCCTGCTGCGCCACGAGCTGACATTCGTAGTGAAGCGGCTCGGGTTCGAATCCCCAATAGGTCTTGTAGTCATAGGAGCCGGTGCCGCGCTTGCTGCGCCCGAAATCGAAAATGGGCGCGTTCTTTGCGACGGCGCGCTCCATCGCGCGCCAATAGAGCAGGTCGTAGGCGTGGAGCGGACGCGCCGCGGGGGTGGCGCCGCCGTAATAGGGCATGGTGCGGTCCTTGAAATAGAAGGTCATGAGCGCAGCGACCGGTCCGTCGGGCCCATGCACGCACGACAGTTCGGCAGCCTGCCCGCACTCGGCGAGAATCGCGCGGTAGAACGATTTCGGCAGCACCGGGGTGCCGAGATTGCGCAGGCTCTCGGAATAGATGCGGTAGAACACTTCGAACGCGCCGTTGACTTCAACACGGAGCCGCTTGTCATCCAGCGCCTTGCGCAGGTCCGCGCGCTTCTTGCGTGGGATTGCCTTGAGATTGGCGTCGGCCGAGGGCGACAGCGCGCGGCTGAAGGTGACATAGAGGTCGGGCTTCGGCTGCCACCCGGCGGCGCCTCGCGTCATTTGCCGCAGCTCGATGTAATCGACGCCGAGCGCGCGGCCCATGCGTGCCGCTTCGTCGGCCAAGGCGCGGGCCACCGCCTGGTCTTCGGCGACGATGCCGCCATAGACGGCGAAGCCCGCCGAGAGCAGCGCATTGCCGAAGAGCTTCGACTTGACGTGGCAGAGCGGCAGCACGCCCACGAGTCGCGGGCCGCGCCAGGCCGCGAGATAGGGACAGGGGTGCCCGAGCCCGCGCTCCACCGCGCGGCGCCAGGCGAGGCGGTGAAAGAAGGTGGCGTCGCGCGCGCTGTCGACGAACGCCTCCCACGCTCCTTCCTCGGACGGGGCGAGCGGGCGGACGGCGACGGTGCCCGACTGGGACGCGCGTTCGAGATGCGGCACATCGTTCATGGCGGGACCGCACTATGGCACAGAAACGGCCATTACTCACGCTCGGGGGAAAGGTTTGCTTGACACGACTCGGCAGCCTCAAGGATTACTAACTTTCGTACCAAGGGGGCATGCGACTCCGTAGAACCGGCGCGCACCAAAGTTCTAGTTTCATTGAGCTTTGTGGATAAGCGTTGTCCGACCGGCCAGGAACCAAGAAGGCAGGGCGGCGTTGAGCGGGGGTCAGGACCCCAGGCCAATGGCACGGTTCGAGCAAATCTCGTTTACCCGCCGCGCGTCCGGCTCCGCGCCCGAACGCTTGCCGGTGCAGACCTGCATCCTCGCGATCGCGAGCGCCAGCTTGGCGCTGTGGCTGGTCGTCGGTTTCGTGGTGCGGCTCAGCCTCTGACCCGGCCCGGATCTTCTTCGGGCCCGTCGTAGCCGGACATCTCGTCGAGAAGTTCCTGAAGCTCGTCCTCGAGGCCCACTGAAGCCGCGCCTTCGCGACCGACGGGCGCGAGAAGACGCGGATCGGGATCGTTGCGCGATGCGAGCGCGGCGCTCGCGAGGTTGGCGCTCATCGACTGCAGCGAGGTGACGAGCTCGCTCCAGCGCAGACCGAGCGCGCCCACGACTTCCTCCTGGCGCCGCAGCATGGCGATGAGGCGGCGGTCGCTCGCGCCGAGGAGTTTCATCTGCTCCATCACCGGCTGCGTGAATTGCTCGAGCGCTGCCGTGAGCTGTGCCATTGCTGTGCCGGCGGCCGCGGAGTCGGGCGGCGGCAACGATTCGGCGCGGTCGAGTGCCCGCGCGACCGTCTCGATGGTGCCGGTCATGAGGTGCGACAGTTCCGCGAGCGCTTCGCTCTGCCGTTCTGCCGATCCGGCGAGGAGCCCGGCGAGGCGATCGACCGAGGCGGCCAGTGACTCGACCTGCGCGCCCGACGGGCCGGCCGAGCGCGTCGGCACCATCGGGGCGACGGCGCTCGCCGGGGCCGGGGCGGCGGCTGCCGTGACGGCGAGCGGAGCATTGGACCGCTCCCACGCTGCGGAGAGGCGTGTGATGGCGGCGGCGAAGCGCTCGATCGCGCGGTCGAGCAGGAGCGAGGCGGCAACGCCGCCCGCCAGTACCACGCCGGCGGCAAGCGCGTCGATGCGCAGCACGAGCGCCGGAGCGAGCGTCACGCCTGGCACGAGATCGGGGCCGAAGGCGAGCGCCGCAGCCGCGAGCGCCACGGTCACGGTCTGCGACGCGACGAGGCGCTTGATAAAGACACGCCAGATCTCGGCGCGGAGCACGCGCAGCAGGGCCAGCGGCGCGATCGCAAGCTCGTCGCCGGTGATAGGTCCGGCAAGCGGCGCGAAATCGCTCTTCTCCAGCGCCGCGCGCCAAGCCTCGGGAAGCCGTTTGGGATTAGAGCGCGTGCGCTCCTCGAGCGAACTCGCGAGCGCGCGAAGCGCATAGAGCGCGCTCGCCGCCAGGATCGTGCACGAGATGAGCGCGTAGAGCAGCAGGCAGAAGCCGCCCGGGCCGCCGGTCGCGGCGAGCATGGTCGAGAGCGTCGGCGCGAGCCATGGCGGCTGCGACAGCACGTCGACGCGCCAAGCCACCGAGGTGCCGGCGAGCGCGGCCAAAAGGCTCATGCCCATGGCGATGTAAAGCTTCACGGGTTCATTCCGCGCGACGGTTCGTTCACGGCGCTAATCTATACACCGTCCGCGGCGCCGGGCGGGACGGAAATGCGGCAACGCAATAATTCCCCAGCTTTGCCACAGACTGCGCGCGACTTATGCACAGAGTTTCGGCATCGGTGTCTTGTGCCTGGTCGCTAAAATTCCGCTCCTAGAGAAGCAATGTCATGGGATATTCAAAAATCCGTGACTGCACGGCCATGACCATTAAGTTCTTAATGAATTTTAACGGCAAAATTTACCTATTTTCCCAAAGAGAATTCTCAGCCCACTTTGGGGCTAAGCTTGTTTCACGCCGAGATATGGCTTTTCCCATTTTCGGCGTCGTGTTATAAACACGGCAAGACACTAAAATCTTTTAAGCATTTTCGGCGGTTTACCCTTTGGTACAAGAGGGAGCCGCTTCGGGGTAGGCGATGCTGAGAGTTCGGGGGCTTTTCCTGCCCGTCCGCACGCTCGCGCTCCTGTTGAGCGAAGTGCTGGCCATGTCACTGGCCTTCTATCTTTTTGTGACGCCCACCGACGGACATCTTCTGTTCAATTCGATCTTGCCGATGGGGCGGTCGGCGGAGTTCTCGATCGTGCTGGCGTCAATGACCATCATCGCGATGGTCGCGGCCGGTCTCTATAATTACGACGCCTTCGTCGACTACCGCGCGATGCTGGCGCGGATCATGCTCGTGCTGGCGCTCGAGCTGCCCGTCATCTTCATCGTCAGCTTCCTCTACCGCGACTTCGTGTGGGCTGCGGCGCCGCCCTGGTCGGGCTGGTATCTCAAGGCGATCCTGGCGCTTTTCGCTTGTCTCCTCATCACGCGCGCCGCCTTCCTGCTGCTTGGCGATTCGGGCGCGCTGAAGCGCCGGGTCGTGGTGATAGGCGCAGGCGAGCGTGCAAGCCGGGTCAAGGCGCTGGCCGACCGCGCCGGCGGCGCTTTCATTCCCTCGGCCTTCATCGCCGCGCCCCGCGATCAGCGTCGGCTTGTCGAAAGCACGCTGACGCTTAGCGAATCCTTCGATGCCGAATCGCTTTACCGCTTCGCGCTCCGCTGCGGCGCCAACGAGATCGTGGTCGCGACCGACGACCGGCGCGGCCTGCCGGTGCGCTCGCTCCTGGGGTGCAAGGCGCGCGGCGTCGCCATCACCGAGTTCCTGTCGTTCTGCGAGCGCGAGAGCGGCCGCGTCGATCTCGACGCCTTGCAGCCGAGCTGGCTCATCTTCTCCGACGGTTTCCGCATGAGCTGGGTGGCGCGGACGGTGAAGCGTCTCTTCGACGTTACCGTGAGCGCCTCCATGCTGGTGCTGACCCTGCCGCTGCTCCTTCTCACGGCGCTTGCGATCAAGCTCGAGGATGGCGGCCCCGTCATCTATTCGCAGGAGCGTATCGGTCTCTTCGGCCGGCCCTTCACGCTCTACAAGTTCCGCAGCATGCATGTCGACGCCGAGCGCCATTCGCGGCCGCAATGGGCGCAAAAAGCCGATTCGCGCATCACTCGTGTCGGCAGCGTCATCCGCAAGGTGCGAATCGACGAGCTGCCGCAGCTCATCAACGTCCTCAAGGGCGACATGAGCTTCATCGGGCCCCGCCCCGAGCGGCCCTATTTCGTCGACCAGCTTGGGGCTCAGATCCCGTTTTACGGGGAGCGCCATGCGGTGAAGCCGGGCATTACCGGCTGGGCGCAGATTAACTATCCTTACGGCGCTTCTCTGCAAGACGCGCGCAACAAACTGTCGTATGATCTTTATTACGTGAAGAACCACACGCTGCTCTTGGATTGTATCGTCCTCATTCAGACCGTGCGGGTGATTCTTTTCCCAGAAGGCGCGCGATGAACTGATGAATGTCGTTCTGATTACGCACCTTGTCTGCGCTGCGGCATTCGGAATATTAGGGCTGGTGGTGCTGTCGGGGCGGGCGCGAAGCCGCGCCGCCTCCGCGCTCGCCGTGGCGAGTGGGGCTACGGCGGTGTGGGCGGTCGCGGCAGCCTTTGCCGCGCCGGAACAGCTGATGGCGGTGGCGCCGGTCGAGTCCGTGCGCGATGCCGCTTGGCTCTATTTCCTGCGTGCGTTGCTGCTGCCGCCGCAAGGGGCCATGCCGCCTTGGGCGCGCACCGTCGTCACCACCTCATTCGTGGTCGTGGCGCTGACCGTGGCGCTCGATCTCGCCGTGCTTGCGCTCGTCCCCGAGCAGCCGGTGCTGCTCCAGCCACAGATCATCGCCCGCATCGCCATCGCCGTGCTCGGCCTGTCGCTCGTGGAGAATTACTACCGCAACATGCGCGAGGACGATCGCTGGAACGCGGTTCCGCTCGTCATCGCGATCGGCGCGATGTTCTCCTTCGAGCTGTTCTTCTATGTCGATGCGCAGCTGTCGCGCCGTTTCACAACTTCGCTCATCGCCGCGCGCGCCCTTGCCGATCTCTTGAGCGTGCCGCTCGTGCTGCTCGCGATGGTGCGAAGCCGCAACCTGCGCGCGGACGTGCGCGTTTCGCACAAGGCCGCATTCCATGCCGTAACGCTCGTCGCAAGCGGCGTCTTCCTCATGGCGGCGGCGGTCGTCGGTATTCTCTTCCGTCAATATGGCGGACAGTGGGGCATCCTGCTTCAGGTGACCTCGCTCTTCGGCAGCGGGCTCGTGCTCGCGGTTGCGCTGTCATCGGAGACCGTGCGCTCGCACATCCGAATGGCGGTGCTGCGCAACTTCTTCTCCTACCGCTACGACTACCGCGTCGAATGGCTGCGCACGATCGAGGCGCTCTCCTCCGGCGACGCTGCGGGCAATCTGCCCGAGCGCTTGATCCGCGTCATCGCGGACATCGTCAACAGTCCGGGCGGAGTGCTCTTTCAGTTGCGCGACAGCGCGTTCCTGCCGACCGCGTTCTGGAATGCCCATGTCCCGGCCGAGGCGCGGGAGCCGGCCGAGAGCGCGTTCATGGCCGGATTCCGCGACGGGCGCTGGATGCAGGAGCTGACGGTCGCCGACGCGCCGCGTCCCGCCTGGCTTTCCGGGCTCGACGAATTCTGGCTCGCGGTACCGCTGCCGCGCCAGGGCGGGCTCATGGGATTCGTGCTGCTCGAGAAACCGCGCGCACCGATCCATCCCGACTGGGAGGTGTTCGACCTCCTCCGCACCGTCGCCAGGCAGACCGCGAGTTATCTCTTCGAGCAGCAGGCCGAGCGCGCCCTTGCGGACGCGCAACTGCTGCAGGAATACAGCAAGCGTTTTGCCTTCGTCGTGCATGACATAAAGAATCTATCAAGTCAGTTGGGGCTTATTCTGTCCAATGCCCGCCGCCACGGCGATAACCCAGAGTTCCAGGCCGATGTGCTGCGAACCGTCGAGAACTCGGTCGGCCGCATGAACAAGCTCATCTCGCAACTTCGTATCGCCGGCACGACCGAGGCCGCGGCCGAGCTTCCGCCCGCCGCGCCGGCCGCCGCCGATGTCGCCGTTATCGTCCGCGAGCTGGCGGCCCACTCGTCGCACGCGGGCCGGGTCGAGATCGGCGCCGGGACCGGGGCGCGCGTGCTGATGGATCCCGAGCAGCTGCGCTCGGTCCTCGCGCACCTCATCGATAACGCGATCGAGGCCTCAGGCGCGGAGGGCCACGTCAAGGTCAGCTTGGGCGACGACGGCGAGCGCGTTACAATAGATATCACCGACGAGGGCCCAGGGATGGACGTGAGCTTTGTGCGCGACGAGCTGTTCCGGCCGTTCCGCTCGACCAAGGACACAGGTCTCGGCATTGGCGCGTTTCAGACGCGCGAGCTGATCCGCGCGGCGGGCGGCCAGCTCGACGTCATCACCAAACCCGGTGCTGGCACCACTATGCGCATCGTGCTCGGCTCGGCCGGGTCGACGCGCGTCTCCCCGGCGGCCTGATCCATGGCGGGCGACAAGAGCCGCTTGCTCATTCTCGAGGATGACGAGGGTCTGCGACGGCAATATCGCTGGGCGCTATCGGAGTACGAACTCCTGCTCGCCAGCGCGCGCGAGGAAGCGATGACGCTCGCGCGCGGGGCGCCGCCGCAAGTCGCAATCCTCGATCTGGGTCTGCCGCCCGATCCCGATGGGGCAAGCGAAGGCTTGGCCGCGCTCGAGGGCCTGCGCCAGCTGGCGCCCGACTGCAAGGTCATCATCGCGACCGGAAACGAAGCGCGCGAGCATGCGTTACGCAGCATCGCGCTCGGCGCCTACGACTTCTTCCAGAAGCCCGTGGACATCGAGGTGCTGCGCCTCATTGTCGAGCGCGCTGTGCGCCTCGCCGAGCTCGAGGCCGAGAACCGGCGTCTCGCCGCGCTCGCGCTGCGTTCGCCGATGGACGGCATCCTGGGCGCGAGCGAGGCGATGGTGCGCCATCTGCGCATGATCGAGAAGATCGCGCCCGCCGACGTGGCGGTGCTGCTCCTGGGCGAGAGCGGCACGGGCAAGGAGCTGCTTGCACGCGCCATCCATCGTCTCAGCACCCGCACCAAGGGACCGTTTGTAGCCATCAACTGTGCCGCCATCCCCGAGACGCTCCTCGAAAGCGAGCTCTTCGGACACGAGAAGGGCGCTTTCACCGGCGCCGTGCGCCAGACGATCGGCAAGATCGAGCAGGCCGACAAGGGCACGCTCTTTCTCGACGAGATCGGCGATCTGCCGCTCGCGATGCAGGTCAAGGTGCTGCGCTTTCTCCAAGATCACGTCGTCGAACGCATCGGCGGCCGGCAGCAGATCCGCGTCGACGTGCGCATCGTGTGCGCGACCAACCAGGATCTCGACAAGCTCATGGCGGAGGGGCGCTTCCGCGAGGATTTGTTCTATCGATTGAACGAGGTGCGGCTTAACATTCCGCCGCTGCGCGAGCGGAGCGGCGACGTGCCACTGCTCGCGAGCTATTTCCTGAAGAAGTTCAACGAGCAGTACGGGCGCAACTGCAAGGGCTTCGCGACCGATGCCTTGAGCGCTATGAGCCGGCATCCGTGGCGGGGCAACGTGCGCGAGCTCGAAAACCGGGTGAAGCGCGCGGTCGTGATGGCCGAGGGTTCGACCGTCACTGCCGCTGACATGGATTTGGCAACCGCCGACACCGACGATTTCTCGCTCGACCTCCGCTCAGCGCGGAGTCGTGCCGAACGCGAGGTGCTGCAACTCGCGTTGACGCAGAGCGGCGGCAATCTTTCGACCGCAGCGAAGCTCCTCGGCATCAGCCGGCCGACGCTTTACAGCCTCGCCAAGGAGCACGGCCTCGCAATCGAGGCCTAGGCCGAGCCCACCGGGAGAAGAGCATGTTGTCGATTCGAACCACCCGGAGTCTACTGCTCGCCACTCTTCTTGCTTGCGCGGCCCTGCCCGCGGTTGCCGCGCTGCCCGCCTCCGCCGCGAGCGAAG
>Ga0335081_10006486_pt1 | contig 18643 bp, 18 predicted proteins | sample Lox_Sample_35_FD_206713 | JGI IMG/M metagenome (GOLD analysis project Ga0335081, IMG submission 206713) | Soil microbial communities from Loxahatchee National Wildlife Refuge, Florida, United States - Lox_Sample_3.5 | ecosystem: Environmental > Terrestrial > Soil > Wetlands | place: USA...
GGGCTGGCGGGGTCAGCGGGTCGAGGACGTCACGTTGTTCTACCGCCGACACGGCGCCAGCCGGCATATGGGAGCTCGAAGCAACTACCGCGTCTGGTACGGGGCACTGCGCCACAAGCACAATCGGTTATATACACGCGAGCAGCGGCGGCGGCTCGCGGCCGAATCCGACCTGAGTGCGGTTGGCCGGGCGGTCTACCGCTGGTGGTGGGGCACAAGGCCCGTTCCAGCGCGTCTGGAGCTGGCGCTGCAAGGGATCCTGTGGCGCCCGGCTTCAGCATCGGCGAATCCTGTTCCCACCGATGCCGGCGCTCCAAGGTAGTGCGGACCCGAGGCAGCGCCTTCGCGGGCCCCGATCCGCCGGCAGATTTCGCCATGTTGCCCGCTCAACCTCGACGACGGTCGGCAGTACGCGCGCGGGACCTACGTAGCGAGCTCCAAAGGGAGTTCGGCATGCCCACCGAAACCGACTGGAACGACGCCACTTCCGACTGCGGCGCGGATGGGAGATCTAAGTATCCTTTGCACCTAACGCGGTGGGCGTCCTACGCCGCTGGCTGCCCTTTGCCGTCTGAGAATCGCGGAACGTATTGCCGAAACAATGGCGCCTAGGACTCGTATCAGCTCTCATATGGCCCAAGCATCGACCCAGCGCCCGTCGTGTCTCGCGATCATCCCGGCCTACAACGAATCCTCGACGATCGGCGATGTGATCCGGGCTCTGCGGCAACATGCGCCCCGGTTCGATGCGATCGTGGTCGATGACGGATCGACAGACGCGACCTCGGAGGTGGCCCGCGGACTCGACGTGTGTGTGCTGCGGGTGCCGTTCAACCTGGGGGTTGGCGGCGCGGTCCAGGCTGGGTTCTTGTACGCAGTCGAGAACGGTTACGACTACGTTGCCCAGGTCGACGCCGACGGCCAGCATGATCCGCGCGAGTTGCGCAAGCTGATGGCGGCGGTGGACGGTCCGGACCGAGTGGACATGGTCTGTGGATCTCGCTTTCTCACGAACGAATACAAGTACCCCGCGCCGGTCAGCCGGCGGACTGGCATCCATATCTTCGCTTTCCTTCTCTCGCGGATGCTTTCGCGGCCGATTAGCGATCCCACTTCCGGCTTTCGCCTGTATAACCGCCGGGCGATCGAGCTGTTCGCGCGGGACTATCCTCACGACTATCCGGAGGTCGAGGCCGTGCTGATGCTTCATCATCACCGCCTGCGCATGCGCGAGGTTCCCGTCAAGATGTATCTCCGTGGCGGTGGGCGCTCGTCGATTCGCGGCAGCGGCAAATCGGCTTACTACATGATCAAAGTGCTCCTAGCTCTGGCAGTGGGGCTCGCCCGCAAACGTCCGCTGGTCGACCCGAGCGATCCGGCACCGGTGTCGGCGGAGCACCAGCTCTGATGGCTGGGCGCATCCAGCTCGTTGCGGTCATTGCGTCGGTTGCGATGCTCGTGGTCGTTTTCGAGATGGTCCGCAGGCGCCGGCTGATGGAGCGCTATGCCCTGATGTGGCTGCTGTCGGCCCTGGTTCTGACCGTGGTGTCGGCCTGGCCAGCCGGCCTGAGGCTGATCAGCCACGCGCTCGGCATCGCCTACCCGCCGAGCGCACTGTTCTTCCTTGCGCTCGGGTTCATCCTGCTGTTGCTGCTCCACTTCTCCTCGGCTGTATCGCGCCTCGGCGACCAGACGAAGCTGCTTGCGCAGCGTGCAGCGCTCCTGGAGGAACGGCTGCGGCGACTCGAGGGGCAAGAGGAGGAGCGTCCGGCCCGAGGAAGCGAGCCCGGCTTCGGCAGAGCCGATCCGGGGCTGGCGCACGAGCGTCGATTGGCTGCGGCGGCTAATCGCGAGCGCTTTACGAGCGACTCATAACGCCGCTCGCGCGGCGGTCCTCGTCTCAATCGAGCGGGCGAGGCTCGCCTGCGTTGGTCAGAGGACTCGTGATCCTCCTGAAACGTTCAGGCAAGGGCCGGATGGAATCGGACTTCGTCAAGAACCGCTGCTTCAGGCCGAGGGCTGGCGCCTCAACGAGTCGCCAAGATGCAAGTGCGAGTAGGTACACCGGGGCCGCGACCAAACCCAGCATGATGCCCGGTGTGAGACCTGGTCCCCAGACGAAGGCCGCTAGCTGTTGCGTCGGGAACGCGTAGACGTAGATCCCATACGACACGTCCCCGGGGCGCGTGATCACCCGCACCGCCGCAGGGGTGCGATAAGCCAGGACCAGCACTAGGTAGGGGATGACCACGATCGCCACCGGGCGAACCCACACCGTGTCGTACGACGCGATCCACGCGATCGTGAAGAGGACGAAGACGTCCCAGCGAAGAGCTATCCGGTCGCACAGCGCATAGAGCAACATCCCGCAGTTGAAGAGGCCACCCAGATAGACCACGTCGGCCAGATCGCCCCCCGCTGCGCCCCCGAGCTGAAGTGACGAGACTCCGGCCATCGGCGTACTCAGCGCAAGCAGGGCGAGGAAGCTCACGCACGCCAAGCCGACTCGCCCCCGGAGAGCACCCACCGCGCCCAGGATCGCAGCCGCGACATATGCGGTTGCCTCGACTGGAAGCGTCCACAGCGACCCGTTCACGGCGGACGGGTAAACGTTGTGTACGAAGACTCCGGGAAGCCGTCCGTTGATCGTGAACAGCGCGCTGTTCTCGGCGATGTACCGATACACCTCGGCACTCGTGAAGTACCTCAGGGGTGAGAGCGTGGTCACCAGCGGTCCGAGCACCAGCGCCGTCAGCAGGACGGCTATGACCAGCGCCGGCAGCAGACGCAGTCCGCGCTTCAGGGCGAACGGCGCCACGGCTCGGCTGTCGCTCCAGCTCTTGGCGATGAGAAAACCGCTGATCGCAAAGAAGATCGAAACGCCCAGCTCTCCGAGGGTCTGACCCGAGATCGCGCCGAAAGGATCTGAGCGGCCGGTGAGCGGGAAGCAATGCGAGACGAGCACAAGACTCGCCGCGATCAAACGCAAGGCGTCGAAGTTGTTCTGGCGCGAACGGACGCGCTCGGCGATTTTCATAAGAACCCCTGCGTGTCGGGCCGCAGCTTTGAGCCCCTTCGCCGCACCCATCGGGGTCCACCGCGGGGCGCTCGTTCGCCTCGCTGCGCCCAACGGAGTTGCACGGCAACCGGCTGCGGACCCGTGTACGCCATCGGCCAACGATATCTCGGCCCGCGGGACGAGGCGCGTCCGAGCGGATGCCGACAATCGCTCGCGGCCGAGGCCGCCACGCGGGCAACCCTCCCCGCGGCGCTGGCTTCGACTATGTCCGCGATTCCGCCTGCCTCAGCGGCCTACCGCGCGCAGAATCCGCAGCAGCACCGCTCGATACAGGACGTTCAGCCGATTCACGCGATGGACCAACGGGCTGTCGAGCAGCGGGGTCTGAAACCGTGCCACCATCAACTCCAACAGCTCGCTGTCGCGGGCGCGCCTGCTGGCCTGCACGCGGCGGCGCCACTTGAGTAGCTCGGGCAGCGCGCGCACTGTTGAGCCCCAGGCCCGCACCAGCTCGCCGACCCACGCGCCGCGCATTGCGATCGCCGCGACCGCGAGTTCTGTGCCCAGCAGGAGCGGTGCAAGCAGCATCAGGCTCAACGCCGAGTAGTTCGAGAGCACGGACCACTGCCGGTTCCGCTCCAGCCGATACCACTTCGCCGCTCCCTTGTCGAACCGATAGTCGTGCCAGACCACTGCCTCGGGGCAAAACCGGACCTCCCAGCCGGCGAGCCGCATCCTCCAGCACAAGTCGGTGTCCTCGTAGTACATGAAGAACCATTCGCAGACGCCTCCAATCGCTCGGTACGCCCCCGTGCGAGCGAGCAGAGCCGCGCCAGAGACGGCTGCGACCCGGCGCACCGCTCCGTTTTCCCGTGGTTCGCCGTAGCGCCCCGCCCATGCGATCCCGTTGATGTGCAGGGGATTGTCTCCTGCATTCGTCCGACCGTCCGGCAGCAAAACCTGCGCGCCGACTAGGCCGGTCCGAGAATCGGCTGCTGCCAGGAGTAGACCGATGCAGTCTGGATCGGCCTGCGCGTCAGGATTGAGGAAGAACAGCCAATCGCCCCCGGCCTGCGCCGCGGCGAGGTTGCAGGCCGCGGCATAACCAAGATTGCTACCGCTGTGAATGAGCCGGACACGCTCGTCACCCTTCCACGCGGCGCTGGCGCTGGCGGTCGAGCGATCTGGATCGTTGTCGATCACGAGCACCTCTACAAGCGTCGCTGACTGCGCGAGCAGACTCGTGATCGCGCGCGCTGTGGCGTCAGGCTCGCGGAAGCTGACCACCACCGCGGACACGGTCTCAACCAGGCTCTGTCTCCCGTAGCCGTAGTGCGGGCCGTAAACCGGCCTGGGACCCGAGCGACATATCGCGATCTTAGTGCCGCCGCATGACGTAGAGATCCTGGTTCCCCTGGTATCGGCCTGGGGAGAATCCCTCGATCCGCCATGCCGGAGTCAGGTGAGTGAGAACCCACTCCGGGCTCAAGAATGCGGTGCCCCACGCGTCATTCACCACGCCCCAGTCTCCCTGCTCCCCAAACTCGGCTGCGTACCACCAACCACGGCCGTAAAGCGCTGCCGCGATCTCTTCCGCTTGCTCCGGTGTACGGGCGCCTGAGGACACATAGTGTGAGATCGACTCAAAGCCATGGGCTGTCCATACGAGACGCCCCCCGGGTCGCAGCAGCCGGCGGATCTCGTCAAACCAGTGACGACCAAGGATCGGGGCGAAGTGCGACCAGATCGAGAACGCGCACGCAAGGTCGAGTGAACCATCGTCGAGATTCAGAGGCGGCTCTTGCGCACTGACAAAGAACTCGATACCAGGCAGGTTCTCCGCGGCCCACGTAATCGCCGGCTCGTTTGGGTCGCACCCGCTCCACCTGATGCGTGGATACGCGGCAGACAGGACACGCAGCACGCGCCCCGATGAGCAGCCGAAGTCGAGCGCATCGCGCACGTCCTCCAGTCCGCCCCCTGCTGCGCGAAGCGCATCGACGGCCATGTCCGCCTCGTACAGGCCACCCGCCGCTGCGAGCGGCCCGCGCGCCATCGTGTGGATCTCCTCTGGGGGCTGGACCTCGGACAGGCCGGTCTGCTCGGTGATCCCGGGAACCCCTAGCCACATCCCGTAGCTGAGAAGCAGTGGGAGACGCTCCGTTGGATCTTGGTCATCGGGAGGTGGAAGCTCAAGCTCAGGCCGGGCCGCCACACGCCGCTCGAGTTCCGCGGCCGTGGCTGGGTCCAGTCTGTTGTAGATCAGCGTGCTCGCAGCCCGCTCGGCACCGGCCGTCCCGCCGGCCATTGGCTCCCGCTCGAGGTCGCGGCGACCGGAACGCGTTGAGGAATGGCGCGACCGGGCTTCACCGACCGCTCGCCGGAAGCCCGCTGTCCGGTCCACCAGACCACGCATGCGCGGCAAGCTAGCAGGCAGACTATCGTTGCCGCAGATGACTGTGCCGGTTGAAGCGGAGCCCGTCAGGGTCGATACAGGGCTCCGGCGCAAACGCCCGCCCCGCAAGGCTGTGTCCAGGCTCGCTCGTCCGATCCGTCGCGTGCCGGCACCGCTGGCAGCGATCCTCGTGGTCGTCGCGATCGTGGGCGTGAGCTGGGCGCTGCTCGTGCCCCCCTGGCAAAGCCCGGACGAGGGGAACCATTTTGCATACGCGCAGTCACTCGCAGAGCGCCTAGCGCTGCCCGGAGCTGGGGGGCACCTCGGATGGTCGACGGACCAGGGCATCGCCGACGCGGCGGCGCAGGCAACACCAAATGCCTTCCACTCCGACCAGTTGCGATTTGACTGGAATCCTCAGGACGCGGCACGGTACCGCGCCGAATTCGCGTCGAATCCGTCACGATCGAACGGCGGGGGTTTTGAGGGAAACCCGCCGCTCTATTACCTATACGTGGACCTTGCGTACTGGGCAAGGTACTCCGGAGACGCATTCGATCGCCTGTACGCAATGCGAATTTGGAGCGCCGCGCTTCTCCTCTTGACGACCACGGCGGCTTGGCTTTTGGCCGGCGAAGTGCTGGGGCGACGTCGGCTGCCTCAGCTCGCATGCGCGGCCTGTGTGGCCCTGATCCCAATGCAGGCCGCAATAGCGGGCAGCCTCAATCCCGACGCCCTCCTGGTTGCCCTCTCCACCGTCGCCCTGTGGCTGGGAGCGCGGGTGATCATGCGCGGCGCGCGCCCGGCCGACGCGATCGCACTCTGCGCCGTCACCGCGGCAGCAATCGTGACGAAGGCGACGGCATACTTTCTCGTGCCCGCGGTTGCTCTCGCGCTGTTTGTCGGCTGGCGGAGGTCTGATGCATCCGGGCGCTGGCGACGGCTCCGAGTAATCGCCGTGGGGGCAATCATCTGCGCCGCGCCCGTGATCGGTTGGTTCGTCTCGCAGATCGTGCGGGGACAAACTGCCGTCAATACCATCGGCCCGGGCGCTTCCGGCAACAACGCCTCATTCAGCATCCCGCAGTTCCTCGGCTACATCTGGCAGTTCTACCTGCCCCGGCTACCAGGCATGACGCCGTTTCGCGCAACCTCAGGACTGCCTGTCTACGATACGTGGATACAGCAGGGCTGGGGGGTGTTTGGATGGCTTGAGTTGGCCATGCCAAGCTGGCTCTACGGCGTGCTTGCCGGCGCTTGTGGATTCGTCGCGGTCGCATCGGCCGCGATCGTCGGGCGCTTCCGCGACCGCATTCGATGGTCTCTGGTCGCGTTCTTCGCTCTGTCTGTCGTCGTATTGCTGTTCGGGCTCCATTTTACCGAATATCGGTCGATCATCAACGGCCAAGGACCCATCCTCCAGGGGCGCTATATCCTGCCGCTGTCCGGGCTGTTCGGACTCGCGGTTGCGCTGATCCTGACTCGCCTTCCCGCCCGATGGCGTGCGCCCGCTTGCGGAGTCGTCCTGGCGGGGATGTTGCTCGTGCAGGTCCTGGCGCTGGCGACCGTGGCCCAGAGGTACTACACGTGAGAATCCGACGCGGCGTCCTCGCGTTCGTGCTTGCCTCGGGGCTCGGCCTCGCCGGTCTGGCCGTATCGGCCGCATGGGGCAAACGATGGACAGCGTTCTCGGTCCGAGTGCCGGCCAGCGGCTTTGCGGTCCTGCTCCAACCGAATCAGCAGGCATGCCAGACGCCCGTGAAAGTCAGCACTTCAACCGGCGGCTTCGAAACGTGGATTTATTCTGGATCAGTTCCAGGACCCGCGCTCGGTGTGACGGTTACGGATGCTCGCAACGGCAAGTTACTTGCGGTCGGGCGTATACCTCCAAGTGACCGTGAGACAACCCCGCCATCGGGCTTTCCGAGCCCGATTTCAACGCGGACCCGCTTCAACGCGACGGTGCCGGCGGGCAAGAGGATTACGGTCTGCTTCCTAAACCTGGGAACGACCGCCGTGGCGCTCATGGGATCAGGTGGTCCGAGCGACACGTCGGGAGCCATCACCGTGCCCGCCACGTCTCACGGGCAGGCTATCTCTCTCCTATTTCTGCGTCCCCATCCGCAGTCGCTGTTCTCGATGCTGCCGACCGTCTTCCGCCGCGCCATGCTCTTCCGTCCCACATGGGTAGGGGCCTGGACCTTCTGGTTGCTGGCCGGCGCACTGCTGGGCTCGTTCGCGCTTGGCGCACTGGCCATAGCACGTGCTAGCGCCGCCGACGCGGAAGGGCGTTAGCCCTCAGAAACGCCTCTGTCTCCGCCAGCCCTGTCGGCGTACCTATCTCGTAGAAGCGCTCTGTTGCGAGGAACCCGTACAGGGAACAGGTTTCCGCCAGCCGCTGATAGAGCACGGCAAGGTCGCGCTCGCGTTCGTCCACCGCATGCAGTGCCTCGTTCGTCAGCCCACCCAGCCCGTAGTCGATCCACTGCATCTTTGGCGTCAAGCGCTGCTTGTCGTACACGAGCACTCGGTGGTCCGAGTACACGACATTCGACGTATCCCATCGCCCCTCGTTGCGAAGCACGGTCATCAAAGCCGGCGCATTGCTCGTTATCCAGCCCGCGACCGCAGCACGGTAATCGAGCCGCAGATACGTATCTCCGTAAAGGACGAGGAAGCGGTCTCCAAGCAGCGGCAGTGCCCGACGAATCGCTCCAAGCGTGCCGTCCAGGTGTGGGGAATCGTAGCTGTAGTCGATCGTGATCCCGCACCGCGCCCTACCTACGCGCTCCTCGATCATCTCGCCTAGATATCCGACGCAGAGAACAACCCGCTCTGCGCCGTGTTGCGCCAGCAGGCGCAACTGATGGAACAGGAACGGCTCCCCTGCCACGTCGATCAGTGGCTTGGGTGTACGCGCTGTTCGCTCCCCTAAGCGCTGGCCGAGTCCGCCGGCGAGGATGCAGATCGTCGGCAGCATCACCTGTGTGACACCCGTGAGCTTCCGGGAAATAGGCTAGCCGCGACGGCGGAACCGACACCTGAAGAACATCAGTACCACTGGGAGAAAGTCGCGCCGGAATTCGACCTTCTTACCCTCGTCAAAGCCGCGCGCGACGTAGTTGACCGGGACCTCCATTGGGCTGTAGCCATTCATGACGATTGTGCACGCCAGCTCGATGTCAAAGTTGAAGCGCTCCGCGACGAACTCAGCGCCGTCGATGCACTCGCGCCGGAAGACCTTGAACATCGTGGCCACGTCGGTCACTCGTTGCTGGTACAGGACGTTGAAGATACGCGCAAAACCTAGCTGCGCGAGGTTCATGAGTAGGCCCTTCACGCGTGAGCGCGCAAAGCGCCGGACCTTCCAGTCGTCGAGCCCAAGCGACCGCGAGCCGAGCACGAAGCTGGTCCGCCGCTGGAGGATCGGCTCCAGCAGGGCGTCGTAGTCCTCGAGGTCGTACTCGAAGTCGGCGTCCTGGATGAGCATGATCGTTCCTGTCGCCAACGCCAGGCCTCGACGAACGGCGGAGCCTTTGCCGCGCGGCTTGTCTTCGTAGATGATTCGCACCCCGGGCCGCCCCTCGTAGCTCTGCACGATCTCGCGCGTGCCGTCGGTGCTGTTGCTCTCGACGACGATGACCTCGTGCGGGATCACGAACTGTCTGGCCAGCAGCTCATCGAGCACGCCGCGCACATATGCCGCCTCGTTGAACACGGGCACGACGACCGACAACAGGTCGCCGGCCTTCAACTCATCTCCGCGCTCGAAGATCGACACGTACGTCCCCGTCGGTGCGCGTACGGTCGCGAGGTTGAGGCCGGCGCGCCGTGCAACGCTGGCTGCCTGAGTGCCCGGAAGGACGAGATCGAGTGCGCGGCTAACCGTGTACGACGTGTTCATGCCCGACTGCCGAACAAGGCGCATGCCGGCGCGTTCGACCATGCTGCGGAGGTTTTCGGAGTTGAAGTAGACGGCCTTCCAGTGAAAGAAGCGTCGCCAGTGGCGCCGGAGGAGGCGCCCAGAGACTGAGGCGGTGTTGCTGTAGGCGACGACGAGGAGGGCCCGGCTCGGCAGGCGCGTGACGAGGTTGGCGACCACGTCCGCGGCCCGTGGACACGCCTCCAACAGGTGGTTCAGCACGACCAGCTCGACGTCGTCGCCGATGGCCGCCACGATCGGCGACACGTCGGCGTCGTGGACGAGGTGCAGCGTCTCGTCGTGAGTGAGCCGGACCGCGTGCACCTGCGCGGACGACGCGATGCGCAGGTCGTGATGGACGCTCAGGTCGTCGGGCATACGACCGGCGATCACTACGTGCGCGGCCGAAGCACCGCGGTGTGCGCGATACACGTCGGCCGCGTACTGCATGACATCGTCCAGTCCCTTGCGGGCGTGCTCGCGGTCCTCGATGGTCGCGCTGCCGGCGGCGTGAACGTCGAAGTAGTCGCGGAGCTCGCGTGCGGGCGGATTTACGAAGACCGCGTCGCAGCTACGGCACTGCACGAAGCGTGCGCCACGCTCGTGGAAGAGGTAACGCTCGGCATCGGCGCGGCACGCCGGGCAGCTGATGAAGCGAGCGTTGGCACGAGATCGGGCCACCGCCTCGGTGGGGTCGAACTCGAACCGGCGATTGATTTCTTCAGCGGGCTGAACGGACATCATGATTCAGCGAAGAGCCGCGCACCCTGACCGCGGCACCCAGCAGAGGGCATCGCGGAGAGGATACCCAGGACTCAGGTTGGTAACAGTCCCGTTCTGCTCGCTGGTCAACCGCCCCAATCCAGGCCCCGATCAGCAGGAACGATACGGCGCAGCGTGTAGACATCGGACTCGAGGTCTGTGCGGTGAGAGGGCAGATCGCGCCATGGGTCCCACACCGCGCTGAGTAACTTGCCGGTGATTCCGTCGCTTTCGGGCGAGGCGAGCCAGACTGCGAGCTCGGCACCTCTCTCGAGCGGCGTGCCGCCGGTGCGTTGCTGCTCGAGCGCACGTTCGTGGAACGCTTTGCCTACCTTGTCAGGGCCGGCAGCGATTACCTCGTCCAGGAGCCGGGTATTCAGCGCGCCTGGCGCGATCGCGTTGACGTCGACACTGTGCGCGCGCAACTCGAGGGCGAGCGTTTCGACGAACCGTACGATCGCGGCCTTCGACGCTGCGTAAGCAGACAGACCGGGAAGGGGCGAGGTCGCGCCGCCGCCCGAGAGCTGGATGATCTTCCCGTGCCCGATCCGCCTGAGATGGGGGACGAGTGCGCGCGCGGCGAGGACCGAGCCGAACAGGTTGATCTGGATCGCTTGGGCCCACTCGTACCAGTCAACGTCCCAGATCGAGCCCTTGGGGCCGTACACGCCCGCGTTGTTGACCAAGATCGAGAGCCGTGGGAAACGCTCGGTGGCGGCCGCGACGAGCGCCTCAACTTGGCTTGGATCGGCCACATCGGAAGGCTGGCCGACGACCTCCTGACTTTCCCCGCAGAGCGGCGCGAGCTCGGCTTGGGCGCGCTCGAGCGTGGCGGCGTCCCGGCCGCAGATGAACACGCTCGCGCCGCTGGTCACGAACGCGCGGGCGATCGCGAGCCCGAGGCCCTGGCTCGCCCCGGTGATCAGCGCCTGGCGGCCGGCGAGCGCGTCGCTCACGCGGCGGGCACCCCAACTCGCACGTAGCGGACGCCGCTCACCTGGCCGAGCGTGTCGCGCAGGTGGCCCCCTGGATCGAGTACGACCGCTTGCGTCATCGACCCGGTTATCTCGTTGGCCGCGACTGCGCGGAACTCCGGCCAGGGGGTGCACACAACGAGCGCCTCCGCGCCGTCGAGCGCGTCGATGGGGCTGCTAGCGAGCTCGATCTCGGCTGGCTCGCCGGCGGGGAGCGTGCTGATCGCGGGATCGTACGCATGCACGGAAGCGCGCTCGCCGGCCAGCCAGCGACAAAGCTCGAGAGCCGAAGAACGCCGCAGGGTGTTCGTCCCCGGCTTGTAGGTCAAGCCCCACACAGCGATCCGCCGATCGGCCAGGCCATGCTTGCCGTTCCCGGACGCGGCGCCGAACATCCGAGTCAGAGCGCGTTGAGACCAGTGTCGATGCTCGGCGTTGCTGGCGGCAACACCGTCCACGACTTCGGCCGGGAGACCCTGGTCGTGTGCCAGGCGGCTGAGGAACTGGATGTCGCGCGCGAGAGTCCCGCCCGCAAAGGCGTCGCCGGGCGCGAGGTACGCGCGCGGCCCGATCCGCTCGTCGCTCTTGAGGCCGCGGGCGACGTCCGACGCATCGGCATCAACGCGCTCACAGATGGCCGCGATCTCGTTGATGAACGCCACCGACGTGGCCAGGAACGCGTTGAGCGCATGCTTGGTCATCTCGGCCGACTCGACTCCCATCCACTCGATCGGGCTGTCGAACCGCTCGAGCACCTTCTCGAGCCGAACGAGTTCCTCGTCCGAGCCGACGCCCGCGACGAACCGGTCGGGGGAGCGGAATGTCTGCAACGCCCGCCCGAGCCGGAGGTTCTCGGGGACGCACGCGAACCGCAGATCGTCGCGGCCGGCTTCCGACATACGCCGGCGGAGCGCAGCCGCGCTTCCGACCGGAAGCTGCGCGGATATGACCACGAGGGCGCCGCGGGCGGCGTGGCTGAGCGCGTCTGCCGAGTGGTCGAGCACCCATTCGACATCGGCCCGATCCTCTTCGTCGACCGGGGTGTCGAATGCGATCCAGATCACAGCCGCGGGCCCGATCGCCTGGGCGGATGGGGTGGCGAACGTCAGCCGGCCGGCCTCACGCATATCGCGCATCAGGTCGACTAGCCCGGGCTCGTCGACCGGTGGTCGGTCCTCGTTCAAGCCGGCCACGACCTCGGGATCGGGGTCGACTCCGACCACGGTGAAGCCGGCCTCCGCCAGGCAAGCCGCGATCACCACGCCGAGGTGCCAGAGCCCGACAACGGCGATCGTGGAGTCCTGCTCTCCGGGCACTCGAACACCCTATCGTGAGGCGGCGCGGCGGTACTCGACCACGTCGGTACCCTCTCCCGCATGGAGGCGAGCAACCACGCCCGCGCCTACTTCGACGCGGTCGGCGAGATAGCCGCCTCGATCGACGTACGGCAGGTTGACGCGATGGCGCGGGGCCTGGCGGCCGTCCGCGAGCGCGGAGGCCGGCTGTTCATCGTCGGCGTGGGCGGCGGCGCCGGTCATGCCTCGCACGCGGTCAACGACTTCCGCAAGCTGTGCTTGATCGAGAGTTACGCGCCGACCGACAACGTGTCAGAGCTCACCGCGCGGACGAACGACGACGGTTGGGAGACTTCGTTCACCGAGTGGCTTTCCGTCTCCCGGCTCGGTGCCGACGACGCGCTCCTCGTGTTCAGCGTGGGCGGGGGCTCACGCGAGCACAACGTGTCGGTGAACGTGGTGAACGCAATCGAGCGCGGCCGCGAGCTGGGCGCGGCGGTGTATGGGGTGGTAGGGGCGCCAGGCGGGACACTGGCCGAGCTGGCCGACGTCGCCGTGGTGATTCGGACCCCGGACCAGCTGAAGACCCCGCTGGTGGAGTCCTTTCAGGCCGTGGTCTGGCACGCGCTGGTGTCCCACCCCGAGTTGGCCGCGCGCCAGGGGCACTGGGAGTCGCTCGCCGCCGGCCAGACGCAGACCCGGTGAGCGGCGCGCGCGCGGCGTTCGTCGACCGCGACGGGACGATCAACGAGCTCGTGCCCGATCCGCGGACGGGGCATCCGGAGTCGCCGCTGCGGGTCGAGGACGTGTGGCTGATCCCCGGGGCCGCCGGCGCGCTGCGACGGCTGGCGGCCGGTGGCTGGCTGCTCGTCGGCGTGTCCAACCAGCCCGCGGCGGCCAAGGGAGCGGCGCGCCCCGAGCACCTGGCTGCGGTGCAGGAGCGTGTGCTCGAGTTGCTGGCCGCCGAGGGGGCAGGACTGGATGGCTTCCGGATCTGCCCCCACCACCCTGAAGCCGTCGTGGCCGAGCTCGCTGGACCATGCGATTGCCGAAAGCCCGCCCCGGGAATGCTGATCGATGCGGCGCGGGAGCTGAACATCGACCTGGAGCGCTCCTGGATGATCGGAGACACCGACAGCGACGTTCTGGCCGGAGCGGCAGCCGGTTGCCGGACCGTTCTGATCGAGCAGGAGGGCAGCCGCCACAAGCGAAAAGGGACCGCGCAACCGGACGCGGTGACGCCCGACCTACAGGCCGCCGCTGCCTTGCTTCTAGGAGAGGAGCCGGTAAATTGACCGAGATGCTCGACAAGCTCGACGTCAAGATCTTCGCCGACGGTGCGGATCTGGACGGGATCCTCGGTCTCGCCGCGGACAGGCGGATCGCGGGCTTCACGACGAACCCGACGCTGATGTGGAAGGCCGGCCTGACGGACTACGAGGAGTTCGCACGACGGTTGCTCGAGCGGATCACGGTCCACCCGATCTCCTTCGAGGTGTTCGCCGACGACGCCGAGGAGATGCGCCGCCAGGCGCGGAAGATCGCCCAATGGGGCGACAACGTGTACGTCAAGATCCCGGTTACCACGACCAAGGGTGAATCGATGGCATCGCTGGTACGCGAGCTGTCCGAGGATGGCGTGAAGGTCAACGTGACCGCCCTGTTCACGACCGCGCAGGTCGAGCTGATCACCGCCGCCGTCAAAGACGGCGCTCCCTCGTACATCTCAGTGTTCGCCGGGCGGATCTCCGACGCGGGGATCGATCCGATGCCGATCATGGGGCGAGCGGTGCAGATCATGCTCGACGCCCCGCGGTCGGAGCTGATCTGGGCCTCGCCCCGGGAGATCCTGAACGTCGTGCAGGCCGATCAGGTCGGTTGTCACATCATCACGATGACGCACGATCTGCTGGGGAAGCTCGACCTGCTCGGCAAGGACCTGATGCAGTACTCGCTGGAGACCGTGCAGATGTTCCACCGCGACGCGGTCGCCGCCGGCTTCAGCTTGTAGACGGGCATGAACAGGGCATGCGTCACCGGCGGGGCCGGGTTCATCGGCTCGCACGTTGCCGACCGCCTCCGGGCCGACGGCGTCGAAGTGACGATCGTCGACGACTTCCGCACCGGTCGCCGGGAGTTCATCGAGCACCTGCTGGATGACCCCGGCGTGACCCTGCATGAGGGCGACGTTCTCGACCAGGGACTGCTCGAGCGCGCCCTGCAAGGGTGTGATTGGGTGTTTCACCTCCAGGCGAACGCCGACGTGCGCCACGGCCTCGAGCATCCGCGCAAGGATCTCGAGCAGAACACGATCGCCACGGCCAACGTGCTCGAGGCGATGCGGGGCGCCGGGGTGTCGAGGATCGCGTTCTCCTCGACCGGCTCGGTGTACGGCGAGCCGGCCGTGTTCCCCACGCCCGAGGACGCCCCGTTCCCCCTCCAGACTTCGTTGTACGCCGCCTCGAAGCTGGCCGGGGAGGGCATGATCGGCGCGTACGCGCACGGGTTCGGGTTCACCGGCCTGGTGTTCAGGTTCGTCTCGATCCTGGGCGAGCGATACACCCACGGCCATGTGTACGACTTCTACTGCGCGCTCAAGCGCGACCCGGGCCGGCTTCGAGTGCTCGGCGACGGGCGACAGGAGAAGTCCTACCTTTACGTCACGGACTGCGTCGAGGCGATCATGACCGCCGTGGCCGAGCACGAGAAGCGCCCAGGCGAGCTCGGGGTCTACAACCTCGGCACCGACGAGACCGTCGTGGTCGACGACTCGATCGGTGTGATCTGCCGGCACATGGGGCTCGAGCCCGAGCTCGAGTACGCCGGCGGGAAGCGCGGATGGCCGGGGGACAGCCCCCTGATCGTGCTCGACTGCGCGCGGATCCGCGCGCTTGGCTGGCGCCCGACGCTGACCATCGAGGAGGCGATCCGCCGCACGCTCGACTGGTTCGACGCCAATCCGTACGCATGGGAGGCCGCCGTGACCGCCCAGGCGTGGGTCAGATGAGCGTCATCTTCAGCCGCGCGCCGCTGCGGATCTCGCTCGGAGGCGGGGGAACCGACCTGCCGTCGTACTACAGCGACCACGGTGGCTTCCTGGTCGCCGGCGCAATCGACAAGTACATCTACATGCTGATCCACACGGTCTTCCAGCGCAGGTACAAGATGAAGTACTCCGAGACCGAGGACGTCGACGACATCGCGTCGATCCGACATCCGATCCTGCGCGAGGCCCTCCAGCGCTATTGGCGGGGCAACCCGCTCGAGGTGGCCTCGGTGGCCGACGTCCCCGCCGGCACCGGGATGGGCTCCTCCGGAGCCTTCACGGTCGCGCTGCTGAAGGGTCTAGCGCACGCCCGCCGGACCTCGATCACGCAGGGCGCGCTGGCCGAGGACGCGTGCGAGATCGAGATCGACTTGCTTAACGAGCCCTGCGGAAAGCAGGACCCGTACGTCGCCGCGCACGGCGGGATCTGCGCCTACACGTTCGACCCTGACGGCAGCGTGACCGTTGAGCCGCTCGAGCTCGCCCCCGAGACGCTCCGGGGACTGCGGGAAGGGATGCTGCTGTTCTATACCGGGGAGGCGCGCAGCGCCTCGGCCGTGCTGTCCGACCAGGACGAGCGGACCAAGACGGGCGACGCCGAGATGCTCGAGAACCTCCACCGGACGAAGGAGATCGGGCGACAGAGCCGGGACTTGCTGGTAGAGGGAGATCTGTTCGCGTACGCCGAGTTGATGCACGAGCACTGGCTGAACAAGCGCCGGCGCTCTCCCGGCATGGCCAACAGCCGAATCGACGATCTATACACACTGGCTCGCCGCAGCGGCGTGGTCGGCGGCAAGCTTGTCGGCGCCGGGGGCGGGGGCTTTCTCCTGCTTTACGCACGCAACCCGGCCGACACGCGCCAGGCGATGGCCGCGGCGGGAGCAACCGAGCTCCCGTTCGACTTTGAGTTTGTCGGGGCCTCTTCCACCGAATACACGTGAGCACGCCCGGACTGAGGGTGGCAATCGTCGGGTGCGGGTTGATCGGCGACAAGCGCGCTGGGGCCCTCAGACCCCAGGATGAGGTCGTCGGCGCCACGGACCCCGTGGCCGAGCGCGCGGAGGCCCTGGTGAAGCTGCACGGCGGGCGGGCATACCCCGGAATCGACGAGCTGCTCGGGCTCGAGCCCGACGTGGTGGTCGTTGCCACCACCCACGACCAGCTCACGCCGATGGCCGAGCGGGCGCTTGGCTCGGGCGCGCACGTGCTCGTGGAGAAGCCCGGCGGGCTGGGAACCGCCCAGATCGAGCGGCTGAGTCGGGCCGCGGACGAAGCCGGCCGCATCGCGAAGGTGGGATTCAACCACCGCTTTCACCCGGCGATCTCGGAGCTTGCGGCCGAGGTGCACTCCGGCGTCCACGGGGAGCTGATGCACTTGCGGGCGCGCTACGGTCACGGCGGCCGGATCGGATACGACCGCGAGTGGCGGGCCCAGCCCGCACGTTCGGGCGGTGGCGAGCTGATCGATCAGGGCATGCACCTGCTCGACCTCACGCACTGGATTGCGGGGCCGCTCCCGCTCCATTCGGCGCTGCTCCGCACCCACTTCTGGGACACCGAGGTGGAGGACAACGCCGCGCTGATCCTGGGCCCCGCAGACGATCGCCACGCGCCCTGGGCCATGCTGCACGTGACCTGGACGGAGTGGAAGAACACTTTCTCGATCGAGGTCTACTGCCGCACAGCCAAGCTTCAAGTCGACGGCCTGGTGCGCTCGTACGGGACACAGAAGCTTCGCATCTACCGTATGCGGCCCGAGCTCGGCCCGCCGGATCTGGAAGAGCGGACCTATCCTGACGACGATCAATCCTGGACGGCGGAGTGGCAGCACCTGGCCGCGGCGATCGGATCGGGCGAGCCGGTTCTCGGCAGCCTCGCAGACGCTCACTACGCGTGGGCGACAGTGCAGGACGCTTATGCGCGGTCACCTGTCTACGCGGGACTCGCTGCCTTGCCCGAGCCGTAGCTCGATACAGTGGACAACCGGTGACTGAAACAACCACCAAATGGCCAAAGGTACTTCGGGACCTGACTCCCGAAGAGCAAGCGGTACACGACGATTTCATGCGTCGGTGGCACGAGGTTCTCCCACGTCGCTACGGGATGGTCGAGCGGTTCAACCACTCCTTCCCTGTCCGGTACTCCCGACCGGGGTTTCGCGCCACAATCGAGATCGGCGCCGGTCTCGGCGAGCACCTGAGCCACGAGCACCTGTCCGCTGACCAGGAGCGCAGTTACGTCGCGGTCGAACTACGCGACAACATGGCAGAACGTATATCGGAGGCCCATCCGCGCGTGCAGACCATAGTCGGAGACTGCCAGACGCGCCTTCCCTTCGAGGACGGATCGTTCGATCGATATCTCGCGATCCACGTCCTCGAGCATCTGCCAAACCTGCCGGCATGCATCGCGGAGGCGTGGCGCCTCCTCGACAAAGACCGAGGGCAGTTCCTCGCCGTGATCCCGTGCGAGGGCGGGGCTGCCTACTCCCTGGCACGAAAGATATCTGCCCAAAGGCTTTTTGAACGCACATATGGCATGCCGTACGAGCGATTCATTTCACGCGAGCACATCAATCGCCCACACGAGATCCTCGCCGAGTTGTCACGTTTCTTCACGGTTGACAAGCGCCGCTATTTTCCGTTCGCCTTCCTCCCGTCAGCGGAGGTCAACATATGCATCGGATTGGCGATGCGCCCCCGCCGAGTCTTGGCGGCCGGCGACTAGCGGGCTGAACATCAGTACGGCACCGAGGTAACCGCCGTGGCTGTCGCCAAATCGCGCCCGACAAGCCGCTCGTGGACCGATCTTGTCGCTCGGGCACGTAGCCCGTCGCCGGATACGCTCGCCGTGCTCGCGATCGCGGGCATCGTCGTGCTCGCGAACTTCCTCTACTGGTCCGGGCTGTTTGATCCGAACCCGCTCGGGAGATCGAGCGGGCTGGGCTATTTCGCCGGGATATTCGATCCAAACCCGATCGGCCCGTGGGGCGGCCTATCCCCGGCGCTGCTGGTCGGCGCGCCGGTGATCGACCCCAGCAACGGTCAGGCCTCGCAGGCGCTCGGGCACCTGGCGGCGCTCGATTGGATCCATCTGCGGCTGCCGTGGTGGAATCCGTACGAGGGGACCGGGATGCCACTGGCCGGCGAGCTGCAAGGGGGGGCGTTGTTTCCGCCCACCCTCCTATTGCTGATCGGAAATGGACAGGTATACGAGTATCTGCTGCT
>Ga0335081_10006487_pt1 | contig 18643 bp, 14 predicted proteins | sample Lox_Sample_35_FD_206713 | JGI IMG/M metagenome (GOLD analysis project Ga0335081, IMG submission 206713) | Soil microbial communities from Loxahatchee National Wildlife Refuge, Florida, United States - Lox_Sample_3.5 | ecosystem: Environmental > Terrestrial > Soil > Wetlands | place: USA...
GTATGGGTGCCTTCAAGAATCAACAGCCGGGTCACGTTGCCGTAGGGATCCACGAACTCCGGGGCGCCGGCGGGCAGATTCAGGCGCCACCGCAGCACCCGTTGACGGCCGTCCGACCGGGGTGTCAACCGCAACGACTGGATGCTGTGCACAACCGGCGTGCCGTAATGATAGACCGTCCGATGAGTGATCTTCAAGCGCATGGCGACGCCCTCAGTTCCAGGTTGATCTCAGTTCCAAGGCGTTGGAGCAAGTCGGCAACGTCGGCCAGCTGCTCGGGCAGCGCCTGTCGCAATGCCGCCCCCGTTCCCTTGTCGCACAACCACCCGCGCAGGTCGTAGGCGAGGCGCGCCGCTTTCCCTTCTCCGCCCACAGCGGACGATCCGAGACAGTCACAGATCCGGTCGAGACAGGTCCGGACCGAACCGGGGTTCTCCGGACGCAGGATCAGCCAGTCGATCACCCTCCACGGCGTGATCACCTCATGATACGCCGCCCGATAGCTCTCAAGGGCACCGGCCGTCCGCAGAAGTTCCTTGCTGGAGTCATCATCGTTCTTGTCTGGCACGTCGGCCGCGTGGACCAGAACGGGCATCCGCCCCCGGAGCAGTCGGATCAGAAAATCGGCCCGCTCCAGCATCCTGCCGAGCGTCAGGACGCGCGTCGCCTCGTCTTGGATGCGCGTGGCGTCCAGCGCGCCGCGGATCGCCCGCGCCCCCTCCTTCACCCGGGTCAGGCAGGGCGTGATGCCGCCCGAAAGAAGATGGTATTGATCCAGTTCATTCAGGTCGAGCCAGATGCCATTGAGACTTTCCCACACCTCCGGCGGTAACAATGCGCAGGCGGCGCGCCCGTTGTCACGGGCCGCCTTGAGTGACGACAGCAGACTGGATGGGTTATCCAGATCGAACAGGAAGAAGTGAAGAAGATCGGCGGCCGACGGAGCATGGTATCGTTCACGAAATTCCTCTCCGAGGCCGGCCATAGCGAGCAGTCCGGCCCAGGCCCCAGAGGACCCATCCGGCGGGTTCTCCCGCTCTACCGCACATTCGAAGGCGCGAGCGCTGGTCTCCGCCCGATCGAGATAACGGCCCATCCAGTAGAGATGCTCGGCGATCCGCAGCAGCATGGCTACGATTTCAGCACCCAGGTGTCCTTCGTCCCGCCGCCCTGCGAGGAATTCACCACCAGCGAGCCGGGCCGCAATGCCACGCGGGTCAATCCCCCTGGGACCACATCGATGCGGGTGCCGCTCAATACGAACGGGCGCAGATCGATGTGGCGAGGAGCGATCCCCTGCTCGACAAACGTGGGGCAAGTGGAGAGTGCGAGGGTCGGCTGGGCGATATAGCGCTCCGGATGGCGGTGGATGCGTTGTCGGAAACGCTCCCGCTCAGCGGCTGAACTGGCCGGGCCGATGAGCATCCCGTAGCCTCCAGAGCCGTGCACTTCCTTCACCACCAGCTCGTGCAGGCGGGAGAGCACGTACGCGCACTCATCCGGCCGGCGCAGCTGAAACGTCGGCACATTCTTGATCAGCGGCTCTTCCCCGAGATAAAATCGGATCATCTCCGGCACGAAGGCGTAGACCGCCTTGTCGTCGGCCACGCCCGTGCCGGGCGCGTTGGCGAGTGTCACCCCGCCGGCCCGGTAGACCGACAGCAATCCCGGCACACCCAGCACCGAGTCGGGCCGGAAGACCAGCGGGTCGAGAAAATCGTCATCGACACGCCGGTAGATGACGTCAACGCGCGCCGCGCCCTGGGTCGTTCGCATATAGACCGCCTGACCGCGGACAAAGAGATCGCTCGATTCGACCACGTCGATCCCCATCTGCTGGGCCAGGAACAGATGCTCAAAGTAGGCGCTGTTGTGCGGCCCCGGCGTCAGGAGCACGATGCGGGGTTCGCGGGCGGTGTCCGGCGCGACCGAGCGGAGCGTGTCGAGCAGGAGGCCGGGGTAATGGTCCACCGGCTCGACTGCAAGGCGCTCGAACAACTCAGGGAACAGACGCATCATCACGCGGCGGTTCGTCAGCATGTACGACACGCCGGAGGGCGTCCGGAGGTTGTCTTCAAGAATATAGAACCCGTCGTCGCCGGTACTGATAACGTCCACGCCGGCAATATGGACATAGACGCTGCCGGGAACGTTCAGCCCCTGCATCTCGATCCGATATTGCGGATTTCGAAAGATCATCTCCTCCGGGACGAGTCCGGCTCTGAGAATCTCCTGCTGGTGATAGATGTCGGTCAGAAACGCATTGAGCGCACGAATCCGCTGGCGCAGGCCCCGCTCGAGCGTCCGCCAGACCTGGGCCTGAATAATCCGGGGAATTGGATCGAACGGGATCAGCCGCTCGGGCCCGGCGGCCTCGCCGTACACGGCGAAGGTGATGCCAAGCCGTCGGAAAAAGCGGTCCGCCTCACGCCGCTTCCACTCGATCTCCGGCTGAGAGAGCGCAGTCAGCCAATCGGCTAGCATCAGGTAATGAGGTCTGACGGCGCCGTCCTGGCCGTACATTTCGTCCATCGGTGACGGACTCGTTCCGTCCGTCTGGCTGGGGTATCCATCTCGCACGGTCCGCAGGATGGACTTGGCCGTGGAGCGCCCCGCCCTCGAATGCGCAATGCCCCGTTGCAATTCCATGGCTCATTCTCCCGAATCACAGAAAAAGGCGTACTCCCCATGAAGCCACGCCATCGTGGAGAGCACGCCTGGAAGTTTATGGATACAGCGCTGTATCCTAATGAGGTGAGTTAAGCAAGATCCATGCCCTTGATCTCACTGAAAGGGAAAATATATTCCGCCGTTTTTACTAAACTTTCTTTCAAATGATCCGGTCATTGAGAGTGTCAGTGATGCATTTCGGACACAATTGTCTCGATGACGACACCATTGTCTCGGCCGCGCTGTACCCAGACAACCACGTCGGCCACCACCAGCTGTCCAGTGCGCGCTCTCCAGGTAGATGGGCGATCGTCGGCGTGAAAATCGTGCGGAGCGACAGGAGAGACGGTGAGTCGCGAGGGACTTCCAGCCGTCTTCAGGGTTGGGCGTCAGGCGGGCGCGGTCGTCACGGGCTGCGGGGTCACTTCGACCGGCTCGGCCGACGGCGCTTCCATGAAGATCCGCTCGGCGCCCCCCTTGTACCGGATGGTAAAGGGCACGAATCCGCAGGGCCGCCCGTTGACGGCTCCCTGCACATTCCGGATCAATTCCTGGACGAACTCATCGATCTCCATCCGGCCCGCCGCACGCGCCACGCGACGGTATTCCTCATACAAACTTGCCACCATTTTGTTGCTCGTTTTCAGATCGGTGCAATCGATCGTGACCTGAAACAGCGGCTCCGGCAGCGTCTTCTCCTGCCCCAACAGCCCGGCGATTGCGCTTCCACGATCACCGTCCGCCTGTCCGTCGCCGCACAATTCCAACAATTGCGCCACGCTGCGGCGGACGGCTTCCTCATCATTATACTGGGGCACCACGCGGTCGATCTCATCCAGCGTCGTCATGCCTTTCACCGCCTTGAAGAGGCCGTCCTCCCTGAGCGAGACCAGCCCCGCCCGGCTTCGCGCAATCGTACGAATCTCGCTGGAGGTCTTTCTCCCCAAAATCCCCTCGCGGATCGGATCGGTGACGATCAGCAATTCGTGGATGGCCGTGCGCCCTTTGTAGCCGGTCTGATGGCATCTCGGGCAACCGTGGCCGCGGAACAGCGGATACCCGGCGATCTCCTCCGGCCTCAGCCCGAAGGCTGCCAGTCGTTCAGGAGTGGGGCGCTCCTCCCGCCGGCAGTAGCGGCAGATCACCCGCACCAGCCGTTGTGAGAGCACCACCGTCACCGTGGAGGCGACGAGATAGGGCTCAATGCCCATGTCGAGCAGACGGATCAATGCACCCACGGTATCATCGGTGTGAAACGTCGAGAAGACCTTGTGGCCCGTGAGTGAGACCTGAATGGCGCTTTCGGCCGTCTCGCCGTCCCGGATTTCTCCGATCATGATCACGTCGGGGTCCTGACGCATCATCGCCTTGATGTAGTCCTTGTGGGCGAGGCCGAGCTTGGCCTCGTACGAGGCCTGCACCACGCCCTCGATGGCGTACTCGATCGGATCTTCGACGGTGACAACCGCGAGGCCCCGGTTGGTAAGCGCGGTGAGCGAGGCGTAGAGGGTGGTCGTCTTGCCGCTTCCGGTCGGACCGGTCACCAGAAACACGCCGGAGGGCGTGTTCAGCAGTTTCGTGTACTGCTTCCGGGTGGCGAGCGAAAAGCCGAGCTGCTCCAACGTCACAAGCAGCGTCTGTCGCTGCAGCACCCGGATGACGATATTCTCGCCGTACAGCGATGGATAGGTCGAAATGCGCAGGTCGTAGTCGCGGCCATTGATTTTCGCCTCGATGCGTCCGTCCTGGTAGCGCCGACGCTCGGTGATGTCGAGGCTGCACAACGCCTTAATGCGGGATGCGATCGACGGGCCGAGATCTTTGGGCAAGTCCGTCTTGGAATGGATGACGCCGTCAATGCGGTAACGGACCCGGACCCGCGTGGCCTGCGGTTCGATGTGAATGTCGCTCGCGCCGTCACGAACGGCTCGCGAGATGAGGTAATTGACGACCGAAATGGTGCGGCTCTCATTGTCCGTGAGCCCTCCCTCATCGATCATGAGATCCTTCTGGATCTTGAATTCGAGATCGGGGGGCTGGACCAGTCCTTTGAGAGTCGTCTGCTCCTGGATTTGGCGGAGCGCATCGGTGATCTCGGGCTTGGTGGCCAACGCAGGCAGGATGGGGCACTTGAAGAACAGTTCCAGGTCCCGCAACGTCTCCTCACGGAGTGGATCGGTCATGATGACCGTGATGGCGCCGTTGGGATTCTTGAATGCCGGCAGCGCCTGGTGGGCCGACAGGAAGCGGTGGCTGACGCCCTCGAGCAGTTTCACATCGATCAGGGCCAAGTCGGGAATGACGCGGGGGATGTCGAGCTGCTCGCTCAGCGCCATGACCAGGTCCTCTTCGGACAGGAGGCCGCGTTCAATGAGAAATTCTCCGAGCCGTTTCTTGGAGCGTCCCAATTCCTCCAGCGCCTGGTCGAGCTGCTGCGGACCGATCAACCCCATGGTCAGCAACACCTCGCCCAATCGCATCCGGCGGTGATATTTTTTGAGGACGTGTTTGAGCCCGTAGGGCGAGAGCAGCCCCCGCTCCACGCAAATCTGACCGAGCGGTTTGTGGTCCCGTTGCTGAGAGTCAAGGAGCTGGTCGAGTTCCTCCGGTTCGATGACTTTCTCGAGCACGAGGATTTCACCGAGGCCGAGTTTTTTCTCTTTGTTCATGATCGGTCATGTGAGGGGGTGAACCTGTAGTTCTCCCCCCCCGGTCGAGTGGTTCGCACCCCCTGACAGGGAAAACTGTAACAGGTTCCAATCCGCTGTCAAGAAGACCGGGCGAGGTGGAAACGCTGGGGAACGCCCTCGCGCGTCCCTCCTTCTCCCCGATTCGTTCAACGGCGAGGGTTTGCCGGCTCAACGGCGGGGCGGGCGGGGAATTCATTCGACCATGACGCCAGCGCAGCCGATAGGGGTCCTCGCATCATTGAGTCGGGTGATCGCCGGGGTGTTCCAGCGCCTGGATCGCCTGTCCGATCGCCTCCCGCGCGCCTGTCATGACGAGACAATCGTCCGCCTCCAGCCGCCAGGCGCCGTCCGGCCCGGCGTGGGTGTGTCCCTGCCGGATGATCGCAGGCACGTGCACCCCGCCGTAATCGTGCAACCGCAGATCGGCCAACCGGCGGCCGATGAGCGGCGATCCGGCCGGCACCGGCTGATAGTGGACGTCCACTTCAATCGGCAATTCTCCGTGACCCGTATAGGGAACCGTCACCTCGCGCCGTAAACGGGCGTAGCCCTCCCGGCGCACTTCCTCCTGCTTGCGTTTGATCTCCCTGGGCGGGACATCGTAGGCCCGCAGCACCAGTTCAAAAATCTCCAGCGACGTTTCGAACTCCTCGGGCACCACCTGGTCGGCGCCGAGTCGGAGCAGATCCTCGACCTCCCGCACGTAACGGGTCCTCGCCACGATGCGGATCTCCGGATTGGCCTGCCGGGCCACCGGAATGACCCGACGCGTCGCAAAAGGATCCGACACCGCCAGCACCAACTGGCGCGCTCGGCCGATCCCCATCCGATCCAATACCTCGCGTTGCGTAATGTCGCCGTAATAGATCGGCTCCCCCTGTTCCTGACCCCGGCGGACCGTGTCGGCGTACAGATCCACGACCACATAGGGAATCCCCGCCTCCTTCAGCACGCGGGCCAGATTGCGGCCGTTCAGGCCGAACCCGGCGATGATGACATGGTCCCGTCTCGCGGCCGCCAATGACGGCGGCGATTCGGCCGGCGCCTCCCGGCTGATCCATGCCGACAGGGAGGCCGCCGAACCGGCCCGCATCAACACGGTCGGGCCCCACTGAATCAGCAGGGGAGTGACGATCATCGTCAGGATCGATATCGCCAGGAAGAGCTGATAGCCGTACGCCGACAGTAATCCATAGTGCTGACCGGCCTGGGCCATGACAAAGGAAAACTCTCCAACCTGGGACAGGCTCAACCCCACCAACGCGGCCACCCGAAGGGGATAGCCCAACGCCAGCGTCACCCCCCCGGCGACACCGGCCTTGAGCGCCAGCACACCGACCGTCGTCAGCAGCAGGACCGGCCACGCGGTCATGAACGATCGCAGATCGAACAGCATGCCGATCGATACAAAGAAGAGGCTGATGAAACTGTCGCGAAACGGCATGATATCGGCCAGCGCCTGATGGCTGTATTCCGACTCGGAGATGACCATCCCGGCGATGAACGCGCCCAGCGCCAGGGAGAGGCCCTGCGTGCCGGCCACCCAGGCGATGCTCGCGCAGATCAACAGAATGGCGATGATGAACAGTTCCCGGCTGCGGGCGCGCGTGACCAGCCCCAGCGCCCTCGGGACCAGCCAGCGCGCGGCCAGCAGGATCGCCCCGATCAGCAGCAGCGACCGGCCCAGCGTCGCCGCCACATCGAGCGCCCCGCCGTCGAGCTGCCCTCCCAACAAGGGCAGCACCAGCATCATCGGCACGACCACCAGATCCTGAAAGACCAGAATCGCGAGCGCCAACCGTCCGTGCGGAGCGTCCAGCTCCCCCCGATCCATGAGGATTCTGAGCACGATCGCCGTGCTGCTGAGGGCGACCAGGAACCCCCAGAAGACCGCCGCCCTCAGCGACGTCCCAGAGAGCGCGAGCACGGCTCCGGCGGCGGCGGCCACGGTCAGCACGACCTGCAACCCTCCTCCGCTGAGGGCAAAGGCCCGGATGCGGGCCAAACGCGCCAGTGAAATATCCAGACCGATCGAGAAAAGCAGCAGGGCGACACCGACTTCGGCCAGCAACTCGACCCGAGCCGTGTTGTCGACCAGATTCAGTCCCGAAGGGCCGATCAGCGCGCCGGCCAGCAGAAAGCCCGCAATCGATGGCAACCGCAATCGGTGAAAGACCAGCACCACGGCGACGGACACGCCGAAGATCACGATCAGATCGCGGATGAATTCAATCTGCGGCATCGCGGCTCCTCGGGCATACTACCCCATCCGGTCGGCATTGAAAAGAGGAACTCCGCCGATTGATCCCGGTCCGTGATTATGATAAGGAGAGTGATCCATGCCTGTTGAAATCAAAGAAGGCGTTCCGATCGAGCCGGCCGCGTTGCAGGCGCTCTACGAACACGCGGTCTGGGCCCGCGGCCGCACGGTGGACGGCATCCGCGACATGCTGGCCCGCACGGATTATCACTTCTCCGCCTGGGACGGAAGTCGCTTGATCGGCTTCGCCCGCGTGCTGACCGACAGCATCTACCGGGCGACGGTGTGGGACGTCGTCGTTCACCCCGATTACCAGGGGCGCGGAGTCGGCGAAGAGCTGATGAACCGGATCCTGACCCATCCGGTTCTCTCCCGCGTGGAAAAAATATGGCTCAATACGCGGGACAAATTCGGCTTTTATGAGAAATTCGGTTTTGTCCGGTCGGATCAGGGCATGGTCCGCGAGCAGCCGGGAAAGAGCCAATGACAGACGTAGAGATTGGGCAATTCGTGGCCGATGGGAACAATCGATGGCTCGGGGCGTGGGGGCAATGGAGGACATTTCTTCGCCCCTTCCGCACAGGCCCCGTTATTAAAGTCAGGGGGAGACATTATCTCCCCCTGACAACCCCCATTGATTAATTGACGTGGAAGGTACAAAAGAACGATACGATAAATATGGCGAGAAATCCAGAAGCCTGAATCGGCCAATGGGAGAACAACAGGGGCTCGGGGTGTGGGGGCAACGGAGGACCTTTCTCTGCCCTTTCTGCACGGGCCCCCACAGAATATGAGCACGAGCGGATGATCGAACCCGAACGCATGACCGAGACCTTTCTGACGCTCGCCCGGATCAACAGTCCGTCGTACGAGGAGCGCGAGCTCGCCGACCATCTGCTCGCCCGACTGCGCGCGCTCGGCGGCGACGCGACGATGGACGATGCAGGCGCGGCCGTCGGAGGCAACGCCGGCAACGTCTTCTCCCGCTTCGCCGGCACCGGCCGGGGGCCGGCGGTGCTGTTGTCCGCCCACATGGACACCGTCTCGCCGGGGCGCGGCGTCCGGCCGGTCCGCGACGGGAACCGCATTCGCAGCGACGGCACGACTGTGCTCGGCGCCGATGACAAGTCAGGGATTGCGATCATTCTGGAAGTGCTTCAGGCGTTTCAGGAACGCAAGCTTCCGCATCCGCCGATTGAAGTGGTCTTCACCGTCTGCGAGGAGCCGGGGTTGATGGGCGCCAAGTCGCTGCATCTGGCCCGGCTCTCCGCGCGGGACGGCCTGGTGCTCGATTCCGGCCCCGCCTCCAGCCTCTTTACCCGCGGGCCGGCCGCCGATCGGCTGGAGGTAACCGTCCGCGGACGGGCGGCCCACGCCGGTGTCTGTCCCGAGCGCGGAATCAGCGCGATTCAGATCGCGGCTGACGCGATCTCGCGGATGCGGCTGGGACGGCTCGATCACGAGACCACCGCCAACGTTGGCCTGATCGAAGGAGGCACGGCGGTCAACATCGTGCCGGACCGGGTGACGGTCCGTGCCGAAGCCCGCAGCCATGATGAGGAAAAGCTCGCCGCCCAGTCCGCTCACATGATCCGGTGCTTTCATGACGCAGCGGGAGCCAGATCAATTCGAGCCGGGCAGGAAATCGTGCAGGCCGAAATCGAGTCGAGGGTCGTCCGCGACTACAACCGGATGCGTCTCGGTGAAGGGGCGCCGGTCGTGCAATGGGTGCTTGAGGCGGCCCGGCAGGAAAAGACGACGGTCCGATGCGAATCCACCGGAGGCGGCTGCGACGCCAATGTGTTCAACAGCCACGGGATGCGGATCGCCAACCTCGGGACCGGCATGCGGGAGATTCATACGACGGGCGAATACCTGCTGTTGGAGGAATTCCACCAGACCGGCCGGATCGTATTCTCGATGCTGCAGCAGGCGGTCTCTCGCTGACTCACTTCATCCATGCCCCAGGTTCCCGCTCCTCCTCGGGGGGGCGTGAAAAGGCCTGTACGTAAGACATAAAAAAACCGGCGGAATCCGGTCCCCCGGATTCCGCCGGCCCCTCACATTCGGTCTCTTACTTCGATTCGATCCTGATCTCGCGGCTCTTGACGCTCTCCACTTTCGGCAGTGTGATCTTCAAAATGCCGTCTTTGAATTCCGCGGCGACGGCTTCGGCCTTCACCGATTGCGGCAATTGCAGCACGCGCTGAAACGCGCCGTAGGCGCTCTCCACCCGGAGGAACCCCTCCTGCTTTTCTTCCTTTTCATACCGACGTTCACCCTTGATGGTGAGCACGTCATCCGTTAAGGAGAGCGACACGTCCTCCCGCTTCACGCCGGGCAGCTCCGCCTTTACAACATACCGATCCTTCTCTTCGTACACGTCAATCGCAGGCGCCCAGACGGCCCCGGTTCCCGCGTCGCGGACTGTCGCCTTGGGCCACAATGAAGCAAACAGACGATCCATCTCGTCATGCATCGAGCGTAATTCACGAAACGGCTCCCACAACCGCACACCCCGCTCTGCGTCATTTCTCGTCGGCGTCATGGTTTCTTCTCCTCTTTTCTCCCTCATTTTTTTATAGTGAGTCAAACACAACCATTAACATTATATTAGCACTCTTCATACTAGAGTGCTAATATCTTTATACCTCAGAGGAGATTCCTTGTCAAGATGTCAATTTATTATAATAAAAATCAATTGGTTATTGACCTATCGCTTACTATAATCTCGAATACCTGAGGGACGCCACGCCGGAGAAATCACGATCCCATGGCGATCTGATTGGGCGAGCAGCGGCCCCCAGACCAGCGCCTCCTCCCCGTGCCGATCGTGGACGGTATCGACAGCCGCCAGTAAGTGCCGCCGCTTGAGCCATCCCTCAAACAATGGCAATTGGTTCGACTCTCCGGCCAGGCCGGACAGGCTGATCCCAATCAGTCGGACGGCCTGCGACAAACGCAACGCCCTGAGAATCGACCGGGCGGCGCGATAGATCTCCTGATCATCATTGATCGGGCGGCCAAGCTGTCGCTGCCGGCTGAAGGTGGCAAAATCCGCGTAGCGCAGCACGAGCGTGACCACCGTGCCTGCGAGCGCGTGTCGGCGCAGGCGCCGCCCCACCATGCCGGCCAGCTCCAGCAGACATCGCTCCAGCCGCTCCAGATCCCAGACGTTGCGATTCAACGTCATGCTGTGGCCGACCGATTTGGCGTCCGTCTGCCCGGACAGGCTGGGGGCCTCCTCATCCGGCGAGCCCTGCGGCAGCACGGGCGAATCATCCTCCCCGCGCCCCATGGCCGAGAGCCGGTGGCCGATGATGCCGAACCGGCCGACCAGCAACCGGAGCGGTGCCCGGCCCAGCGCGCCGCAGGTGGTGATGCCCAGATCGGCCAACTGCCTCGTCAGGGACGGGCCGATTCCGCACAGCTCCTGCACCGGCAACCGTTCCATGAGCGGCGGCACATCGGCGGGGGTGACGACAACCAGCCCATCGGGCTTCTTCAAGCCGCTAGCCAGCTTGGCCAGCAGCTTGTTGGGGGCGATGCCGACAGACGCCGTCAGACCCAGATGGCGCCGGATGCGCGCCTTGATCGCGCGGGCGATCGCCGCCGCGCCGCCGAAGAGGCGCAGCGACGTCGTCACGTCCAGAAAGGCCTCATCGATCGAGAAAAGCTCAACGAGCGGCGTGTAGTCCCCGCAGATCATGGCCAGCCGGCGGCACGTTTCGGTGTACCAGTCGCAATGGCCCGCCACCACGATCAACTCGGGACATCGGGATTTGGCCTCGGGCAGCAACATGCCGGTCTTCACCCCCCGCGCTCTCGCCTCGTAGGATGCGGTCATCACCACCGTGCGGGCATTCGCTCCGCAGACGGCGACCGGCCTGCCCCGCAGCGCCGGATCGGCCTGCTGCTCGACCGACGCGAAAAACGCGTCCATGTCGATGTGAAAGACGATCCGCGCCACCCTACCGTCCCACCGACACCATCGCGTCCTCCCAAAACGCCAATTGTGCAGCGTGCCGTCGAACCGGCGGTGGAACAGTTGCCGGCAATCGTCCATTCATCAAGAGAAACGGCGCGGCGCGCTTGGTCGCAACGCCCAGCCGGGTCAGCTGCGTCAGATCGGTGAGCGCCGTCGTCCGGCGGATCTCCGCGATCCGCTTCGCCGAGAGCGGCCCGATGCCCGGCACGCGGAGCAGCAGCTCCGGCGGCGCGGTCGACAGCTCCAGGGGGAAGCGCTCCGGGTGGCGTAAAGCCCAGGCTAATTTTGGATCGGCCGCCAGCGGCAGCAATCCCTGCTCGTCAAACGCCAACTCGTCGGCAGAAAAACCGTAGAAGCGGAGAAGCCAGTCGGCCTGGTAGAGCCGGTGCTGCCGCAGCAGCGGCGCGGGCGGCACATGATCAAGCGGTGTGTCGGGAATCGGCGAGAAGGCGCTGAAGTAGGCGCGGCGCAGATTGATCTCCCGATAGAGGCGGTCCGTCGTCCGAAGCAGATCAAGGTCCGACTCGCCCGCCGCGCCCACCACAAACTGGGTGATCTGGCCGGCCCGGGCCAAACCCGGCCGCTCCTTCGTGATTCGATTGATCCAGACCATCCGGGCCAGGATGCCATCGAGAAATTCCTTTCTGGACGACAACCGGGACAGATGCTTCGGCGTCGGCGCCTCCAGATTCAGCGAGACGCGATCGGCCAGCTGCACTGTCCGCTCGACGGCCGCCGGGCTCGAGCCTGGCATGATCTTCAAATGGATGTACCCCTTGAACCGATACTGCCGGCGCAGGATCTCCGCCGTCTGAACGATCCGCTCCTGCATCGTGTCGACCTTCTTCGTAATGCCCGATGAGAGAAAAAGGCCATCGACCAGCCGCGCGCGGTGCAGCTGCATGAAGGTCTTGGCCAGCTCATCGGGGGAGACGTAGGTGCGGGGGACGTCGCGGCTGGCCCGGTGCTCGCAGTAGAAGCAGTCGAACTCGCAGACGTTCGTCTGCAACACCTTCAGGAGTTTGACGGTGCGCCCCCCGCTCGTGGTGAACCCTCGCGGTGAACCGCCGACCTGGCTGACGTGAATACCGCCAGGAAGGAATCGTCCCTTCCCGCTTACCGCCGGGTTCCGGTGCCGTTCCTCCCGTGTCAGCAGCTTCGACGGCGTGAAACAACCCGGCATGGCCCCCGGTGTCGCCCCAGGAGTCGCCCCAGGAGTCGATTGCCCCGCCCCCAGCTCATGTTCCTGCGCCGCGCCTTCGCCAAGAATCGCCAGTTTCTGAATCGTGTCCATTTGTCAGGGGCTCGCGTCGGTCATTTGATGTGGGGCCCGCGCGGAGCGATACCCCGTCCTCCGATGCCCCCACACCCCATTTGGTTACCGCTTCTTCGGCTCACCGGCGGGATAATAGCTCCGGATCACCGACGTCACCACGCCCGCGACGCGCAATTCGGTCCGCGGCTTGATCGGGGCGTACTTGGCGTTGGCCGGCATCAACGTCACCGTCTCCCCCTGCCGCCGGAAATGTTTGATCGTCCAGGCGCCGTCCACATCGGCCACCACCACGTCGCCGTTCTTCGGCGTCCGGCTCCGGTCGACGATGACCAGATCGCCGGGCAGGATCCCTGCGTCGATCATCGAATCGCCGGAGACCTTCAGCAGAAAGCTCGCCTCCCGGTTGCGGACGAGCCAGTGATCGAGTGAAAGGGTTTCCAGGAATCCCTCTTCGGCCGGGCCGGGGAAACCCGCCTCCACCGTGCCCAACAATCTGACCGCGCCCATTTTCGAGCCCGGGATCAGCCGGCCGGTCGCATCGCGCGCCACCACACCGGCCGCCTCCAACCGTCCGACCAGTTTCCAGACGGCATGCTTGGAGCGCAGTCCGACCAGCCGGCCCAGCTCGGCGAAGCTGGGCATCCGGCCGCTGGAGCGGTGAAACTCACGAAGCGCGCTGATCCGGGCTGGAAGCGGCTGAATATGGCGGGCCATCATAATCCGCATGATAGGTGAACGATCGTTCACTTGTCAAGGCCTCTTCCATCGCCTGGCGTATCCGAACAACGGAGTGCTAAGATGGCGACCTATGGCCATGAAACCGCTCCATTCCTCTGTGGAAACGCCCTCTCCGTCGGCCTCCCCTGTTCGATCGTCCCGGTCACACACAGGCAGGCTGATCGTCGCCTTCTGCCTGCTGGCCGGTGTGCTCATCTTTTTTCTGTTTCATCTGAACCGGTACCTGTCGCTGGAAACAATTCAGACCAATCGCGACCGGTTGCTGGCTTACACGGACGAGCACTATCTGGCCGCCGTCCTGATCTTCATTCTGCTCTATGTCGCCGTCGCCGCCCTCTCGCTGCCCGGCGCCGTGCTCTTTACCCTGACCGGGGGCTTTCTGTTCGGCACGATCGTCGGCGCGGTCTACGCCAACGTCGGGGCCACCGTCGGCGCCGCGCTGGCCTTCCTCTCCGCCCGCTATCTGCTCCATGACTGGGTTGAGGCCCGGTGGGGACGGCGGCTGGCCTCGTTTCAGCGGGGCTTCGCGCACAACGCCTTCGGCTATCTCATCAGCCTCAGGCTCATGCCCATCTTCCCCTTCTTCATCATCAACCTGCTCTCCGGCCTGACCAAAACGTCGCTGGGCACATTCGTTGCGGCTACCTCGCTCGGCATCATCCCCGGCAGCCTCGTTTACGCGTACGCAGGCCGCGAGCTTGGTTCGATCAACCGGATGGCCGACATCGCCTCGCCTCACGTGTTGCTGGCTTTCCTCCTGCTCGGGCTGCTGTCGCTGGCGCCGACCCTGTACCGGCAGCTGTCCGGCAAACGGGGCGGCGTACCCTCATGACCAGCCCGCTCTCGAACTTCATCCAGCCCGATGACGAGCACAACCGGGCGCTCCTGGCCCGTGTCCACCCGTCAGACTGGGTCAATCCCGAGCCGGCCGCGTCGTACAATCTGGTCGTGCTCGGCGCGGGGACGGCCGGACTGGTCACGGCCGCCGTTGCCGCCGCGCTGGGCGCGAGGGTCGCGCTCGTTGAAAGGGCGTTGATGGGCGGCGATTGTCTGAACATCGGTTGCGTCCCATCCAAGGGGGTGTTGCGCGCCGCCCGCGTCTGGGCGGCCGTGCGCGATGCGGGGCGATTCGGCGTGAATGTGGCCGCGGACGCGCGGGGCGATTTCGGCGCCGCCATGGCCCGGATGCGGCGGCTGCGGGCGGAGATCAGCCCGAATGACTCAGCGCAACGATTCAAGGAATTGGGCGTGGATGTCTTCTTCGGAGAGGGGCGCTTTGTCGACCGGCGCACCATTGAAGTGTCTGGGGACGTCGGCGGCGCGCGCCTTCGTTTCGCGCGGGCGGCGATCTGCACCGGCGCTCAGGCGGCGATCCCGCCGATTCCCGGCCTGGAGGCAGCGGGCTGCCTGACCAACGAAACGATCTTCTCGCTGACCGAACTGCCCCCTCGACTGGCCGTCATCGGCGCCGGGCCGATCGGCTGCGAGCTGGCCCAGGCGTTCGCCCGCTTCGGCAGCCGCGTGACCGTCCTGGAACAGGCCGATCGGCCCCTGCCGCGCGAAGAGGCCGACGCGGCCCGGCTCATTCAGACGCACCTGGAGCGGGACGGAGTGCAGTTCGGCTACCGTGCCTCGATCAGTAAAGTCGACAGGCGCGGCAACGAAAAAGTCCTGCACTTCACCGCGGAGGGGCGGATGCAGGAGCTGGCCGCCGACGCCATCCTCATCGGCGCGGGCCGCCGGCCGAACGTCGAGGGGCTGGGGCTCGAGCAGGCGGGCGTCGCCTTCACCACCGCCGGCGTCACAGTCAACACCCTGCTGCAGACGAGCAACCCCCGCATCTTTGCCGCCGGCGACGTCTGCTCGGCCGAGAAATTTACCCACGCCGCCGATGCGCAGGCGCAGATCCTCATCCAGAACGCGTTGTTTCCCCACCCGTTCGGTTTGGGCTATGCGGTGACCAGCCTGCTGGTCGTCCCCCGCTGCACCTACACCGAGCCGGAGCTGGCGCACGTCGGCCTGACCGAATCCGAAGCGCAGCAACAGGGCATCGAGATTCAGAGCTTTACCGTGCCGCTCAGCGAGGTCGACCGCGCCCGTCTGGACGGTGAGGAGGAGGGACTGGTCCGCCTCCACGTGAAAAAAGGAAGCGACGTCATCGTCGGCGCCGTCATCGTCGCCTCGCACGCCGGCGAGCTGATCAGCCAGCTCAGCCTGGCGATGCGGGCGGGGCTGCGGGTGGGCGCGATCACCAACACGATTTATCCCTACCCGACGCAGGCCGAAGCAATCAAGAAAGCGGCGCAGGCCTGGCGGAAGACGTTGCTGACGGAGGGTGCCAAGAAGCTCCTGCGGGCGTGGTTCGGCTTCATGAAGTGATCACCATTGCGAATCCGTGATAAAGAGGATTAGAAATGATCGGACGCAGAAGAGTGGAAAAGGCGGTGTTGGGATTATCTTCTCTCTAATGCACTGCTCTTTTACTCCTTCATCCGCACTTGTCTTTCTTAATCCGCCTTTCCACTAATCCGCCCATGACTCTTCATTCACAAACCGGCAATCCAATCGGACTGCGCGCGCCAACCGCCGCAAATACTCCTTTCTCGGAATCTCCACCGCGCCGAAGCGCTTCAGGTGCTCCGTGGTAAACTGCACGTCGAAGAGCGTGTAGCCCCTTGCGCGCAATCGCTCGACCAGATGGACCAGGCAGACCTTGGACGCGTCGGTCACGCGCGTGAACATCGATTCTCCCATGAAGGCCCCGCCCAGACTGACGCCATAGATGCCCCCGGCCAGCCTGCCGCCTTTATAGGCCTCGATCGAATGGGCCAGCCCCTGCTGGTGGAGCGCCGTGTAGGCGGCCACGATCGGCTCGGTGATCCAGGTTTCCTCCCGGTCGGCGCACCCGCGCAGCACGCCTTCAAAATCGCGGTCAATCGCGATGCTGAATCGCTTCTGCCGCACCGTCTGAGCCAGTCGCCTCGGCACATGAAAATGGTCGAGCGGGATGATGGTGCGCGGATCGGGCCAGTACCAGGCGATCGAGCCGTCCTCCTCCCCCATGGGGAAGAAGCCCTGCGCATAGGCCCGCACGAGGAGTTCCGGAGTCAACGGCTCGTCCATGCAGACATTGTAAACGAAATGCGGATTAGGGATTAATGGGGAAACGGCGGATTAAGGAGTAGGAAGAATACACCAATATATACCTTACCCCGCATTTGCTCTTCTAATCCGCCCTTGCTTCTCTAATCCGAATTTTCTCCATTAATCCCAAAACACCTTGATATCATCGCGCAATTCCGCTACGATGTTCCCCCGATGCAGCCCGACATCACCAACATTTTCCCCGAACTGGAGAAGGATCTGCGTCTTCTTCACACCACCGGCCTCATTCCCTCGCAGGGGATTGACGAGCTGATCAAAAACGGCCACGTCAGCTCGCCGGCCGACTGGCCGATCGGCAACGATCAGATCCAGCCGGCCAGCATCGACCTCAGACTCGGCCCCGTAGCCTATCGCGTCCGCGCGAGCTTCCTGCCCGGCGAACAGGCGACTGTCCGGGACCGGATCGAAGAGCTCTTCATGCATGAGATCGACCTGACCACGCCGGCCGTCCTGGAGCGGGGCTGCGTCTACATCATTCCGCTCCTGGAGGAGTTACGGCTCCCGGCGCAATTATCCGGCAAGGCCAACCCCAAAAGCACCACGGGCCGCCTCGACATCTTCACCCGCCTGATCACCGACTACTCCAAGGAATTCGAACGCGTCACCGAGGGCTACAAGGGCAGGCTCTACGTGGAGGTGGTGCCGAAAACGTTCAGTGTGCTCGTGCGGCAGGGCACCAAGCTGAACCAATTGCGGTTCGTGCGCGGCGCGCCCCCGCCGTCCGATACGGCGCTCGACGAACTGCACGCCAGGGAGACGCTCGTTTATCTCGAGGGGGATGAGCCCGCCGACGCCATGATCTCGAGGGGACTCTGGATCTCGATCGACCTGCAGGGGCGGGACTCATCCGAAATCATCGGTTACCGGGCAAAGCGGCACGCCCCGCTGATCAATCTCGATCTAGTCGACTATTACGATCCGACCGACTATTGGGAGCCGATCCACCGGCCGGCGAGCCGAAGCCTGATCCTCAACCCCGACGACTTCTACATTCTCATCTCAAAAGAGAAAGTGCGCGTGCCGCCCAACTACGCCGCCGCAATGGTCGCCTACGATCCGTCGGTCGGCGAATTCCGGATCCACTACGCAGGATTCTTCGACCCCGGCTTCGGCTACGGCAGCGCCGACATCAAGGGCACGCGCGCGGTGCTCGAAGTGCGCTCCCACGAGGTTCCCTTCCTGCTCGAGGACGGTCAGCGGGTCGGCCGATTGATTTATGAACGGCTCCTGACGACGCCGAAGAAAATTTACGGCGTCGATATCGGATCCTCCTATCAATGTCAGGAATTGTCCTTGAGCAAGCAGTTCAAGCGATTGTAAACCTTCCACAGGTCTCTTGCCGTCCGTGAGCGGGGGAGCCCACCCCGGCCACGGGCAGGATCGGCCCGTCGAAAGCTCCCCATTTACACCAGCGGGGCCCGGGAGACGCCCCCCGGACCCCGGCTGATGTCATTCGCGATCGCCGCGCTCCTTCTACTTCATCCCAAGGTGTTTTTTCAAAATCGCTGAATTGGCGATCGCCGGGTTCTTGGATCCGAGATCCAGCGCTTTTTTGAATTCCGCTGAGGCATCCTTGTGCATGCCCTGCGCGTCCAGCGTCAGCGCAAGATTGTAATGCGCCTCGGCGGCATTGGGATCCGCCGCAATCGCCTCGCGGAAGTGCTTCTCCGCCACATCCATATGGCCCTGATTATAGTGGTCGATGCCCGCGTCATTGTGCATCTTTGCGTCCGCTTTCGCTCCAGCCGCCAGCGGCAGGGCCGCGTTCGCCGCCTGTGCGCTTTGTCCGGAGACCACCACGAACATCACCGCCAACACCGCCATTCCCGCATAACCAAACCAACGCATGGGTCCAC
>Ga0335081_10006488_pt1 | contig 18642 bp, 16 predicted proteins | sample Lox_Sample_35_FD_206713 | JGI IMG/M metagenome (GOLD analysis project Ga0335081, IMG submission 206713) | Soil microbial communities from Loxahatchee National Wildlife Refuge, Florida, United States - Lox_Sample_3.5 | ecosystem: Environmental > Terrestrial > Soil > Wetlands | place: USA...
TGCTTCAGCCGACGGCGGCAATTCGTGGAACCCCATCGTGCGCGACCTGCCGGCAGTGTATTCGGTCGAGGTGCAAACGCTCAAATGAAATCCGAAGTCCGAAATCCGACGGCCGAAGGAAATCCGAAGCGCGAATGCCGAAACGACATTGGTCGTCGTCGGTTCAGGGATTCGGATTTCGGGTTTCGGGCTTCTTTCGGTCTTCAGGGATTCGGCCTTCGGGTTTTATGATGATTCGCGTCGTACTCCCATTTCACTTGCGCAACCTGGCGCGCGTGAACGGCGATGTGCAACTCGAAGTCGCCGGGACGGTCACGATCGGCGCTGTGCTCGACGCGCTGGAAACGCACTATCCGGTTTTGCGCGGGACGATTCGCGATCACGACACGTTGAAGCGCCGCCCGTTCGTGAGGTTTTTTGCCTGCAAAGAGGACTTGTCGCTCGAACCGCCGGACATCCGGTTGCCCGACGCGGTCGTCAACGGCGAGGAACCATTCCTGATTATCGGCGCGATGGCAGGGGGTTGAATGGCAACAGAATTCCCGGTCGCGAGCGGTCAGCCGCCAGAAGTTTTCCAGGTGCTGGAACACTTTTTCCGGCATGAAGCGGGGAAAATGGTAGCCACGCTGACGGGAATTTTTGGGGTCGAACATCTCAGCCTCGCGGAGGATGTGGTGCAGGAGGCGCTGGTCCGGGCATTGCAGACCTGGCCGTTTTACGGTGTGCCGGAAAACCCGGCGGCGTGGATCATGCGAACATCCCGCAACCTGGCCGTGGACGTGGTCCGGCGCGAAAAGGTCTTCCGCGACAAGGAGGCGGAAATCGTCTGTTTGATCGAGGTGGCGGCGACGCCTTCGTCCCCTTACCGCGACGGTGGCGTCGCGGCCTCGGATGAAGCGGTTTTTTCCGAACAGGCGATTACCGACGACACGTTGCGGATGATGTTCGTCTGTTGTCATCCTTTTATCTCGCGGGAAGACCAGGTCGCGCTCGCGTTGAAAACGTTGTGCGGTTTCAGCGTGACGGAAATTGCCCGGGCGTTTTTGACGACCGATGCCGCCATTGCCAAGCGTTTGACGCGGGCAAAACAGCGCATCCGGGAGGCACAAATCCCCTTCGAAATTCCCGCTGACACGGAACTGGGGCAACGCCTGGACGGTGTGTTGCAATCGCTCTACCTGCTGTTCAACGAAGGTTACAAGGCTTCGAGCGGCGAAAAGCTGGTCCGGGAGGAACTTTGCCAGGAGGCAATCCGGCTGGCGGGTTTGTTGACGCAACACGCGGCGGGCAATCAGCCGCGCACGCACGCGTTGCTGGCGCTGATGCTGCTGAACTGCGCGCGCACCCCGGCGCGCGTGGATGGGGAGGGCAACCTGCTGCTGTTGCGGGAACAGGACCGCGTCCGATGGCATCAACCGATGATCGCGCGCGGCATGTTTCACCTGGCGCAATCGGCCGCGGGCAACGAACTCACCCCGTTTCACTTGCAGGCCGGCATCGCCGCCTGCCATTGCGCGGCGAAAGATTATGCGTCCACGGACTGGCCGCAAATCCTCTCGCTCTACGATCGGCTGGTTGAGTTTGATGATTCACCGGTCGTGGCATTGAACCGCGCCGTGGCGCTCGCCGAAGTACAGGGCCCGCAGGCGGGCATTGAAGCCGTCAACGCCATTCAAAACCTGCAATCCCTCGAGTCCTATTACCTGCTCCACGCCGTCCTGGGCGAATTCGAATCACGGTTGAACCACGCGCAGGCTGCCGCTGGCCATTTCCGCAAATCGCTGCGACTGGCCGAAATCAAATCCGAACAGGCGTTCCTCGCCAAACGGCTCCAGGCCTGCGAGAAAAAGAGTGCCGGATTCGCAGGCAGGCTGATGGCCTGACGCCAGCGCGTAACTTACGACCTGTCAAGGCAATCGGGAACAAACGGGGAATCCCCATCCTCTCAGCCAGTGACGTGCGAAGAAATTTTCCGGTCAATACGTCCACGGATTTCCGCACGCCCGGTTGGCATCGCCACCGGTCGAGAAAAACGAAAGGCGATTCAGTCAATTAGTCCTTGGAATCTCGCATTGAGTTGGCAAGAACCGCAAAGGAAAGAACAAAAAACGGTTTGACACTTATTTACTGAATCAACAACGGTAATGCCATGATAGCTAATTTGAAAAATACACACGGATTATTTTTCGCGCCTCGAAGTTTCCGGGCGGCCGGCGTGCGAGTGGCAATGATCGTCGGGGCCATCTTCCTGGCATCGGCCGGCACTTCTGTGGCCGGCGATACCAACGCCCCCGCGGCCGCCGCTTCGGTCACTCAAGCGAAGGATTCTCAAACCACCGCGAAGCTGGACAACAAGGCCGAGGCCCGACCGAAGCATGAACTTTCCGGCGCGGAACTATATGCCATCCACTGCAACCGCTGCCACGCCGAGCGGTATCCCGCGGAGTTCACGGACGGCCAATGGAAAACGCTCATGACGCACATGCGCGTGCGGGCCAACCTGCCCGCCAAACAGGCAAGATTAATTCTCGAATATCTCCAGGACGAGAGCGGCCACTACTAAACCATCAGGACCACCACCATGAAAAATCAATCCGCGATTTGGGGCATTGCCGCTACCGCCTGGTTCCTGACCTTCGCCTGTCCGACGCCGGTTGTGGCGACCGTGAGCGACGAGGATTTCAATGCATTGAAGAAGCTGGTCACCGAGTATGGCCAGAAAATAGACCAACTGGAAAGGACGAATGCGCTGGATGAGCAACAGATCCAGCAATTGCAGCAGCAGTTGGGGCACACCGAAACCGTCGCCACCAACGCGGCGCAAAAGGTCGAAACCTTGAGCCAGATCCAGCCGACGTATCCGCTGCCCAATCCGACAGCCGGCGCGACGCATAATTTCATGGTTGTGGGTGACGCGGAGGTGCAATTCGGCAAAACCGCGGGCCAACACAGCGCATTCGCCCTGGCCGATTTCGCGCCGATCTTCCTCTTTCGGGCGAATGACAACGTGCTGTTTGAGGCCGGCTTCGATACCACGTTGCAGAACGCCGGCGGCCCTCCGGGCACCGGCGGCGGTGCGAATACTTCTTTCAGCATGAGTTTCGGTCAGTTGGATTATCTCCTCAATGACTATGTAACCGTCATTGCCGGCGACATGTTGTTGCCGCTCGGCACCTATAACGAACGGGGCGCGGGCTGGCTCAACAAAATCCCGGACGCGCCGTTGTTGGACGATCAGATTATTCCGGGCAGCGGCATCGGCGCCCAGTTGCGCGGCTCGCTGCCGGTGGGCGGCGACGGCCAGATGCTGACCTATTCGGTTTACGGTGCAAACGGGCCGGGTTCCGTTACCGGAAGTGGCAGCGCTTTTCAAACTCCCGGCGATCCGACTTCCGGTCAGAATCTGGATCTGGGCGGGAACGTCGGCATTCTGGGCGATGGCACGCAGCAAAATCTTCACGGCAATCCCAGCGGCGGCGGTCGCATCGGCTGGTTCTATCCGTGGAAACTGCATCACGACATCGAGTTGGGAGTTTCGGGGCAATCCGGCGAATGGGACGACGCGGGCAATCATCTCTGGTCAGCCCTGGTGTTCGACGCCGCAGTCCATCTGGGCCAGTTCATTGAAATCAAGGGCGAGTATGCCAATACCTGGTATGGCACGGACGACGCCGGCACAATTCATCCGCACGGCGTTTGGGTGCAAGCGGGCTACAAACTGGCCGGGTTGAACCTCAATGTTCCGCTGGTCAACGATGTGGAACTGGTCGGGCGCTATGACCGGTTAAACGACGGTTTGGGGACCAAGACCGACCGTTACACGGCGGGTTTCGTCTATTACATCAACAACACATTGTGGTTTGAGGGCGACTACGAATACATGTCCAGCCGCGGCCCCGCCGCTTTGCCGCCCAACGGTTTTATTCTGCAACTCTCGTACGGATTTTAATGAAAGCACGTTTTATGCAGATTCCACCACAATTCAAAACGGGACGTTGGGCATTCGTGCTGGGCTTGCTGGTGTTGGGTGCGGCAACGGTCCATACCCAGCCGACTTCACCCGGCGGTACGGCCGCCGCGCCGGCGTCAACCGGCGGCGTGACGTCCAATGCTGTCACCAATCCAACTTACCTGCATGACATCCTGCCGCTCTTTCTGGGCAAATGCTCCCGTTGTCATAATGATCAATCCACGTTCCTGCCCAACTGGCTGGATTACAAAACCGCCTATGCTCATCGCGCCGAGATCGAACGGCGCGTGTGGGAAAGCTGGAAGAATAATTATTACAAAGAATCCATGCCGGTGGCGAATTGCCCGGAATGCCGGACCATCACCGAGGACGACCGCGCCCTCATCCGCGACTGGGTGAATACCGGCGCCACTTACGGCGTTCCGCCGCCCGCCAGCATCGCCCACAACAAAGACGAACGGATTGAAATCGGCAAGCGCCTCTACACGATTACGTGCGTGCCTTGTCATCAGGCCAATGCCCAGGGAATTCCATATCGATATCCGCCCCTGGCCGAATCGGATTACCTGAACGCGGACAAAGACCGGGCGATCAAGGTTCTGATTAACGGACGGCAAGGCCCCATCATGGTCAATGGGCTGGGTTTCACCAACAGCATGCCGAGGTTCCCGTTGACCGACGAGCAAATCGCGAATGTCCTGACCTACGTCTATAATTCCTACGGCAATTCGGGAAAGGAAGTGACGCCGGCGGAAGTTAGAACCGCCCGCGCCGAGAAGGCGGAGACCACTGCTCCGCCTGCGCCCATCAATGCCGCTCCGAGCAAATTCGAGTAAGTTGAGGGCGCAACTTCACGCAAGCACAATCTTTCTCCCTCTCCTCCCCCGAGGGAGGAGAGGGGCGGGGTGAGGAGGCACAATATTTCCTGCGATTTTGAACCTCAAATCCCCTCATCCCGCCCTTCTCCCCGCTTGGGCGGGGAGAAGGAGTTGTTCTCCTCGGGGGCGGGTGCCAAGCTGCGCCCGTAGGTTAACCGGGTTTGCGTCTTTGCTTGAGCGCGGGTTGACAACCTGTTAATCTCTCTGGCGTTGGAGCGATGGACGTTCCCCGTTGAAAGGACAATTTATGAAACGCAAAGCAACAGCCGTCTGGCGCGGCGGTTTGAAGGATGGCAAAGGCAACATCACTACCGAGAGCGGTGTGCTTGCGCAGACGCAATACTCGTTCGGCACCCGCTTCGAGAATGGCGTCGGCACGAATCCCGAGGAACTCATCGCCGCCGCTCACGCCGGCTGCTTCGCGATGGCGTTCTCGGCCGAACTCGGCAAGGCCGGCATCACACCCGAGTCCATCCACGCCACGGCCACCGTCACGCTGGACAAGACCGACGCGGGCTGGACCGTTACCGAATCGCATCTGGACGTGATGGCCAAAATTCCGGGCGCGGACAGGACGAAAGTGCTGGGGGTGGCGAACGTGGCCAAGCTCGGTTGCCCCATCTCGCGTCTGCTGAACGCCAAAGTGACAATGGACGCGATCCTGGAGGAGTGATTTTCCCGCGCTGCGCCGGGCGATGTTTTGGCTGTTAGTTGGGCGCCTCCGCGTTAAAACAAGCCCCTCCAAAGTTTCCACCGCCTTCCGGACTCAGACTAAATCCAGCGATGCATCCTACCATCCAAGGCTCGGTCGTCCTCGCGCTGATGATGTATCCATCGTGCAGCACGAAAGAAACTTTTTGCTTCTCCGTCGGCAGCATGAGCGGAACAGGTATGATGACGAATGGAGTGACGCCCTCCCAGATTGGGCGGAACGTGTAGGTCCAGATTGCATCTGAGTTGTCCAAAGTGCGGCTGACGCGGTTCGGGCTGCCCCAGTGCGTCTGCAACCACTCCGATGTGTACACGACTGCGTTGGTGGCCTCGGACGATTTTCGCTCGTGAACCGGGTCGGCATCATTTGGGTAGGATGAAATGACCGGATCGCTGATTACCGTTGTCTTTGGCTTTAGCACCGCGACACCGACACAGCCTTGAAGAAGGGGACACAGTATCGCAAGAAGAAAGATTGCTCGCATGGTGCCACTCGGCCTAATAGACTCACGTTGAACCACGCCGACCGGCGGGTAGCTCCTGCGCGATCTTATGGATCATTTTCGCGCTTTTCCTGTGTCTTACTTTTCTTCGATTGTAATCTACCAAGCAGCCAGTAGACGGGAGCAAAAATCGCAACATTCAGAAGCATAGCGATAAGCCACGCAACCAACAAGAGAGCGCAAATGATTAGACACCACTCAAGTACACCTAAATCTTTGTGCCCCTTGCTTACCAGCAGGCCAGAGGCAACGAGCACTCCGATCATCAGCCAAGAAATCAACGGAGTGACGACAGTTTTCATGTGACCTCTCCACGATGCCTAACATTAAGGTGAGCCGCGAGAAGGTAGATTTTCGCAACCCATCTCCGGGATTTCGCAGCCTATTTCTTTCACCTCGACCGTCACGCTAGCACCGGTGTCTGCACTACGTTTGTCGGGTAATGCGGTCATGATTGTAGTCTCGGTGGCTTCGGCTGGGGCCAGATGAGGGTAATCAGTCCGAGGAGCCCGGGGCCGCAAACTGCGACAAACGGCCAGTGGATTTCAACAGAGCCGGAAATGGTGGACCCGCCGTTGGCGAAGGAGGTGGTATACGACTGCCCCAAGGACAGCAGCGGCGTGCCTGAGACGTAAAGCATGCAGGCGGCGGTCAGCGAGATTGCCAGCACTGTCGCTCCAAAAACTCTTCGGGTGAATGTCGTCATCGGGCATCCTCATCTATGTCTGTTCTACGACGCGCTCGCAGAGGGTCGAAAGGCGAAAAGGGGGAATGAGCATACTCTCGAACACCGCCTTCATTCGGGCCAACGAGCTCCACACGAACCAAAGAAATGTCGTCGCGTTTATGATCTATGAAATACTCCGCCGCCTCATCTTTTGAATCCGCTGGCAATTCATCGTAATACATTTTCCCCTCATGCCTCCAATGCACACCAAATATGTATCTTTCGATCATAATCTCGGACAATGCCAGGTTCTTTTACCTCGATGGCGACGTTAGCACCAGCGTCCGCCTTTGTCCACGGGTTATTATGAATCTACCAGCGCGCGGGCGCATCCGCGGATTGTTGCTAACATAATGTCGGTTGCCGTTTGGAGTTCCGCGTTTACGCGGCGAATCGGCAGATTTCGTCCAGACCGCCTGAAGGCGGAACTCCGAACAAGAACAGTGCGTGGTTGCCTCCCCCAGCACGCCGCCCGGGATATGTCACGAAAATTTGCTGAATTTTTGGTTTGCCTTGCCCCGGCCGGGTCAGCATTTTCTCGCCGGAACCAAAACCGCGTACCACACAACCCAGTTGATATTTATGCAAAATACAAAATCCCTGACGCTCCGTTTGACCGGTTGTTTTGCTGCCGTGCTGGCCCTCGGCCTGTTTGCCGGCTGCAAAACTGAACAAACTTCTTCCGGCGCAATGACGTCCACCGACACGACTGCGACGGCGGCAACTGCTGCTCCTGCCGCCACCGCTGCTCCCGAGGCCACCGCGGCTCCGGCAGCGAATATCCCTAATCCCATGAAACCGCCGGTCCGCATCAAAGCCGGCCTGTCCACCGCGTTCACGGATGCCGAGGGCAACGTCTGGCAGCCGGACCAGGGGTTTGCCGACGGCGAAACCACCGACCGCGATGCCGACCTGAAAATCGCCAACACCACGGACCCGGCGTTGTATCGCAGCGAACATTACAGCATGACGGCGTTTTCCTATCCAGTCCCCAACGGCAAATACATCGTGAAGCTGCATTTTGCTGAGACCTACGACGGCATCAGCGGGCCGGGTGATCGCGTGTTTTCGTTCAACGTCCAGGGCCATCAGTTCAACGATTTCGATGTCTGGGTGAAAGCCGGCGGCCCCAACAAAGCCTACATCGAAACCGTCCCGGTGGATGTCACCGACGGCAAGGTGAGCATCACGTTTACGTCCAAGGTGGAAAATCCTGAGATTAACGGAATCGAAATTCTGCCGGCGCCCTGAACGGCCGGATTTCCTCTGCCCTTCGCGGGCGTAAATTTGGAATAGTGTTTGCCCCGGAAAATTCCGGGGCATCATTTTGTCGGGCGCATCAAGGATTGACGCTGGACGAACGGCGTTCTATATGATGGCCGCTTGAAGGCCATGAACAAGGCGGCGATGAACGAAATGAAGTTGCCGGGCGAAGGGCAACTCGCGGCGCGGCTTGACCGGGCGTTCAAGTGCGCCTGGCGTTCCTACCGGAGGGCCTTCAAACAGTGCCAGAAAAAACTGTCCCGGTCGGCGGTCCACCAATTGCGCGTGGAGACGCGCTGGTTGCTGGCGCTCGTGGATTTGTTCGGCCCATCGCTGGCCGGCAAAGCCCCCGTCGAAATTTCCTTGTCTTTCAAACCGTTGTTCAAGACGTCCGGTCGGTTGCGCGACACGCAAGTAATCCTGGGCGACGTGGAGCAGCGGCTGGGCCGGTTCCCGGAAACGAAGCGTTTCAAGAAGGAACTGCTGCGCCGGGAAAAGCGGCTGGGGCGGCAGCTCGAACGAAAACTTCGGCGCACCCGGCTCAAGCCATTGAAGAACCGGATGGATGCGCTGTGCGAAGAATTGCGCACCACCGTGCAAGAGGCAGAAGGACGGCACCGCACCGGAGTCCGCCTGTTGCGGGGCGTGGACCGGGCATTTGTGACCGCAGTGGCGTGCCGGCGGAGCATCACCCCGTCGCGGCCGCAGGCGGTCCATCAGACGCGCGTGGCATTCAAGAAATTCCGCTACATGATCGAGCAGTTGCGGGCGTTGCTGCCCGGCGTGGATGGCGGTTCGTCCGGCAAGCTGCGCGGTTATCAAAAACTGATGGGCGACATCCAGGATTGCGAGATGTTGCTGGCGGCGCTCGACAAGTTCCTGCGTGAGGAAAAATCTGAAGCGCGTCGGCTCCGCGAATTTCGCGCAGCAGTCAAGCGCGACCATGCCATGCTCATCGCGCATTATTTGCGCCGGGCCGATGAGCTTTCATCATTCTGGAAGCCGGCCTTGCCAGACCGCCGGGCGCGCCTGGCGCGAAACGCTAGAGCGGATTAATCAAAACCATGGCCCTACGGAGCGCGGGCTTCAGCCCGCTTCGGCGCCAGTTTGCCTGGCAGTATTGAAGCAGCGTAAACGCCACGCTCCAACCGCGTGGAAAACCACGGCAACAGAATTTTGAAACCGCCAAGCGGCATCAATAACCCGTCCAGTCAAGGCAGGACCTGCACCCGGTAAGACTGCGCGCCGCTGCCGGAGTTGGTCGTGGAGTAATACATCGTCGGGTCGTTGGACGCCTGCAACCACGTCGTGAGCGGCAACCAGGATTTGAGGTTGGTGGAAACACTGACCTGATACAACCGGTTGGTGACCACAATCCAATCCAATTGAACGAGCCAATTGGTTTGCATAATCCGCATGAAATAAAACCGCGACGCCGGATCGTTCGGATCAGTGCCCGCGATAAATTCGGCATAATCCGACATCCCGTCTCTATCGGTATCGGTAAGCTGCGTCCGGTTGGTGGTGACGGAGCCGAAATTCTCCATTTCCCAGGCGTCGGAGATGCCGTTGTGATTCACATCGAGGAAAGAATAGTTGCCGGTGAAATTAATCGTGCCGCCGACGGTCAGAGTATTCGTCTGGTCAACCGGCGTGATGTAATCCGGCACGTCGCCGAATTGCGCGACGTAATTTCCGGCGGCCAGATTGCTGATGGTGATGGCTGGAACGACACCGGACTGGACCGGGACAAGGCCGATGGGCGAGAGCGAGGATAGCGACCAGGTACCCTGGCCCAGATTCTTGGTGACGGTGATGTTTCCGCCCGCCACCACACCCGTGATGCCTACGTCGTCAATGGTCCAGCCATAAATCGTGTCGCCAAAATTGAACGCCTGGTAATAGAAAACGACCTGGATGGTTTGCCCGACGAATTGGGATAGATCCACGGTTTGTTTTGTCCAGGTGTGGGCAGCATTGCCGGCATAGTCCAGGCCCAGCGGCAAGTTCAGGCTGGGCGGTGTGCTGCTGTTGGTGCTGACAAAGACGCCGCCGTCCTCGATGTAATACGTGTCAAAAACCGGGTCCAGCCGGGTGAAATCAAAAACATTTGAAAACGTGAGCGTCGCCGAGGTGAGGCCGGACAGGTCAATCAGCGGCGCGTAGAGAAACGTGCTGATGGCGGTGAAATTCTGGTCGCCGTCGAGGTCGCCGCCCCAGGCGTTGGTGCCCGAATGCGCGCTGGTCGCCAGCCCATTGTTGGGCGTGCCGAGCGTCCAGTTGAGGTCCGAACCCTGGGAAGGATCGGGCACAACCGACCAGCCGGGCGCGCCGCTTTCGAGGTTATCGAACCACGGCGGTTTGGGCGCCTTGAGCGTTTGGAACGTGTAAAGATTTCCGTTGTTATCGTCCACGGTCGAATTGCCCGCCTGATCGCGGCTGGCGACCAGGTAATGGTAAACGTGATTGGCCAATAACCCGCTAATGGTGACGGCATGATTTGTGACAAGCGCACCGGCATAAGCCACGTTCGCCGGCGGCTGGTCGAACGGCCCGTATTGCACGGCGGAATCGGCAGGCTTGGAAGTCAGCCAGGTGACCTTCGCGTTGAAATAATCCGTCGCCGCGCCAACGTTGGTAATCCCCGGCGGCACCGTGTCAATCGTCGCCGTGGCCGTGACGTTGCTGTTGGCCGAGGCGTCGAAATAGGTGGCCGTGATGGTGTCTCCGTTCTGCACGCGCAGTTGATTGGTCCCGGCGACGCCGCCGACCAGCGTGAGGTAGCCTGCAAACAATCCCGCATGCGTCGTTTCCGACAACGTGACCACGGTGCGATTGGTGCGCGAGCTGGCGACGAAGCTGACTTGCGCCTGGCCGGCTCCCGCCAGGTCTGAGTCGCCGACTTGCACCGTGACCACGTCATTGGTGGTATAAACCGGGTTATCCAGCAAGACCACGCCCTGACCGTTGACGCCGGGTGCGAGGAAATTGATGATGTTGCGAAGCAACGTGACGGCGTTGTTCGGCGCGGTTCCGTTGGTCGGCACCGCGTCGAACGGGAACGAGAGGAAAACCACGCGTTGCGGACTGGCCCCGCCGGGATTCGGATAACTCATGCCGCACGGCCGGCCGGAAACCGACTCAAACGTGATCGCCGTGGCATCAGGCGACGGCGTGAATGTGTCCGAAAAATCCGGGCCGAACGTATCGCCCAGGCCGTCGTCGAAACTCGGATAGGCGCTGTAATCCAGCGTTACGTTCATGCCGTTGGCGACCGACCCCGGTGCGCCCAGAATCGCCGGCGCGCCGAAATCCTCGTCGCAATCCGAGCACGGGAACAGCGGAAAGGGATTGGCCTTGAAGTTCGCCACTTTCAGCACGTCCTGCCGGAACGGCACGTCGCCGAGTTGCGAAAGAATTCCCATCGAGGCCATGAAAAACGAGCCGCCGGCGTTCAAGTAGCTTTGAATCATGAATTGCTGCTGGGGATTCAGCGTGTTGTTGGTGGCAGTCGGATCGGGGAACCCATCGGCGTCCACACCATAGTAAATGACATCGTCCGTCAGCCGCCAGATGACCACCGGGAACGGCTGGAGATCGGCGAGTTGGGGAGAGCCGCGTTGGTTCACTTTCCAAAACCCGTACTTGATGCCCGCCGCTGCCAGCACGTTGGTGTAAACGCCGTCCGGAATCACCGTGGCACCGTTCGCCTCCTCCGCCGCAGTATCGTATGCGTCCACCAGCAGCACGGTCGGCGTGGCGACGCCGACGAAGGTGAAGTACGCCCCGCCATTGTTGTTCGTCGCCGTGTTTCCGGCGGTATCGGACGAAACAATGAGATAGTAATACGTCTTGCCGGGGATGAGTCCGGCCAGTTTCATTACATGGCTGGTCACCAGCGCCAGATTGGTGACGCCCAGATTCAGGTTGGAACTGTTCGTGCCGTAGCGGACGATGGAGGTGGCCGGCTCACTCGTTTGCCAGGTGATGGTGAGGACGCCGAGATCGGTGCCCGACGCAACCGAACTGATGACCGGTGGTGCGATGTCCGCGACGGCGGTCGCAATCCGTTTCGTCCCGCTCGAATCAAGGTAATCGGCTTCCAGGTTGTCACCGTTCGCAATCTGGATTTGTCCCGCGCCCGCCGTGCCGGTGACCGTGGCGACGGCGCCGGTGAATGCGCCGTAATTGCCCGCCGCGTGCAGCAGGCTGGTGACCGACCCGTGCTCCGTAAGGTTGGTCACCAGGACGCTCACCGTATTGCTGGCGGCGCGGCCGGCGTCGAACACCTCAATTTGCATGACGCCCGGCGCGGTATAACTGGGGCGGTCCAGGAAGATGAATCCCGCGCCCGGCCGCACGAAATCGCCGGAGGATACCAGCGCGAAATCCTGGTCAATCGCGGGGGAGTTGGAAACCGCGTCCTGCACGATTTTACTGCCGCGCACGCGCACGAGATAATCACCCGGCGCCGGTTGCGAGAGATAAATGCCTTCCACATTGTTGAGCCGGTCCGGCGTCGGCGCGTTCGGCACCGATTCGCCCGCCCCGAATTGATTGCCGCGATAGAGTGTGCCGTCCGGTGCGACGAGTTCCAGGTCCAGATCATTCACCAGCGCGGGAATCGCGCCCGGAAATCCCGGCACGTCCGTGTAGGCCAGCGTGATTTTCAACGGCTGGTCCGAACCCTGCACAAAAATGTGCTGGGCATAAACCTGGTTGTTGGTCAACAGCACCGATTGATCCAGATACTGGTAGAAACGCGGGGCGGAATTCACGTTGGTGACGACGATGTTGGCCAGATTGATGCGGCCCCAGCCTTCGTCGTTGTTTGGCACCGGACCCGGACCGCCATTCGCCTCGTCCAGTTCGTCTGCCGAATTGATCAGCGCCGCCTTGACCAGCGCCGGTGATGGCATCGCGTTGGTATGAGTGCTTTTGTAAAATTGCACAAACACCGCCGCGGCGCCCGCCGCGTGTGGACCGGACATGCTGGTTCCGCCCATGAAAACGTAGTAATTATCAATCGGCGACCACGCGATGGCCCCTTCATCCGGGGCCGCGGAGGACGCCGCCGAGGCAATCCAGGTGCCCGGCGCCACCAGGTCCGGCTTGATGCGGCCGTCGGCACACGGGCCGCGGCTCGAAAAATCCGCCATGGTGTCGGGGCCGTCGGCATAAAGCCCGTAAGTTGCCGCCAGTGTGCCCGGCACGTTTTCCGACGCCCCGGTGGCGATGACGTTTTTGGCTGCGGCGGGGCTATCCATCGTTTCGGAATTTGGCCCGGCATTGCCGGCGGAGAATTCCTCAATGTACGGCTGGTCGCCCGGCGTGCCCGCGTCGGCGTCCCGCACCAGTTCGTCAAATTGCGCGCAATCGGTGTCGTAGTCGCCCTGCACGTCGTTGCCCCAACTGTTTGAGCCGATCTTTGCGCCGTGCCGCACCGCATCGTGCGTAAGGGTTTCATCGTTGGTGAAATTCAGTTCGTTGGCGTCGGAATCAAATATGCGCTGGATGAACAGGCTCGCGCCGGACGCCACGCCCAGCCCGTAGAATTGCCCGGTGTCGGGATCGGTCTCGCCTGTGGCGGCGTTACCCGCGACAATCCCGGCGCAATGCGTGCCGTGGCCGTAGCCATCCGATGCGTCAGCCACGTTGGTGCTGTAATACATCAAGCCGGCCACCCGTCCGCGCAGGTCGGGATGCATGGTATTCGTGTTGCCGGTGTCCAGTCCGGTGTCGGCCACACACACGATGACATTGGAACCGTTGTATCCCCACTGCTGTGTCAACGTCGGCGTGGCCACTTGCCCGTCGTCGCCGCCGACAAGTTTTGACGCGGCTTCGTCTATCAATTTGTGCTTCGGCGCGTTTTCAATCCACAGCACCGCACCGGATTGCGCGAGCGCGTCCAGATTTTTGGGGGACAATCGACCGCGCAAAAAGGTGCCCTGCCGCAAATGGCTCTCCGATTGGATTGACGCAAGCTGCCCGCGCACCGCCGCGATTTCCGGTCCGGTGGCCGACGCCGAAAGCAAAATGGTCACGCTCACGGGCTGATTGGTCTTGGCCGCTGCGCGCATCGCCGCTGCCAGCCGCGGATGTACCTTGAGTTCCGGCCGATACGGCCCAACCCAGGTCACAAAGTTTTCAGCCGCGACGCCAGCGGGCGATACCCGGTTGAACCTGGCGATGAAGGCGTCGTCGGGCACGTATTTGAGGAGTTCGACGCCCAGCGTGCGCAACTCGGCCCGTTCGGTCGGACCCGGCGGGTGCGTGAACTGCACCAGGAACAAGCCGGAAGCGGGAGTCTGGAGTGACAAACCCTGGCTTTGAAATTGTGCGGTCAGTGCCGGCTTCGATGTTGGCGTGACGGTAATGATTTGGGTGCGTAGCCGGATTTCTTTGGTCTGACCGACAGCGTCAAGGCGCAGAAACGCTGCCGCTACAACGATCAAAACGGCAGGCTTTTGCAGCAAACTCCAAGGCTTCACGAGACTACAGTAAACTCAGCACGGCCTTTGAGCAAGTCAGCCTCAAAAAAACGCGCCCGCCGATTTTCCGACGGGCGCGTGGTGAGATTGTCCGTTGGTTCGAGCGGTTTAAAGCAGTTTCTTGGCTTCGTCAGGCGCGTCCATTTTGGTAGTGCCGACATCCTTGATTTCCACGGTGGTGTCGCGATCCACGTCAATATCGTTGCCGTTGAAGCTCATGGTGCCCTTCACTTTGAATTCATATTTGGTCAGGACGCCGTCTTTCACCCAGAACTTCACCGAACCGGAAGGATTGGTGATATTGGGTCCGTTGCCGCGCCGCCCGCCGAAGGTCATCATCGCCTTGGCTCCGTCCTCGGTAAGGTCGCTGGCATAAACGTCGCCATCCTTTTTGATTTCCTTGGCGCCGCCGGCCAACTGGACGGCCTGCGCGTCCGGGGTTTTGAAATTCCGGACCATGCCCGCCATGAACCGTCCCGGGCCTTCGCTGCTGTCCACATTGGTGATTGATTGCCAGCCGCCGTCGGGACTGGTCAGTGCCGCATCGGCGCCCTTCTTCACGAATTCGGCGGTGTTGTCACCGAACGCAAGCTTGACGTAAGTGAGGCCGCCCTTTTCCGTCTTGCCATCCGTCGGGCCGGGTTTGAACTGGGCGTCTTCGGGGACCACGACGGTGGTGCGCCAGGAATAATTGGCGCTGTCGCCGAGTTTTTTGGCCGCGTTGGTGACGTCATCCTTGGGACTGGAATCGGCCGCGAGCAGGGAACCCGCGAGCATGGCCAATGCGCCGATGAGTAGTTGTTTCTTCATGTAAATGCCTTTGGTTTGGTTTGATGTAAAATACCTTTGGGACGGGCGAAAACCTACTCCCGCGGGGTTTTTAAGGCAAGACCGTTTTCCGGACGGCAAAGAAGTTGCTCCCTGCAAGAACCTGCGGCAGACTTTATGGGTATGACCGTTGCCGGAATACAAGTGAACTCGCTGCGCTGGAGCGGCCGGGAAAACCGGCGGCTGGCGGTGATTCTCGCCTTGTCGCTAGCGGCCCATCTGCTGACGTGGGGCGGTTACGAAGCGGGCAAGGAATTCGGCTGGTGGCGGGTCTGGCACTGGCCGGCGTGGCTCCAGTTGTTGACCCACAAACTCAACTCTTTCCCCGTCCGCACCCAGACTTATGAGCCGCCGCTGGAATTTGTGACCGTGGAAAAACCGTCAACCGAACCGCCGGTGGAGGACACCAAATATTTTTCCACGCAAAATTCCCGGGCGGCAAACCCGGACACGGACAAAGACGCCGACGCGCCCAAATTGACCGGGAAACAAACCGATGTGCCGAAGACGGAGGATGTGCCACGCCCGGTTTTCAACAAGCCCGAACCGGCGGCGGCGGCACAGCCGCAACTGGCGATGAACTCGGGCGATTTGACCCTGGGCAAACCGCCGCTGCAGCCGCCGGTGCCGACGCCGGAGCGTCCGCGCACGCTCAATGAGGCGCGCTCGCAGTTGGCGCACCAGGTTCCCGGGGTGCAAATGCGGCAGGACGGTGGCGTGCGCAATCACGCGCGGGCGCCGGCGTTGAGCGTGAAGGTGACGGGATTTGCCGATTATGACGAGCGTTTCATCGAAGCAGTTTCCCAGCACTGGTATGATTTGCTCGACAGCCAGCAATTCGCGCTGGATCGCACCGGCAAAGTCACGTTGCGATTTCGCTTGAATTACGACGGCAGCATCTCCGAAATGAGATTTTCGGAGAACACGGTGGGTGATTTGCTGGGGTATGTCTGCCAGAAAGCGGTGATGGACAGCGAGCCGTTTGAGCGCTTTCCGAGTGACATGCGCGCCAAGCTGGGCAATTTCGCTGACGTCCAGTTCACGTTCTATTATTATTGAAGGAGACCATGACGCGGTCGAAAATTTTATGGATACACTGGTTTACGTTTTGTTGGGACTGACCTCGGTGGTCGGGCTGGCGTTCATTGTGGAACGCGCCCTGACGTTGCGCTGGCAGAAAGTCGTGCCGTCGGAAATCACCGCGTCGCTCGCGGCCTGCAATTCGCGCGATGACGTGCCGGCCCTTTGCCGGGTCTGCGAACAAAAACCGTCGCCGCTCGGCCGCCTGCTGCTGCTGGCGTCGGCCCAGCTCGACTGGCCCAAAAACGACAACGTGGACGCCCTGCAAACCGCCGCCCGGCACGAAATCGTCCGGCTCGAACGCGGCCTCGTGGTGCTGGAAATAATCGTCGGCATCGCGCCCCTGCTCGGCCTGGTGGGCACCATCATCGGCATGATGGCGGTGTTCAGCGACATTGGCCAGGCCGGGCTGAATGACGCGGCCAAGCTGGCCCACGGCATCGCGCTCATCCTGCGGGCCACGCTTATCGGCCTGCTCATCTGCATCCCGTCGCTGATTTTCTGGAGTTATTTCAGCAAAAAGGTCGAGGTATTCGGCGTTGAAATGGAGGCGCTCTGCGACGACTTCATCCGGCGGCAGTATGCGGAGCGGAGTCAGTTGGAAGTTAAATGAGTCAAATGAGTAACCGGTTGCATAGTTTTAGTCCAGGAGGCGTGAAGCGCGTCGCCGGTCCGCCCCCATTGACCAGTGACTTATTTGACCCAATTAACCAATCACTTATTTAACCATCGCCATGCGCTTCCTCATCCGCAAACGTCGTGGCACACCCGCCGTTATCATCGTTGCGCTGATTGACGTGCTGATCGTGCTGGTGATTTTTTTGCTGGTGACGACCACGTTCAAGCAGCAGTCGGCGCTGAAGCTGCAATTGCCCGAATCGTCCCAGGCCAAAAAGGCGGGTGCGAATGAAAACCCGCCGTTTGAGGTGAGCATTGACACCAACGGGGTGTATTTCACCAAAGAGGAAGGCAAACCACTGTTGCCGGTGACCTTCGACCAGTTGAAACAGGAACTGATTATGAAGGCTTCCATGAACCCGGACCTCGTGCTCGCCATCAACGCCGACGAAAAGGCGCCGTGGGGCAAGGTGGTGAAGGTGCGTGACGCCGCCGCCGAAGCGAAAATCAAATCCCTCGTCGCATACACCAAAGAATCGGCCAAGCCGTAAGACTGTCGAGAGACGATGGTCGAGAGTCGAGACGTTGGTTTGCCCTCGTCCCTCGGCTTTCGACTCTCGGCAGTTTCAGACAGGCACGTAAGCTGCTCAAAGGCAAGCCCAAGCGATGAAAATCCAATGGCCTATTTTGCTCGCCATCTGCGGGCTATTCACGGTAGTTGGCTCTGCGTTTGCCCAAACGTGGACGTTGACCAGCGCGCCAAGCAACTATTGGTTTTCCGTCGCCTGCTCGGCGGATGGCGGCAAGTTGATCGCGGGGACTTACGGTCAAATTTACACGTCAACAAACCGGGGTCAAACTTGGACAACCAATAATTCTCCGAGCGCGTTTCTTTGGACTTCCCTTGCTTCATCAGCCGATGGCTCCAAGTTAATCGCAGCAGCAGGATTTCCGATGGCTGGCCCGGTTTATACTTCAACGGATTCCGCCCAGACATGGACTACAAATAATTTGCCTTCGAAGATGTGGTTCTTTGTTGTCTCGTCGGCTGCTGGAGCAAGACTGGCTGCTGGAGCCCAGGGTTATCTTACGAACAAAGGTGCGATTTACGTTTCGACCAATTCAGGCGCCAGTTGGCAGTTCAGCAGCTCAAATGATTGGTATAGCGCCGCTGCGTCGGCCAGTGGAGATCTCCTCGTCGGCATATCAGGCAATCAAATCTTGACTTCGACTAATTGGGGATCCACGTGGATGGTAACGACCGCTCCGCGTACTAATTGGTTTAAAATTGCCTGTTCGGCGGACGGACGAACGATTGTAGCGGCTGTGTTCAGTGTCGCGCAAAACCCCGTTTACGTCTCGACTGATTTTGGTATCACTTGGACCTCCACTCTTGACTCATTTGATTCCTGGTCATCAGTTGCCTCCTCAGCGGATGGAAGCCGACTTCTGGCGACTGACGAGAACGAAATCTTTGCGTCAACAAACCGAGGGACAAGTTGGGTTGTCGCAAGCCCCAACAAGCAGTGGTACGCGCTGGCGTCCTCAGCGGATGGGGATGAATGGCTGG
>Ga0335081_10006489_pt1 | contig 18641 bp, 19 predicted proteins | sample Lox_Sample_35_FD_206713 | JGI IMG/M metagenome (GOLD analysis project Ga0335081, IMG submission 206713) | Soil microbial communities from Loxahatchee National Wildlife Refuge, Florida, United States - Lox_Sample_3.5 | ecosystem: Environmental > Terrestrial > Soil > Wetlands | place: USA...
TCCCGGTGTTCGCGTAGCTGACGACGATCAGTTTCTGCGCGACGTTGTCGAAAATGACCATCGTCGACGCGAGCAGGAAGAGCAGATCGGGGTGATCGAGGCCGGGCTTGCGCCGGTCGGGCAGCGTCTCGAACTGCCTGACGCTGTCATAGCCGAGACAGCCGACGGCACCGCCGAAGAAACGGGGCAGGCCCGCCTCCGAGGCGGCCATCCGCCAGGGCGCCAGCAGCCGCTCCAGCGCCTCCAGACCGTCGCGCCCCTCGATCACGCGCAGCACCTTTCCCCCCTCGACCACTTCCACCCTGTTGCCGCGGCCGCGCGCCAGCCCCATCGCGCCGCAGCCGATAAAGGAGTAACGCGCCCACTTCTCCCCGCCTTCGACGCTTTCCAGCAGGTATCCATGCCGGCCGTCGTGCAGTTTGAGAAAGGCGGAGACGGGGGTCTCCAGATCGGCCATGAGCTCGCAACGGATCGGCACGGGACGGCCGGCCTTGGCCAACAGCCGATAGGCGGAACGAGTGGGAAAAAGACGATTTGCCGTCGACGACATGACGGTTAGTCCTAACACAGGGTCAGGGGATTGTCAATTTTATGCGCGGGGGGCGGTGGTCCGTTCTGTGTCCACGCCCGGCCACAGAATCAAGCCCGCAGCCCACTGATGAGGGCAAGGGAAATCGAACACAGGAAAGGGGATTCCGGACCAATCCGGACTAATAGAGGTGCGCCAGTTGCTGGCGCATCTCGGCCGCGTGGCGGCGGTCGACCTTGGCCTGCGTCGGATCGTACGGGCCCGTCACGTGATCCAACTCGTCCAGCACTTCCATCTCCTTCTGTCTCATGCCGGCGGCCTCGTAACTTATTGCCAGCTCGACGTAATGGGCGGTGCTCGACCGGTTCAACTGCACCGCCAGGGACAACTCGGCGATCGACTTGTCGAGCGAACCGCCGATGAAGGAGGGAATGAGGCGATAGACGACGCCCAGGACATGGTGGGCGCCGCTGTGCTGGGGATTCAGGTTCAGCACGATCCCCATTTCCCGTTCGATGGGGGCGACCAGAAACAGTGATTGCAGCACGCCGCGAGTCTGGCCGATGTTGCCGTAGGCGACCCCCAGCCAGAAGTGGCACTCGGCGCATTTCTCGTTCGCCGCGACCGCCTCCTTGGCCAGCGCCTCGGACTTCTCGTAATGGGCCAGTTTTTGATCGAAGGTCTGCGCCTGGTCGCCGATCCATTTTTCCAGGCGGGCCAGCCGCCAGAGAATTTCGTCCTTGGCGTCCGGATGGGTTCCGCGGAGCGACTCAAGCAATTGCTCGCAGCGGACGAGATGGTCGTCATCACCCCGCGTCAGAAAGAGCAGATCCGCTTCAAGCAGTTGATCATGCACCGAGAGGACGCGAGTCGAATCGGCTCGAACGGAAGGCGGCGGGAAGATCACCACCAGCCCTCCAACCATGCACGCAATTAAGAGTCCCGCCCGTTTCATGAAGAGGCACCACTATACTCCAAACAGCCGGCTGGCGCAAGCGGAGAGGAACCGACGAACGGATCGAGGCAGGGAGGAACCGGTCAGCCGAGTTCGCCCCTGCTCATTGACTTCCAGTCGGTTGCGCGGCCCCGCTTCTGACAGACATCTCGCAAACCCAGGACGCCATCAGAACCGCCCAGGAGGCGAAAGCCGAACAGTATGCCTCCGATCTGCTCGTGGAGGCCAAGTCCGGCCTGAATGAAGCGATCGTGCTGGGCGCCGGACAGCGGCGAGAGGCCAAGGAATTGCTGTTGCGGGCTCGTCTGCAGGCGGAGCTGGCCGCCAAGCTGGCCGGAGAGCGCGCCATTGCCGAGCAGCTCCAGACCAGCCGCGAACAACTCGAAGCCGCCAAACGAGCGGTTGACGCCGCGAAACGGGCGGCCCAAGCGGCCCAGGCGGAATTGGCCACACCGGCGATTCCGCCATGACGCACAGGGGATGGCGCGGGGGAGTCCGGCAGGTGCGGCGCCTGACCGCGGCGGTGATCATCATCGCCGGGACCGGGACGGGCTGCGCCGCGCCCACCACGCTGAGCCCGACGCCGACGCTGTTGAATCAAGCGTCACGGGCAGTCCAGCAAGCCCAGGTCGAGGACGCCGTACGGTACGCGCCCGATGAATTTCTCAACGCGAAGCAGGCGCTCGACAAGGCCAAGACGGCCCGGTCGGAGGGGGAACAATCCACAGACCTCGGCTTCGCTCAACGCCGGGATCAGACCGCGAGAATTGCCGCCTACCAGGCGTGGTATCAGGCGGAACTGGCGAGCACGAAGGCGCGGGCGGCCAAAGAACAGGAGATGATCGACGCCCTCAAGAGGGAGATCGATCAACTCGAGGCCGACACGAAGCGCTATCAGGCCGAGGCAGAGGCCGCCAAACAGGCACGGGCCAGACGGCTTGCCGAGGCGGCGCAAGCGCAGGCATTGGCCAAGGCGGAATCGGAGGCGGCAGCCAAAGAACGGGCGCTGCGCGAAAAGGCCCAGGCCGAATTGCTCGCGGCCATGGAATCGGCAGAGAAAGAACGGGCGCTCCAGCGAACGCAGGAGCTGGAGCGCGCCAAGCAGGAGCTGGAGGGAAAGCTGACCGACGCCATGAAGGAAATCGCCCAGGTCCGTGAGGAGAAACGGGGCCTGATCATCAGCCTCTCCGACATCCTGTTCGATTCCGGCAAGGCAACGCTGCTTCCGGGTACGCGGAACAAGCTGGCGCAACTGGGCACAATCCTCTCCGGCTATGCCGACCGGCGGATCATTGTCGAGGGGCACACCGACAACGTCGGCAGCGACGCCTTCAATCTGCAGCTGTCGGAGGCCCGGGCCGAGAGCGTCCGCAACGCGCTGATCGAACAGGGGGTGTCCCAGGATCTGATCACGGCCGTCGGCTACGGCAAGTCGAAACCGGCGGCATCGAATGACACCGCACAGGGGCGGGCGCAAAACCGGCGGGTTGAAATCGTCGTGCTCAATCCGCCTTCGCCGCCAGCGCCGGCTGAGGGGCCGCCATCCCCCGCCGCCGACAGGGCGACCGCCACACCGCCCCCGCCCCCACCGGCTACCCAGCCCGCTCCGAAGGAGCGCCCGTCGCCTGCAACGCCGTCCTTGCCCGCGCCGCCCCCCGCCGTGTCGACGCCTTAGCGCCCGATGGTGGCGAAGTTAATCGGCCCCGGCCCCGGGGCCCGATTCAAACAACCGATGCAGCGGCTCGGGCAGCATGGCCGGCCGGCCTTCCCGATTGACCCAGACATGCACCGTTTCGCCGGCCGCCAATCGCCGTCCGGCGGCCGGCAGCCGCACCTCGTACCGAAACTCCAGCCGGCGTCGCTGGGCCGACGCCAGCCAGCACCGCACCGCCACTTCATCGTCATACCTGGCCGGGGCAAGGTACCGGCAATGCGCCTCCGCCACAACCAGCAGATAGCCCTGCGCTTCGATCCGCCGATAGTCGATTCCAGCGCGCCGACACCACTCGGTTCGCCCGACTTCAAACCAGACCAGATAGTGAGATGAATAGACAATACCCTGCCCATCGGTCTCGGCATAGCGGACTCGAAAGGTCGTCTCGACCCCGTCCGCGTGCGAATGCGGCTTCCGCGTCATGATGCGCGGAGCATGGTAGCGGGCCGCCCCGGTAATGTCAATGATATGTGGGGGCCCGTGCAAGAATAGATCGGGATTAAGGATTAGGGGAGAGGGGTAAGGTTGATTCATTTTAATCCCTCCCCCTTAATCCTTACCCCAATTCAGCCCCCACGCCCCGAGCCACTGCTGGCGTCCCATCGGCCTGGCGGGAAACCAGATGGGTGATACACCATCGCATACCCCACTTGACGGATGATGTACGCTCGTGGATGATGGGGCCATGGCCGACTCAATTCACGTCCGTGCGCATCTCTTCATCTCCGGCAGGGTGCAGGGAGTCGGCTTTCGCGCCCACACTCAACGAGAGGCGGAACGGCTCGGAATCACCGGGTGGGTGCGCAATATGCCCGACGGCCGGGTGGAGCTGGTGGCGGAGGGCGAGACCACGCAGATCGATCAACTGGTCGACTGGTGCCGGTCGGGACCGGCCCGCGCCATGGTCGCCGATGTGCGGGTCGAGCGGGAAGCACCCGTCGGCGAGCCGGCCTTTTCCATCCGCTATGGCTGATCGGAACCCGACCGCCCGCACCCCGTCTGATCTCGCATGCCTCCCCTCTCTCATCGCGCCGGCCTGATCCTGATGCTGCTCTCCGCCGTCTGCATCGGCCTGCAGGCGTTCTTCGTGAAGCTCGCGTCCGCCTACGCCGGCCCGGCCGAGATCGCGCTGGTTCGCTTCGCGGCTAGTTACCTGATCATACGGGCGGCAATGACCGCCGGTTGGGTCACGATCAAGCTGGTCAACTGGAAAGGAGTGGCGATTCGCGCGCTGCTTGGCGGCGCCGGCAATCTGCTCTATTTTTACGCCATCGCCCGAACCGAGCTGAGCCATGCGATCGTGCTGCTGTACACCTATCCGATCTTTGCGAGCCTCTACGACCACTGGTGGCAGACCAGGAGCGGGGGGGCGAAGGGGGCAGCGCTGACCCTGCCGGCGGCCGCGGCGTTACTGGCGTCATTTGCGGGTGTCGCCATGATTGTCGACCCGACGCTGGACGCCCTGCACGCAGGCGACCTGCCGGCGCTGTTCTCCGGCATGCTCGTTGGCGGCGCGATCGTCTCGCTCAGGGAGTCGAGAAAAACGGACAGCGCCTGGACGATCTTCCACTATTTCAATATCACGGGCATGCTGCTCAGCCTGCCGTTTGTGCTCGGTCGCTGGACCGTGCCGCCCTGGGCAAGTCTCCCCGCGCTGCTCGGCGTGCTGCTCTTCTCCATGCTCGGCCAGATGGGCATGACCGTCGCCTACCGGCACATCTCCACGGCCGAGGGAGGGGTGATCTCCACCGTCGGCGCGGCAGTAGGCGCGGCCATGGGCATCCTCTTTCTCCATGAGGCGGTCACCCCCGGATTACTCCTGGGCGGTGCGATGATCATCCTCAGCGGCATCTATCTGACCAAGCCCGCCGCGTCCGTCTCGGCATAATCACCCCCCTTGTGAGGGTCCAAATATTGCCGCGTCATCAGGCCGGTGGAGTAGACGGGGTTGACAGGCCGATCCAACCTGTTACACTCAATCAATTGTGGAACCGCACGTGACTGTCATGCAGACCTCCCCGGATGCGATCGCCGTGTTTCGTCGAGCCCATAGTCTTGGTGCCCTCGTGCAACGAGGCGAATTTGAGCAGACAATCCAAGGGTTTGATGAAATGTCGATCGTTGAAATCCACAAGGGGATGGTCGCGGAACTCAGCCGCTGGCTTGAAACGGAAGGGCTCCTGACCTGTCTCAATGAGAATGAACGCGGGCTCCTGGCAATCCCGCTGGGACGCTGGCAGCCGGATCTCATCGAAGCCGTCGGCTGGCTGGTCGAGCCGTTGGGCGTCTTCGCGTGGGCGGTGTCGTTGATCAAAACGTTGCCGCCGTACGACCGCCGGTTCAGTTCCGAAGATCTTCTCATACGCCTGCGGCTCGGCAAGCCATTGCGCATTCCTGACCTGCTCCGGTTGCGATCGATGGAGGAGTTACAGGCCGCCCTCCACACAGCCCAACAATGGGAATCGCGTTCGACAATGGCCTCCCGCCCCCCCGGACCCGGCCGTCCTGCGCCGGAGGTCGGCCCCCCGGCCGTCGGGCAGGCGGCCAACGGCCGGACAAACGGGCTTCAGCCCGGGCCGGCTGGCCGGCAGATCCCCGCTTCCGATCGGCCCCGCGCTTCGCTCTCCCCCCAGCAGGCCGAGCTGCTGCGCGCCATCTCCGAACAGCGGGCGGCCGCGTTGCGCTGGCTCTGCGGCCGATAGCCGCCTCGTCCATCGCTTGACAGCTGTCGCCCGGATCATTAGGCTACATTTCCATGCCGCTGTCCTCTCTCCGTCGAAGAGCCGCGCCCCGACTCGCGTCGTGTGGCCTCCTGGCCGGTCTTGCGCTGTTGCCGCACCCCACGCTTGCCGCCGGCGATAACGATGAGGCCATCAACATCCGGGTCTATCACGCGGCCCACCACAGCGTGGTGAACATTACGAACGTCGTCATTGATTACGACCTGTTTTTCACGCCCTATTCGAGCGAGTCGACCGGGTCCGGCATCATCCTCGATCCCAACGGTCACATCCTGACCAACCATCACGTGGTGGATCAGGCCGCGAAACTCGAAGTGACGCTGGACGACGGCAGCAAATGGCCCGCGACGGTGGTCGGCTCGGACTCCTCCACCGACCTGGTCGTCATCCACATCAAGGCGAATCCCGGCCGGTTGCACCCCATTCAGCTCGGCAGTTCCGCGGGCCTGCAGGTCGGCCAGAAGGTGCTGGCGATCGGCAACCCCTTCGGACTGGAGCAGACGATGACCACAGGCATCATCAGCTCCATCCGTCGCTATTTGAAGATCAATGATATTGAAATGGAGCATGTCATCCAGACCGACGCGGCCATCAACCCCGGCAACTCCGGCGGACCGTTGCTCGATTCAAGCGGCAGGATGATCGGCGTCACCACCGCCATCTTCACCCCCTCGGGCGGGAATGTCGGGATTGGATTCGCCGTGCCGGTCGATACCGTCAAATGGGTCGCCGCCTCTCTGATCGCCAGGGGTTATGTCGCCTACGCCTGGCTCGGACTCGAAATGCAAACGTTGATTCCGGAGTATGCGGCGGCCCTCAAACTTCCGGTCAAGTCTGGCGTGCTGGTCGGACGGCTCGCGCAACGCGGGCCCGCCGAACGGGCCGGCATCCGCGGGGGCACCCTCCCGGTGATCGCCGGCAACACCCGGCTGCTCATCGGCGGGGACGTCATCGTGGCGGCCGACGGACTGCCGATCACCTCCAGCGACGACCTGAACCGGTTTCTCCGGACCAAGCGGCCCGGCGAATCAGCCGTCATGACGATCGTCCGCGACAGCGCGCGGCGCGACATTCACGTGACGCTGGGAGAGCGGCCGCGCCGCTGACCGCCATGGCCGACCGTTATACCGACGAGCAGATCATCGCCCTGCGACGGCAATTGTCCCGGCGCATTTCTGAGCTGCAGGAGTTGAACTCCGACTGCCAGAATTACGCCCTGGACCAGGTCATCACGGAACGGATGGACACCTATTTCCTGCTGGAGGAGCGGCTGGATGAAATCAACGCGCTCTGCCTGCGGATCGCGCACGAGCTCGAAGAGGCGGTCAATCTGGCCATGTTGAGGCAGCTAGACGGCCGCCTCAATTTCATCGAAGACTGTTTTGATGAGCTGGAGAGCGAAATCCGCGACCGGCCTCGGCGGCGACGGCGGCGGCGGTTCAATTTCGCCGATTTCTACCGCCAGTGGTCCTCCGCAGGCGGGCAACAGGGTGACGCGACGGAAGCGGGAGAAATCGGCTCGGCCACGGAGGCGTACCGGGAACTGGGGGTCACGGCGGAAAGCGACGCGCGCGCGATCATGGCGGCCTTCCGGCGTCTCGTCAAAGAGCTGCATCCGGACGCGCGCGGCGGCGACCGGAGCACCGAACCTCGCCTGCGACGGATTGTGGCCGCGTACGAGTTTCTCAAACGAAGGCCGGGGTCGCCTTCATGAACCACGCGGGCCACACGCATGGCGAGGGCCGGGGTGTGGGGGGTACGGAGGACGCCGTTTCGCATCCGCACGCCCCCCTTCTTATGCCCGGGGGGAAGCAAGCCGCTCCCCCCGCTTCGATTGTCGCCGCATATGAATTTCTCAAGCGTCACAGTCGGGTTCGCGATAATGAGTCCTAAAGCGGCGGCTTGTCGTATGGCGATGGGGGGCATGGGGGGAGAGGAGCATCTCCCCCCGATACGATCAACCGCCGCGTACGAATTTCTCAAGCGCCAGTCGGGTTCGCGATAATATGTCCCAAAGCGGCGAGTTGGCGTACGGCGATGGGGCCGGGGCATGGGGGTAGCGGAGGAGCGGCTGCACCGCATGCCCCCCACAGATGAATGATCAGGGGGAGATGAGCCACTCCCCTGATCCAATCAACCGCGGCGCATGAGTTCATGACACACCGGTTGAGTCTGCAAGGATAATGCGCATGGAGTGGTCGCGCGTGATCTCCGGGGATGGGTGCCGCGCAGGAGTCACGCCCTCTTCCGATCGGGTTGGTGAAGGCTTCCGGCTGCTTGCCCGGGGGCTGGTCGCATCGGCGCTGGCAATCGCCTCCCTGACCGGCTGCGTGCCCAACGCGCACAGCGAGCGCATCCGGCAAATCAGAACGTTCGAGGCGGCCTATTTTCAATCGGTGCAGCAGGCCGAGTACGCCCGGGCCTACGACGCGCTCCACACCGAAGTGAGGTCCATCATCACGCCGGAACAATACCATACCTATTTCACCGCTCTCACCGATACGCTGGGGCCGGTCACGTCGTGGCAGGAGCTGCCCAATCCGATGGATCGCCGCGTCGCGCTGTTCGACCGGGAGCGGCGCCAGGACCCGCTGCCGCCCAAGAATCAGAAGGGGATGCTGGAAGCCCGCTACCTGCTGACATTCCAGAAGGGTCAAGCCACATTCATCATCCGGACCGGATGGGAGGGGGACCGTCTGGTCATCCGACGGCAGTTCCTCTGCTGTCTGCCCAATGAAGTCTTCCAACAGTTGCGGGCACACGCCATCGCGCTTGGCATTGGAGACCTCTTTGGCGTCGCCTCCGCCCAAATCGCCCCGTCCCAGCCCCCGGCTCAAGGACCGGCTCAGGCCGCCCCCAACACCTCTGGCGGTTTGACGCCTCCGGGCCCCGCACCGCCAACTCCCTGACACGGCCTCCCTGGGCCGCGCGCATGGACCGGGGCCCTTTTAAGACTGGACAGGCCGAGGGAGATTGGATAGAATAGGTCAACTTTTTTCCGCCTCAACCATCCGACGGGATCACGGTGCATCATACGACCTAACATGACTGGCGCCATGAAGATGACAAGAGGGGACCTTCCGTGGCGCATGGTGCGGCTGGTCATCGCGGCTTTGTGGGCGACCGGCTGGCTGATGTGGCCGACCGTCGGAACGGCGACGTTCTACCAATGGACAACGCCGGACGGTGAGATCGGCCTGACCGATGATCCCGGCCGGATTCCTCCGAAATACCGGGCCACCGCCAAACCCTACGTCAGCCCGGGAGAGACGCCCGTGTCCACCGTGCAACCGACGGCCAAATCCGCCCAGACGCAACGGTCAGCTCCCGCCACCGGACCTGCCGAATCGACGCCCCTCCTCGATCATAACGGTCATGACCGGGCCTGGTGGCAGGCGCGTGTCCATGAATTGAAGGCTCAGCGGGCCGAGCTCGTTGATCAGCGGAAACAGGTCGAGAAGAAGTCCAACGAAATACAATATTTTGGTCGGCAGACCTATGGCGAACTGAATGAAGTGCAAAAACTGCGCGACCAGATTAATGATATTGGAGATCAGATCAAAGTAATCGACCAGCAACTGGCCCACGATCTGCCCAACGAGGCCCGACAAGCCGGCGCTCCGCCAGGCTGGCTCCGCGACTGACCATGCTGCGAGTGACGGCGGAGGGAAAGAGCGATATCGGCAAGGTGCGCCAGTCCAACCAGGACGCCTTTGTCTCCGATGCCGACCTGCAGCTCTATGTGGTGGCCGACGGCATGGGCGGCCATTCCGGCGGAGAGATCGCCAGCCGCAAGGCGGTCGAAGCGTTGGTGGCCTCCTTCCGCGAGGAGATCACGGTCAGCGCGAATGAGGATCGGAACGGATCGAAGGATTCGGAATTGGTCCGCGCCATCGAGGCGGCTAACCAGCATGTGTTCCAGATGGCGTCCGCCGACCGCAAACTCCAGGGCATGGGCACCACGCTGGTGGCGCTGCGCCTCGCGGATTCAACCGCCTGGGTCGGCTCCGTGGGCGACAGCCGCGTCTATCTGTGGCGAAACGGCCGGCTGCGCCAGGTGACCCGAGACCATTCCCTGGTCAACGAATACGTCCGCATGGGCACGCTCTCCGCGGAAGAGGCGTCAACCCACCCGCTCAAGCACATCATCAGCCGCGCGGTCGGCGTACACCCCACGGTTGAGGTGGACCATTTCGAAATCCCGTTGCAGGCGGATGATCTGTTCGTGCTCTGCTCCGACGGCCTGACCAACATGCTTGACGACCACGATCTGACCGCCACGCTGACCGCGGTGGGCAACCACCCGCCGGCGCTGTGCAACGAATTCATCGCCCGGGCCAACGCCAGGGGGGGGTTGGACAACATCACGGTGATCGCCGTGCATTGCGTGTCGGTCTGATGACGCCCTCAGATGCCGAGGTGACTCCGATGGCCGGCCGGACGCATGCCGCTCCGCCGACCGCCGCAACCAGGCAGTTGCTGGCCGTCGGCATTGATCGCGGACGACTGGAGGGGATTGCGGCGCTGACCTCACCGCACGTCAATGTGTTCGTCACCTCCTCGCCGCACAAGGCGCTGGTCTGGACCCGTCTCGAACCGCTGGATCTGATCCTCCTGCGCTTCGGCCCTCCCGTGGAGCAGGCCTTGGACCTTCTGCAGGCGCTGATCGAGGCCAATCCGGCACCGCCCATCGCGCTCCTTGTGGAGCCTGAGGGCGAACCCGTCGCGCAACGCCTGACGGACCGCCAGATCTGCGTCGCGTTGCCGGCATCTCTCACGCCCGAACAACTCACCCAGCAGGTGCGTCGCCTGCTCGGCCCTTCGGTCGCCGGACGCCCGGCGGCCTCACGCCATGTCGAGACGGCCCAACCGGCGCCGTTCATGCCGGGCGTCCAGCCCGTCCCCCTACCTTCGGCAGCGGGTCATCCCCCTCAGGATGAGCAGACGTCACGGCGCGTCGCCATCACAGCCGAGACGCACCGGTCGCCGCCCCCGCCCCCACCCGCGGCGGCGCCTTCGACCGCCGCCGCGGTCGCCGTCTCTGCCGGCCCTCCGGCCGGCGCGGCCACCTCCGCTCCTCACGGGTGGGAGCTTCCTTTTCTGGACCAGCTGGTCATCGAGCTGGCCCACCGGCTCAAGAACCCGCTCGTCTCAATCAAAACCTTCACGCACCTGCTGCAGGAGCGCTTCAATGACGCCGATTTTCGGACCCGCTTTTACACGATCGTCAACAACGACGTCGTCCAGTTGAACGAGGTCGTCGATCGCCTGATGGAGTTCACCGAGTTCAGCCGGCCCTATCCGAAACCGCTCAATCCGGCCGACGAACTGAAGCAGGTGGTGGAATCGATCGAGCCGTCCCTGCAGAGCCGGCAGGTGACTGTCCACGTGGCCTCCTCCGATGAGCTCGCGGAGCCGGCCGTCATCCAGCCGCAGCTCTTCGCCGACCCCATGCAGTTCCGCTACCTGCTCAAACAACTGCTGCTGGACAGCGCCTCGGCAGCCGCCGCAGGGGGTCGCCTGCAGATTCGGCTGCACGGCCGTCCGGTCGGCCGTGACGAGGCGGAGCCGACGTGCACGGTTCAGATTGACTCCATCATGGCCTCGACCGCCCCACGCCTGCATGAATGGCTGAGCCTCGAACTGCTTCTGGCGAAAAATCTTATGGAGCGCCACCGGGGCACCGTGACCGTCACCGTTTCGGGAGGCGCGAACGGCACCCAGCGTCTGCGGCGGGTGACCGCCACATTTCCTCTCAACGCGCAACCCCGTCAAGACGCACATCCACAGCCGTCCGAGCCACGGACAACGCCAGCCACCCTCGACCGGCGCCGATTCCCCCTGTCCATCGCATTCAGGGAGCGGCGCCTCTCGTCGCGCCGTCAGGTGCACCGCTCCATCCCATTTTCCGACCGCCGGCGCCCCCCTGAGGGCAAGGAGGGCATTCGTTCGTTCCACCTCTACGAGGACCGGCCCCGTCCCGGTTCTTCGCCTCCCTCCGCGACAATCTGACGGCCAGGGACGCTCCCATGCCCTCAACCATCCTGATCATCGACGACGAACCGAGCGTGCGGGAATCGCTGAAGGCGATTCTGGCGTCGCCGTCCTCCGGTGTGCCGGCGGCCGGGAGCGATGACAGTTACGCCATCGTGCAGGCCGAAACGGGCGAGCAGGCGCTTGAGATCGCCGAAAAAATCAATCCCGACCTGGTGCTGCTGGACATCATCATGCCGGGATTGGACGGCATTGCGGTGCTGGAGCGGTTGCGGGCGAAGGACCGGCTGACGCCCATCATCATGCTGACCGCCACCAAGACCGTGAAAACCGCCGTCGATGCCATGAAGCTCGGCGCCACCGATTACCTGACCAAGCCGTTCGACGTCGATGAGTTGAAGCTGATCATCCGCCAGGCCTTGGAACGGGTCTCGCTTGAATCGGAGGTCCGTCGCCTGCGGGACGAGCTCGCGCGCCGGTACGGGGTCGATCAGATGATCGGCAAATGCACGGCCATGCAGGAGGTGTTCGCCAAGATCGACCAGCTGGCCGACGCCAAGACGACCGTGCTGATTACGGGAGAAAGCGGCACCGGCAAGGAGCTGGTGGCCCGCGCCCTCCACTACCGGAGCAAGCGTCGGGACAAACCCTTCATCGCGATCAACTGCGCGGCCATCCCCGACACGCTGATCGAGGCGGAATTGTTCGGACACGAAAAGGGGGCGTTCACTGACGCCCAGCAGCGCCGCCTGGGCCAGTTCGAGACGGCCAATGAGGGCACCCTCTTCCTCGATGAGATCGCCGACCTCAGCGCGGGCACCCAGGCCAAACTGCTGCGCGTCCTGCAGGAGCGGGAATTCACCCGCCTCGGCGGCACCCAGAGCATCAAGGTGGACGTCCGGCTCATCGCCGCGACCAACAAGAACCTGGAATCGGCCATGAAGAAAGGGGAGTTTCGCGAGGATCTCTTCTACCGGATCAACGTCGTCCCCATCCATCTGCCGCCGGTGCGGGATCGCCGCGAGGACATCCCGCTGCTGATCCGCCACTTCATCACCAAGAAATCGGCCGACCGCGGCCAGCCGCTCAGGCAGATTTCGCCGGACGCCCTCGCCCTGCTCACCCACTACCCGTGGCCGGGCAACATCCGGGAGATGGAAAACGTCGTCGAACAGATCCTGACGATGGGCGACGCGGACGAGATCACCGTCGACCATCTGCCCCTGCGCCTGCGCAGCAACAGCAAGGGCACGCAGATGAAGAGCGAGGTGACGTCGGGTCAGCGGAACTTCGAATACGCCGTCATGGAGTTCGAACGGGAGCTGATCGTCGACGCGCTCAAGCGGACGAATTTCGTACAAACCCATGCCGCCCAGCTCCTGGGCATCAGCCGTCGGATTTTGAAGTACAAGATGGACAGCATGGGGATCACCGGGCCGGAAAATCTCGGAAACTGACGAACCGCCATGTACGGGCTCGGGGCGTGGGGGCATTGGAGAACGGTTCACCGCTTCCGCACAGGCCCCCACATCATAATGATCCCGCCGTGCCCCATAGCAATTCCTCACTTTTATCCAGATTGATTATCGGCGCTCTACCGGACGCCGATTAGGTTTCTGTTCTTGACAGACCCACCAGCCTTGTTACTCTATTCCCATCATGACCGATCCAATGAAATTCCGCCTAACCACGGTCATTGTCTTCAGCCTATTGCTCGCCGGACCAGCATTCGTTGAAGCGAAGAACGATCGAGAACAAGCGGGCTTGCTTGGGCCGGTTAAAACTGTGTTAGAGGTAGTAGGACCGGCAGAACGAGGTGGAACAGGGGTACTCTTTCGCAGCGCCACTTACCCTATCGACGGCATGGAGACAGGAAATGAGTCTGGAATAATCAATCGCGACTCAACACATGGAACTATTGAAAAATCCATCGCCATATTCGATCCGAAGAAAAAAACTCGAGAGTTTCTATCCTATACCTATGTTGACGCAGATGGCACGGACCATCCCGATGGCTTATTAACAGGCAAACAAAAAGAGACATTTGATAATCACGGCAATCTGACAAAGCGGGAAATTTATGAGATCAATGGAGCCATAAAATCCAGCCATGAATTTCGCTACGACAGCCAAGGGAGTGTCATTCAGAGCATCGACTATAGGGCTGACGGTTCAATCGACAGCGCAGAAACACACACCATAACTTACGATAAACAAGCTCATCCAATCATGGCGATCACCCGCAACAAAGACAGCAACATCACAGGAAAAATAATTGTCAAATACGATGCCTCTGGGCATAAAGCCGAACAATCGGTGTATGAAACAGATGGATCTCTTGCACAACACTTTCGATATGACGAAGTCGGCCGCGAAGTAGAGCAGACTATTTACGATACCACTCATTCGCACGCCGAAAAAAGAACGATGCAATATGAAGAATCTGATTCTACGGGCAACTGGACCAAAATGACCCAAACCTTATGGGGATACGAGAATGGCTCACTGAATCGACAGGATGTGCTACTTATAACACGAACCATCACATATTATTGAATTCCTCCAAAATCATGCTGACCGGGCGATGCGACGTCTCGCCCCTACAAACAATCTACAGCAATCCCTTCCGTTTCATATAATCCAGATCAATTTTCGGCGCGTCAGCGGGCCGGTCGCCCGTCAGCAGCCGCTCCAGATATTTGGCGATCAAATCCACTTCGAGGTTGACGGCGGCGCCGGCGCCCTTGACCCCCAGCGTCGTCACGTTCGCCGTGTGAGGAATCACGGCGACGCGGATGGCATCCTCGCCGACCGCATTGATCGTGAGGCTCACGCCGTCGACGGCGATCGAGCCCTTCTCCGCGCAGTAACGGCGCAGTTCTTTGGGGATCTCGATCGTCAGCAGGAGCGTGTTGCCCTCCTGCTTGCGGTCCCGGAGCCGGCCGACGCCGTCGACGTGGCCGCTGACCAGATGGCCGCCGACCCGCCCGTTGTACCGCAGCGATCGCTCGAGGTTCACCGCGTCGCCCACGCCCGCCTGTCCCAGCGTCGTCCGCTGCAACGTCTCCATGGACAGATCGGCCTCGAACGCGTCGGACTGCTTCGCGGCCGCGGTCAGACAGACGCCGTTGACGGCCACGCTCTCGCCTTCCTCAAGCCCGTCCAGGATCCGATGGGCGAGAAACGCCATCCGGACGCCGCCCGGCTGGCGCGCCACTGCCTTGACCACGCCCATTTCTTCGATGATGCCCGTAAACATGTCAGTTATTGAAGTCAGGGGGAGCATGCTCAGCTCCCCCTGACAACCCCCATCGCCGTACAAATGGTGCACATCGCTCGCATGTCAAATCGATGCTCGGCCCCTGGTCAACGTCCTCTTGCCATTCATTCGAATCAGAGGGGGGTAGCACGACTCCCTCAATCATCCAATCAACAAACCCCCATCGCCGAACATATTCTGCTCGCGGCTCGCGCGTCAAACAGATACCCCTGTGGGTATCTGCCCAGCGAGCAACGCGAGCGTGAGGGGGAGGCTCCACCAGGTTCATCTGGTGGAGGGGGCGACGCGAGCCCCTACAATCAACGCTCGGCCCCTTGCTGATGTTTTTTGGTTGTTCGCTTATCCATCTCTTTTTACCCGTCCGAAATCTTAACACGCTCCAGTACGGCAAACAATGCAAGCCCAGCCAGGAGCGCCCCTGCGATCGCCACAAACGTCATTCGATACCCAATGGCGGCGATCAGCAGCCCTGCAGCCAGCGGCCCGCTGGCATGGCCGATGTCCATCCACATGCCGAAGACCCCCATGGTGGCGCCCATCGACCGTCCCCCGGACAGATCGGCCACGTAGGCCGAGGTCGAGGAGGCCACGACCGCGCTTCCAATGCCGAACAGCAGCGCCGGGACCGCCATCGCCAGAAACGTCGCCGTCATCGGCAGCAGGACGAAGGCCGCGGCGCAGGCGACAAGGCCGCCGATGATCAACGGGGGCCGGCCCGCGCGATCGGAGAGCCGCCCCATCGCCGGACGCGTCAGAATGGAGACCACGCCCTGCAGACCGAACAGCACCCCCACCTGGGTCGCCGTCAATCCGGCCGACAATCCGTAGAGCGGCAGAAAGGCCATCAGCGCGCCATCGGCCATCATCTGGAGCCCCTGCATCAGGCTGCTGGCGATGATGAGGGGATGACGAAGAATCTCGATCAGTCCCGCCCGCAGTCGGGGCCAGGCCAACCGATCTTCGGAGACCGCGGCGTGTTCGTTCCCGGCCGACGACACGCCGAATACGCCGAGGATGACCAGCCCGATGGCGCCGCAGACGGTGAAAACGGCCTGGAAGCCGAATGCATCAATCAACGCACCGCCGCCCGTTCGCCCCAGCAGGGTGCCGCTCTGCCGCAACGCCGAATACCAGCCGATCGTCTCGCCCCGCTGCGCGGGATACAGGTCGGCCACGACGGCCAGCGTGACCGGCGTGAAAATCGCCGTCGCCAGGCCGTGCAGAAACCGCAAGAGAATCAGCTGCCAGACCTGCGTCACGAAGACATAGCCGATCGGCGCGACCGCGAACACCGTCACCCCCGCCCACATCAGCCTCCGGCGGCCCAGCCGGTCCGACAACACGCCGGCCGGCAGCTTGAGGCAGACGCCCGTGAGCGTGGAAGCTCCCACGACAAAGCCCACCAACCCCGGGCTGGCGCCAAGATGCTCCGCAAAGAGCGGCAGCAGCGGCGCGCGGATCATGTCGTAACTGAGAAAGGCAAGAAACCCGACCGCGCACAGAACGAGGAAGGAACGAAAGGGCCCGTTCCCGGTTACCATCCCGTCCGCCCCGACCCTCCCCGCCCGAGCCGGAGCCCCCTGCCATGTGAACGGCTTGACTTCTCTTTGATCCCTGTGCTAGTCCGTCCCATTCCCACCGCGCCGATCGTGTGGAGGTGTGTCATGCCGATGTACGATTACCGTTGCCTCGATTGCTCGCACCAGTTTTTGCTCTTTCAGTCGCTGGCCCAACACGGCAAAGAGGCGGTGATCTGCCCGAAATGCCGGTCGGGCAACACGGAGCAGCTCTTCACGGGCTTCTTCGCCAAAACCGAAAGCAAAACCTAGCCGCCAAGAGGGTTCTTCAGGCGGCCGAGCCGTTCGGTCAATTTGAGGTTTTCCCGGTAATCGACCGGGCAGTCGATCACGGACGGCACCGGCTGCGCCAGCGCCTCCCGAAGAATCGGCAGCAACTCATCCGCCGCCGTCACCCGGTAGCCTTTGGCCCCGAAGGAGGCGGCGTACGCCACAAAATCGGGATTGGAGAAATTCACCGAGGCGGTCCGGCCGAGTTGCCGAAGCTGTTTCCATTGGATGAGGCCGTAGCCGCCGTCATTGAAGATCAGCGTGACGAACGGAGTCCTCTCCCGGCACGCCGTCTCCAGCTCCTGGGAATTCATGAGAAAACCGCCGTCACCCGTAACGGCGAGGACCCTCCGTTCCGGATGAAGCAGCTTCGCCGCCACCGCGCCGGGGACCGCGATTCCCATCGAGGCGAAGCCGTTGGAGATGACGCAGGTATTGGGCCGCTCGGTCTGATAAAGCCGGGCCATCCAGACTTTATGCGCGCCGACATCACAGATCGCCAGGTCATCCGGATCCAGCGCCTCCCGAACAGACGCCACGATCGTCTGCGGCAGCAGCGGCCAGGCGCGGGAGGCGCGAGCCGCCGCGAGTTCCTCCAACAACGCCGCCCGCAGCGGAGTCAGGTCCGCGTCCGTTTTCGGCAGGACGCGGCCGGCCAGCAGATCGAGCGAGAGCGATGGGCTGCCCAGGACTCCGACGCTGACGATATAGGCGGCGTCCACTTCCGCCGGCGACTGATCGATGTGGATGATCCGCTTGTCGCGGCCGGGATTCCAGAAACGGGGTGGATATTCCACCTGGTCGTACCCCACGGTGACGACCAGGTCGGCGCGTTCAAGGCCGAAGGTGATGTAATCGCGCGATGGCAGTCCGACGGCCATGAGCGAGAGCGGGTGGCTGTCGGGCAGGCCCCCCTTGCCCATGAAGGTATGGACAACCGGAATGCGCAGCCGTTCGGCGAAGCGCCGCAGCGCCTCGGAGGCGCCGCTGCGGATCACGCCGTTGCCCGCCAGCACGATCGGATGGCGGGCGTCGCCGAGCAGCGAGGCCGCCCTGTCGAGCTGGGCGGGATGGGGCTCCGGCGCCACCGGCTGCTGGACCAGCAGTGGGTCGCCCTCGGCCGTCCCGGCGGCAATATCCTCGGGAAGATCGAGATGGGTCACCCCCGGCTTCTCGGTCTGCGCGATCTTAAACGCCTTCCGGCAGGCCTCCGCCGCCATGTCAGCCGTCTTGATCTGTGCGTTCCATTTCGTGACCGGTCTGAAGAGCGTGACCAGGTCGAGATATTGATGCGATTCCTTGTGCATGCGGTTCAGGTCGGCCTGACCCGTGATCGCAACCACCGGCGCATGATCGATGTTGGCGTCGGCCAGACCGGTCAGGAGATTGGTCGCCCCCGGGCCCAGGGTCGACAGACAGACGCCCGCGCGGCCGGAGAGCCGGCCGTGCAGATCGGCCATGAAGGCCGCTCCCTGTTCATGGCGGGTGACGATCACCCGGATGGAGGAAGAGGCGAGCGCGTCGACCAGGTCGAGATTCTCCTCGCCCGGCACGGCGAAAAGCACCCGCGTACCTTCCCGT
>Ga0335081_10006490_pt1 | contig 18639 bp, 16 predicted proteins | sample Lox_Sample_35_FD_206713 | JGI IMG/M metagenome (GOLD analysis project Ga0335081, IMG submission 206713) | Soil microbial communities from Loxahatchee National Wildlife Refuge, Florida, United States - Lox_Sample_3.5 | ecosystem: Environmental > Terrestrial > Soil > Wetlands | place: USA...
CCGCCGGTCAGGGTGGTGCTGCTCGCGAGCGACTGTTTGATCACCGTTTCCCGATGACCTGCCTGATGCGCCCGGAATCGCATATTTCTTAACTCATGCCGATCGCAACCAAGCGTAAAACGGAGGCCAGAAAAGAAGCGCCGATCATCGAGCCCGCGTCCGAGCCGCGGCCGCAGGCAGAAGAACAGCCGCCTGCGCCGAAAGTGACGGCTCTGATTTTTTCCTACGACAGCGCACCGGCGCTGCGGAGATGCCTGGCGGCGCTGGAAGGCTCCAAGGACCGCGCGGCGATCGAGATCCTGGTGGTGGATTGCGGTTCGCACGACGAGAGCCCGCAACTGGATTCCGAATTTCCGCAGGTTACCATCCTGCGTTTGCCGCGTTATTTCGGCCGCACCAAGGCTATAAATATCGGCACGCGAACCGCGGCCGGGGAGCATTTATTCGTGATGACACCGGAGGTGGAGGTGCTGCCGACCACCGTGCCGGCGCTGCTGGCGCGCCTGGAATCCGACGCCGAAGCGGTGGCGGTCGCGCCCTTGCTCTTGGATACCGGGTCTAAACCCGCCGCGCAGTTTTTCCGTCTGCCGACGCCACAAACGGGTACGGTTCTCATCCCAGTGGATGTCGACAAATCCGCCGAGGCGGTTAGCGTCGAATACGCCACTTTTCAGGCCTTGTTGGTGCGCAAGTACTTCGTAAAGGGAATCAATTTTCTTGACGAGCGCTACGGCGAGTTTGGCGCCGATGCCGAGTTGTGTTACCAGATCCGCCGCGCTGGCCGCAAGCTTTTGGCTTTGCCGCAGGTAACGGCGCTCTACACGCCCTGCTCTCCATACTCGGAGGCGGCCGAAACCATCCTGGCAGCCGACCGCGTCCATGGCGCCGCGGTTTATTTCGTGAAACACTATGGCTTCCTGACGGGCCTAATGTTCCGGATCAAATCCGCGCTGGGGGCGTTGTTTACCGGGCGGCTAGGGCTTTTCGCCGCGCTGGTTTCAGGAAGCAAGATCGACGGCTCGCAGACCGCGATTCTGTAACTAATTCATAATACTCAGCTTGCCGCTGTTTCGCCGGTCCGGGCGAACCTGGAAAAGTACGCGTTAGTACCTAACGTTCCACCTGCCTACTGCCGATAGTAGGATCGGTATGCAGCCTGATGCCCTGTTGTGGATTCTGTTGCCGGTCTTTATCGCGGCGGGTTCCGCGTTGCTGGCGTATTTCGTAATGCAGTCCCGCATGGAAGTCGCGATTGCGAGAGAGCGGGAGGTGCTGGCCGAAGCGCGCGCCGAGACTCGTCTTCAAAAGAGCACCATGGAAGAGCGCGTTAAAGCCACCGAGCAGGAAGCGCGGCGCAAGGCGCTGGATGAGTTCATGCAGGACTTCCGCATCGAGGAGCGGCACTATTTCCGCGAGAATAAAACCGAAGCTGCGCGGCAGAAATCGATGGTGCTGCAGGAGCGGCTGTACTTCCGCAACATTCCTTTGTCCAATTGGGTAGAGCACGAAATGGTGGTGGAAGAAGAAGGCGGGGATATGCGGCAGATCGCCAAAGGCCATTCGATATTTACCACCCGGTCGCTCGGGCCGGAGGAGCACCAGACTACGCTGTCGCGGCTGCTGGATCAAGCCGCGGGCGTGACCTCCACGGCGCAGTTGGCGCAAGCCGTCAACGGCGGGCGAGTGAGCTAGGCGTCCGAAGCCGGCGTGCGATCGCCAACATCGCGGCCATCAATGCCAGCGCGCTGAGCGCGGCTGACCAATACAAAATTCGTGGCACGAATCGCATGCGGACTTCGTGCTTCCCCGGCGGGAGCCGTATCGCGCGGAACGCCACGTCGGCAGTGTAGATTCGGGCCGGGTGGCCGTCAATGGCCGCTTCCCAGCCCGGGTAATCCGTGTCGGTATTCACCAGCAGAGCTTCACCGGGACTCTCGACGCGCACAGCCCACTCATTTGCGGAATAGGAAAGTACCTCCACGCGGCCGGGTGTGGGCGTGGCCGAGAAGTTTTCGAGCGAACCGTCGTTTGACTCGACCACCGTGTTTTCATCCGGCCGGAACGATGGATCGTGCACCAGCCGAGCTGCTTCGTCCAAGCTTCCGGCTGAAATCACTCGCGAGGAAAGAAAAAATCGGGGCAGCCACCGTTTGTTTTCGTAGATTCGATAGCCTGCGGTTGCGGCCGCGAGCGTGAAACCCGGGTCGGTAATCGCGGCGCGAGAGAGAAGAAAACGGTCGTTCATCAGCCCAACCACCGGCGAGGACGGCTGCACCACTTGATAGCAAGAGCCCCAGCGGTCGCCAGGCGCGAAAGACAGCCGCAACTGGATGACTCGCTCGGGCGCCAGCGGATCGCAGCCGTTGGCGGTGGGCACTTGAATCAGCGGGGCCGTGCTCGACCAGGCATATGAGACATCCGGCGTCATGTCGAATCGCGCAGGGGGCGTTGTGGCCGCGGTCAGATTTCGAAGTTGTTGGAGTAGAGCGATGCTGCCATCGGCCGAGTGAGGTGTGAAGCCGGGTTCGCGGTCGAGCGACATGGTGTTCATGGGCCGGCCGGAACTCACCAGGATGAGATCGAGAGCGATGACTACGCCTGCGATGGTTTGGATTCGAGCATCGGGAAGAAAGCGGTCGGCTCCCAGACCAGCGAGCAACGCCAAGCCTAGGGAGAAGACGCAGAGCAGGTATTCAGGATGAATCCCAATGCGGAGGTTTACGGGGAGCGCGCCCAGGATAGCGCGGCCGAGCGGCGTTTTGTCGCCTAGCATGGCGAGCGCAGCGAGTACGGTGAGCAGGCCGAATACGCGGGTCCATCGCGCCGGCTTCCAGAACATCACCGCGAGCGCCAGCGCGAGGCCCAGGATGCTCGAATACAAGTACAGAAAAGTCAGGTCGATGGGGCCGCGGAACCTGGCGGGATCGAACACGGACCAATAGTTGGGAACCACCAGCGAAAACAGCGCCGAAGGAGGGATGCCGCCGCCCGTGCCGAGCCATTGGGCGCGATATTTGGCGACGCTATTTTCGGTGAGCTGGAGGGTGGGGATGAACTGGATGGCGGCTAGCAGAAGCGCCCAGACGCAGGCCAGGAGCAAGGCCGGAACAGTGCGCCAGGCGCCCACGCGGAACAGCGCCATGAGGATCGCCAAGGTCAGCGCCGATCCGAAGGATGCCACGGCCACCTGCGGCAGCCCCGCGAAAATCGTTAGCGCCAGCGCCACGGCCAGCAACGCCATCCAATGCCAGCGGATGCGCGCGCGTAATTGAACGACGCATAGCCAGATCAGCGGCAGCCAACTGGCGCCGTGCATCGCGCCCATATGTTCCGCCTGGGCGGCGAAGAAGCAGCCCAGCTCGTACACCAGCGCGCCGGTCCACGCCGCTGCCGCGCGCGCTCCCAGAGCGCGAAGCAAACCGAACGTGCTTATTCCGGCAAGAATGATCTGAAAAACTACCGCGAAGGCCAGCATGCGGGGGATCAGATCGAGGCTCCGCCAGGCGCCAACGAGTTCTGCCGATAGAACTGGCGGATAGAAAAGCGCGGCTTGGATGTTCGCAAACAAGGGGGTGCCGCAGTAGGTGTAGGGATCCCAAAGCGGCATGCGGCCGTGCCGGATGGAGTCGGCGATGAGGGTGGCGAAGGGGACATGCACCAACCGAAAATCCCAGGGGAAGACGAAGCCGTGAGAGAACAGGACGCGCCGGTGGAAGATGAGAGCCGCGGCCGCGAGCCCCGCCCCGTAGAGGAGGTCGCGCCCCGTCGTCTTCTTGGTCATTCCGGCCTGTCCTGCAACTTCATATTATTCTGTAAGTTAGGAAGCTGATGTCAACCCGGTCCGCCTCCGTGTCAACCGATTCGGCTCCCCAACGTCCTGAAGATATGATGGGCGTCATGGCCGATCGGCTAGGAGCCAATCTTGCGGTGCTGGCGGATACGCGCGAGTTCGGTGCTTGGATGGCTGCCGAGCAGAAGCGTATTTTTTTGCTTTGCCGCAGGATGCTTCAGGACATCGAAGACGCCGACGCCGCCACACAGGACACGTTTCTAAAAGCCTGGCAGGCGCTAAACAAGCCGGAGTCGAAAGAATTAGACGATCCGGGCAAATGGCTGACCCGGATCGCGGTGAATACCTGCCTGGATCGCTTGCGATCGAAGCGCTGGCGATTCTGGCGAAAGCGGCCGGACCCGCAAGATGAAGCGACCATCCTGGGAATGGCGCCGAGCGCCGAACCGGACGCCGAAGATAAGTTGTTTGCTAAGCAGATTGAAGGGCGGCTCAAGCAAGCGCTCGAAAGGCTGAGCCTTCGGCAGCGCGCGGCGTTCACGCTGCGGCATTATGAAGACCGGAGCCTGGCTGAGATCGCCGAGATGTTGGATTTGGATGTAGGGACGGTGAAAGTACACTTGTTTCGTGCCGTGGAGAAGCTTCGGGAGGAGCTGCACGATCTGTACTTTCGTGAGGGAAGAAAATGAAACACTGGACAGAGATAGATTTTCAAAATTGGCTGTACGGGCTGAAGGAACCAGATTCGCACGTGGGCGAGTGCGCCGAATGCCGCGCCGAAATGGAGCGGCTGGAGCAGACGCGCCGGCAGGTGGTGCGGGAGCCGGAAGTATCTCAGGATTTCTTGGCGGCTCAGCGGCGCAACATTTATTCCCGGTTGGAAGAAGCGCCACGGCGCAACTGGCACGCCTGGCGCTGGGTGCTTTCCACCGCGATGCTGCTGGCCATCGTGGCCGGGCTGACGCTGCCGCGCTGGCATAAGACCGCGCCGCCCATTTCAGACGAGCAGTTATTCTCCGATCTCGCCGCCATGGAACAGAGCGCCGAACCCAAAGCCATCCAGCCCATGCACGGCCTTTTTGAGCAATAGCCATGCCGCGGATTTTTGTTCTGATGCTGCTCGTCGCCGGCTCGCTCGGCGCACAAATGCCGAAGGGGATTTATGCCTGGTGGGGCAGGCCGGAAATCCGCAGAGATCTGAGGCTCACTCCGCAACAACAGCGGCAGATCCAAGCGACCGTCAGGGAGTTCCGGCCACACCTGATCGATATTCGCGCCGAGGTGGAAAAGGCCGAAATCGATTTGCAGGCACAATTCGATCAGGATCCCGTCGACCAGGGTAAAGCGAACCAGGCCATCGATCACTTGATCGCGGCCCGCAGCGATCTGACACGCACGCTTTCCGAGCTCAGCCTGAAGCTGAGAATGGTGCTGACCGAGCAGCAGTGGCAGGAATTGCAGCGCCGGCGGCCACTATCGCCCGGGCCGCCGAACGAGTTGGTCCCGCAAAAGTAAGCGGCGGCCTATTTGAGGCCGGCGAACAGCTGGTCGATTTTCGCCGCCATCACGAAATCGCTTTCAGTCAAGCCGCGGATCTTGTGGGTGTAGATCTTGACGTCCACCTTGCCCCATTCCAGGCACAGGTCGGGGTGGTGTCCTTCTTCTTCCGCCACCGCGCCCACGCGGTTCACGAAATCCAGGCCGGTCTTGAAGTCGGGAAACTGGAAGCTCTTCGCGAGGTGGTGCTCTTCGACGATTCTCCAGTCGGGAAGCTGTTCGGCATAGGGCATCAATTGGTCGCCTTTGAGCGGCGGGGTGCCTCCGCGGCAGGGAACACAGTGTTTATCGCTTAGTTTGGTCACGGCCGATCGATTCCGCTGCCATTGTACACTGGCACTTACTGGCTTCTTCCTTGGATACTTCCACTCCGCTTCAGTACGTCAAAGGCATCGGGCCGGCGCGCGCGCAGATGCTGGAAACCAAGGGCCTGCTGACGGTGGAGGACCTGCTCACGTATGCTCCCTTTCGATACGAAGACCGGAGCAACGTGAAGACCATCGCGCAACTGGCGCCGGGCGAGATGGCGACCGTCCTGGCCGAGGTGCAATCGGCGCATCTGTCGGGCTTCCGGCGGCGCAATCTGGGCATGTTCGAGGCGATCTTTAGGGACTCCTCCGGCGAGCGCCTGCTCGCGAAATGGTTCCACGGCGGGTACCTGGCGGACCGTTTTCTGCCCGGGCTGCGCGTGGCGCTGTACGGCAAGGTGGAGCTGGACAACTACACCGGCGACCTGCTGCTGATGCATCCGGAGTTCGAGATTCTTTCCTCGGATGAATCGGAAGGCGACGCCGCGCTGCACACCGGGCGCATCGTTCCTATTTATGAAGCCGCCGGGAAGATCACGACGCGCGCGTTCCGGCTGCTGCTGCATCGCATCCTGGAATCGCTGGAGCCGCTCGAAGACCACTTGCCGCCGCCTCTACGCGAATCCTTGAAACTGCCCGACCGCTGGACGGCCATCCGCGAGCTCCACTTTCCGCCGCAGGGCTCGGATCTTCGGCTGCTCAACGCGTTTCGCACCTCGGTGCAATGGCGGCTGATTTTCGAAGAATTCTTCTGGCTAGAGTGCGGCCTGTCGCTGAAACGCGCCAAGGCGCGCCTGCAGCCGGGCATTTCATTCGAGCTGAACGATCGGGTGCGCGACAAGATCAAGGCCATGCTGCCGTTCAAGCCCACCAACGCGCAAAAGCGAGTGCTTAAGGAGATCGCCGCGGACATGCAGGCGCCGCACCCCATGAGCCGCCTGCTGCAGGGCGACGTGGGTAGCGGCAAGACGCTGGTGGCGGCCGAGGCGGCCGTGATCGCGATCGAAAACGGCTATCAGGTGGCGGTGCTCGCGCCCACCGAGATTCTGGCGGGCCAGCATTATTTTTATTTCAAGAATCTGTTCCAGAAGACAAGCTATGTGGTCGCGCAGCTCACCGGTTCGGCCACCCCGCGCGAGAAGATGCAGCTCAAGCGGCTGATGTCGGAAGGCCTGATCCAGATCGGCATCGGCACGCACGCTCTGCTCGAAGAGGACGTGGAGTGGAAGAAGCTCGGCCTCGCGATCATCGACGAACAACACCGTTTCGGCGTGATGCAAAGGCTGCGGCTGGCATCGAAAGGCCAGAATCCGGATGTTTTGGTGATGACGGCGACGCCCATCCCGCGCACGTTGGCACTCACGATCTATGGCGACCTGGATGTTTCGGTGATCGACGAGATGCCGCCCGGCCGGAAGCCGATCGCGACCAAGCATGTCACCGAGGATCGCATCGAAAGTGTTTACAGCTTTCTGAAAAAACAGGTTGACGCGGGACGGCAGGCCTATGTCGTGTATCCGGTGATCGAGGAATCGGAAGATCTAAAGGCCGCGCAAAAAATGCACCAGCATCTTTCCGAGCGCGTGTTTCCGGACACGCGCGTGGGCCTGCTGCATGGCCGGCTGAAGACGGAAGAACGAGAACGAGTGATGGAGGAATTTCGGCGCGGCGAGGTGAAGATTCTGGTCTCGACCACGGTGATTGAAGTCGGCGTGGACGTGCCGAATGCCACGGTAATGGTGATCGAGCAGGCCGAGCGCTTTGGCCTGGCGCAGCTGCACCAGTTGCGCGGGCGCGTCGGGCGCGGCGGCGAGCAAAGCTACTGCGTCCTGGTCACCGGAAAGATGAGCGACGCCGCGCGAGAGCGCATCCGCACCATGGTGGATTCGACCGACGGCTTTTACATCGCGGAAATGGACTTGAAGCTGCGCGGGCCGGGCGAATTTTTCGGCACCCGGCAATCCGGACTTCCCACGCTGCGCATCGGAAACATCATCCGCGATCACGACGTGCTGGAGGTGGCGCGCAGCGAGGCGCAGGCGTTCATCGCCAATCCGCCAACGCCCCAAGAATTGCGCCGCGCGGTGAGTTTTATCCGCGATCACTGGCAGCGGCGCTACGGATTGGTGCAGGTGGGCTGATGCGCGTGATCGGCGGAGAGTTTCGAAGCCGGCGGTTGAAGTCTATCCCAGGTCTGGAGACTCGGCCTACGCCGGACCGTCTGCGTGAGACGCTTTTTGACGTGCTCGCGCCACGTATTCAAGGCGCGGTCTTTCTGGATGCGTACGCGGGCACCGGCGCGGTCGGGATCGAAGCGCTCAGCCGGGGAGCGCGGCGCTGCGTGTTCGTTGAGAAGAACCGCGGGGCGGCGGCCGTGATTCACGATAATCTGGCGGCGCTGGGGCTGGAGAGCCGCGCCGAGGTGTTTACCAGCAAAGCCGCGCCGGTGCTGGAGCGCGTGAATGCCGATATCGTGTTCCTGGATCCGCCTTATGAATCGGAGAAAGAATATGAAGCTGCACTCGCGGCGCTGGGCGCATCCCAGACGAACAAGCTGGTGATTGTGCAGCATGCCTCTCTCTACGCACTGCCGGAGCAGGCCGGAGCCCTGCGCCGTTACCGCGTCCTGAAACAAGGGAACAACTCTCTGAGCTTCTACGCGATGTCTGTCTAGCGGAGAGCGCTAGGGCGCGTCGACGACGCTGGGTTCTTCCACCGAAACAGACCAGTCCAGGTTGCTCGAGTTGATCAGCAGATAGGACCAATGCGGGTCTACGGTGACATAGGCGATGTTATGCCCGATGCCTTTGCTGTTGACGGGCACGGTCAGTTCGCGGCCGCTTACGGCGCTGCACACCGCAACGCGGAATGTTCCAGCGCCGGCGGGTTTTTCATTCTTGGTTTCCCAGCGGATCCGGACGTCGGTGTAGCCGATGTCGAACGAATCCGTCTGCGCATCGCCATGGCCGGACCAGGAGCCGACGGAACGCCATTCGACCTTGGTTTTGTGCCTTGCAGCATGTTCGGATCGGCAGGCGAGGTTCGCCAACGAGACCAGGGTTAAAGCGGTCGCGAGAGTTTGCATGCGGCCGAAATTCAGGGCCATGCAATTGCTAGGCTATCAGAGCGGCTGCATCTCGGCGCTGGCGCGTCAGTGGGAGATCGCCTCGAGCGGCATGTTTTTCGTCCGCGGCCCGAACAGTCCGATGGACAGCATGACGATCAGCATGCTGGCCGCGATGAAGGCGAACACGCCGGTGACCCCAAACCGCTCCAGGAAGAATCCAATCACGAACGAGCTGAAGACCACCGATAGCCGGCTCCAGGAATAGACGAAGCCGATAGCCAGCGCACGGACGCGCGTCGGGTACAGTTCGGCCTGGTAGGCGTGCAGCGAAAACGACATGATGTTGTTCGAGAGCGTCAAGAGCACTCCGAATAAGATGAGCAGCGGCGCCAGGCTCATGCGGGCGAACAGGAGGCCGGAGAGCGCGACTCCCAACGCCGCCATTACGATCTGCCACTTCCGTTCAAACTTGTCGGCGATGGATGCCGCGAGGAGCGGGCCGAAGGGTGCGGCGATGGCGATGAGGAAGGTGTATTCGAGGCTGCTGGTGAACTCAATGCCGCGCTCAATGAGCAGCGTGGGGACCCAATTCGAGAAACCGTAGAAGCCGACGGTTTGAAACAGATTAAAGATGCTCAGCATCACTGTGCGCCGCAGATAGGGTGCGCGCCAAAGTTCGCGGAAGTTGCCATGGGTGGGCTGTTGTGCCGCCGGCACAGGATCGGGAAGGCTGCGGCCGGTTTCAGCAGCGATGCTCGCTTCCAGCCCTTCCAGCACGCGCTCGGCTTCATCCAGTCTGCCGTGTTGTGCGAGCCAGCGCGGGCTCTCGGGAACGCGCAGCCGAATCCACCATACGAAGACTGCGCTGGCGGCGCCGATCAGAACCACCCAGCGCCAGCCATCCAGGGAAAGCGGGGCTAACGGAACCAGCCGCCAGGCCAGCAATGCGACCACCGGCACGGCGCAGAATTGGATGGTCTGGTTGAAAGCGAAAGCTCGGCCGCGCACGCCACGCGGAACCAGCTCGGAAACGTAAGTGTCGATGGTCACCAGCTCGACTCCCACACCGATCCCGGCGATGAATCGCCACAGATTCAGGCCGAACACATGATTTTGAAACGCCATGATCACCGTGGCGGCGGTATACCAAAGCAGCGAAACAGTGAAGATGCTTCTCCTTCCGAAGCGATCGGCCAAAACGCCGAACAAAGCGGTTCCGATAAACAGGCCGGAGAACATCGCCGCGGCAAAGCTGGCGATTCCGGTGGTTCCGAACAAGCCGCGCGTGGTTGCGGTCAGGATATGACTGCGCACCAGGCCGGGCGCGATGTAGCCGGTGAAGAACAGATCGTAGTATTCGAAGAAACCGCCCAGCGACAGGAGCGCCACCAGAGTCCAAATGGTGCGCGTGGCGGGCAGGCGGTCCAGGCGCGCGGCGATTTGTCCAGCGTCGAGCGCGGACGTAACTTGCTTGATCCCCGGTCCGGCATCCTGCATGTGGAGGATGATATTAGCGCAATGCCGGGCGGCGGCGCAGTCAATGCTACGCTCGAATCGGGGATCTCGCGGCAAAACCACGGAAACGGTTATCTGGAGAGGAGCGTCAAGATCTTTGATGAGAGCAATGAGCGCATGGAGTATTTACGGCTGGCGGCAAACCAGCGCAGCTTTGCATCTGGTGACGCTATGCGTAGCGCTGTGCGCTTCGGCCGGCGCGCAAACTGCGCCTGTTTTCGACAATAGCGGAAACGGCACGTTGAACGGAACTTATTTCGTGCGCCAGGTTCTGACCGTGGATGATGCCAGCACCAGCGCGATCACTCACGCTGTGGCCATCACCGGAACCATGACCTTCGACGGCAAGGGCAACTACAACTTTACCGGCCAGAAGGTGGATTCAACCGCGGGCGGTTCTGCTTCCGCGTATTCGGCCCAGGGAATGTATGTGGCGGCGGCGAACGGCATGGTGCAAATTCAAAACCTGTTCGATGGCACGGATATTGACTACGGCGGCATCGGCGGTGTGGGGCCTGCGGCTATCGTCGCGAGCGCGACACAAGGCCCCTATCTTGACCTCCTGGTCGCCATCCCGATTTCCTCCAGCGCTTCCAACGCCAGCGTGCAAGGATCCTTTCAGACCGCATTCATCGATTTCCTGCAGGCCAATGCGTCCCAGGTCCGCGACGGATACTACATGCTGACGTCGGACGGGAACGGCAACTTTGGAAATGTAACGATCAACGGCGTGATGGCCAATCAAGGAGGCACGCTTGTCAACCAGACTCTCTCCGGCGTCACTTACTCGCTAAGCAGCGGCACCGGTTCCATCAACTTCCCCACGTCCGCCACTCCACTTACCGCGCTGGTGAGCGGGTCCAAGGCTTTTTATGTATCTACTGACGGGAACATTCTAGTCGGAGGCAGCAGCAACGGTTTCGACCTGCTTGTTGGCATCAAGAGCCTGTCCGGGCCGGCGTCCAACAGCATGTTTAAAGGCACGTATTACAATGGCGCGCTGGAGAACAATACCTCCAGTGGCGGCAATTCCATGGATTCTCTTTTTGGATCGACCCTGGCGTTAGGCGAAGGCGATCACATCAGTCATTATCGCTGGCGCTTTTTCGATATGAGCTCTTATGACTACACCTCCGATGGCGTCGTCGATCTAGCCTCCGATGGCACTTACAACAACGGAGACTTCCAGACCATACTGGGCGCCGGAGGCCAGGCTGTTCTGCAAGCCGGTATCAGCGGTTACTTCTCGCTAACCATTTACTTTGAAGCGCCGCAGTACACCGGAAGCGCGCCGTTCATCAATCCGGTTCAAGTCTGGAACGCCGCGAGCTACGCGCCCATTACGAATTCGGTGGCGCCGGGCGAATATGTATCGATCTTCGGAACTGGCCTCTCTCCCACGACCCTGACCGCCCAAAGTTACCCGCTTCAGACTAATCTTGGCGGCGTGCAAGTGATGGTCAACGGAGTTGCGGCGCCATTGGATTATGTAAGCGCTACGCAGATCAACCTGGTGCTCCCTGTTGAAACGCCCACGTTCAATTCGTTTGCGACTTTTCAGGTGATCAACAACGGCGCTTCGTCTAACCAGGTCACCGTCTACACCAGCGGCAGCGCGCCGGGCGTATTTGCGATCACGGGGAATGGCATCGGAGCAGCCGCTGTCACACACGCCGATGGCTCGCTGGTGACTCAGAACAGCCCGGCCGTCGCCGGTGAAACCCTGGTGCTGTATGTCACGGGCTTGGGGCTTGTTAGTCCGGCGGTTCCTAACGGCGCCGCGGCTCCTCCCAGCCCTCTGAGTTACGTAACCGAGGCCGTTGGCGTCCAGATCCAGGATCAGGATGGCAACCTCTACCCGGACACGCCCGTCACGCCTGCCTTCGCCGGTCTCACGCCCGGATTCGCCGGCCTGTATCAGATCAACTTCGTCGTGCCGAGCGGGGTTCCAAGCGGTCTCCAGTGGGTCAACGTCGGCACGCAAGACGCTTATACTTCCGAGGCCAGAATCTACATGCAGTAATAGCCGTCTTACTCGGGCCTACTTGAAATACTTCTCATACCAACGCATGGAGCGGTCGGTCCAATCGACGACGTGTTTAGGCTCGGCCAGGCCGTGCCCCTCGCGCGGATAGCGCACCATCACGGCATCCACGCCCACGTCGCGCAGCGCGATGTAGTATTGCTCGTCCTCGGCGATCGGCACGTCGGGGTCGTTTTCTCCGTGCACCAGCATCACGGGCGTGTGCACGTTGGCGACGTGTTTGAGCGCCGAACGCTCCCACAGCACGTCCATCAAGTTGCCTTGATGCGGGAAGGCGCCCCACTCCATCTGCTCATACTGGTTGTAATACGTCATGTAGTTGTAGCTGATCAGATTGCTGATGCCCGCGGTGGGTATCGCGGCTTTGAAAATATTAGACTGCGTGATGATCCAATCGCTCAATTGTCCGCCGTAGCTTACCCCTTCGATGCCCAGGCGGTCGCGATCGATCCACAGGTTTCGCCGCAGCGCCGCGCTCACGCCGTAGAGCACGTCCTGGGCTTCGTTGCCGTTCTGATCGCCAAAGACGGCGTCCGTGAATTTCTGGCCATAGCCGGTCGAGCCGCGATAATTCACCATCAGCGTGGCCCAGCCGTGCGACGAGTACACCTGGTTGCGGAAGTTGAAAGCGGGTCCTTGCTGCCCGTGCGGGCCGCCGTGGATATTTACGATGAGCGGATATTTGCGATCGGCGCGAAAGCCGGCCGGATAGGTGAGGAAGGCTTCGATGGTCCACTGGTTGTCGGCGCTGATGAAGGTGAACGATTCCACAGGTTCCGCCGTTTTGCCTGCCAGCGCTGCGCGGTTCAAATCGGTCAGCTTCTCGGCGGGCCCGTCGCCGGTTTTGAGATACAACTCCGCTTGATCGCTGGGAGAAGTGAACGCGTAGGCGATCTGATTGCCATGCAGCGACCAGTTCCCCACCGTGCCGCGCTCATTCACCACCGCAACCGGCGTCCCGCCCGACGCAGGCATGCGATAGAGGTGAACATCGCCGCGCTCCTGAACGGTAAACAGCACCGACTGGCCGTCATCGGACCAGGCCACAGTGCCCTGCCGATTGTCGATCGCACCCGCCAGTTCGCGCCGATTCTTGCCATCCGCGTCGATGAGCCAGATGTGCGTGTCCTCCATGGTGGTCTCGAGATCCGTCAGCCCGCGTTTGGTGGCTTCGTAAACGATCGCCTTTCCGTCGGGCGACCAGCGCGGCCGGTACTCGGCATTCTCGGTCGCGGTCAGCCTGGTCAATTCGCCCGTCGCCGCGTCGAGCGTCAACAAATCGTAGTTGAAGAACTGATCTTCATTCGGCTCGCGATTGGAGACGAACGCGATTTGTTTGCCGTCGGGCGACCAGTCGACGGAATGTTCATAATGCGTGCCATTGGTCATTTGCCGCGACTGGCCGGATGCGACGTCGGCGATGAAAATGTGCAGCCGCTTGTTGTCGTTGAAATGAGAATTTCCTTCGCTGGCGGTGGGTTTGTAGAGATAGCGCGTGATGACGATGGGATCGCCGGTGGCGTCCGCAGTCTCCGGACCGGGTTGCGCCGAAACATAGGCGATCTTGCGGCTGTCAGGCGCCCACGCGATGTTCTTGCCGGTAGTGGGCAGCGGCGCGTTGGTGCCCTCGAGTGGCCCCAGGTATTTCTTGCCGCTTCCGTCCGGGCTTGCCACGAGCAGGCCGGCCTTCTCGCCCAACCGGCCGGAGTACGCAATCCATTTCCCGTCCGGCGACCATTCCGGATCGCTCGATGGCTCGTCGGCCGCGCTGAGCGGGATCGATTTTCGATCGGCCAGCGTCATGATCCAAAGCTGTGGCACCGGCCGCAGTGGTCCATTGTTGCGGATGATCGTGTAGGCGATGCGCGTGCCGTCGGGGGAGAACTCGACCGCGCCCACCGAGCGCAGCTTCAGAAGGTCGGAGGATTGAAAGCCGGCCGGGAAGGCGGCCGCGGCACAGAGCGCGACCAGAAGAAATCGTGTGCACATGGGAGCAACATAGCAGATGTTGCCCCCCTCGTTCTTTAGTTGCCCGAACCCGTAGAAGGCGCCGGACGCACGGTCGGGTACTTGATGCCGAGCTGCTCCAGGTAGTTGTCGTACTTCGATGGGTCGTAATAAAACGCCTTCATTTTGTCGCGGTATTGTTCCATGGTTTTCTGGTTGAGCCAGATGGCCGGTTTGTCGTCGGGCCGCAAGAAGGTGGTGTAGTGCATCTCCTTGTTCTGGACGTTGTTGAAATAGTCGTGTGCCTGCTGCACCAATTCCGGATGCAGCAGAATGTCGATCATGGTCATGGCCTGCACCTTGGCTCCTGCGATAACGCCCTTGTGCGCAATGGGCGTGGCCATGGAGATCGCGTTGGCCCAGTTGTGGCCCGGGCCCCCAGGAATGTTGGACGGATAGCTCAGCCGCACGGTGGGCACGGCCCAGGAAACATCCCCGATGTCGTCCGAGCCTCCGCCTGTGGGGCCCACACCGAAGCCTTCGTCACCACCGCCGCCGGTGTTTTCCGCGCGCGGGGCGCGCAACTCGGGAATCTTGCTCGCAAGCCCGGTCACCGGGACCTTCAACTCGCGCTGCAACGCCTTGGCCAGCGTCTCATCGTCGTTGGACCAGGTCGGCAGCCCGACTTTCTTGATGTTCTCGTACATCGCCTCGGCGATCGGCTTGTTGAAGTACGCGGTCCAGGCGCTGCCCAGCAGACGCGAAGTGTAGGTGGTATCAGTCATCAGCGTCGCGGCCTGCGCCATGTTGTCGCCGATGTGCCACAGATTCATGATGTGGTCGTAATCGGCCTCGCGAAAATAAAACCAAATGGAGGCATTGGGAGGCACGACGTTGGGTTGATCGCCGCCATTGGTGATCACGTAGTGCACGCGCGTCGCCAGTCTCAAGTGCTCGCGCCGGAATTCGTAGCCCATGCTCATCAGCTCGACGGCGTCCAGCGCCGATCTGCCTCGCCAGGGTGCTCCGGCGGCGTGCGCGCTCTCGCCCTTGAACATGTATTCCACCGACACCAGGCCGTTGCCACCCCCTGGTCCGTAGGCGGTACTGAGGTTATTGCCGACGTGCGTGAACATAACGATGTCAACATCCTTGAACAGCCCGGCGCGCACGAAATACGCCTTGGTGCCCAGCAGCTCTTCGGCCACGCCCGGCCACAGCTCGATGGTGCCCTTCAGATGCTCGCGCTCCATCACTCGCTTTACCGCCAGCGCTGCCAGGATATTCAGCGGCACGCCGGAATTATGCCCCTCGCCATGACCAGGAGCGCCCTCGATCATTGGCTCGTGCCACGCTACCGCGGGCTTCTGCGAGGCTTGCGGGATATCGTCGATGTCGGAGCCGAGCGAGATCACCGGCTTCCCCTCGCCCCAGGTTGCCAGCCATGCCGTCGGAATCCCTGCGACGCCACGCTGGATCTTGAACCCTTCCTTCTCCAGGATTCCGGTGAGATATTTCGACGTCTCGAATTCCTGGAATCCGAGCTCGCCGAAACTGAAGACGCTGTCCACCATCACCTGCGCCTGCTTCTTCATTCCATCGATCTGGCCCTCCAGATCGGCTTTAATGGACGCTTCTTTCTCGGGGGTGGCCTTGTTCTGCCCAAACAGACACAAGGCGGAAACGGAGAGGATCAGGGACAACTTGTACATCGGCGTATTTCCTTTCATTAGGTACAGTCTACGCCAACGCGCGAGCGGCGGTGCCGGCTTAGAAATTGAACTCCTGGATCAGCGGCGGATTCTGATCGAAATCGCTGTAGCGGATCCAGGTTGGACGCACCACGAAATAGGTGATGCCCGGCCAGCTGAGGCGGCTCGGCCCGTCCGGCCATTTCCTGAAATACAGCTCCTGATATCGAGCAAGTTCGGCGCCGCTCGGTTCGCGGGCGTCACCTTGGTATTGCACGGTTGTCTCCCCCGACCATCCCATGGCAAACGAGCACACCGGATTGGCAATCAGGTTGCCGTACTTGCGCGAGCTTTTGACCGTATCGAAGATGATCTCGAGCGCCGGCGTGACCGCGATTCCGACCAGTGAGGATTGCGGAACGCCTTCCGGAGAAATAGTTCCCAGCACCCCGAGCTTCTGCCGGTCCATGAACTCGTACAGATCGGTTTTCGTGACGCTGGTCGCGGCCATGCTCAAAGATCCGGCGGCGGCAGGGCGGAAGTCAAGCGCCTCGCTAACGAATTCCGTGAGGCTACGTAGGATATACTGTACCCTTACGAGATCAAGTGGAGGAAAAGCATGAAAATCATGATCCCGATCGTTCTTGGCGCCCTGGCGATTTCAACTTGCGCGGTCGCGCAAACGAATGAGGAAATCGACCGGGCGCTGGCCGCCGCGCCGCGCAACCAGCACGACGCCGCTACGGTAATTAAATGGAAGGCCGACTACACCTACGAAACCCTGAAAAAGGGAACCAATAAGTTGGTCTGCTATGACCGCTCCAGCGAGGCTGGCCGCCCGGCATTCGCGGTGCAATGCACCACCCTTGCTAACTTGCCTCGTGTCGCACAGAACCGGAAGTTCGAGGCGATTGCCGATAAGAACGCCAGGCAGGCAGCGATCGATGCCGCCGAAAAAGACGGAACGCGAGTGAAGCCGGAGTTTGGGTCGGTGTTTATTTCCCTGAGCGGACCGGACAAGGAACACGCTCATCAGCACACCACCATCGCGGTGCCGGGAGCGACCAAAGAAACGCTGGGGCTGCCGGACACGCCCGGTCAAGGTGGCGCGTGGCTGATGAATCCTGGCACCAGCACGGCGCACATCATGACGCCGGGCAGCTAGGCGCCGGCGAGCAAGACCTACTCAGTCCCCACGCGCTGAAACCGATGCACCGGCGGCGGCACGGGTGAATCATCGCCCTTCACGCTCTTCCAGATGATGGCGTTCAGCAATCCGGCAGGATTGCGGTCCACGTCGTCCCAATCCATCTTGGCGGACGCTTTCGCACCCCACGCGTTCTTGGAATTCTTCGCTTCCAGATCCACCTGTGGCGGCTGGTGATTGAACGGCGTCAGGTCGCGATTCGTGCCGAACGAGGTGTACATCGGTGTGGCCGCGGCATCGTACTGGCTCATGGGCGGCAGGCCCAGCAGCAATTCCATGGTGCGCAGCATCGAGCTAGTGGTGTACAGCGTGCTGTCCACTTTCTCGCGGCGGATGTAAGGGCTGATCACCAAACCCGCCGTGCGATGCGCGTCCACGTGGTCGGGACCATCCTGCGCGTCGTCCTCGATGATGAAGATCGCCATTTCCGGCCAATACCGGCTGTGCGAAACGCGTTCCACGATCTGGCCGACCGCAAGATCGTTGCTCGCCACCATCGCCACCGGCGTGTAGCTTCCTGGCCGTGTCCCGTTGGTGTGATTCTCCGACAACGCCATCACCATGAAATTGGGCAGCCGCTTGTTGGGATCCTGGCTGTCGTAGTTCTTCTCGTACTGATCGAACTCGCGAATGAATTCCGCCGCGTTTTCGGTGTCTCGAACCGCCATTCTCTTGAAGCCGGGTGCAACGTGACCGGCCAGGCCTTGCGCGTTGGGCGACGCCTCCATGGTGGTCCCATCGCTGACGCGGCTGGCATATTCGCCGTAGCTGCGATAGCTCAGCCCTTTACGCCGCGCGGCGTCCCAAATGTTTCCAGCGCTCGGCACGTAGGCCGCGTTGCGATCCGATTTACTGTGGCCGCCGTACGTGATGGGCCACTGCTTTTCGTTGGCATCGGTGGCGTAGGCGGCGTTCGACCACGAATGCCCATCCTCGCTCACCTCGCCGTCGCAGTACAGATTGTCGAGCAGCACGTACTGATCCGCCAGCGCATGCTGGTTGGGTGTCACTTTGCGTCCGAAAATCGTCAGGCGCGCGTCGCCATTGCCGCGCGACATGTCGCCGAAGACCTGGTCGTAGGTGCGGTTCTCCTTGATGATGTACAGAATGTGTTTGATCGGTGAACCGGCGCCCACGCTGGCCGGGACAATGCTCACCTGGCGCGGCTCCTTGGCCTGGACTAACAAGCTATCGTTGTACGGCGTGTTCTCATAAACCTTCTTCGTCAGGTCTTTCAGTTCCGCGCGCAGATTCGCGACGCTCGCGATTTCGACGCTACCCTTCTGCAAGCTCTTGATGCTTCCTTTTCCTTCGGCGCCTTCCGGCAGCGGGCTATGCGGCCCGCGAATATTGGAGTACGATCCGCTGCCCTTGCTGTTGCCGATGTACAGCTTTTGTTGCCGCGCGAGGAAGGCCAGCGCAGACGGATACCAGCCGCTCGGAATGAAGCCCAGCACTTCGCTCTTATCGCGTTCGGCTACGCGCACCACCGCGATATCGTTGTTGTCGGCGT